>Ga0302202_10000441_pt1 | contig 54742 bp, 54 predicted proteins | sample II_Bog_N3_3_FD_194579 | JGI IMG/M metagenome (GOLD analysis project Ga0302202, IMG submission 194579) | Peat permafrost microbial communities from Stordalen Mire near Abisko, Sweden - II_Bog_N3_3 | ecosystem: Environmental > Terrestrial > Soil > Wetlands > Peat | place: Sweden: Abisko...
ACTGCCCTGAGGTGCTGGCGGTCGAAGGGCGCCGCTACCCGTCGGTCGGCGCCCTGTCCGCCGGGCTCGGTGGGGCCGCCGGGTCCACAGTGGTGCCGGTGCCGCTCGACTGCGTCGACGGGTTCAACGAGGCCTACTACGCACGGCCCGAGGCACTGCTCGACCCCTGGGCCCGTCGCTCGTGCTCGGCGTGGAGCTTCGTGGACGACGACGTGGTCCGGCGCTTCGAGGAGGACCTGTCCCGAGACCTGGCCGACGGGACGTGGGACCGACGGTGGGGACACCTGCGCCGCCAGCCCACCTTCGAGGGATCGCTGGTCCTGGTGGTGGCCCAGCCGGGCTGAGCCCGGCTGGGCGTGACCCGGAGGGTCAGCCGGTCTCGGCGATCTGTTCCGGTGCGGCCAGCTCCTCGGCGGCCTGCTCCGGGTTCACGATGTTGATGAGCACCCCGGTGCCGAGCTCGAAGCCGGCCACGGTGGTCAGCTTCGGCACCACGTGGACGTGCCAGTGGTAGGGCTCCGGTGCACGGTAGGGGGCGGAGTGGAAGACGAGGTTGTAGGCGATGTCGCCCAGTACCGCCCGCAGCCGTCCGAGGGCGATCTTGAGGGCCCGCCCCACGGCCAGGAGGTCGGTGGTCGGGCTGTGGTGGAGGTGGGGCCCGTGGGCCCGCGGAATCACGAGCATCTCGTAGGGGGAGCCGCTCCAGAACGGGCAGACCACGAGGACCTGCTCGTCGGAGTAGACGACCCGGTAGCCCACGTTCTCCTCGGCATCGACGGTCGTGCACAGCAGACAGCGCCCGGCGAACCGGGCGAATCCGGCCTGCTCCTCGACGAGCTCGCGGGGGACGAAGGACATCCCGAGCAGCTGTCCGTGGGGGTGCTCGATCGACGCACCCGCCTCGCGCCCGGCATTCACGATCGCCTGGCTGTAGCGCAGCCCCGGGATGGCGGCGTGCTCGCTGATGCGGTCGCTGATGGCGCGCATGACCGCGCCGGTCTGGTCGTCGCTCAGCATCGACCACGAATTCTGGTGGTCGGGGGAGAGGATCAGCACCTCGTGGATGCCGCCGGCCGTCGCCTGGGTGAATACCGGGCCCCGGTTGGTGACCACGAAGGGTGCGTCACCTTCGAAGGCGGGATAGAGGTTCGGGACGACCCGGACCCGCCACTTGCCGTCCGGGCCGAGGGTCTCGAGCGTGGGCGAGGCCGTCTCTTCGTTGCCCGGGCAGAACGGACAGGGGCGGGACGTGTCGGCCTGGATGGAGGCCATCCGCGGGGAGAAGGCCCGGGGCCGGTTGGCGCGGTCGGTGCTGACCACCACCCAGCGCCCCGTCAGTGGATCGAGTCGGAGCTGGTTCATCGGAGGGGAACGGCACTCCTCGGCATTCGTCGGTCGTCCTTCACCTGGCTACCACCTCGGTATCCGTCGTCGATGCACGGCTCGGGCCTGCGCCAACCGTGCGTCGTCGACCCGCGCCCAACCTAGCAATTCCCAGGCGGGGTGCGGTGCAGTGTGCCGGATGGGCCCCTGCCGGCCGGGATGCCAGACTCACCACGTGCCTTCCGTCGACCCGGTCCATCTGGTGCAGTTCGTGGGCGCCGTCAACGACAGCTCGGCCGCCTACGACCTGGTGCTGCTCGCCCACGTGCTGAGCGCGGTGGTCGCCATGGTCGCCGTCGTGGTTGCCGGTGGGTTCGCCCTGGCCCTGCGCAGCGCACTCCGCCAGGGCGGCCCGCTGCCCGTCGCCGTGGTCCGCTACTTCCGTCCCGGGGTCAACTGGGTGGGGCGGGTGCTGTTCCTCGTCCCGGTGCTCGGCGTGGCCCTCATCGCCATGAGTGGTGGTCAGTGGGGGTACTCGGACGGTTGGGTGACCATCGGTCTCGGGGTCTGGGTGGTGGTCGCCATGGTCGCCGAGGGGGTCCTGTGGCCGGCCGAGCGCCGGCTCCAGGAGGTGGTGGTGGCCAGGGAGTCCGCCGGCACCCCGGACGCGGTACCCGCCGACGGACAGGATTCCGTCGCCGATCCCGGTGCACTCTGCCTGCGATCGGGAGTGCTGGGGATCGTCCTGGTCGCGGCGCTCGTGGTCGTCGCCGGGTTGATGGTCGCCAAACCGTAGGCGGGAGCTGTCGAGGAGAGGTACCACTGCGGCCACGGCGCGATCGACCCGTCAGCCGGCAAACGTCACGGGCAGCGCCGCGAGGCTGCGCAGGACGAGGGTGCCGGAATACCGCACCTCGTCGGTGTCGAGGGCCAGGTCCGGGGCCCGCCGGACCAGCTCGGTGAAGGCCACCTGGGCCTCGAGTCGTGCGAGCGGGGCGCCGAGGCAGTGGTGGATCCCGAAGCCCATGCCGAGGTGGTTGTTCGGGGTGCGCCGGACGTCGAAGCGGTCCGGGTCCTCGAAGGCCTCGGCATCGCGGTTGCCCGATGCCAGCAGGAGGATGGCGAACTCACCGGCGCGCAACGTCGCGTCACCGACCTCCATGTCCTCCAGCAGGTAGCGCCCGGTCAGCTGGACGGGGGAGACATAGCGCATCATCTCCTCGACCGCCGTCCGGATCGCCGACGGGTCGTCGCAGAGCACCGCCATCTGGTCGGGATGCTCGAGCAGCGCCAGCGCGCCGCCGGTGATGAGGTTCACCGTCGTGCCGTGGCCCGCGGTGAGGAGCAGGATGCACGTGGCCAGCATCTCCGGTCCGGTCAGTATGCTCCCGTCCTCCTCGGCAGCCACCAATCGGCTCAGGAGGTCGTCGCCCGGGTGCCGGCGCCGTTCGGCCAGGAGGTCCACGAAGTAGTCGGCGAACTGGGCGACCGCTTCGGCACGGGCGGCCACCACGTCCTCCGTCAGCAGGAAGCTGGGGTCGAAACCGCGGGCCAGCGCGTCGGACCAGACGCGGAACAGGGGCTCGTCCGACTGGGGCACGCCCAACAGCTCGCAGATGATCCGCACCGGCAGCGGGTAGCCCAACGCCTCGGCCAGGTCGACGCGCTCGGCGTCGATGGCCGCGTCCAGGAGTTCGGTCACGACCTCCTGGACGCGGGGGCGGAGGGACTCGACCATCTTCGGCGTGAAGGCCTTGGACACGAGTCCTCGCAGTCGGGTGTGGTCGGGGGGGTCGAGGAAGAGGAACGGGCGCATCTCGCCGAATGCCTCGGACATGGGGCCCGAGAGCGGGAACTCGCTGGTGGCGCTGTCCGAGCTGGCCCGCTTGTCGCGCAGCACGGCGAGACAGTCGGCGTGGCGGGCGAGCACCCACAGTCCGGCATCGTCGTTGCGGTGGATCGGCGCGTCACTGCGCAGCTCGGCATAGATGGCGAACGGATCGCTGGCCCACCGGGGATCGGAGATGTCGAGTGCCGGCCGCCTCACGTCGGGGGGATCGCCGACGACGGTGGGCGGGTCGTGCGCGGGAGGCATGCGCGCTGATGGTAGTGGTCTCCAGGGTCGCACTCGGCAACCGATGTATCGCCACCGCCCCCACCGCCCGGCAACTGCGGGTGCGCTGGGACCGCAGGGGTGTGACCCCTAGGCTGGAGGTATGGCACCGGGTGTGGACGGCGGGCGGGCACCCGGGAATGTTTCGAAACCTGATCGGGTTGGTCATGTATAGTGCTCAGCAGTGCCGACCGGTGCTGAGGGGGACTGGTCGAGGGTGCCGGCACGGCGCCGAGCGCAGGTGACGCAGGGCCGCAGGGACGGAACGGGGCGCACGGCTGCGACCCCCGGACCTGGCGGGAGAGGAAGAGTCGACGTGAAGCTGAGCGTGGTGGACAATCGGACGAGGCTGGCTGAGCTGGCCGTGGACCCCACGGTGGCGCGCCTCCGGGTGGAGATGGCCGAGCAGTCGGCCGCCTTCGAGACCGCACCGGCGGGACTGGTCCTGGCCTGGGCGGTCGAGCGGTTCGGAGCCAAGCTCGCGTTGTCCTGCTCGTTCCAGGAAGCGGTCCTGATCGACATCGCCGTGGCCGTGGATCCCGACATCGAGGTCGTGTTCCTCGACACCGGCTCGCACTTCGAGGAGACGCTCGAGTACGTGGAGACGGTCCGGGCGCGCTACGACCTGAACCTGACAGTCACCCACCCGGTGGCGGGCGCCGAGGACCACCCGTGCGGCACCGCCCAGTGCTGCGAGTTCCGCAAGGTCCGGCCACTGCGGGAGGCCCTGGCCGGCAAGGACGCCTGGGTGACCGGGCTCAAGCGCGACGATGCCCCGACGCGGCGCCACGCCCCCATCGTCGCCTATGACGAAAACTGGGGCATGGTCAAGATCAACCCGCTCGCCACCTGGACCCACCAGGACCTGGTGGGCTATGCGAACGACCACGACATCCCCCAGCACCCGCTGCGCTCCCAGGGCTACGTGTCCATCGGCTGCGCACCGACCACCCGACCGGTGGTCGAGGGGGAGGACCTGCGTGCCGGCCGGTGGGCCGACTCGGACAAGGTCGAGTGCGGGCTGCACGTCTGAGATGACCGGCCGCTGACGTGACCAAGGATCGGGACGAGCTGTACGGGTTGCATCTGCGCGGGACCGACCGCCCGATGCCGTTCATCAACCCCTACCGCAAGACGGGCGAGCTGAGCGAGATCGAGCTGCTCAAGCTCGAGCGCCATCCGCTGGAGATCGCCGACGCCATCATCGACACGTACTCGAAGGAGGGCCCCGCCGGCATCGCCAAGGTGCCCGGCGAGGTCGAACGCCTCAAGTGGGCGGGCATCTACCCGCAGAAGCAGGGTGGCGACAACTTCATGATGCGGGTCAAGGTGCCCGGTGGGTTCCTGACCGCACCCCAGGCCCGCGCGATCGGCGTGGCGGCCGACGCGTTCGGCGAGGGCCCCGACGGCACCGAGTCGCGGATGTTCGGCGCCCGCTACGCCGACCTCACCACCCGACAGACGGTGCAGATCCACTGGTTGCGGATCGAGGACATCCCGCGCATCTGGCGCCGGTTCGCCGCTGTCGGGCTGACCACCGTGCAGGCCTGTGGCGACTCGGCCCGCAACGTGCTGTGCTGCCCCGTCTCCGGCGTGGACGCCGACGAGGCGTTCGACGCCCTGCCCATCGCCCGGGCCGTCTCCGACTTCTTCACCGGCAACCGCGAGTACGCCAATCTGCCCCGCAAGTTCAAGATGTCCGTGTCGGGCTGCACCGAGGACTGCGCCCAGGCCGAGATCAACGACATCGGTCTGTGGCCTGCCCGTGCCGTGGACGGCTCACTCGGATTCAACCTGTTGGTGGGAGGGGGCCTGTCCGACGGTGAGCGGATGGCCTCGGACATCGACGTCTTCGTCGCCCAGGACCAGGCCGTCGAGGTGACCCGGGCGATCGCCCAGCTCTTCGGCGAGCTCGGCAACCGCGAGAACCGGGGCCTCGCCCGGATGCGGTACCTGGTCCAGGAGCTGGGTCCGGAGGGCTTCCGGGAGGAGCTGGCGAAGCGTGCCAGATTCGACCTCGTCCCGGCGGGTGAGGAGTTGACCCGTCGCTACCGCGGCGACCATGTGGGCGTCCACCGCCAGAAGGAGGACGGGTACTTCTACGTCGGCTGCTCCGTGCCGGTGGGGCGGATGCAGGGCATGGAACTGGTCGAGGCGGCGCGGCTCGCCGACGCCTACGGCGACGGGACGCTGCGGGTCGGCACCGATCAGAACATCACCTTCACCGGCGTCCACGGTGACAAGGTGGAGGCGCTGCTCGCCGAGGACCTGCTCACCAAGTACTCGCCGTTCCCGGGACCGTTCAGTCGCGGTGTCGTTGCCTGCACCGGCTCCGAGTTCTGCCGGTACGCCATCGTCGAGACCAAGGAGCGCGCCGTCAAGTGGGCCCGCTTCCTCGACGACCAGCTGGCCGGCGAGCCGGTCGGCGTGCCGCCGACGCCGGGGGAGTTCTCGCCCAAGGGGGACGACGCCGGCGTGATCCGCATGCACTTTTCCGGGTGCTCGGCCAGCTGCGCCCAGCCTCAGATCGCGGACATCGGGTTCCGTGGCGACGTCGCCCACGTGGGCAACCACCTGTCCGAGGCCGTCGACATCGGGATGGGCGGCTCGCTCGGCGCCGATGCCGGCTTCATCGACTGGATCGAGGGCGCCCGTCCGGTCAACGACGTGCCTGACGCGCTGCTCCGGGTCGTGCGGCGCTACCAGGCGGAGCGACGTGACGACGAGCCGTTCCACAACTGGGCCCGCCGGGTGCCGAACGACGAGCTGCGGGCCACCCTGGCCGCCGAGGGCACCGGCACGCCGGTCAGCCTGGGAACGAAACCGGGCAGTGGCGCATGAAGGCCTACCGTCTGCGTGACGAGATCAACGGGATCGAGGAGCCGCCGGGCAAGACCTGGTTCTTCGAGCTCCAGGCCGGGGTCATCGATGCCGGGCGCTGCATCCAGTGCGGCACGTGCGTCGCCGCCTGCCCGTCGAACTCCCTAGGTATCGACGCGGACACCAACCTGCCCGAACTGGTCAAGATGTGCACCGGCTGCTCGCTCTGCTGGGACTTCTGCCCCCGGGGCGGACTCCGGTACGAGGCACTGTGGCCGCCGTCGACCGTGATGCCAGGCGCGTCGGCCGATGACGTGGCCGCAGCATCCGTCGAGCGGGTCGATGCCAGCGACACCTACTGGAAGATCAGTGGTGGTCCCCCCGGCGACGGCCTCGGCGCGGTGACCGAGGCGTACGCGGTGCGGGCCGGTGCACGTCCCGAGGGCGCACAGGACGGCGGCGTGGTGTCCGCGCTGCTGATCGCCGCCCTCGCCGCGGGTGACATCGACGGCGCCCTGGTCACCCGGCCGAGCGACGATCCGGAGGAACCCTGGAAGGGCGTGGCGCACCTGGCCACCACGGCGAAGGAGATCATCGACTCCGCCGGGTCGTTCTACAACCAGACCATGGCGCTGGCCGAGCTGGACCTCTCGAAGTACGAGCTGCCGGCCAAGCCGCGCATCGCCGTGGTCGGGACGCCGTGCGAGATCCAGGGCATCCGGGCCATGCAGGCCCGACGCTGGCCGACGGGCGCACACCGCATCGACTCGGTGGTGCTGACGATCGCCCTGCTCTGTACCAAGAGCTTCGACTACCGGGGTCTGATGCTGGACCTGCTCCAGAAGGACCGCGGCATCGACATCGAGCGCGTGTCCAAGGTCGACGTCATCCGCGGTCGGATGATCGTCGAGTACCGCGACGGCGAGCTGGCCGTCGACGAGCCGATCAAGAACTTCCACGGCGCCGCACTGAAGGGCTGCGACGAGTGCGCCGACTTCCTCGGCCGCAGTGCCGACCTGTCGGTGGGTAGCGTGGGGTCGATCGACGGGTGGAGCAGCGTCCTGGTCCGCTCCGAGCGGGGCCACCGGGCACTGGACAATGCCCGCGGGCGTCTCGACTTCCGCGACCTCGACACCCCCGAGGCCCTCGTCAAGCTGGACGCGTTTGACAAGCGGGTGGCGTTCGACAGCCTGCGCCGGCCGTTCGATCCGGACGCACCCCTGTTCATCGACTACGCCGAGCACGTCGCCAACTACGAGGGCACCGACCGTGCCCCCGTCGTGGCCGACCGCTGAGGGCGAACCGAGCGAGGGGGAGGGCTAGCGTGGGCCTGGTGACCGATGTCGACGACGAGGCCGAGGCCACCCCAGGCCCGCGACTCGGGATCCCCGAGGAGCCCGAGTCGCTGCGGGTCGCGCTGCGCGACGAGCTGCTGGCCGGTGGTGACTGGCGTAGTGGGTTCTCCGACGACATCTGCATCGGCGTCTGGCTGTGGGGGCACTGGCAGCCGGCCCTCGAGCCGGCCGGGTGCACCCGCGAGGACTTCGTGACCGTCGTGATGTCCACGAGGCGGGAGCTGTGGCTGTGGCTGCTCGGCGACCGCCGGTGGGAGCAGTACGTGACGGGCCTGGCCGGTCGGGTCGTGCGTCGCCTCCCGGCTGCCCACACGTCGTGACCCGTCGGCCGCGTCCCGCGGCCGCGATTTCGAGGAGGACCTGATGCCGAACGTGAGCGTGCCCGACGGTGCGGACCCACTCATCCACGTGTGGACGCAGCTGGCCCCGAAGCTGACATCGGCGGCCGGGGGCTACTCGTCCGCCGTCTACGAGCACTCGAGCCTCTCGCTCCGCGAGTTCGAGGCGGCCCGGATCACCATGGCCCGCATCAACGACTGCGCCCTCTGCCTCGATTGGCGGACGGCCCGGGACGTGCCGTCCCGCGGAGCCCAGCCCGACGAGGTGCCCGAGTCGTTCTATGCGGCGGTGGGGTCCGATGACGGGTCGCTGACCGAGCGGGAGCGGCTGGCGGCCGAGTTCGCCCGCCGCTACGCCACCGACCACCGCAGCATGGACGCCGCGTTCTGGACCCGGTGCCACGCCGCCTACACCGACGACGAGCTGGTGGACCTCGCCCTGTGTGTGGGGTCGTGGTTGGCACTCGGCCGGTTCAACCAGGTATTCGACATCGACGGTGCCTGCCGGGTACCCGCCGCGCACGGCGCTCCCGCGGCCCAGGGCTGAGGGGGACGACGTGGAGAAGGTCATCGCCCTGGTGTGGGGACCGGGAGACGGCGAGTCGGGGGACGCGCTCCGCCACCAGTTGATGGAGGACACCCTGCCCCGCCTGCGCACCGGAGGTGCCCGCGCGGCCACGTTCAACGTGCACGATTCCGCCGCCGACCGGGCACCGTCACCGGCCCCCGCACCCGAGGGCGAGCAGCCGCATGTGGCCGAGGTGTCCATGTGGCTCGACTGCTATGAGCGAACCGCAGAGATCGACGACGCCTTGGCCGCACTGGGGCTGCCGACGGCCAGCTATCTCGTGGTCGAGTCGCTCTACGAGGACTACGGCACGACCCCGCACGCCGGACCACGGGACTGGCCCGACGGCGAGCGCTCGCCGGGCGTGCTCACCGTGGCCCTCATCCACCGTCCGGAGGGACTCGACTACCGCGAGTGGATCACCCGGTGGCACGGGACCCAGTCACCGGTGTCCGGCGAGCTCCAACCCCGCACCCGCTACGTGCGCAACGAGGTGGTCCGGTCGCTCACCGACGGCGCACCCGAGATCGGCGGCATCGTCGAGGAGGCGTGGCCGTCGGTGGAGCACGTCGTCGACCCCAAGCTGTTCTTCAACGCCAGCACCGACGAGGAGCTCGGCGTCAACGTGGGCCGGATGATCGAGAGTGTGTCGGCGTGCCTCGACCTCGACCGCCTGCGCAGTTCCACCATGAGTGAGTACCTGGTGGCCCCACTGGGCTGATCCGCCCGGCCCGTGAACGGGCCCAGCCGGCCATCACCTACGCTCGCTGTCTGGCCCCGCCGGTCGGATCCGGCGGCGACATCGGAGGAAGCACCCGTGGGACTGTCCATCGGCATCGTCGGTCTCCCCAACGTGGGGAAGTCCACACTGTTCAACGCCCTGACCCGTAACGAGGTCCTGGCCGCCAACTACCCCTTCGCCACGATCGAGCCGAACGTCGGCGTCGTGGCCGTTCCGGACCCGCGGCTCGAGGTCCTGGCCGGCATCTTCGAGTCGAAGGAGATCCTGCCCGCCATGGTCACCTTCGTGGACATCGCAGGCATCGTGAAAGGTGCGTCCGAGGGCGAGGGGCTGGGCAACAAGTTCCTGGCCGCCATCCGCGAAAGTGACGCCATCTGCCAGGTCGTGCGTGTCTTCGAGGATCCTGACGTGATCCATGTCGACGGTCGCATCGAGCCGGGTGCCGATATCGAGACGATCAACACCGAGCTGATCCTCGCCGACCTCCAGACGGTCGACCACCGGATCACGAAGCTGGCGAAGGAGTCACGCAAGCAACCCGAGCTGGTGCCCCAGCTGCGGGCCGCCGAGCAGGCCCGTGAGCTGCTCGACGCCGGGCGGACGGTGGCCTCCGCCATCGTCTCGGGCGAGATCGACGCCGAGCTCGTGTACGACCTCCACCTCCTCAGCGCCAAGCCGTTCATCTACGTCTTCAACGTCGATGAGGGCTCGTTGGGCGACGAGGCACTGAAGGAGCGGCTCCAGGCCCTGGTCGCCCCCGCCGAGGCCGTGGTCCTCTGCGCGCAGATCGAGTCCGAGGTGGCCGCCCTCGACCCCGAGGACGCCGCCGAACTGCTGGCCGGCTACGGCCAGGAGGAGTCGGGCCTGGTGCAGCTCGTCCACGTGGGGTTCCACACCCTCGGCCTGCAGACCTACCTGACGGCAGGACCCAAGGAGACTCGGGCGTGGACCATCCACCTCGGCGACACCGCGCCCCAGGCGGCCGGCGTCATCCACACCGACTTCGAGCGGGGCTTCATCAAAGCCGAGGTCATCGGCTTCGATGACCTCGTGGAGGCCGGCTCGGTCGCGGCGGTGAAGTCGGCCGGCAGGGCCCGGGTGGAGGGCAAGGAGTACGTGATGCAGGACGGCGACGTGGTCGAGTTCCGCTTCAACGTGTAGTGATGCCCCGGCCTGCCCGCCGCTAACCTGACGCGTCGGCGCCCGACGGCCCGGACGAAGGAGGAACCCGTGCCCCGCACCGACCCCGCAGCGCTCCTGGCCGGACTCGAGCTGGAGGAGAAGACGGCACTCCTGTCGGGATCGGGCTTCTGGCACACCCGTCCGGTCGAGCGTCTCGGGATCCCCTCGGTCATGGTGGCCGACGGACCTCACGGCCTGCGCAAGCAGCCGGGACCGGGGGACCACGTCGGCGTGGGGGACAGTGTGCCCGCAACGTGCTTCCCGACTGCCGCCGCCCTCGGCTCATCATTCGACGTGGACCTGGTCCGTCGGGTGGGGGAGGCCATCGGCGACGAGGCGCGGGCCCAGGGCGTCGCGGTGGTGCTCGGTCCGGGCATCAACATCAAGCGGACACCTCTGTGCGGACGCAACTTCGAGTACCTGTCCGAGGACCCGCTCGTGTCCGGGGCCCTGGGCGCCGCCCTGGTCCACGGGTTACAGAGCCGGGGGATCGGCACGTCGCTCAAACACTTCGCGGCCAACAACCAGGAGACGGACCGGCTCCGGGTCAGTGCCGTGGTGGACGAGCGCACCCTGCGGGAGATCTACCTTGCCGGCTTCGAACGGGTCGTCCGCACGGCGCGACCGTGGACGGTCATGTGCAGCTACAACCGGATCAACGGGGTCTATGCGTCCGAGGACCCGTGGCTGCTCACGACGGTGTTGCGCGACGAATGGGGATTCGATGGCCTCGTGGTCTCCGATTGGGGAGCCGTGGACGACCCGGTCGCCGCCGTGGCCGCCGGACTCGACCTGGAGATGCCCTCGTCCCACGGACAGGGTCCGGCGCGCGTGACGGCCGCCGTCGAGTCGGGCGCACTCCAGGAGTCGGTCGTCGACCAAGCGGTTGCGAGGCTGCTGCGACTGCTCGACCGGGTGGTCCCCGGCGTCGGGGCGGGCGACCCGTTCGACGAGGACGGTCACCACGGACTCGCCCGGTCGGTCGCCGCCGAGTGCGCCGTCCTGTTGACCAATGACCTGCGGCCCGACGGCCGACGCCTGCTGCCGCTCCCTGACGACCTGGCCCGGGTGGCGGTGGTCGGGGAGTTCGCCCGGAGCCCACGGTTCCAGGGTGCGGGAAGCTCGAAGGTGAATCCGACCCGCGTCGACGATGCGCTGGGTGCGCTGAGGGCCCGCCTGGGGGAGGGGGTGCAGATCGGGTTCGCCCCCGGGTTCGGGGTGGACGACCCGACGGCGGACGACGACGCACTGCGCGCCGACGCCGTCGAGCTGGCGACCGGTGCGGACGTCACCCTCGTGTTCCTCGGCCTGCCCCCGAGCTTCGAGTCCGAGGGGTTCGACCGTGACCACATGGACCTCCCCGCCGAGCAGGTCCGCCTCCTCGAGGCGGTGGCGGCCGCGACCGACCGCGTGGTGGTCGTGCTCGCCAACGGCGGCGCGGTGACGACGGCCCCCTGGCAGCATCACGCCGGCGCCGTCCTCGAGGGATGGCTCGGCGGCCAGGCCGGGGGCGGGGCCATCGTCGACGTGCTGGTCGGCGACGTCGACCCGTCGGGCAGGCTGGCCGAGACGATCCCCCTTCGGCTGGCCGACACCCCCGCCTTCCCGACGTTTCCCGGACGGGACCGTGAGGTCGTCTACGGCGAGGGTGTCTTCGTCGGGTACCGCTACTACGACCTGGTGGACCGCCCGGTCAGCTTCCCGTTCGGCCACGGGCTGTCCTACACGACCTTCGAGTACACCGACCTGGCGGTCGACGTGATCGAGGACCCCGAGCCCGCGACGGATTGGCGGGGCGCATCCCGGATCAGCGTCAGCGTGCGGGTGACGAACACGGGGGAGCGGGCGGGCAAGGACGTGGTGCAGCTCTACGTCGGGGCCTCCGACGCGCCATCGCCCCGCACGGTCCGGGAACTCCGTGGCTTCACCAAGGTGGCGCTGGCCCCGGGAGCGTGGACGGAAGTCACCTTCACGCTGAGCGAGCGGGACCTGTCCCACTGGTCGACCCGGGCGCACGACTGGGTGCTCGAGCCGGGGCGCTTCGAGGTGTCGGTGGGGGCGTCGTCCCGGGACATCCGGTGTGCGGTGGAGGTGACCGTCGAGGGCCGGCGGCCGGCGCTCCCGCTCAGCCGGAACAGCACGCTGGCCGAGTGGCTCGACCACCCGGTGGGCAGGGGACTGATCGAGGACGGGCTCCGGTCCGCTCCCGGTGGCGACATGACGCTGCTCCTGGCCGATCCGGACACCTTGCGGATGGTCGGGTCGTTCCCCCTGACCCGTCTGGTCGTGATGCTCGGCGACGCCCTGGGCGACGACCTGGTCGATCAGCTACTGGTCCAGGTGTCGGACGGGTCCCGGTAGTCGATCAGTGAGCCGACCGATCCGGCCGGCTGGGGGTGCGACGGCTACGGGCAGCCCAGGTCGTGCTCGGTCGCACATGACGGGCACAGTCGGACCTGGCCGCCGGGCGCGGCGTAGGCCCTCGCCACCGGAGCGCCGCACGCTACGCAGGGAGCTCCGGGACCACGGGCCGGCGTGGGGTCCGCTCCCCCGGCGGGCCGGTTGTCCAGTGGACGGCGGTCGGAGGTCACGCCGGCGATGGTAGCCACCGACAGGCCGTGACCGGCGACGGTCGGGGTACTGGCGGACCCGGTGAGGGGCCCGTCAGTACCCCATCGTGCATCCCGACACTCGGAGTCAACAATCGCTGCGGCCGCCCTGGAACGGCTGCGGACCGAAATAGGTGACGTCGTAGGCGCGCGTCGTCAGAATTCGTTGCGGGTGTCGGTCGGGGAATGCCGAGACGTAGGCAGTCACCAGCAGGCCCGTGTCTGAGCGCAGATCAGTTGGAAGGTCAGAATCGTCGGGATTGTCGACCGAGACGAGCAGGATCCGTCTGTCGCCGAACAGCTTGCGCATGGTGGCCGGCGCGGTTGCAGTGGTCACGTGGGCCAGGCGTTGCCAGAGGTCGTCCCGGTATTTCGGGCGGTCGGCGGCACACGACAGGGCGAAGAGGGGTGCACCCGGCCCCCATCCGCCGGACACGACTTCATCGGCCCCCCCGGCGTTCTGATTGAGGAACGCTGCGTCCCGGTAGAGCGCTGGGCTGAAAAACGATTGAAACTGGCTGGGATTCCGCATCAGCGAGACGTACTGCGCTGTCGATACCGCCTGTGCGGACATGATCAGGCCCAGCCCTCCGATGGTGGTCGCCACGATCGCGATGCGAAAGGATGTGCCCGAGCGCCAGACCGCCGCCAAGGAGCACAGCAGGACGAGAGTCGGATACGGCAGGAGCTCGATCACATGCCACGGTCCGGTGGCCTGCTTGGTAGCGGCAACTTCCACGATCATCACCGCAAGAACGATGACGAAGAATGCAGCAGCCCTGGCTGACGGAGCTGCTGCCTCGTCCAAGGGCCCCTTCAGCCGTCGGAGCCCCAGAATGGCGAATGCGGCCAGCGAGAACATCCATTGGAGGTCCATCCATGCCGGTTGGCGAATGGACCGACCGGTGAAGAACTCGATGACTGCCGAATACCCGAGTGTCCGTTCGAGGAGACCCCAGGCCAACGCGAACTTCGGAATGGGATTCTGGAGTGACGAGGCACCATTGGCGGACAGGTTCGGGAGCACGAACACGAGGCCGAACAAGACGAGGCAGGCCAGGAACGTGGCTACCGCGAAGAACGCCGCCCGCGGTCGCTCGCTGACCCGCTGCCGGAGTTGTCTGGGGTAGAGCGTCGCCGCACCGACTCCCACGGCGATGATGATCCACAGAAAGTTCTGCTTGTCGAACACGCCAGCCAGCGCGATGACGACAAATGCCCACATCCAGCCGATTCCACCTCCAGCGAGGTAGCGAAAGAACGCGAGAAGGAGCACCATGGTCAAGAGCATCGCGATGACGATCGGGCCCCAGTCCACTTTCGACATGAAGATGAAGGTCGGACACGTCGCCATGACAACGACGAGCACGACGCTCCATCGTCCGACGACCTCACGACCAACCAGAAACGCGAGCACGAGGGTTACTGCCGACAACACGATGACGGGAATCCGAATGGTGGAGACGGAGACTCCCCAGGTGGCAAAGATCGGAGCGAAGAATGCCGCCTTCAGCGTGCCGATGTACTGGATGATCAGAACGGGAACGCCGGCAATCCGTTGGTAGACGAAGAGCTGGTGCCGAAAGTGACCGCCGAGGGCCGCATCGACGAAGTTCGTCTCGTCCATGAAGAGCCCCGGCCTGCTCAGCCAGAGGCATGCCATCGTCCCGAAGTAGGCGACAGATGTCGCCACGACACCGACTTCCCACCACGCGACGGGGGGGCACGTTCTGCCGGAGTCGGAACGTCGCGGGTTCCGCCGCCGGTCGCGCGTCGTCACGTCGGACAATTGGATGACTCCGCCTGCGGAGTGGCCTCTGCGGATCGCTGACATTCGTCGTAGCCCCTATCGACTGATCCGCCGTCAGCACGGCAATCCACTGGAGCGACAGGGCAATTTACCGGTACTGCGGTTCCGCTCACTGCGGCGACAGTAACCCAAGGTCGTCCAGGTCAACGCCTAGGCTGACGACCATGGACCGGGAAACCACCACTGGCGCGACCGATGCGCCGACACCGAGTGGGAGAGGAACCACCGCCGGCGGTGGATTTCGCGATCAGGCTGGATCAGCAGCCGCACGCCCACCGGGGCCTCGGCCAACCACTGCTCCCGTCACGTTCCGAATCGCCACCTGAGTCCCGTACGCCTCGGCTGATGAGCACCGACGTGACCCCCGTGGTCGACCTCGAACACCTGGCCGTCGTGCGGGATGGCGTCGCCCTGCTCGACGACATCACCTGGTCGGTGGGACCGGGGGAGCGGTGGGCACTGCTCGGTCCCAACGGCTCGGGCAAGACCACGCTGCTGCGGGTGGTCGGCGCCGCCCTCTGGCCGACCCGCGGCACCGTCCGGATCCTCGGCGAGACGCTCGGCAAGGTCGACATGCGCGCACTTCGGAAGCGGATCACCGTCGTCAGCGCCTCGGTCGGGCGGACCCTGCGTCCGGCCCAGCCCGCGCTCGACGTCGTCCTGACCGGCCGGCACGCGGCCCTCGAGACCTGGTGGCACGAGTACACCGACGATGACCGGGCGCAGGCCGCCGCCCTGCTCGCCGACGCCGGGTTCGGCTCCGCCGCCTTCGGCGAGCGGGCGTTCGGCCTGCTGTCGGAGGGAGAGCGTCAGCAGGTCCTGTTGGCCCGGGCGCTGATGGGCGACCCCGACCTGATCCTGATGGACGAGCCGGCCGCCGGCCTCGACCTCGGGGCCCGTGAAGCACTGCTCACCCGGCTGGCCGCGCTGGCCGCCGAACCGACGGTGCCGCCACTCGTCCTGGTCACCCACCACCTGGAGGAGATCCCACCCGGCGTCACCCATGCCGCCCTCCTGCGATCGGGGCGCCTGCTGGTGGCCGGACCGGTGGACGAGGTGCTGACCGACGCCACCGTGTCCGACGCCTTCGGGGTGGAGGTGGCGGTCGAGCGCCGCGGCGGTCGATGGGCGGCACGGTCACGGAGGTGAGTGCCGGGGCCCGGGTAGGACCCGCCGAGTCGTCGGCACCGGGTCGACGGGAACATGACGGGTGCCGGAAGCGTTGTAGGAGAGACGACCACTCGAGGAGTTCACGTTGACCACCACCGCCACCGCACCGACCGGATCCGGGACCGACGCCACCGAGCGCACCGTCGCCGACTTCTGGTTCGACCCACTGTGCCCCTGGGCGTGGATCGCCTCCCGCTGGATCCTCCACGCCGCCGAGGTACGTGACCTCGACGTGCACTGGCACGTGATGTCGCTGGCGTACCTCAACTCCGACAAGGAGGACCTGCCCGACGAGTACCGGGAGCTCCTGGCCAAGGCGTGGGGCCCCGTCCGAGTCGTCGTGGCCGCCGAGCAGGCCCACGGGCCGGAAGTCGTCCTCCCCCTCTACACCGCGCTCGGTACCCGTCGTCACCTCGAGGGTGCCGATCTCGACCGGGACGCCATCGTGGCGGCGCTGACCGAGGTCGGCCTGCCGGCCGAGCTGGCCGACGCCGCGGACACCGATGCCTACGACGAGGCCGTCAAGGCCTCGCACCACAGCGGCATGGACCAGGTGGGGATGGACGTCGGCACGCCGGTCATCGCGGTCGAGGGCGTGGCGTTCTTCGGGCCCGTGGTCACCCCTGCCCCGAAGGGCGAGGCCGCCGGCAAGCTCTGGGACGGGGTACTGCTCGTGGCCGGCACGCCCGGCTTCTACGAGCTGAAGCGCACCCGGACCGCCTCGCCCACCTTCGACTGAGTCTGCTGACCACGCCGACCGGCGCAGCGATTCGGGTGCACGATGGGCCCGGCAACACGCTCAGTGGAGCAGCGACAGCACCAGTAGCCCCTGGGCGAAGTGGTAGGTCACGTGCACGCCCACGTCGGCCCCGGGCAACGGCCGCACGAAACGGTTGACGGCCAGGAGCGTGTCGGACGCCACGAAGAGGACGGCGCCCGCCAGCGCCATCGGCACACCCACGTTGGCCGCCAACACGGCCATGGTGAGGATGACGATCAGGTACACGGCGACAGGGGCCACGAGCGTCCGCTGCCCGTCCCGCAGGAGGGCTCGGAAGATGAGGATGGCGGGAGCCACCGCGTAGGTCGCGGCCACGACGGCCGCCACCACCAGACCGGTCGTCGAGAAGGTGAACGGAGGCACCCCCGGGCCCGAGGGTGCCTGGAGCAAGCCGACGATGTAGAGGAGGTGTCCGACCAGGAACGCCCCCAGGCCTGCCACGAACAGGTTGCGGGGCAGCATCAGCAGGACGTCGCCCGCCAGGCACGCCACCAGCGCGACCACGAACCACCACTTCCGGTCGAGCAGGTCGGTGTGCCCGGCCGGCAGCAGTGCGCAGGCCGCGATGAGCGCGAGGAGCACGCCCGGCTTCGCCGCGTACTCGAGCCGCGCGTCGCCGCGGGCGACGGCCACCCAGTCGACGACCGCCACCCCCGCCGCCACCGCCAGGAGCGTCCAGAAGGCGATCACCCGGGAGACGCTAGTGGGACGGCGGCGGTGCGACGCTGAGCATCCACCACTGCGGAATTCGTCGTCTGTAGCGTTTCCTCTGGTAACAGGTCGGTCGAGGAGCTGATGCCTGTGGTGCTCGTGATCATCATTGTGGCGGCCTGGGTCGTCATCCTGGGCCCGAACCTCCTCAAGCGCCGCGCCCGCGGCGGCGGCAACCAGTCGATCACGCACTTCCACTACCAGCTGCGCGTCCTCGAGCAACGGGCCCCGGAGCCGATCGTGGCCCCGGCCTACCGTCTCCGGGCCGTCGACGGCAGCGGCACACCGACCTCCATCCACTACCCGAACGACGGACGACCGCCGGTGCTGACGGTGGTGGGTGCGAAGGAGCTCCCCCGGCCGGCACTCGCCTTCCTCGGTGATCCCGGGCCCGAGGTCACCTCGGCGGCGCCCGACCCGATCACCGCCCAGCCGAGCGGCGCGTACCCGCGGCCTGTCGGGCGGGACGGTGCCGGCCACGAGTACGCGGGCGACGAGCTGCGTGATCGTCGCCCCCCGGTCCCGCTGGTGGAGTCGGATCGCTCGTCCCGCACCCTCGAGTCGTCCACCCGTGCCCAGGCCCGGCGACGCCGTCGTGACACGCTGGCCGTCCTCACCGCGGTCTTCGCCGTCACCGTGCTGGCCGGACTGGTCACCGGCTCGACCGTGGCGTGGGCCATGGCCGGTCTCGACGGCGTGGCGCTGGCCGCCTACGTCGTGCTACTCGTGCACCTCCGCCGCATGGCGCTCGAGCGCGAGCTGAAGCTCCGCTACCTCGACCCCCACGCCGCCGGTCGCCCGGCACGGATCGACGGGCCGCCGACCTACATCAGCGGTCGCTACGCCCACCCGTCGAGCCAGCAGGCCGTCGCCCGCTGAGGCACGACGAACCGGCGCCCGGCACCCGGGCACCGGACGGACCCCGGGGGTAGTGTGTCGCATGACCCACGACACCCGTGCCGACGCCACCGATCCGCAGGCCGCTCTGGCCGCCGCGGTCGCCGCAAGCCTCGAGGGGCGCCAGCTCCTGACCCACCCCTTCTACCGACGGTGGGAAGCAGGCGAGCTGGGCTCCGAGGAGCTCGCCGAGTACGCCGTCCACTACCGGGCCTTCGAGGCCGTGCTGCCCATGGTGCTGTCCACCGTGGCCGACCGCCTGGCCGCTGACGGTCGGACCGATGCCGCCGACCTGGTGGGCCGCAATCTGGCCGACGAGCTCGGCAGCCCGCGTCCGCACCTCGAGCTGTTCGACGAGTTCGCCGGCGCCCTCCCGGACCGTGCCGTCGCCACGTCCCCCGGTCCGGCCGCCGTCGCCCTTGCCGACACGTACCGGAAGCTGGCCGAGGAGTCGCCGGTGGCGGCCGTCGCCGGACTCGCCGCGTACGAGACGCAGGCCGCGGCCATCGCCGCCACCAAGGGTGACGGGCTGCGCCGCTGGTACGGCATGGACACGGACGGCACCACCTTCTGGGACGTCCACGCAACCATGGACGCCGACCACGGCGACTGGGCGGTCGAGGCGCTCGCCCTCCTGCACGCCGATCCGGACGTGGTGGCCGAGGCCGCGCGGCGGGCCGCCGACGCCTGGTGGGCCCTGCTCGACGAGCGCGAGGCCGAGGCTCCGGTGGCCGTCGCCTGAGTCACGGACATCCCGCCGGTCGAGGCACCACTCGACGTGCCCGGGATTCCCAGCCTCCGGATCATCACCTTCGCGGAAGAGCGCGACGCCGGGGGACGTGGTCGTCGGCCAGGCGGCGGAGGCACGGGAGCTGCCCGAGGGGTACCGTCGCGTGACGACGCACCTCGGTCCCGGGGTGCCCGACGACGCGGCGTCACCGGCGGTCGTCCTGTGGTGACCGACCGCCTGGTGCGGTCACCGACCCCTGGGAGGGTGGTGCGGACCATCGGCCTGCTCCTGATCGCGGGCGGGACGCTCACGCTGGCGGGATCACTCGTCGTGCATGCGGCAGCGAGACAGGAGCTGGCCGGGATCGGACTGGCCGTCATCATGACCGGCCTGATGGTCCTGCTCCTCGGCAACTACCTCCGGCACGCCGCCGAGGGCGCCGACGACGACCCCGGTGGGGACGCCGGTCCGACTCAGCCCAGCTCGGTGCCGACCACGGAGACGAACGACACCATCTCACCCGGGTAGCCACCGAGGTTGTGGGTGAGCGCCAGCTTCTTGTCCGTCTGGATCTGACGCTCCGGTGTCGCCTCACCCCGGAGCTGCAGCCACGTCTCGAAGAACATCCGCAGGCCCGAGGCGCCGACCGGGTGCCCGAAGCTCTTGAGGCCACCGTCCGGGTTGACGGGCAGTGCGCCGTCGCGGTCGAACGTGCCTGCCAGCACCTCTTTCCAGGCGGTTCCGCGTGGGGCGAATCCGAGGTCCTCCATGAGGACCAACTCGGTCGGTGTGAAGCAGTCGTGGACCTCGGCCATGGCCAGCTCGTGGCGCGGGTCGGTGATGCCGGCCTGGGCGTAGGCGTCCTGAGCCGCCGTCACGCACTCGGGGAACCACGTGTAGTCGTACTCGGGATCGATGAGTCCCGAACCGCTGCCCGCGGCGAACGACAACGCCTTGATGTAGATCGGCTTGTCCGTGTACTTGAGGGCGTCCTCGGCCCGCACCACGATGGCCGCAGCGGCTCCGTCGGCCACGCCCGCGCAGTCGAACACGCCGAGCCGGCCGGCCACCCGGGGCGACGCGCAGATGGTCTCGACCGACACCTCCTTGCGGAACTGGGCCCTCGGGTTGAGGGCGCCGTTCTGGTGGTTCTTCCACGAGATGCGGGCGAGCACGTCGGTGAGCTCGTCCTCGCCGACGCCGTACTTCTTACCGTACGCCGGAGCCACCATCGAGAACATGGCCGCCGCCGTCAGCGTGCGGGCCGTGCCGTCGTTCGGGATGGGGAACGCATTGAGCCCCTGGTACCCGGAGTCCTTCACCTTTTCCGCGCCCACCGCCATGGCGATGTCATAGGCCCCCGAGGCCACGGCGTACGCCGCGGCGCGCAGCGCCTCGGACCCGGTGGTGCAGTAGTTCTCGACCCTCGTGACCGGCTTGCCCTCGAGCTGGAGCGGTCGGGCCAGGGTGATCCCGCTCATGCCGGACTGGGCGGTGCCGAACCAGTAGGCGTCGACCTCCTCCTTGGTCAGCCCGGCCGAGGCGAACGTCTCCTCCGCCGCGTCGACGATGAGGTCGTCGAGGCTCTTGTCCCAGTGCTCGGCAAAACGGGTGCAGCCCATGCCGACGATTGCCACCCGGTCCTTGATCCCATGCGAAGCCATTGCTCTCCTTGGAGGTGTGTGGTGCGGTGGTGTCCCGGGCGGTGTGCCCGGATCGGTGAAATGGTCAGCCGGCCGTGGCGGTGCGCACGGGCGTGGCCTTCCAGAAGTAGTCGTGGATGCCGTCGGAGGTGTAGAGCTTGCGGAACGTCATCCGCACCCGGTCGCCGATGTCGACGGTGTCGGGGTCGACATCGGTCAGCTCCACCGGGAACCGGCCGCCTCCGTCGAAGTCGAGGACGGCGAACACGATGGGCGGGCTGGGCGAGTAGGCCAGCCGGTCGATCGTGTACGTGGCGATGGTCGCCTCGGCGTCCGCCCGGACCACCGGCACCATGTCATCGACCGCTCCCCCCTGCATCGACACCCTGGACGGGGGAAGGTGGACGGCACCCGAGGTGCGGTCCTGGGACCCGACGAAGCCGAACTTCCAGTCCTCGTTGCGCCAGGCGGCCGACGAGGAGACCCGCTGGGGCTCGGGTCGGCGGGGCGGCTCGGGTGTGACCATGCCGCGCCAGGTGAGGAATTTGCCGTAGGGGAGATCGGCCCCGGCGGCCACCTGGTCGGCCACCGGGTCGGTGGAGGCCCACCCGGCGATGGCGGGGGTCGTGCGGAACACGAGGACATCGGCGCCGTCGGCCAACGACACCACGGCCACGACCTCGCCCGGTGCGGACTGCTCGAGGAGCGAGGCGAGCACCAGGCCCGCATGGGCGGCACCGGTCTGGCCGACGGTGGTGGACAGGTCGTCGGCGAGTGCACCGTCACGGACGCCGAGCTTGCGCCCCAGGGCCTTGGCGGCCCGTCCGTGCATCCCGGTCACGACGACACGGTCGACCTCCTCGGCGGTCACGCCGGCCGCCTTCAGCCCCGACTGCCAGGCGTCGCCACCGAGCGGCACGTAGCGCGTCTCCCCGAAGCGCTCCTCCCACGTCCGCGAACGCCGGTCGCCGGGTGAGCGCCAGCGGTCGAGGAACTCGTCGGTGACCGACGCCCCGCCGAGGAACTCGGCGATGACTGGGGTGCCCGGAGCGTCGTCGCCGACCAGGACGGCGGCGGCCGCGTCACCACCGGCTGCCTCGTCGGCCGAGGTCGGAAGGCCGTCACGCAGGTCGGCCACCACGACCAGCGTGGTGCCGGACCCGGCCGCGTCGAGGGCCGAGCGCAGGGCACCGGGACCCGACCGCAGCGCCCCGCCGAAGTCGAAGGCCGCCACTTCGGCGGGCTGGCGCAGCGCCGCGTGCACGGTGGTCGCGTTGGTCTTGTCGAGGTAGGCGGGGGTGGCCGTGGCGAACCACAGCGCGCCCGGAGCGGCGCCGGGGGCCGAGCGCAGCGCCCGCCGGGCGGCCTCGACACCCATGGTCGTGGTGTCCTCGTCGTGAGAGGCGACCGAGCGGGCACCCTTGCCGCCACCGCTGCCGAAGACCTTGGCGACCTCGGACCGCTGCAGGCGGCGAAAGGGGACGTAGCCAGCGATGCTGACGATGCCGCGGGTCATGCCCGGCGTCCGGTGGGCTGCTGGTCCATGGGGGGTGGTCCCTTCGTCGTGGTCATCGGGGCGGGCTGGTGCGGGGCATCGTCCGACCGGCGGGCGGTACGACCCGCCCACTGCGGACCGCTGGCCCCGTCTGCCCGCCCATCCTATGATGGGAACAGTATCTGACGGTCAGTCAGGTAACATCTGACGGACAATCAGATCACACCGACGGCACCCGCCGTACCGCAGAGGATGGAGGCCAGGCCATGGACTTCGAGTTCACCCCCGAGCAGCTCGAGTTCGTCAAGGAAGTGGAGCAGTTCCTCGACGACAACTACGACCCCGAGGTCTTCGACGTCACCCGGGAGAACATGGCCCAGATCGTCGACACGCCGAAGCGCCGGGCCTTCATGGCCAAGCTGGGCGAGCAGGGCTGGCTCGGCATCACGTGGCCCGAGGAGTACGGCGGCAAGGCCGGCGACGGGGTCTACGAGTACCTGCTCAACGAGGCGCTGGCCGCCCGGGGCGGGCCCCAGATCGGCAAGGGCGTCGGCATCATCGGCAAGACCATCATCAGCCACGGCAGCGAGACGCTGAAGGCCGAATTCCTGCCGAAGATCCTGAAGAACGAGGTCGAGTTCGCGGTGGGCTACTCCGAGCCCAACGCCGGATCGGACGCCGCCTCGATGCAGCTCAAGGCCACCAAGGTCGACGGCGGGTGGGTGCTCAACGGACAGAAGACGTGGACGACGTCCGCCCACTTCGCCGACTGGTACTGGGTGGGGGCCCGCACCGACCCGGACGCGCCGAAGCACAACGGGATCACGTTGTTCCTGGTGCCGATGAACCACCCCAACATCACCATCAAGGCGATCTGGACCATGGGTGACGAGCGGACCAACGAGGTCTACCTCGACGAGGTCTTCGTGCCCGACGACTACGTGGTCGGCGAGCTCAACCGCGGCTTCCAGTACATCTCCGAGGCCCTCGACCTGGAGCGGTTCACCCTGTTCACGTACTCGCCGACGGCTCAGCGACTCGAGCTGCTGACCGAGTACGTCAGGGGCGCCACCCGGGACGGGCAGCCGATGAAGGACGACCCGGTGGTGCGGGCCAAGGTCGCCAACCTGCACACCGAGGCCGAGGTGGCCCGGGTGCTCGGGCTGAAGTTCGTGGCCGCCTCGACCGCCGGAGGGGCCCCGCCCACCTCGGAGGCCTCGGAGTACAAGCTCTTCACCACCGAGTTCTCGCGTCGCCTGGCCAACGCCTCCATGGACCTGGCCGGCCCCGGCGGCCAGTTGCGGGTGCACGACGAGGAGGCCCCCATGGCAGGTCGCTCCGAGTCCACCTACCGCTATACGGTCATCGACACCATCGGCGGCGGCTCGTCCGAGGTCCAGAAGAACATCCTGGCCCGCCGCAAGCTCGGACTGCCCAAGAACTTCTGAGTCCCTCCCGAACGTGAATCCGATGCCCGAGTCCTCTACTGCCGCGCCCACCCTGCCGCTGGCGCGGCGCGGGCCGACGGGGCCGCTCGACGGTGTCGTGGTGCTCGACCTGGCCACATTCGGGCCGGCGGCGCGGTGCACCCGGATCCTGGCCGACTACGGGGCGACGGTGGTGAAGGTGGGGGCCGTCTCCGGCAGCGGGGTGGCGACCCCCCGCACGCCCTACTTCCTCTACAGCGGGTCGCGCCACCTGCGGCACGTGTCGTTCGACCTCAAGGCACCCGCCGGGCGCGACGCCTTCCTCGAGCTGGTGCGGGGCGCCGACGTCGTGGTGGAGAGCTTCCGACCCGGCGTCGTCGACCGGCTCGGCATCGGGTTCGAGGCGCTGCGTGCCGTGAACCCGCGGATCATCCTGTGTTCGACGACCGGGTACGGCCAGGACGGGCCTCGGGCGGGTTGGGCCGGCCACGACATCAACTACCTGGCGGTGGGTGGCTACCTCGGTGCCACCGAGCCCGGGGCCGACGACGGGCCGCCGATTTCCGGCGCGACGGTGGCCGACGCCGCGGGCGGGGGGATGCACGCCGCACTGGCCGTGATGGCCGCCCTCATCGGGCGGGGGGCCGACGGGGCCGGGGTCCACCTCGACGTCGCCATCGCCGAGGGCGTCCTGTGGCTCACCTCGTTGCCGGTGGACGAGCACCTGGCGACGGGTGCCGAGGTGGGATTCGGGCACGACGTCATCAGCGGCAGGTACGCCTGCTACGACACCTACCGCTGCGCCGACGGCCGATGGCTGGCGGTCGGCGCCATCGAGCCCAAGTTCTTCGCCAATCTGTGCCGCCTGCTCGGGTGCGAGCAGTGGCTCGGCAGTCAACTGGACGACACGGTCCAGGACGCGGTGCGGGCCGACTTCGCCACGGCGTTCGCCACCCGTGACCGCGATGCGTGGGTCGTGGTACTCGCCCCGGCCGACACCTGCGTGAGCCCCGTCCTCGACGCCGCCGAGGTGGCCGGCGACGAGCAGTTCTCGTACCGTGGGGCGTTCGTCGAGGCCAGCGTTCCGGTGGGCGCCCGGGGCGACGGGGTGCCGGACACGTTCCGACAGGTCGGCCCGCTGCTCGCCGGCATGCCCGGCCGTGGTGCGCCGGTCGAGATCGGGGACCCGTCCCGGTCGGACGCCGACGAGTTGTTGGGGGCCGCCGGCATCGCGGCCGGAGAGATCGCCGCGCTGCGGTCGGAAGGAGTGGTGGCATGAGCGCCATCGGGATCGACGACATCGAGGGGCTCCTCGGTGTCGCACAGTACGAAGAGGTGGGGGAGTTTCCCGTCGAGCAGGGCTACGTCTGGACGACCTGCTCGTCGGTCGAGAACGGCAACCCGCTCTTCTGGGACCCCGAGGTCGCCGAGGAGGTGACCGGGGGGCCGATCGCTCCGCCGACCATGGTGTCGGTCTGGTTCCGCCCCCACCACTGGGCACCGGACCGCTCGACGCCGGGCCTGCCGCTGCAGATCCACTTCGACCTGAAGGAGGGGCTCGGCCTGCCCGAGGCGGTGATGAGCGACAACACGATCGTCTTCTACGAGCCGGTGCGCCCGGGTGACCTGCTGCGGACGAGCCAGATCCTGAAGTCGGTGAGCGACGAGAAGACGACGAAGCTCGGGACCGGACGGTTCTGGGTGATCGACGTCGAGTACCACAACCAACGGGGCGACCTCGTCGCCGTGGAGAGCTACACCGGATTCGGCTACCGCCGGGCCGGGACGGAGGAGGCATCGTGACCACGCCGACGCTGCTCCAGGGTCAGGTGACGGTGGGCGAGGCCCTTCCCGAGCTGGCCTACCCGGTGACCGCCACCACCGTGGTCCTCGGCGCGCTGGCCGCACGCGACTGGCGGCCCATGCACCACGACAAGGATTTCGCCGTCAACCGCAACGGGACACGGGACATCTTCCTGAACACGCCCAACCTGGCCTCGTGGTTCGAGCGTTACATCACCGACTGGACCGGGCCGTTCGGCCGACTGCAGCGGGTGACCTTCCGGATGAAGGGATCGATCTTCCCGGGGGACACCATGGTCTTCCGTGGGGTCGTGACCGACGCCGGCGTCGACGCCACCGGGTGTGGCTGGGCCGCACTCGAGATCACGGTCTCCGTCGACGGCGACACCAAGACGTCCTGTACCGCCCGCGTGGCCCTGCCGGTCTCGGACGATGACAACCCGTGGTCCCGGACGGGTGACCGATGGGTCCCCTGACCTCGACACACCGCACGCCCGACTCCACATCCACGACACGCATGCACGCACCACCAGAGGAGAACACGACATGTTGGACCTGACCTTCAGCCCCGAGCAGGAGATGCTCCGCGAGACGGTGCGCGGCGTCGTCGCCACCACCAGCCCGCTCAGTGTGGTGCGCGAGCTCGAGGACGACCCGACGGGCTACTCGCCCGAGCTGTGGAAGCAGCTGGCCCACCTCGACCTCATCGGGCTCCAGCTGCCCGAGGAGTTCGGCGGCTCGGGCATGACCACGCTCGAGACCGTGGTCGTCTACGAGGAGTTCGGCCGGGCCATCGTGCCCTCGCCGCACTTCGTCAGCTCGATACTCTCCGGCGGCTCGATCGCCCGCTCGGGCAGCGCGGACCAGAAGCAGGCGTGGCTCCCCGGGATCGTCTCGGGAGAGGCCATCCTCACCCCGGCGTGGCTCGAGCCGGAGAACACGTCCGGCCCGACCGGCGTGCAGCTGCGGGCCGTGCCCGACGGGGACGGGTGGACCCTCACCGGCGTCAAGCGGCACGTGGCATTCGCCTCGTCGGCCAGTCGCCTGCTGGTGCTGGCCCGGACGGGCGACGCACCCGATGCCGTCGACCTGTTCCTGGTCGACCCGGCCGACCCCGGCGTCACCCTCACCCAGCAGATGACGATCGCCTCCGACGCCCAGTACAAGGTGGAGCTGGCCGGGGTGCGTGTCACCGAGGCGGACCGCATCGGTGCTGCCGGCAGCGGCTGGACGACCTGGAGCGCGGTGATGCACGAGGGGATCATCCTGGCCGCCGCCCAGGCCGTCGGCGGTGCCACCTACGCCATGGAGATCACCACCCAGTACGCCAAGGACCGCCACCAGTTCGACAAGCCGCTGGGCGCCTTCCAGGCGCTGGCCCACTACCTGGCCGACGCCACGACCGCAGTCGACGGCGCCGAGGTCCTCGTCCACGAGGCAGCGTGGGCCCGGGCCGAGGGCCGTCCGGTGACCAAGCTCGCCCCCATGGCCAAGCTCTACGCCTGCAACACCTTCCGTGACGTCACGGCCATGGCCCAGCAGATCTTCGGAGGCATCGGCTTCACCGTCGAGTTCGACATCCAGCTCTACTTCCGCCGTGCCAAGGAACTGCAGCTGTCGTGGTGGGACTCCCGCACCCTCGAGGAGCTCATTGCCGCACAGGTACTGGACGCCTGACCGGCTGATCTCCCGAGCGGACCGCCGGAGGACCGCGGGGCCAGCTGCGGACCGACGTCGTCGTTGCCCACAGATTGGGTATCCGGCCCTTCGCCTGCGCTACGGTCGGTCCTGCGCCCCGGGGAGGGCGGACACGGACAGCTTGGGGGAGTGAAATGGCTGCAGACACTGCGACGGTGGCACCGGCGGCGAACGGCGGGAAGGAGCGCAGCGGACTGTTCAAGTTCCTGTTCGTCCACGAGATCGACGACTACCCGACCACCGGCAGACGGACGGGCTACCTGGCCCTGGCGGTCCTGGCCACGATCGTCCTCTATTACACGTACTACACGCAGACCGGGGTCACCCCCAACATCCTGGTCTCGTTCCACATGTCCTTCTCGTTCTACGTGTGGATCGTGGTCATCTCCAACGCCATCGGCGCCTTCGCGTCGCTGCCCGCGTCGAAGACCGACAAACTCGGTCGGTCCAACGTCGTCATCTACGGGCTGCTGGTCATCGGCGTGCTCGTCGCCGTCGGTGTGCCGCTGTGCAAGACGGAGTGGGAGTTCGCCACCGTCATCTGCGTCCTCGGACTGGTCGAGGGCGCCATCCTGGTGGCCACCCCGGCCCTGGTGCGTGACTTCAGTCCGCAGCTCGGCCGTGCGTCGGCCATGGGCTTCTGGACCGTCGGACCGGTGGCCGGCAGTCTGATCACCTCGATCGTGGCCGCCCACACGCTCGACTCCTTCATCGCCCATCACGGGCCGGACGCCTGGAAGAGCCAGTTCATCATCTCCGGCATCACGTCCCTCATCGTGTTCCTGCTGTCACTGCTCTTCCTGAAGGACCTGTCGACGCGCCTGCGGGGTGAGCTGATGGTCAGCGAGCAGGACCGTGCCCTGGTGGAGGCCAAGGCCCGCGGTCTGTCGGCCGAGGAGGTCGTGGCCGCCACCGCCCACCCGTGGCGCCAGATCCTCAAGTGGGACCTCGTCGGCTCAGCGCTCGGCATCTCCGTGTTCCTCCTGCTCTACTACGCGGCCTCGGCCTTCTTCACCATCTACTGGGCCACGGTGTTCAAGAACCCGAGCGGCCTGAACCTGTCGACGTCACAGGCCAACGACCTGAACACCTGGTTCTGGGCCGCCGACATCGTGGCGCTCATCGTCTTCGGCCTGCTCTCCGACCTGCTCAAGGTGCGCAAGCCGTTGATGCTGGTCGGGGCCGTCGGCTCCATCGTGATGCTGTACTTCTTCATCCAGCGCGCCAACCACCCGTACTCGAGCTTCCACCAGATCATCTTCATCGAGGTGCTCCTGGCCGCCTTCATCTCCCTGACGTTCGCGCCGTGGATGGCCGGCTACACCGAGATGGTCGAGGCGAAGAACCCGGCCCTGGTGGGCACCGGGCTCGCCCTCTGGGGCTGGGTGCTGCGGCTGACCGTGGCGCTGTCGTTCATCTTCCTGCCCGTGGTCGTCAACTCGGTCAACCCCGTCGTCGACAACCTGCCGTACTCGCAGGCGACGGTCAACGGCCAGCCGTTCAACGCACAGCAGTTCCAGCTCGAGCACCCACAGTCCGTCGCCTTCGCCGAGGCCAACGCCAGCTGGCTGAAGGTGCTCCAGAAGCCGGCCAACGCGCCCATCGTGGCGGCAGCCAACTCGTCTCCGACCGCGGCCAACCTGGCCGCCCTCACCAAGGCGGTCGGTCCGGTCGTGTTCGCCAAGGTGGTCGCCAACCTCACCAAGCTGAAGACGCTGGTCGTCCCCTACGAGGCCCAGCTCGGCTACCTGGCGGCCCACCAGACCCAGCTGAACAGCCTGCTGAACGGCGTGGCGAAGTCCCCCAAGCAGTGGCAGCACTGGTTCTGGGTCTGCATGATCGGCATGGTGCTCTTCGTCCCGACCATCTGGCTCAACCGTGGCCGGTGGAACCCGTCCAAGGCCCGGGCCGACGAGGTCAAGCACGAGGCGGACGTCGAGGCCGAGCTCAAGCAGCTGGTCGGGGCCAACGCCTGATCGTCGGGTGGATCCGGTGGCGCCTAGTTCAGGCACCGCGGGACACCCACCCTCTACGGTGTCCCCCATGGAGTCCTCCGCAGTCCCCGGTCCTGGCTTTGCCGTCGTCGACCTCGAGACCACCGGCTTCAGCCCGCTCCAGGAGCGGATCGTCGAGGTGGCCGTGGTGGTGCTCGATGCCTCCGGCCACGAAGTCGACGCGTTCTGCACCCTCGTCGACCCGGAGCGGGACCCGGGCCCGACCCATGTCCACGGCATCACCGCCGACATGCTGGCCGGGGCCCCGACCTTCGGCGCCGTGCACCCCTACCTGGCCCGCCTCCTGTCGGGTCGGGTGGTGGTCGGCCACAACGTCGACCGGTTCGACCTCGCGTTCCTGCTGGCGGAGTGCCGGCGCCTGGGCGACGGACAGGCGCCCGAGGACGTCATCACGCTCGACACCTTGGTGGTGGCCCAGACGTACCTCGACCTGCCCGGCAAGGCCCGCCTCATCGACTGCTGCGACCGCTATGCGCTGACGTGGGAGGACCACCACAGCGCCCTGGGCGACGCCCGGGTCACGGCCGAGCTGTTGGGTGCCATGCGCGAGGAACTGGGCGACGACCTGCTCGGCCTGGACCGGCTCCTCGACGAGAGCCGGTCGCGGACCTGGCCGGGAGCGGCGGACGCCCGCCCGGCCGCATGGGGCCGCACCTACAGCCAACCCGCCTGACGCCCGCCCGCCCGTCGGGTCGGGAGCGTCCGGCTCAGGGCAACGCCTCGATCGGGGGAACGACCATGCCCCGGTCACGGGCGCCGGCGAGCATCTCGTCGGCGCTGCCCCCCTCGCCCGACCCGGCGACCAGTGGTGACCGGGTGAGCACGACGACACCGGCCACCAGGACGGCCAGGGCCGCGACCTCGAGGGTGATCCACAGGGGTCCGCCGCGCAGCACGTCGCCGAAGAGGGTGACGCCGATGACGATGCTGATCAACGGGTTGAGCGTGACGAGGGTCGTCCGTGACGCGGTGATCGGCCCGGCGTGCAGGGCGTTCTGGAGCAGGAACACCGTGCCGAGTCCGGTGACGGCGAGCATGTACGGCTGGAAGTGGGTGAAGACGTGGCCCCACCCCTCGGACACGTACCCGGTGATTGCCTTGGTCAGCGCCGCACCGAACGCCGCGGTCACGGCCGTCGCCGCCCCGAAGGCGGCGGCACGCCACCACCGGGGACCCCGCATGCCGGCGGCGATGCATGCGGCGATGGCGCCGATCAGGATCACCGAGGCCAGCACCCACTGCGAGGTGGAGGGCAGGAGCTGACCGCCGTGCGGTCGGGCCGCCAGGAAGAATCCGCCGAGACCGCCGACCACCAGCAGGGCCCCCAGCCATTCGCGGGCACCGAGGCGGTAGCGGAACCAGATCGCCAGGATCAGCAGCAGGAAGAGCAGCTCGGTGGTGAGGACCGGCTGGACCACGCTGAGCTCGCCGAAGCGGAGGGCCGTGGCCTGCAGCCCGAACTGGACGAGCATGAGGGCGAAGCCGACGAGCCAGATGCCCCGTTTGATGGCATGGGACATGAGGCTGAGGCGGAGGGCGGACGACTCCGGAGCTGATTCCACGCCGATGCGCTGGAGCACGGAGGTAACCGCGCTGGTGAGAGCGGCGAGTGCCGCGAGGAGGAAGGCCACCGCCCTGTTGTAGTCGGAAACGGGTGCCGAGGGCTACGCGCCGTCGACGTCGCCGGCCGGACCGTCCATGTGGAGGCCGAGATGGTACCCCTCGAGGAACAGGTCGGCGTCGTGCCGGCGGGGATAGCGGGCCTCGAGCTCGCGGAACCGGGGGGAGTGGTTGGGCTCGATGAGGTGGGCGAGCTCGTGCACGATGACGGCGTCGAGAACCCAGGGCGGTGCGATCTTCAAGCGCGACGAGATGCGGATCTCGCGGGTGGCCATGGTGCAGGACCCCCAGCGCTTGGTCTGGTTCGTGGCCCACCGGATGGACGAGGGCGCCACCCCGTCCAGGTAGGTCCGCCCGAGCTGCAGTGCCCGCTGCTCCAGCTCGGCGTCGGAGGCGTGCAGGTGCGGCCGGTGGCGGGCGAGCCGACGGGTGAGGTGGTCGACCATGTCGTCCCGGGCCGACCCCCGTAGGTGCGAGGGAACGACGACGATGATCCGGTCGCCCTCCCAGTGGGCCCCGGCCGTCTTCTTCCGCCTCGTCGACACCCGGACCTCGACGTCCGGGGCGAACAGGGTGCTTGGCTGGGGGATCGAGGTCATGGCGTCACGCTACGGCCGGGCTGTGACGAGTGGATCGGGACGGTGCGCCGGGATGCGGCCGCCCGTCGCTACTGGCCCGGCATCTCCCGCTTGCCGAAGGGAGCCGGTGCGAGCTCCTCCGACTCCTCCAGGGTCTCCTCGTCGGACTCGGGCCGCAGGGTCTTCCAGATGGCTGCGCCGAGGATTCCGCCGACGAGCGGGAAGATGATGAAGACCCACAGCTGGTTGAGTGCCCAGCCACCCTGGAAGATGGCGGTGGCCAGCGAGCGGGCCGGGTTGACCGAGGTGTTGTCGATCGGGATCGAGATCAGGTGGATGACCGTGAGGGTCAGGCCCACCGTGAGCCCGGTCTGGCCGACCGGCATGGACTTGCGACTGGTCGAGGCGATGATGAAGACGAACACGGCGGTGAAGAACACCTCGGCGAGCATCACGGCGCCGAGCGGGAACCCACCGGGTGAGTGGAGGCCGTAGCCGTTGGAGGCGAAGCCGCTCGCCTTGGCGCTGAACGTGCCCATGTGGGAGGCGGTGGCCGACTGCACGCGGGTGGCGCTGGCGATGATGTAGATGACCAGGGCACCCACGATGCCGCCGATCACCTGGCCGACGATGTAGAAGGGCAGCTCCTTCGTCTTGGTCTTGCCGATCACCCAGAGGCCGACGGTGACGGCCGGGTTGATGTGACAGCCAGAGATGGAGCCGATGGCGTAGGCGGCCACGAGGAGGCTGAGACCGAAGGCGAGGGCGACACCGAGGATGCCGACCGAGCTCATCGCCCCCGAGAAGTGCCCGGTGGCGAGGATCGCAGTACCGGGACCACCCACCACCAGGATCATGGTGCCGATCGCCTCGGCGATTCCGATGCGCACGCGCTCGTTCATAGGGGACTCCTTCTCCTCTGGCGGTCCACGCCTCACTGCTCGGCCCGGAGCACACCGGACCGGTGGCCCACAGGCTAAACAGCCGGTCCGGCGCAGCGGTGGATGGACGCCCCCGAATGGGAGCCCGGAGCCTCGCCCGGTACGATGGTGACGTGCGCCGCTATCTCACACCCCGGTGCCTCGCCCTGCACGCGACGCTGCTGATCCTGCTGCCCGCCTTCGTGTGGCTGACCGACTGGCAGTACCGCCGGGCGACGGGGGGCAACACGCTGAGTTGGGCCTATGTCTTCCTGTGGCCGGCCTTCGGCGTCTACGCCGTCTACACGTGGTGGAACCTGGTCCAGGACCAGGTGGCCCGCCAGGAGGGACGTTCGCGCAGCGGATCCCGGGGGATCACCGCCGAGGCCGCCGCCGACGACGTGGCGGGATCCCACACCGGGCGACCGCCCGGTTGGGCGCTGACCGGTGGGCGGAAGAAGAACATCGCCATCGCCGCGTCCGCCCCGATCGACGCCGAGCGGGGCGGCAAGGGTGAGCGGTACACCGCCCAGACGCCCGAGGAGGCGGCCCGGCTCGCCGCCTACAACCGCTACCTCGAGTCGCTGGGTGCCGAGGACCAACCGGCCGGCCGGGCGACGGGCGGAACACGTTGAGCGACCTCTTCGTCTTCTCGGGTGACCGGGCCATGCACGGGGCGGTCGTCCGCTACCGCGTCATGGCCTTCATCGTCGGTTCTGCGCTGCTCGTGCTGACCGCCATCGTGATCTGCCAGTACGGGCTCGGCCTGAAGTCGCAGATGAAGACGCCCGAGAAGATCGTGGCCCCGCTCCACGGCTACCTGTACCTGCTCTACCTCGTGGTGGCCGCCGACCTCGCCCGTCGGGCCCGATGGGGTCTCGGCCGGATCCTGCTCGTGGTGTGCTCGGGCTTCGTGCCGTTCCTCGCCTTCATCGTGGAGCACCGCGTGTACCAGCAGATGCTCGCCGAGTGGGCGTCCGACGGGACCGACGTCACGGGCGTCACCGGATCCACCGGCGGGCCGGGAGGCCAGAACGGCGTGGGCCCCGGGCCCGCACCCGTGGCGTCTGATCCAGTCGGCTGAGCAGGCCCGCGGCGACCAGGCGCCCGGAGGCCCCGGTGCGTGCCGAGCGAGTCCCTAGCGAGCACCTCGCACCAGGGCGCCGGGGCGGGCGCCCGTGTCGACGCCGTCGCGGAAGGTCGTCACACCGGACTTGATCGTCTCGACGTAGCCGACCGCTCCCTGGAGCAGGCGCTTGCCGCCGGCGGGCAGGTCGTCCACCACCCGCGGGTTGGTGAGCTGCAGATGGTCATAGTCGATGAGGTTGAGGTCGGCGAGCATGCCGGTCTCGATCGTCCCCCGGTCGGTGAGGCCGTAGAGGCGGGCGGTGTCGAAGCTCTGCTTCTTCACCATCCACTCGAGGGGCAGGCGCTCGCCCCGGACCCGGTCCCGGGTCCAGTGGGTGAGCATGAACGTCGGCTGGGACGCATCGCAGATCACGCCGCAGTGCGCGCCGCCGTCACCGAGGCCGGCGGCGGCACGTGGGTGCAGGAGCATCTCGCGGGCCGCGTGGAGGTCGCCGTCGGAGTAGTTGAGGATGGGCACGTACAGCAGGCCCCGGCCGTCGTCCTCGAGCATGGCGTCGTACGCCACGGCGAGCGCGGGACGTCCCGTGGCCGCGGCGATGCCGGCCAGCGACCGCTCGGGCCCCGGCTCGTACTCGGGCGGGTCACCCAGGGTGTAGGTGGTCTCGAACGCCTGTGCCATGCGATCGGCCGTCTCCGGGTCGGGCCGCCAGGACTCGATGGCGTCGCGGACCTCCGCGGTGCGGAGCGCGGCGACCAGGTCGTCGGCCGAGAGGCCCCGGGCCTTCAGCTCCTGATAGGCGGGGATCTGGTCCAACAGGCTGTAGGTGGTGAAGTGGCCGGACAGGAGCCCGAAGCCGCGGCCGGCCACCTGGGGCCAGAGGTCGGCGCCGTCGGCCACCGCACGGAGGGACTCGTCCATGAGCTCGCGCCACAGGTCGGGTGCGGCATCCACCTGGACCATGGCGAACGTCACGGGACGCTGGATGGCGGCCGACAGGCGCCGCATCCAGTCGACCTCCTCCTTGGGGGCCAGGATGTCCTCGCCCGCCGTGCCTGCGGGGGCCAGTTCGAAGGTGCCGGTACCGAGCTCGCCGAGGGCGGCGCCGATGCCGAAGAGCTCGTCCTCGGCGGCAAAGGTGCCCGGGACCGGCTCGCCGTCGATGGCCCGGTGGGCCAGGGTCCGCGACGTCGAGAACCCGAGGGCGCCGGCGGCGATGGCCTCCTTGACGAGTTGCTTCATGGCGGAGATGTCGTCGGGCGTGGCCGGCTCGTTGCGGGCGCCCCGCTCGCCCATGACGTACGAGCGCACCGCCCCGTGGGCGATCTGGGTGCCGACGTCGACGGTCCAGCGCCGTTCGTCGAGGGTGTCGAGGTACTCGGGAAACGTCTCCCAACCCCAGGTCATGCCCTCGGACAGGGCCGTGCCCGGAATGTCCTCGACGCCCTCCATGAGCCCGATCAGCCAGTCGTGGCGGTCGGGTCGGGCGGGGGCGAAGCCGACTCCGCAGTTGCCGGTGACGAGAGTGGTGACGCCGTGCCAGCTGCTGGGGGCGAGGACCTCGTCCCATGTCGCCTGGCCGTCGTAGTGGGTGTGGATGTCGACCCACCCCGGCGTGACGAGCAGCCCGTCGGCATCGACGGTGCGGACCGCCTCCTCACCCCGGTGGTCGCCCACCCCGGTGATGCGGCCGTCGCTCACGGTGATGTCCGCGGTGCGGGCCGGTGCCCCGGTCCCGTCGACGACGGTGCCCCCCTGGATGATGAGGTCGTGCATGGAATCTCCCCCTGTTGCGCCTCTGTCGATGCTGGCATGCCCCCGGGTGGGGCGCAATGGCGGGGAGCGACCCGGTCAGCGGGGTGGGATGGAGTAGGTGACCTGCGACTTGGCCACCAGTGCGTCGTCGGCCACCGAATGGAGCGCCACGTCGACGACACCGAGCCGCGACCCGAGCTTCAGCACGGTGCCCACGGCCACGACGTCGACGAGGGCCGGCTTGCGGAGGAAGTCGATGTGGAGGCTGGTGGTGACGGCCAGCGCCACCGGCCCGATCTGGCCCACCACGGCGAGCCACGCGGCGCAATCGGCCAGCGCCATCAACGACGGGCCCGACACGGTGCCGCCGGGACGGACGTTCGACTCGTCGACCGACAGGCGCAGGCGCACCCCGCTGTCGCTGACCTCCTCGACCGTGTACGGCAGGTCGCCCGGGAATGCGGCGTCCAGGAAGACCTGGAGCGCGGGGACGTCCATGGCGGGCGGGGGCGGCATGTCGGAGGGATCGTACCCAGTCGGTGCGTACCCGGTCGCGCCACCGACGGGACCGGCGCCCCCCGGGCGCGCTCCCGTCGGGCAGACTGTCCCGCGGACCGGGCCACGGCGACCCGGACGGCGACGATGTGGGGGATGGCCAGTGAGCGACGACGAAGCAGCGGCCGAGCTGGCCTACCGTGCGGGCCAGGTGCTGCGTGAGCTCCAGGACGGCCCGCTCGAGGGCAAGGCGCTCGGGGCGGAGGGTGACCGGCGCTCCCACGAATTGCTGGTGCGACTGCTGGCCGAACGGTTCCCGGCGGACCGGGTGCGGTCCGAGGAGGACGATCGGGCGACGGAGCTGGCGCAGCCGGACGGTCGGGTGTGGATCATCGACCCCCTGGACGGGACCCGCGAGTTCTCCGAGCGTCGCACCGACTGGGCGGTGCACGTCGCCCTGGCCGTCGACGGCCTCCCCGTGGTCGGCGCCGTAGCCCTGCCGGGACTCGACCTCGTGCTCGACACCGGCAGCCCACCCGCCCTGCACCCGCTGCCGCCGGTGCCCCGGCTGGTGGTGAGTCGGACCCGGCCACCTGACTTCGTACCCTTCGTGGCCGAGCGGCTCGGCGCGGACACGGTCCCCATGGGGTCCGCCGGCGCCAAGATCTCCGCGGTCGTCCGGGGCGAGGCCGAGGTCTACGTCCACGCCGGGGGCCAGTACGAGTGGGACTCGTGCGCACCGGTGGCCGTGGCCCTGGCCACCGGCCTCCACGCCAGCCGCATCGACGGCTCCCCCCTGCGGTACGCCCGGCCCGACCCGTGGCTGCCCGACCTGGTGGTGTGCCACCCCGACCTGGCCGATGCGGTGCTCACCGCGGTGGCCGACTCCGGGTTGCCGGGTGGAGCGTGAGTCGATGACGACGGCACGCTCGACTCCACCGGCGGTCTTCGACCCGGCCCCGCTCGGTCCGCTGACGCTGAAGAACCGCATCATCAAGTCGGCCACCTTCGAGGGGGCCTCACCCCGGGGCGAGGTGACGGACGACCTCGTCGCCTTCCACGAGCGGGTGGCCCGAGGTGGGGTCGCGATGACGACGGTCGCCTACCTGGCCGTGTCACCGGAGGGACGCACCGACCGGCACTGCATCCAACTCACCCCGGGTGTCGTCGACGGGCTGTCCCGCCTGACCGGCACCGTCCACGATGCCGGTGCCCTCGCCTCGGCGCAGATCGGCCACGCCGGGCCGGTCGCCAACTCGAAGTCGAACCGAGCCCCGTCGCTGTCCCCCAGTCGACGGTTCGGGGCATCCGGAGCACTCACCCGGGCGGCCACGGCGGCGGACATCGCCAGGATCACCGACGACTACCGACGGGGGGCCGCCACCGCCGTCGAGGCCGGATTCGACTGCATCGAAATCCACCTCGGCCACAACTACCTGCTGAGCTCGTTCCTCAGCCCTCGGCTGAACAAGCGGACGGACGGCTGGGGTGGGTCGCTCGAGGGCCGGGCACGGTTCGCGCGCCAGGTCGTGGCCGCGGTGCGCGAGGGTGCCGGTGGTGGCGTCGCGGTCACCGCCAAGCTCAACATGGCTGACGGCGTACCGGGCGGCTTCGACCTGCCCGAGAGCATCGACGTGGCCGCCATGCTCGAGGCCGATGGGTATCTCGACGCCCTGGAGCTCACGGGGGGGAGCTCGCTGTCCAACCCGATGTACCTGTTCCGTGGGGATGCCCCGCGGTCCGAGTTCGCCGCGACGCTTCCCCAACCGCTGCGGCTCGGTTTTTCGCTGGTGGGCACGCGGTTCCTCAAGGAGTACCCGTTCGAGGAGGCGTACTTCGCGGGCCAGGCGCGCCAGTTCCTGGCTGCGCTCGAACTCCCGGTCATCCTGCTCGGCGGGGTGAACCGCCTGGAGACCGTGGAGGGGGCCCTGGCCGAGGGGTTCTCCTTCGTGGCCATGGCCCGGGCGCTCCTGCGCGAGCCCGACCTCGTGGGACGCTGGGCCCAGGGGCAGCGGGACGACGGGATCTGCATCCACTGCAACCGCTGTATGCCCTCCATCTACAGCGGGACCCGCTGTTCGGAGGTGCGGACCGCGTCCGCCTGAGGGTCAGTCCAGCGTCGGCTGGCCGTCGGTGTCCGCGACGAAGCCGTCCGCATCGCCGGGCACGATCGGTGCATCGAGGTCCCACCCTTCGGGGTCCTCCTCGCGTGCCCGGGTCAGCCGCGACGGCTCACCCAGGCCGTCGGGGTCGTCGACGGCCCCGTCGAGCGTGGCGATCTGTTCGGGGTCGTCGAGCTCGGCACCGGCCTCCTCGAGTTCCTTCTCGTCGACCTGGAAGTGCGGGTCGAGCGAAGGGTCGAGTTCCATCTCCTCCTGGAAGTCGGGATCGAGGCGCGACGCCTCGTCGACGGCGTCGTCGCCCTGGTCGAAGGTTTCCGTACCGCTCATGTGCACTCCGGTGTCTCGTGCCCGGACCGCGTCCGGGAGCTCCGGCAGGTGCCGGTCACCCCATGATCGTAGGGGTTGCGGGCGACGGTGACGCAGGGCCATTCGTCCCGAGTCGGTCCGCCCGGCTCAGTACTCGGCGATGGACCCGCCCGGCACGACGGCGAGCTCCGCGTGTTCCAGGTGATGACCCAGGTCGGCATCGGCACCGGCGGACGGGCTCCTCGGGATGAGCAGTGCGGCCACGACGGCAACGACGGTCATGACGGCCAGGAAGAAGAAGCCCTTGGTGTAGTCCGACTGGGCCGGGTACCCGTCGCGCAGGATCTCGGAAGCCACGATGCTCGACATGACGGCGGCACCGATGGCCCCGCCGATGGTCCGGATGTTGGCGTTCATACCGCTGGCCACGCCGGTCTGGGCCGGGGGGACCGCCTGGACGATGAGGTTGGACATGGCCGAGAACGCCAGCCCGAGTCCCACGCCCAGGAGGGTGCTGGCGAGGTAGATCTCCCACTTCTCGTGATGGGCGAACGCCAGGATCAGGTAGGCACAGGTGGAGGCGATCGAACCCATGATGACGGCCGACTTCGAGCCGATCGTGGCGGCGAGTCGCCCGGACAGGAGCCCACCGATGAACATGGTCACGGTGAGCGGGAGCAGGAACAGTCCGGACTGGATGATGCTCGCCCCGAAGCCGTACCCGGTGGACGTGGGGGTCTGCAGGAACTCGGGCAGGAAGCCGATCACCGAGTACATGCCGATGCCGAACATGAACGCCACCAGGTTGTTGGTCCACACGGCCCGGCGCTGCATCATGTGCATGTCCACCAGGGGCTCCGTGGCCCGGAGCTCGACCCAGACCCACACGACGGCCAGGACCACGGCCAGCAGGACGAGCCCGATCACCTTGGGCGACCCCCAGCCCCACGACGGCGCCTCGCTCACGCCGAGCAGGAGTGCCACCAGCCAGCCCGACAGCAGGACGGCCGCCAGCCAGCTGACGCGTCCCGGTGTGCGCACCGGGGACTCCGGCACGAACAGCCAGGCGCACAGGGTGGCGACGGCGGCGATCATCATCGGGAACCAGAACAACCAGTGGTAGTTCAGGTGGCTGACGATGGGCCCGGCGAGCACGATGCCCGCGCCACCGCCGACCGCGGCCATGGCGGCGATGATGCCGACCGCGCCGGCCACCTTCACATTGGGGAACTCGTCGCGCACGATGCCGAACGACAGGGGCAGGACGGCGCCGCCGATGCCCTGGATGGCCCGGGCGATGATGAGCACGGTGATGCTGTGCGCGAGGCCGGCGACGACGGAGCCGGCGGCCAGGGCCGCGAGCGTCACCACCAGCATGCGCTCCTTGCCCACCATGTCCCCCACCCGACCGAGGATGGGGGTGAAGATCGACGCCGACAGCAGGAACGCGGTCAGCACCCAGGTGACCGTGTTCTGGGTGGTGTGGAGGTCGTGCTGGATGGTCGGTAGCACCGGCGACACCAGCGACTGGAGCAGTGCGTAGGCGATCGTCCCGAGGAGCAGGACGGTGAAGGTGACCTGGTAGCTGGACCGCGTCGAGGTGACGGCCATACGTGCTCCGATCGGAGAGGTCGCCGGCGGGTTCCGGGCGGGGCCCCTATTCTGCCAGCCGGGGTGCGGGAACCGATCGCTTCCGCGGAGCGTCCGGACGTGCGGAGCGAGGGCGCGGGTAGCGTCCCGTGTCCGACGGCCGTCGCCGGCGGACCGGAACGACCGGGGAGCGTCGCATGCCCGAGCCAGTACGACGATATCCGGCCATGGCGCCAAAGGACGGGACGGGCGCGATCACGGGATGGGTCGTCGACAGGTCGTCCGGTCCCCACGGGGTGGCCTCGGCCACCTTCGATGCCACCCGTACCTACCGCTACCGGCTGACGCGTGCATGGGACCCGGGGAGTCCGGTGGTGGCGTTCGTCATGCTCAACCCGTCGACGGCCGATGCCGACCACCTCGACCCGACGGTGCGTCGCTGCGTCGGGTTCGCCCGGGACTGGGGATTCGGTGCGCTCGAGGTCGTCAACCTCTTCGCCTTCCGGGCCACCGACCCGGCGGACCTGGTGCGGGCACCGGAGCCGGTCGGGGTGGACAACGACCTGGCCATCGTCGACGCCGTCCGAGGGGTCGACCGGGTGGTGGTGGCCTGGGGCACCCGGGGCACCCACCGCCACCGTGCGGAGTCGGTGTCCACGCTCCTCGCAGGCTGCCACGTACGTCCGATGGCGCTCGGCACCACCCGGGACGGCCACCCTCGTCATCCGCTCTACGTCCCTGGCGACGCGGCTCCGGCGCGGTGGCCGACCGCCTGAGCAGTGGGTGAGGTGTCGTATTCGGTCGGAGCCCAGGACGTGCAACTGGTGGTGCGCCGCCAGGGGTAAACACCTGTAGACAACAGCAACTCCGAGGTGCATGATGGAGTTGTGGAACCGAGTAACACGGCGGGTGCGGCTGCCGGCGAGGCGCCGTCCGGGGTCTGGACCAGGAAGCGTCAGCCGAAGAGCGAGCTGCGCAAGCTGATGCTCGACACCGGTCGGGAGATCCTCCAGGAGGAGGGCATCGAGACCAGGTCGAGCAATCTCACCTTCAAGCGGGTGTTCGACCGGGTGGAACGCGACACGGGGCGTCATCTGACGAATGCCTCGGTCATCAAGCGCATCTGGAAGGACCAGTCCGACTACCAGGCGGACGTGCTGGTGGCCGTGGCCCATGACGAGGACCGGCCCGAGGTGGGCGTGACGATGGGCGCCGTCCAGGAGGTGCTGGCCACCACCGACCTCGGGAGCGCCGAGGGCCGGGTGCGGGCGATGTCGCAGCTCTGCCGGGTGGCCGGAGCGACCAGTCGCGAGGCCATCGCGGAGTCGTCGAACTGGTCGTTGTGGGTGAGCGTCGTGGCCATCGCCACGTCGACCACCGACGAGGAGCAGCGCCGTCGCATGTGCGCAGCGCTGTCCGAGGGGTACGAGCTGGTGACCGAGTTCTGGGAAGGGGTCTACGGGGGGCTCATCGCCCTGCTCGGGCTCCGCCCACGCGCACCGCGGACGGTCCGCCAGTTCGCCATCGCCGTCGCGGCACTGTCCGAGGGTGACTCGCTCCGGCGCCACGTCGAGCGGTCTCAGGCCCCGGTCGAGCTTCCCACCGGGGCCGACGGTGCGCTCCAGGAGTGGACGATCTACTCCCTGGCCATCGAGGCGGTGGCCCTGCAGTTCTTCGAGGTCGACCCCGACTTCGTGCCTTCCCGCGCCTGAGCCGCGTGCTGCCTCAGTAGGGCGGGACCGGCGGGGCGTTGCCGAAGCCGAAACCGGCACGCACGAGTGGGAGGTCGGCCATCGTGCGCACCCCCGGAGGCGCCGCGCAGAGCGCAGGAATGGCATTGACGGCCTGCATGGCGGTCGCCACGCTGGCCGCCCGCACGTGGTCGGCCAGTGGCAGCGGCCGCTCGTAGGACATGAGCGTCAGCAGGTGCGCCCGGATGGAGGGCTCACCCTCGAGGGTCAGTGTCCACCCGTCCAGCGGGGTCGGCCAGTGGCCCGGATACTCACCCCCGACGGTCCAGAGCGCCTCGATCTCGACGAGGCACGCGCCGGCGCGCAGGCCACGCCAGTGCCAGCGTTGGCCGGCGACGGTGCCGGCGGACAGTGTGATCCCGAAGACGTCGTGGTCCTCGGTGGCCAGGGTCAGTTCCACCTCGGAGGTGATGTCGTCGAGTCCGGCGCCGAGCGATTCGCCGATCAGTGCGACCTCCTCCATGAAGATGCCGCTGTTGAAACGGAGGAACTCACTGGCCTCCTCGGTGACCTCGTCGGGAGGACGACCGAAGCGCATGTTGTCGAAGGTGATGTGGGTGGACTCGTAGAAGGACCAGTCCGCCCGTTCCTGGAGGGTGACCTTGTCGATCGACCGGGACATCCCGGACAGGGCGAGCGGGAGCACACCGCTCAGGTTGCCCGGGTTGAGGCCGGTGCCGTGGACCGACGAGTCGCCCGCCGCACAGGCGGCTTCGAGGCGTTCCAGGTCCACCGCCGGGAGCGAGCGCGGATGGAAGAGGAACGCCGTCGTGGTGACGTTGGCACCGCTGGCCAGGATCCGGCAGACCTCGTCGAGGGAGGCATGTCGGGGGAAGTAGGCCACGCAGTCGGCGCCGAGTGCGAGGAGCTGGTCGATGTCGCGCGTGGCGGACACGCCACACGGCGGGCGCCCGGCGATGACGGCTGCGTCGACCCCTTCCTTGTCGGCGCCGTAGACCTTGGCGCCGACCAACTCCATGTCGGGACGGTCGAGCACGGCGCGTATCGCTTCGACCCCCTGGTTGCCGGTGGCCCACTGGACGACCCGATAGCTCATGTTCGGCCTTTCCGACGTCTGGTGACGCTCGTTTCGCATCGTACGGCCCGCAACCGGACGGCGGAGACGCACGGGCGTCATCCATCCGGCGTCCGGCTGCGAAGAATTGACATGAGCTTCGACGCCGCCACCTACCAGCAACTGTCGTCCCGGCTGGAGATCGAGGACATCGACTTCGCCGCCTTCCGGGAGCACCCGCTGCCGCCCGAGGCGCTGCGCTGCCTCCGGTACATGCACGACGTGGAGAGTCACACCGTCTGTTACCTCCGCGACGTCCTGGTGACCCGCGCCCACCGCGATCCCGACATCACGTCGTTCCTCACGCTGTGGAACTACGAGGAGTTCTGGCACGGCGACGCCATCGGCCGCGTGCTGGCCGCACACGACGAAGTGGCCGGCACCACCCGGATCGCCGCACTGCGCGGGCGCCTTCCCCGGGGCGACCGGTGGCGGCCGTTGGGCTTCCAGATCGCCTCGGCACTCACACCCCACCTGACCGCCGTCCACATGACCTGGGGCGCGGTCAACGAGTGGACGACGCAAGCCGCCTACGCCCGGCTGACGAAGCTGGCCGACCATCCGACGTTGTCCGTCCTCCTCCGCCGCATCATGAAGCAGGAGGGGCGCCACATCGACTTCTACGCCACCGAGGCCACCGGCCGGTTGTCGGGCAGTCGCGCTGCACAGCGGTTGACCCGGTGGGCGCTCCGTCGCTTCTGGGCGCCGGTCGGTTCCGGCGTCGTGGCCGACTCCGAGGTGTCATTCCTCCGCGACTACCTGTTCGGTGACGACGATGGTCGCGCCATGGCGGAGCGGATCGACCGCCGGGTGGACCGGCTGCCCGGACTGGACGGGCTCAACCTCCTGGCCGGCGTCACGGCCGCCTGACCGATGTGCATCGGGGCGCGTCGTCGGACGGGCCCGACGGACACGCGCCGTTCGGTCCGCGCTCAGGTCAACCGGTTGACCGTCGTCGTCGGCGTGCTCGTGGTGCTCCCGCTGGTCGTCGTCGTCGGCCGGGTGCGTCCGGGCGCCGGGCGACGTGTGGCACGACGAGGTGCGACCCTCGTCGCCACGCTGTGCGGCGTCCGGTTCGCGACCCTCGGCCGGCCGGGGCCGGGGGGTTCCGTGGTGGTGGCCAACCACTCGAGCCCGATGGACATCCCGGCGCTCCTCTGGGCCGATCCCGATGTGCGGTTCCTGGCGGCGGCGGACCTGTTCCGGGTCCCGCTCCTGGCCTCGGCGATGCGCGCGATCGGGACTCTGCCGATCGACCGGCGGGACCACGATCGGGCGACCGACCAGCTCGATCGGATGACGGCGCGGGGCGCTGCCGGCGGGCCGGACGACCTGGTGGTCTTCGCCGAGGGCGGGATCGCCCCGCCGGGCCGGATGCTCCCCTTCAAGACCGGTGCGTTCGTCCTGGCCATCCGGGCGGCGAGGCCGGTACTGCCGGTGGCCATCCGCGGGTCCGACCGGGTCCTGGCGCCCCACGGCCGGCTCCTGGTACGTCCGGGTGTGGTGACGGTCGAATTCCTCGACCCGGTCGCCACCGTCGGGTTGACGATCGACGACCGGCACGTACTGCGTGACCACGTCCAGGCCGTCGTCCGAACTGCAGCCGACACCGCGTGACCAAACTTGACGGCCGACCAGGTAGACAACGGCCACAGACGACGGTGCCCACCTGCTAGAACGGGTGCCAGTGGTCGGGTTGGCGGTGGCCCGGCGCTGGATCGCCTGACGATCGGGGAGTGGGGGACATGACCAATCGCCGTCCGCAATTGCGCCGCGAAGAGACCCGCGCCCTGTTCATCGAGGCCGGTCGCGCCATCCTCAAGGAGAACGGCCTGGGCGCTGGTGGTGACGTACTCACGCTCAAGCGAGCACGTGACCGGGTGGAGTCGGACTTCGGTGTCCGCTTCGTCAACGCCTCCCTCATCGGCCGGATCTGGAAGGACCAGTTCGACTACCAGACCGAGGTACTCGAGGCGATCGCCTCCGACGACAGCATCACCGAGGTCGAGGCATCGCTCGATCTGGTGACCTCGATGCTGGCGAACCTGGACGTGCGATCGGAGTCCTCGCGCCGCTGGTCGCTCCAGGAGATGTGCCGGGTCGTCAGTGCGGTCCACCTCGACACGCTCCGGGGGTCGACGGACTGGGCGCTGTGGATCGGCATCCTGGCCACGACCGCAGTCGGATCGGACGAATCGCGCCGGGCGCGGATCGATGCGTCCCTCCGCAGGTCCTACGAGGACGTCACCACCCAGATGGAGGCCATCTACTCGTCGCTCCTCGAGTTCATCGGCTACCGGGTGCGCAGCGGGCTCACGGTGCGCCAGTTCGCCATCGCGGCGGCGGCGCTGACCGAGGGATGTGTACTGCGCGACCGTGTCGATCCCGTGGGCATGAACGGGATCGTGCGACCGACGGGTCGTGGCGACGAGGACCAGGAGTGGACTCTGTTCGGACTCGCCCTGCACGGGTTGGCGGAGCAGTTCTTCGAACTCAACGTCCACTGGGAGCTGGAGCACACGCTGCTGCTGCAGTCCCCCGACACCGGACTGGCCGGCGACGCCGGACCGGCGTAGTCCGGAGCGCCCGACGGGCGCTGCCGGGTGCCCGTGGCGAACCGCCTGGCCCAGATCGACCGATCGGCGGACGGGACGCGCCGCTACGACGTCCCGGGAACGGAGTCTTCATGGGTAGGACCGAACTCGACCCCCGAGCGGTGGCGCAGGTGATCGCCGCGTACGGCTTCGAGGCGCTCCGTGGACGCAAGGGGGCCGGTTCGGGCGCGGCACCCTCCCATCGACTGGCCGAGCTCCGGATCGACGGGTTCGACGCGGACAAGCGGACCGTGGCCAGGAAGGCCGCCCGTGGTATTCCGCCTGGTGCCCCGCCGGCATCGACCGCCACACCGTTCGACTTCGCCATGGCCGCGCAGTACGACTGGTCGAGGAATGGCGGACAGGCGAGTTTCCAGGCGGCGCTGGAGATCATCGGTACGGTGTTCCCCTCGCTCGGGGCCGAGGAGTACCTCGATGTCGCGGCGTCACTGCTGCGCCTGACGGTCCAGGTCGAGTTCGACGAACCGGTCGGTCCGTTCCTGACGGCGTCCGGGGTCGAGGCGGTGGCGATCGACTACATCCGGAGCCAGGACATCCGGCGTGCCGCCGCACCACGGGAGGGCCGGGACGCGTCCGAGGAGTCGCTTGCGTGGGCCACGTGGCTGATCGAGCAACGACGCCAGGAGTCGCGTCGGACGTCCGAGGGCTACGAGGCGGTACTCACCTTCCTCCTGCTCGTGCTGCGCCGTCGGCCTCGGCCCGGGTACTCGATCGCCCAGATCATCCGGTCGGTCCGGTCGCAGTGGATCGGTGGCATGCATCAGGCGTTCCTCGACCCCGACCTGTACCCGGAGTACCGCCGGAGGCCCCCGACCGCAGACGGATCCGGGGCGACCGGGCTCCCGCCGGGGGACGGGCAGATCGAGCGCGCCATGATCGACCTGATCATCGGGATGACCGAGGAGAGCCTCTTTGCCGCCAACCGGAACGACCTGGAGAGCCGGGTGATCGCCGTCGCCCTCGACCGGTATCGGACGGCGCGGCGTGCCGTCCGGCTGGACGCGGTGACCGGTACCGCGGGCACCGACGTGGCGTTGGTCCGGGAGCGGTTCCCGACCGACGGGGACCTGGCGTCGGCCTGCGTGCGCCGCCTGGCGGGGGAGTGGACGGGGTTCGACGCGTTCGCCCACCAGTTCAGGAACGCGGCGTCACACGGCGTGACGATCCTCCTCGACTGGGTGAGCGGGGTGCGGCGTGAGTACCCGGTCCTCCTCGACGCGGCGGGCTTTGCCGCGGGGAACCCGGCGTTCGACGAGGTCGTGGCGTTCGTGGCGGTGGTGCTGGGGCGGACGGCCATCGGAGGGAGTGCCACCCCGAGCCCGTCGGACGTCAAGTGGGCGCGCGCCTGCGTGGAGGACGCCACCCTGGGCCGGGACTGGCGGGCCCGGGCCGGCATCCCGGGTAACGGATCCGCTCCGCCCACCTGACGGCCCGGGCCGGTCCGGCACCGGCCGCACCGGGATCGCCTCTCCCGTCGCAAATTGCTCACCGGTGAGCAAGAGCTCGGGAGGACACTGGCGGTGGGCGGCGGATCTGCCCGTAGCGGTGCAGGAGTGGGAGTTCGAGAGGTTCGCCGGGCGGGATGTCCGGCGGGATGGCCGGCGGTCGACGGACCGGTGGCCCCGCCCGGCCCTCTCCACTCCCCTCCGGTCAGGACGCGGCGGCGCCCGGGATGCCGACCCGACCGGGTCCCGGCACGACATGCACGTCCCGGGGCCCGACCGGCTCGCCGCAGGAGTCGCACACGAGGACGAGTCGGCTGACCGATCCGCACCCGTCGTGCACGATCTCGAGCGGGGGGCCGTCGGGGGCGGCATGGGTGTCGCCCCACTGGCGCATGGCGGTGAGCACGGGCCAGAGGTCCCGGCCCTTGGGCGTCAGCCGGTACTCGTGGCGCGGCGGGTGCTCGGAGTAGGGGACCTTGACGAAGACGCCGGCGTCGACCAGCTTCGTCAGCCGCTGCTGGAGGATGTTGCGCGAGATCCCGAGGCGCCGCTGGAAGTCCTCGAATCGGGTCACACCGAGGAACGAGTCGCGGACGATGAGCATCGTCCACCATTCCCCGACGATCTCGAGGCACTGCGCCACTGAGCAGTCCATGTCCACGAAGCTCTTGCGTTCCACGTACGTATCGTAGTGGGTTGCATCATGCAACGCAATCCGTTACGGTGCGTTGCATGAAAGAACTGACTGGACAGCCGACCTCCACGGGAGCGCGGGACGTGGCCGACCGGCGCCGGGCGATCTTCCTGGTGACGGCTCTCGGGGCGTTCATGGCATCGCTCGACCTCTCGATCGTGAACGTGGCCTTCCCGGCACTCGAACGCTCGTTCCCGGCGGACTCGCGTGCGACGTTGGCGTGGATCATCACGGGCTACAGCATCGTGTTCGGCGCGCTCCTGGTCGTGGCCGGTCGGACCGCCGACCGGGTGGGGAGCCGCCGCGTGTTCTTCGCCGGTCTGGGGGTGTTCTGCCTCGGCTCGTTGCTCTGCGGCCTGGCACCGTCGGTGGACCTGCTCGTCGCCGGGCGCGTGGTGCAGGGCCTCGGGGCGGCAGCACTCCTGCCGTCGTCGTTGGCGCTCCTGCTCGGCGCCTACCCCGACAGCCGGCGGTCGCAGGTGGTCGCACTCTGGGGTGGGATCGGGGCGCTCGCCGTGGCGACAGGCCCGTCGTTGGGCGCGCTGCTCATCACCGGATTCGGTTGGCGGTCCGCCTTCGTCGTCAACCTGCCCGTGGGGTTGGTGGCCTGGCTCGTGGGACGACGGGTCCTCGCCACGACGCCCGCCAGCAGTACCAAGTCGACGCCCGACTACGTCGGCGTCGCGCTGTTGGCCGGAGCGCTGGCCGCGCTCGTCCTGGCCATCTCCGAGGGCCCGGACTGGGGCTGGACGAGCGCCGGGTTCCTGGCGGCCCTTGCGACGTTCGCCGTGCTGCTGGCGGGCTTCCTCGGTCGCTCGGCACGTCATCGTGAACCGGTGCTCGATCTGACACTGTTCCGCTCACGGACGTTCGCGGTGGCCAATCTGGCCACGCTGCTGTACGCCATGGGCTTCTTCGCCATGCTGCTCGGCAACATCCTGTTCCTCACCAGCGTCTGGAGGTACTCGATCCTGCTGGCCGGCCTGGCCGTCACTCCCGGCCCGCTCGTGGTGGCGGCCGTGTCGGGCCCTGCGGGCAAGCTGGCCGGGCGGATCGGCTTCCGCCCGGTACTGCTGGCCGGCTTCACCGTGTTCGCCGGAGCCCTGGCCTGGTACGCGGTGCGGGTCGGGATCCACCGGGAGTACCTGACCGTGTGGCTTCCCGCCACGCTGGTGGCCGGCCTCGGGATCGGACTGACGTTCCCGGTCCTGAGCGCCGCCGCCGTCTCGGACCTGCACCCGGAGCGGTTCGCCGTGGGGAGCGCGGTCAACCAGACCGCCCGCCAGGTGGGGGGAGCGCTCGGCGTGGCGTGCCTCGTGGTGCTCCTCGGAACTCCGAGGTCACCGATGCAGGCGCTCGACGACTTCCACCATCTGTGGTGGTTTGCGGCGACGATGGCGGTCGCGTCCGGACTGGTGTGCGGACTCCTCCGGTCGACGCGGACAGCGGTCCGGGCCGACGGGTCGGCGCCACTTGCGTCCGTCGGCGCTGCGGTGGGAGAGGCGCCATGACGGACAGCGGCGGGACGGAGGTCACCATGACGACGCCGGACTCCCCACCGCCGTCCGGGTCGGCGAACGGCCTCGAGTTCCTGCGGGCCGCCCTGGGCCGGTCCGATGGTGGTCCGGGCATCGCACGGCTGTTCGGGATGGACGTCGTCGCCGTCGAGCCGGGGGAGGTCACCTTCGCGCTCCGGACGGCGCCAGGGTTCGCCAACCCCCTCGGCACCGTGCACGGCGGAGTCTGTGCCACGTTGCTCGACTCGGTGATGGGGTGCGCCGTCCATTCGGTGCTGGAGGCAGGGGTCGGCTACTCCACGCTCGAGCTCAAGGTGAACTACATCGCCGCGGTGCCGACCGACGGCCGCCGGTTGACGGCGATCGGACGGATCATCCACGTCGGGCGAAGCACGGCCACGGCCGAGGGTCGGGTCCAGTACGACGACGGGCGGTTGGTCGCGCATGCCACGACGACCTGCATCATCCTGCGGACCTGAACGGTTGCCGTCTGCCCGGTGATGGTCAGCCGTAGTGGCGCAGTCCGTCCCAGAACGACGACCACGTCCCCCGGGGGCCGGTGCACGTCCAGATGCGGGTGCCGTTCTCGTCGTTGTCGACGTCGTCGGGACTGTGGATCGTCCCGCTGGGGCGACAGTCGGCGAAGTGCGGACGCAACTGATCCACACTGCCGACGGCGATGACCACCTCGTCCTCGGCCTTGCCCGGGCCCCAACGCCAGAAGGTGTTGTGTCCGGACAGCGGCTCGGGCAGGCCGTGGGCCGGCCCGTAGACGGCAAGGGCTCCGGCCTCGCCATAGTTGGCGGTGAAGATCGAGGCCCCCGTCCGCTCCCGAGGGGGTAGCCCGTCGTACACGTCGGCCACCTGGGAGGTGAACTGGGGCCATCCGACCGTCTCGCCCAGGTCGACGCTGGTCTTGTGCAGGAACGTCATCCGGGCGAACGTGGCGAGGGGCAACACCGGGAGGACGAACGCGATCGAGAGCAGCAGTCCGATCACCGGAGCGACGATCCAGCGCGTCCGGTGGGCACGGTCCGGTTGGCGGCGCTCGATCCGGCATCCTCCGGCTGCGAACAGGAGGGGGAGGACGCCTGCGGTGTAGTACTGACGACCGGGGATCACTACGAAGACGTACGCCACGACGACGATGACGACGATGAGCGCGAAGTGGAGCTCGGTTCGCCGGCCCAGGTGTCGGAGGCCGACCACGACGATCGGGAACGCCAGTATCCCGACGAGGAGCAGTTGGGCGGGCACGAAGCTCAGGTAGTCCCCCGAACCCGAGTGCTCGACGTGCAGCGAGCGCGCCATCGCCAGCCCCGGGAGGCCGTTCGTGAACTGCCACACCAGGTTCGGTGCCCACAGCGCGACGGCCACGCCGCCACCGATCCACGGCCAACGGGTGGCCAGCGTCGAGCGGGCGGGCGTGGCGAGGAGCCCGATGCCGAGGGCGATGCCGAGGAGGAGGAGCAGGTCCTTGTTCTCGAGACCGATCCCGGCGGCGACCCCGGCGGCCAGCCAGCAACGGGGCCGCCCGAGCGCGACGGCCCGGAGGACGAACAGGATCGTGAACGTCCAGGCAGCCAGGTCGTAGACCGTCGTGCCGGCCAGATGGGCTGATCCGAGCAGGATCGGTGCACAGGCCATGGCGACCGCGGACAGGAGCTGGGCGAACCGTCGTCCGCCGAGCGCCCCGGCGGTCAGGCCGGTGCCGACCACGACGCCGCCACCGGCCAGAGCCGGAAGAACGCGGACGGCGGTGGGGGACGTGCCGAACAGCCCCGTTGCGAGACGTGTCGCGAGCGGGGCCAACGGCGGCTGGTCGACGTAGCCGAGCGCGGGGTGCCGCCCGCTGACGATGAAGTAGAGCTCGTCACGGTGGAAGCCGTACCGGGCGCTGACCGCCAGCTCCAGTGCGACCACGGCACCGGCGACCCACCAGACGCCGACGTAGAGGGGGCGCTGGGCGCGCCAGCCCGGCGGTGGGTCCTGTCCCGCCACCCCCGCCACCGGCGCCACCGGCGAATCGACGTCAGTCGACACCTCCTGGATGGTAGCGATCGCGGCCCCGGGACGCTCGCTCAGAAGCGTCGCCGCTCACGTGGCCGATCGCTCGAGCAGGCCCGGGTGCCTCCCGACGGCGCAAGGGGGAGCCGCACCACGTGTCCCGGTGGGGTGTGGTGTCGAACAATCGCTGGAATCGGACTCGATCGCTTGGTACGATGCCGGTTCGGACAGCACGTCAGCGTCGAAAGGAGTTGCCCGATGAACATCGCTTCCACCAGCGTCACGCGCGGTACCTCCGGCGCCCGACGTCTGGCTCCGTATACGTTCCGCGCCGCCTGATCCCTCCCAGGGTCACCGCCCGCCCGTAACGGGCCTTCCGCGCCGACACCACACCCTCCCGGGTCGTCCGTGCCGCGCCCAGGTGCGCTGTCGCACCGTCACTCCCATTCCACCCCGCCGCCGGGCATTCCGTCCGCCGGCTCCTGCCACGAGGCTCCCCATGAATCCATCACTGTTCCAACTACTCGCCGAGGAGCACCGCAGCGAGCTGGTCGCGTCGCGGAGCACCCAGGTCCGGCGCTCACGTCGGACCCCTGCCGGTCATCGCTTCGCTTCGCGCGCCCGGGTGGGGGTCGGTGGCCTCCTGGTGACGATCGGCACGCGCCTCGCCGGCCCGCGCACCGGGCCGGTCGGACTGCATCGTCCTCCGGCGTGACCGGTCAGCCGGTGCACGGCGTGCGAACACGCGACGACGCCCCGGGCGTACTGCCCGGGGCGTCGTCGCGTGTGGTGAACGATGACGTGGCTACAGGGCGTCCTTCACCTTTTCGCCCGCCTGCTTCAGGTTGCCGGCGGCCTTGTCGCCTTTGCCCTCGGCCTGCATCGAGCGGTCATTGGTGGCACCGCCGACCTTGTCCTTCACGTCGCCCTTGAGCGCCTGTGCCTTGTCCTTTGCCTTGTCTACGATTCCCATCAGGAACTCCCTTCGATCGGCTCAACCTCCGCGATACCCGGCAACGGAGGCTGCAAACGCCAGGACGTGACCTCTTGGCCTTCGACCGGGACCCGTGGTCCACGCCGGACCCGGCTAGAAGAACGCGGCCCGCACCACCTGTCCCTCGATGACGAGGAGATTGAGGCGGCTGGGCCGGAGGTCAGCTGTGAAGGCGGTGCCCGTCGCGGGCGGGTCCTCCATGACCCGAACCTGGGCGACTCCGTTCGAACTCGCAGCGGACAGTGCTTCCCCCCGGGCCATCCCGACATAGGGCAGAGCGACCAGCGGTTCGTGACGATCGAACCAGGGATCGGTGGAGGGTGACGTCGGCACCGAACCAGTCTGCACGTCACAGGACCGTCACGGCGCGGGCATCTCCAACGGCAAGGCTGTCGTACCGAGCACCCGGGCGCCGACCTGAACGTCGAGCCGAGATCGAGGTCGCCCCGACGTAGGGGAGAGGATCTCCCCGGAGCCCACCAGCCTGCTCGGCGGGCAACGTCGTGCCGACCGCCCGTGGAGGGCACCGGGATAGAATTCATGCGAGTGCAGACGGAGACCGTGGTGACAGATCCCGGTCCGCCCAAGTCCAAACTGACTGGCGGACAGAAGTGGATCATCGCCGGGCTACTCGTCCTCCAGGTCCCGTCGAGCTTGATCTTCTATCCCTTGGCCGCAGTGTTCGCCATCACCGGAATCTTCGTTCCCGTCGCGATGGTCCTCCTGGGGATCGGCACGCTGCCGTTCTCGTGCGCCATGAGGTGCAGGGATCGTTGGCAGGGCCTTCGTCAGCCGGAGGCGTCCGGCGCGTGATGGCCGCAGGTCGTGGAGTCCACACCCGTGTCGGGTTCCGGGACGCCCCCCGTCCGACGTCTCCGGGGCCCTCCGCAACGCGTACGCCCGGACGGATTGACGCGTACGGTTCAGACGATGGGCGATGATCGGGTCGGCGGGAGTGCCGACAACCACGACGAGGACGATGTGGTCGCCTCGCTCGCCACTGGGGACGGACCGCTGACCTACGAGTTCGAACCGACGGCCGACGGCAACGCGCTGACCGTGCATTCCCCCCCGGGGACCGGCCGCAATCTCCGAATGGTGTGGACGATGTCGGACACCCCCGTCTCACGGGATCACCAGGCATGCGACACCTGGGGCGTCACTGACGGCCCGATCACCCAACAAGGCGTGGCACTCCGGGTGGTGGAAGAGGACGGATCCGTCGCGCTGGCGATCTGTGTCATGAAGAACATCTGGATGGGAGGCAACTGGATCTTCAATGCCATCGGGTTCGATCACGGCTCGTTCGTCGTCCTGGGATCCGTTGATCTCTCCGCCACGTTCGGCCCGCAGGGCCTGGTCCCGGAATTGCCGTGGCGCATGTGCGCACGGGTCCGGGACAGCACGCTGGACTGGAAGGTCTGGCCCACCGCCCGACGTGAGCCGGCGTGGGGGGACGCCATGTTCGGCACCACGACCACGCTGCCGGCCGAATGGGTCTATGCGGGGCGCCCGGGCTTCTATGTCGGACACCTGGAGATGGGTGACGATGCCGAGTTCACCGACGAATCCGTCACGGAACTGGAACCGGAGCGGTGACGGGAAACAGACGTGGCCGTGCGTGGCGGAACACCTGGTCAGAGGTCGGTAACCTGTGGGCGGCGCCTGGCTCGAGCCGGCGTCGTGTCCCCGCACACTGATTGGTAGAGGCGATGTCCAGGGAAGCGCAGCTTGTCCGCACCCTCGTCGAGTTGGCTGACAACCTGGTCGATGACCTCGACGTCATCGACGTGCTCACCGTCCTCAGCGACCGGTGCGTCGAGGTTCTGGACGTCGACTCGGCCGGGGTGATGCTCGCCGGACCCGGTGGCGAACTCCAGGTCGTCGCCAGCTCGAGTGACGCCATGCGAAGTCTCGAACTGTTCGAGCTGCAGGCCAACGAGGGCCCGTGCGTCGACTGCTTCATCAGTGGGGCACCCATCGTCAACCTCGAGCTGTCGGAGGTTGACGGACGGTGGCCACGGTTCGCCCGACGAGCCATCATCCTCGGGTTCCACTCGGTGCACGCCCTCCCGATGCACCTGCGGGGCACCACGGTCGGAGCGCTCAATTTGTTCCGTACCACCCCGGGGACGTTGAACGGCGATGACGTGGTGGCAGCCCAGGCCTTGGCGGACGTGGCGACGATCGCAATCATCCAGCACCAGTCGTCGATGAGCGCCGCCGACCTCCACGCGCAACTCCGCGAAGCCCTCAACAGTCGCATCATCATCGAACAGGCCAAGGGCACGGTCAGCGAGGCGTCCGGGCTCGACATGGACCGGTCGTTCGACCGCATCCGGAACCATGCGCGGAATCACAATCTCCGGCTCACGGATCTGGCGAGGACCATCGCCGAAGGCACGACGGAGATCGTGGGACTGGACCCGCCTCCCAAGAAGAAGTCGGTCCGCACCGTTCCGCCGGATCCGCGGTCCGGCACCCCGCCGAGCTGACATCGGCGGCCCTGAAGGTCGGTGTCGAATCCAGACGGGACGTACGGGCCGAACCATCCGTCACCCGGCCGGAGTGGCCCACGATGCCGTCTCGGAGTCCCGACATCGGTTCGTTCCGGAACTCCGGCCGAGGGTGACGCCTTTGGGACCTTGGGCCGCTGACACCATGATCGTGGCCGGTACTCCGCGACGTGTCTCCCCGCCCACGTGACTCGCTCAAACGGTCTCGGCTGAAGATCCTGGCAGCAGCATCGCCACGAGCCCGTCTGCGTGGGCACCGATCCACTCGGCATCGGCCGGGTTCCGGCCGGTGAGCAGTTGCACTTCAGGGGCATTCACATACGGCAGGGAAGCTGCACCGACCAGCACGTAGTAGAGAACGTCACTGTCGATCGGCGCAGCCACCCCTCCGTCGCGGAGCCGCTGCCACGTGGGCCGGATCGCC
>Ga0302202_10000443_pt1 | contig 54562 bp, 41 predicted proteins | sample II_Bog_N3_3_FD_194579 | JGI IMG/M metagenome (GOLD analysis project Ga0302202, IMG submission 194579) | Peat permafrost microbial communities from Stordalen Mire near Abisko, Sweden - II_Bog_N3_3 | ecosystem: Environmental > Terrestrial > Soil > Wetlands > Peat | place: Sweden: Abisko...
CGCCTTCCTTGCCTTCTGGATCTTCCAGTTCGCGTTCGCGGACACCTGCTCCACCATTACCTCCGGCGCCATGATCGGGCGCACCGGCTTCGTCGGCGACCTGCTCTACTCGGTCGGCGTCTCGGGCTTCATCTATCCGATCATCGGTCACTGGGCATGGGGCCCCGACGGATTCCTGGCAACCATGGGCGCCACGGGCTATTTCCTCCCCAATCTCGGTCAAAGCTTCCACGACTTTGCCGGCTCAACCGTGGTCCACACCATTGGCGGCATGGTTGCGCTGGCCGGCTCCATCGTCCTGGGCCCGCGGCTGGGGCGCAAATTCAAACGCGACGGCGGTGGCCCCATGTTGCCGCACGATCTGACGATTGCTGCCGCCGGCGGCCTGCTGCTCTGGTTCGGCTGGTACGGATTCAATCCCGGCTCGTCGCTCTCCGCCATGGACTTCGTCGGCATCGGTCGCATCTCTGCCAACACTACGTTGGCGGCATGCGCCGCCGGTCTCACCGCCATGTTTACCGCCTACTTCATGAGTAAGAAGTGGGATGTCAGCTTCACAGTCAACGGCTTTCTCGCAGGGCTCGTCGCCATTACCTGCCCCTGCTACTGGGTTAGCCCTACTGGCGCGATCCTGCTTGGGGGCGTTGCCGGCATCATCGTTGTCTTCGGCGTGGAACTGCTGGAGTGGCTGCGAATCGACGATCCCATCGGCGCCGTCCCCGTGCATGGCATCTGCGGCATCTGGGGTACGTGGTCGCTCGGTCTGTTCGCCAGCGGCCAGTACGGCGCCACTGGCCCCTTCGGCGCCGACAACAGCGCTCCCTTGGCCGGACTGTTCTATCACGGCGGCATGACCCTGCTCAAAGCCCAGATGATCGGCAACATCACCATCACGTTGGCAACCTTCGGAGTCTCGATGGTGCTGATGAAGGCGGTCGACATGATGGGCCTGCTCCGCGTCTCGCGTGAGGGCGAAATCCACGGTCTGGATCTGCACGAGCACGGCATCTCCGCCTATCCCGAGTATGTCATCACAACACTTGGTTCGCCGGCCGGGATGTCGGTCGACAAATAGTCCGCGGATGAGATGGCGCCCGCACGGGCGCTATCTCTGCACGCTTCCCCTACCGCAAAAGTTGCATCCGCCATCGCACCGAACAGCAGACAAGGAGCGTTCTATGACGAAATTGGAAGTGATTATCCGGCCAAACCGTTTTGACCAGGTCAAGGAGGCACTCGCCGCCGTCGGCGTGGAGGGCATGACCGTATCCGAGGTTCGCGGGCACGGACGCCAGAAAGGCCAGACCGAGACCTATCGCGGACGGGAATACGACATCCAGCTTCTGCCCAAGCTGAAGATGGAGATCGTTCTCACCGACGATCGCGTCGAGCCAGTCATCGACGCAATCATTCAGAGTGCCTTCACCGGCGAGATCGGCGACGGCAAGATATTCCTCTACAAAACCGAAGACGCAATCCGTATCCGGAATCGCCAGCGCGGCGAGATCGCGCTCTAGCTTGCCAGTGTAGGATGATGCCCGCTGCGATCTGCGCGGCTCATCCGACGTCCCTTTCCTCCTGCTCTCCTGGTTGCAGCAAGACGACTGCCATCGTCTTGCTGCCTTTTTTTGCCTGCCATTGTCAGGATGCGATGGCAACCGGGCCAGCGTGTGCCGGCTCCGCATTGCTCTCTGCAGACGGCTCCTCTTCAACTCCAAGATTGTCGATGGCGTACTGGAGAAAACGCCGCTCCAGATGCGGAGCCATCTCCATGAATCGGCATGATCCCACAATCTGATCGAGGAGGAACCTGGGCTGGTATGCGGCCAGTTCCAACCCCTTCTCCACCTGAATCTTATACACAATGGACTCGAACATCTCATCGGTCAGCGCCAACCCATGTGCGTTGCATTCCTTATCGAAGATCTGCCGGTAGAGTTCGAGGGAAGGCGCACCGATCTTGATCTTATAGGGCAGCCGGCGCAGGAAAGCAGGATCCATCAGGTCCGCCGGCGCCAGGTTCGTCGAGAAGATGACCAGTTCATCGAACGGGATGCTGAAGCTCTTACCCGTATGCAGCTTCAGATAGTCGATGCGACTCTCCAGCGGAACGATCCAGCGGTTGAGCAGGTTGGCCGGGCTCACAAGCTGGCGGCCAAAATCGTCGATCACAAAGCAGCCACCCAGCGCCTTCATATGCAGAGGCGCCTCGTAGAACTTCGAGGTCTCGTCGTAGCGGAGATCCAGCATCTCCAGGGTCAGCTCGCCACCGGCCACCACGAACGGTCGCTTGCATGGCACCCAGCGCGCGTCCAACGCCTGGCTGCGCAGGATCGACGGCATAGCTGCCCCCGGAGCAGCAATCGGAATATGGACCCCTGGATCGAAGACGCGGATGATCTGGCCTTCCACAACAATGGCGTACGGAATGTAGATCATGTCCTGGAACACATTGGCCAGGCGCAGCGCAAAGGTGGTCTTGCCGTTGCCGGGAGGTCCGTACAGGAGGATGGCGCGGCCTGAGTTCAAGGCCGGACCAGACTGTTCCACCAGGCTGTTGTCCACGGCCAGATCGTCCAGGTTGCGGCGGACCCTGTCGAAGGTGACGATTTCGTTCGTGATCTTCTGCAGGTTCACCCGCTCGATGTACTCCTCCAGGGTCACGGGCGCCGGTCCGGTGTATTGTGTGCGCTGCAGCGCATCCAGCGCCCATCGTTTGCCCTCGTCGGTCAGCGAGTAGTTCATGGCGGCTGAGTTGTCCGCGCGAATGCTGCGGGCATACATCAGCTTCCGGTCGGTCGCAAGGCGAATCAGTTGGGCAACCAGTCCGGCGGGCAGTTTGATGGCGTCGCCGAACTCGCGGCTCGATTCCAGCCGCCAACTGTATATCTGCTTGATAAACAAGCTCAACAACTCGGTCTCGTCGATCCCGGTGCCATGGAGGCTCTCTGGCTCGACGGGTGTCTTGTGCAGGAAGGCGTCCAACGCCTCCTGGCTGATGTGGCCGGCCGCGACCAGGTGCTCCCCAAACCTGCCGCCAAGTCGGGCTTGCAGTTCCAGCACATCGTTCATTTGCTCATCGGTGATGAGCTTTGCCCGGATCAGAAGATGGCCAAGCTCCATACGAAGTGGCATAGAAAGGACTCCAATGAAACAAGGATGCAGTCAGGATTTGGTCGTTCTCCGCGATTCTGCCATGCCAGTTGGCGAACGTCTCCTACACCTTCTGGTCTTGCGCTTGCCGGAGGAGACATGGTACTGCTGCCGGTTCAGCGCTGCTTTTACCCATAGGCACGGGCTCATTTGCCTTTCTCTCGCCGGTTTCGCGATCTCCCTTGGTGCAGCATCGGACAAATCGGTGAAATACTTGGTACGGTTCAAAAATATGGACACGTCCCGTGCGGGACTTGCGATCTGGAGCGTTTCATGGATAAGGGAAGTTGTGACATCGGATTGATCGGTTTGGCAGTCATGGGTCAGAACCTGGTTCTGAACATGAATGACCACGGCTACAAGGTAGCGGTGTTCAACCGCACCGTCTCGAAGGTGGATGACTTCGTCAACAATGAGGCCAAGGGCACCAAGGTGGTCGGCGCGCATTCAATGGAGGAGTTCTGCGGCCTGCTGAAGAGCCCACGGCGCGTGATGATCATGGTGAAGGCAGGCGATGTGGTCGATCAGACCATTGACCACGTGCTTCCCTACCTGGAGAAGGGCGACATCATCATCGACGGAGGCAACTCGCTGTTCACCGATTCCAACCGCCGCACCAAGGACCTCGCGGCGAAGGGCATTCTATTCATCGGCACCGGCGTCTCCGGCGGCGAAGAGGGCGCCCGCTTTGGTCCATCGATTATGCCAGGCGGCAATCCTGAGGCATGGCCGCATGTGAAGGAGATCTTCCAGGCCATCTCCGCGAAGGTGGATGGCGGCGTTCCCTGCTGCGACTGGGTAGGTGAAGACGGCGCAGGCCATTACGTCAAGATGGTGCACAACGGCATCGAATACGGCGACATCCAACTCATCTGCGAGGCCTACCAATTGCTGAAAGACGCACTCGGCCTCACCGCGGACGAGTTGCACGACATCTTTGCCGAGTGGAACAAGGGCGAACTCGACAGCTATCTGATCGAGATCTCGACGACGATCTTCGCCAAGAAGGACGACGACGGGCTGCCGATGATCGACAAGATTCTGGACACTGCCGGCCAGAAGGGCACCGGCAAGTGGACCGCGATCTCCGCGCTCGACCTGGGCATGCCGCTGACGCTGATTGGCGAGAGCGTGTTTGCGCGCTGCCTGTCGGCGTTGAAGGATGAGCGCGTCGCTGCTTCCAAGGTGCTCGAAGGACCGGGCAAGACGCTGACCGTAGCCGACAAGAAGCAGTTCATCGAGGATGTGCGCCGCGCGCTGTACTGCTCCAAGATGGTGAGCTACGCGCAGGGATACATGCTGCTGCGCGCAGCGGAAAAGGACCAGGGCTGGCACCTGAACATGGGCGGCATCGCGCTGATGTGGCGCGGCGGCTGCATCATCCGCTCGGTCTTCCTGGGCGACATCAAGGCCGCCTTCGACAAGAATCCCGACCTCACCAACCTGCTGCTGGACGACTTCTTCTCCAGCGCGCTGAACAAGTATCAGGCAAGCTGGCGCAAGGCGATTGTGCATGGCATCGAGATTGGCGTTCCGACTCCGGCGTTCTCCACCGCGCTGGCGTTCTACGACGGCTACCGCACGGAGCGTCTGCCGGCGAACCTGCTGCAGGCGCAGCGCGACTTCTTTGGCGCGCACACCTACGAACGGGTCGACAAGCCGCGCGGCGTGTACTTCCACACCAACTGGACGGGGCGCGGCGGGCGCGTATCCTCGACCACCTACAACGCATAGCTGCTTGCAGCGCAAGAGGAAGAGCCAGCTTCGCAGGCGCGAGGCTGGCTCTTCCGGTTTCCGGGCCAACTCAGACCGCCGTACAGCTTACGAATGGATCTTCTGCCACGCATCCCAGGTGTAGATGGCGACGATGGCGACCGCGATCACCGCGGACAGCGAGCCGACGATGCGGATGTACGGCATCAAGCGGTTGACCTTGCGAACAATGGACGTCTGCTGCTGCTGCTCGTTGGCGTTGATGTCGGCAAGGAAGAGCTGGTTCTCTTCGTAGCGCGTAATGGTGGCGTTGTAGGCGAGCAACGCGAGGAACAAACCTGTCAAGATGGCCCAAGTGACGATCATTACCGGCAGTGCGCTCATCATGGGAAGCCTCCAAGTCAGGGGGTGAAAGGACTGCAACCGGGGCCGGATCTGCACGCATCGGATCGCTTTCGCGTCGTTTCCAGCGCCGTCGTTAAGGATGATACGCCCGCGCGGAGGGCTTATCTACAGCTAAATTATGCCCCGTACCACCCTCGACGACAGGCCGGATGCGGGTTTTCAGCGGGTGAAGGCGGCGCGCAGAACCAGGCCGACCGCGCCCAGTAACACCACCACGCCCGCCAGCATCAAGGCGATGACGCGCCCGGCTTTCGCCTCGGCTTCTGGCGTGGGCTGCGTGATGCCGAAGGTGTTGACGAAGAGCCGAACTACGGCAGTGAGCGGGTTCATAAGATATTTGATTGCGGGAGGATGCGGATGGATGCGGATTCGGCTGCATCCGGGCGGAGGCGGGGCACATCCAACGAGTTCAAGCCTAGTTGCTTGCCACGACCAGATTGGTCGCATATACTGGAGATGCAGGAATCTAAGGAGATTGTCCATGTCTACCGCAACCGTTACACCTGAAGTCGTCACTGGCACACCGAAGTCGATGCCAGTCAACCTGACGCCCGCAGCGATCACCAAGGTGAAGGAGATTATGGCGACCCAGGACCCGATTCCCGCCGGACTGCGGATTGGCGTGGTGGGCGGCGGCTGCTCCGGCTTCCAGTATTCGATGTCGTTCGAAAATCAGAGCGGCATGATGGACAAGGTCTTCAACTTCGGCGACCTGAAGGTGTTTCTGGACGCTACCTCCGCGATGTACCTGAAGGACTGCACGGTGGACTACGTGGAGACGCTGGAGGCAGCTGGCTTCAAGTTCGAGAACGCCGCGGTGAAGAGCACCTGCGGATGCGGGTCGAGCTTCAGCGTCTAATTCCGGTTCACGCTTAAGCGATAGAAGGCACCCTTTCGGGGGTGCCTTTGTTGTCTCCAGTCACATGGCCGGACTGCAAAGAGAATGCCGAGGCATGGCTGTTGTGACGTCGGCGCCGTTGGGGCCACGGTGCCCTCGCGTGCGGACGGAGAGGTATGCTGGTGGCGCTGGGAATTTGGCGGCTGCAGTGCAGCGACGAGGAGCAGATGTGCGGATGACAGAAGTGCGCAGATTGGCGGGGATTGCGATTGCAGCCGCATGGATGGCAGCGCAGGGGCTCGCGCAGACAACAACACCTGCCGCGGCAACGGCACCATCGGCACAAGCAGCGCCGCAGCCGGTGGCCGCGGGGACCGCGCCGCGGCGAGGGTTTGGCCCGGCGATCGGAGTGCCTGTGCTGGGCATGCCCGGGGTGCACGACCCGTCGACGGTGGTGCGGTTCCATGGCAAGTACTATTTCTACACGACGGGACGGGGCGCATCGTTCCTCTCATCGCCGGACGGGGAGACGTGGACGCGCGAGGGTAGTGCATTCGAGAAGATTCCGGACGAGGTGCATGCGCTCTCGCCGAAGAACGACGGCGCGGGGGTGTGGGCGCCGGACATTGTGCGAGTGGACGGCAAGTTTTACCTGTACTACGCGGTGTCTGCGTGGATGTCGTTCCAGTCGGCAGTGGCGATGATGTCGAATACGGTGCTGGACCCGAAGGACCCGGCGTACAAGTGGGTGGACGGCGGCGTGGTAGCCAGCTCGGACGGTGTCGAGGACCTGAACGCGATCGATCCGGGGGTGATCCATGCGCCCGATGGCACGCTGTGGCTGTGCTATGGCTCGTACCACGGGACCATCGACCTGGTGCAGCTGGACCCGAAGACGGGGCAGCGGATTGCGCTGAAGTCGCCGGTAACGATCATCGCCAACCAGAGCGAGGCCAGCGACATTATCTGGCATGACGGCTACTACTACCTGTTTGTGAACCACGGGAGCTGCTGCAAGGGGAAGGACAGCGAATACAACATCCGCGTGGGCCGGGCCAAGGCGATTACGGGGCCATATTTGGACAAACACGGCGATCCCATGACGAATGGCGCGGGGTCGCTGTTTCTGGCGGCGCATGACCACCGGATTGGGCCGGGGCATTTCGGGCGCGTGCTGGACTACGACGCCAGCCCCGACGGCAGCGAGGGCGGTCCGGAGCGGTTCAGCATTCACTATGAGGCGGACATGGCCCGCGACGGGCGAAGCGTGCTGGATATCCGGCCGCTGCTGTGGTCGACAGACGGGTGGCCGGTGGCCGGAGACAACCTGACAAGCGGGGTATACCAGATTCTGTCACGACAGACGGAGAACACGCTGGAGGAGCATACCCCGACGGCACCGTCTCCGGCTGCGACAGCCGGGAGTGCGCCCGCGACGCCAGCCGTGGCTATGGCGCCAGCACCACTGGGGCCGCCCATGCTGCGGGTGGCCCGCTACCTGGCCCTGGACAACCAGAAGTGGACCATCGCGCCGGCGGGCGGTGGCTTCTACAAGGTGGTGGACGCAGGGACGGGCGATGCCATTGAGGTGGCGGGAGCGGGGACGGTAGCACTGGCTCCGTACAATGGAACGGATGGACAGATGTGGCGGCTGGATGAGTTTACGGACGGTGGATACCGCATCCAAAACAAGCAGACAGGGCAGGACTTGATGGCAACAGGAGCGAGTGGAGTGGCTACCGGCGCGTTTGTCCGCGACGACCAGGATCTGTGGACGATCACCACGCCGTAAGTGCCTTCGAAGACGTGGCTTAAATCGAAAGTACCTATGCAATAGGGACTTTCAGGGAGGGGGTAGGTGGTGCGTTCGGGGGAGTGTTACGCGGCGGTTGTGGACCATACTCTATGGGTGACTCCCGATTGATTTCATTGGGGTTCCCACTCCACCAGGCGGATTCTGGTGGGCAAAGACTTATGTCGAGTTGCGAAGCAGGCACGATGCAGGGCGAGATCGCAGTGGCGACAGATGGCGAGATAGCGATACTGGATGGCAAAGCGCAGGGATACAGGCCGCGCTGGGTGAAGCTCGTGGGTGCGATTCTGCTGGGGTGCGGGGGCTGGCAGGCGCAGGCACAGCCGGTAAAGCCACTGGCAGCAATCGTGGGCGTGGTGACCGACCCTTCGGGCGCGGTGGTTCCTGGCGCGCAGATTACGCTGAGGAGTATTGACGGTCCGGCCACCGCGGTGAGTGGCACGGAGAGCGGACCAACTGGTGCATACCGGATTCTTGTGCATGCAGGGACCTATGTGGTGACAGTGAACGCGGCGGGGTTTGCGCGGTTCGAGAGCGCGCCGGTGCGGGTGAGCGCGGGAGCGGAGGAGTTGGATGAGGCGGGGCTGCAACAGCACACGGTGGACGTCCGGCTGAAGATTGAAGTGAAGGTAGAGCGGATTGAAGTGCCGGACGATGCGGCCCAGAGCGACAACCGGAGCGGAAGCGCGCTGGTGCTGGGCGCGCGCGAGGTGGCCGAGATGCCGCTGGACCCGACGGCGCTGCTGGATGAGCTGCGCGGCCTGGCAGGAAACATGGCGGCCGCGCTGAGTGTAGACGGGTTCTCTGGGACCAAGCTGCCTGCGCGCGATAGCATTCGGGAGATACGCATCAATCAGAATCCATACTCGGCGGAGAACGATACGGAACCGCTGAATGGCGTGATCCAGGTATCGAGCAAGCCGGGGACGAACCAGTTGCACGGCGAAGCGTATGTGTACGGAGACGATTCCGCACTGGATGCAGGAAATCCGTTTGCGCCGGCGCAGCCCCCGTTCTATGCCTCCGGCTTGGGCGGCGATGTCAGCGGACCATTGAACCCCAGGTCTTCTTATTACGGGAGCGTGGACCAGATGCGGCAGGGGATCAACTCCGCAGTGGATGCGCAGACTCTGGATGCGAATCTCAACCAGGCGGTGACGAACTATGCGGTGGCAAGCCCGCGGACGTCGCTGAATGTTGCGCCCAGGCTGGATGTGCGCGCCGGGGCAAACAGCACGATGACGTTGCGGTACATCTACGACCGGGCCACACAGGACAATGGCGGGGTGGGGCAACTGGCGCTGGCAAGTCAGGGCTTCCAAAGCGACACCGTGGCACAGACGCTGCGCGCCACCAATACCCAGGCCATGGGCGCGAAGATGGTGAATGAGACTCGTCTCCAATACATCCGCACGCGGACGACGCAGACCCCGGTGAGTACCGCGCCGACTCTTCTGGTGGAGGGTGCGGAGACGGACGGCGGCAACAATCAGGGGATGTACAGCGACCACCAGAACCAGGTGGAGTTGCAGAGTTATTTGTCGGCAGCTGAGGGCCGGCACTACCTGGAGATGGGAGGGCGGTTGCGGGTTGGGCGCGACGCGAACCGCTCCGAGGCAAACTTCAATGGCGAGTTTATTTTCTCCACTCTGAGCGCATACCAGGCAACGCGACAGGGGATGGCGGCAGGCGACAGCATCGCGCAGATTACGGCTGCGGGAGGCGGGGCGAGCCAGTTCAACCTGACGGTGGGAAGCCCAAACGCCGCGGTGACGATTGCAGACGCGGGGTTGTTTGTGCAGGACGACTGGAGGGTGCGGCCGAACCTGACGCTGAGTTACGGGTTGCGATTCGAGACGCAGAACTACATTCCGGACCATGCGGACTGGGCGCCGCGGGTTGGGTTCTCCTGGGGGCCGGGCGGCCAGAATGGGGCGAAGGCGGCAGCGCCGAAGTGGGTGGTGCGCGGGGGTGCGGGCGTGTTTTACCGGCGGTTCACGATGCAGCCGGCGCTGCAGGTGGCGCGGCAGAACGGGGTGACCCAGCTTGAGTACGTGGTGCAGTCGCCGCAGTTCTGCCCGGTGATTCCAGGCGCTGCGTCGGCGGGGTGTTCCGGGCCTATGGTGGCTGAGCTGGGAGCGCAGTCGGCGCCGGTAACGTACGGCGTTGCTGCGGACTTTCACGCATCGTACTTTATCGGCGCGAATGTGAGCCTGGAGCGGCGGCTCTCGAAGCATGGCGTGGTGAGCGTTTCCTACCTGAGCAACCTCGGCGTGCACACGCAACTGACGGAGAACGTCAACGCTCCACTGCCAGGCACATACAATCCTGCTAATCCTGGGAGCGGGGTACGGCCCAATGGCAGCAGCCAGAACATCTATCAATATGTCTCGGAGGGAGTGTCGCGAACCAACCAGCTCTCGACGAACTTCTCCGCGAGGACGGCGCGGTTCACGGCGTACGGGAATTATGCGCTGCGCTTTGAGAAGAGTGACGCGGAGAGTGACGGCGGATTCCCCTCAAACCAGTACGACCTCGGGTTGGATTACGGGAGAGCGCTGACGGATGTGCGGCACTCGCTGACGGTGGGCGAGAGCGTGGACCTGCCCTTTGGAGTGCGCTCGTGGGGATATCTGCGGGCGACCAGTGGAGCGCCATTCAACATTGTGGTGGGCCAGGACCTGAACGGCGACACCCAGTACAACGACCGGCCCTCGTTTGCGACGGATCTGACGCGGCCCAGCGTGGTGGCGACACGGTGGGGGACATTCGACACCAACCCGATCCCGGGCCAGACGATGATTCCGCGCAACTATGGCCAGGGGCCCGGACTGCTGCTGGTGACCTTGGCGGTGGGCAAGAAGATCGGGGTGGGGCCAAAGCATGAGGCCGCTCCGGGTGCAGGTGCGGTGCGCAAGTATGCGCTGGAGTTCTGGGTGGAGTCGCAGAACCTGCTGAACCACCAGAACCTGACGCCGCCAGTGGGGACTCTGAATTCGCCGCTGTTCGGGAAGTCGACGGGACTGACGAGCGGGAGTTCGCTATCGCCGGACCGGGTGGTGGATCTGCAGACATCGCTGCGGTTTTAGAGCAGTCTCGCAGCAGGATCTCCACTTGAGCGTGTGTATCCTTCGATTCAAGCCCATTGCTGGGCTGTCATCCGCGGCAGAGCCAATGGAATGCTAGGGTTCGGCGCGGCGGGGGTGGGTTGCCCTCTGGTAACGTAGCAACCATGGCCTCCCCTGCCCAGGCAACTTCCAATCCAGCATCCGCAGGCCGCGCCGGCTCGACGTGGCAGACGGCGGCGCGGCTGGTGCGGTACATGGCCGAGATGGATCGGCATACGTTTGTGCTGACGATTGCAGTGGCACTGGCGGGGTCGCTGGCGGAGGGCTTCGGCCTGGTACTGCTGCTGCCGCTGTTGTCCGTGGCGGGGATGAACTTTTCCGGGTCGTCTACGGCCAGCCGCCTGAGCCTGGAAACCCAGAGGGTGCTGGCCGGGGTTCCGCACTGGCTGTGGCTGCCGGTGGTGCTGGGGACCTTTCTGGCAACGGGCGCGGCGCGCTCCATGCTGCGGCGGGCGCAGTCCATGCTGGTGGCGACGCTGATGACCAGGGTGGAACTGGCGCTGAGCCGGCGGGTGTACGAGTCGGTGGTGAAGGCCCAGTGGGGATTCCTGGTACGGCAGCGCGCCGGCCGGCTAACCCATGTGCTGACCCAGGAGCTGAGCCATGCCGCATTCTCGGTGAGCCTGCTGCTCTCGCTGATCAACCTGAGTTGCCTGACGCTGCTGTACCTGGTGGTGGCGCTGAAGTTGTCCGCGCCGATGACGCTGGTGGTGCTGGCGATGGGCGGCGGCCTGCTGTTGCTGCAGCGGCGATCGCTGGGGCAGATGCGGGCCAGCGGGAAGAGCGTCTCCGACAGTGTGGGCGAGGTGTATGCCGCGACGGAAGAACACCTGATGAACCTGAAGAGCGTGAAGACCTACAACGCCGAGGAGCGCGACGTGCAGATGTTTGCACGGTTGTGCGGCCAGGTGTCGCGCCACTCCGTGGAGAGTGCGAAGCACCAGGCGGCGTCGGCTTTCCGGTTTGAGGTGGGGTCGCTGGTGGCGCTGGGTGCGGTGATTGCCGTGGCCCTGACGGTGCTGCATGTGCAGCCGGCAACGATGCTGATCCTGCTGGCCATCTTTACCCGGCTGATGCCGCAACTGTCTGCGATACAGAGTCAATCCCACGAGGCGGCGAACAGGCTGCCGTCGTTTGACAACGTGCTGAACATTGAGGCGGACTGCGTAGCCCACGCCGAGCCACGGGAGGCAACCGTGGACGCGGGCGAACGCGCAGCGGCATTGCGTCTGGAGCATGCATTCCGGCTGGAGGATGTGTGGTTCGCGTACGAGCCTCCTGCAGGCACAGGCGACGATTCAACATCGATGGAGCCGGAGTTTGTGCTGCGGGGGATTGATCTGACGATCGACGCAGGTACGGTGGTCGCCGTGGTGGGCCCATCGGGAGCAGGCAAGAGCACCATTGCCGACCTGGTGAACGGACTGCTGCAGCCCACCCGAGGCAGCCTATTGCTGGACGGCCGCGCGCTGGGTCCAGCGGAGATCCGGCAATGGCGCCACCAGGTCGGCTACGTGGGCCAGGAGACTGTGCTGTTTCATCAGACTGTGCGCGAGAACCTGCTGTGGGCAGTACCGGAGGCCACGGATGGCGAGCTGCGCACAGCGCTGCTGCTGGCCTGCGCGGGGTTCGTGTATGAACTGCCGGCGGGAATCGAGACGGTGGTAGGCGACCGCGGAATACTGCTGTCGAGCGGGCAGCGGCAGCGGATCTCGCTGGCGCGCGCTCTGCTGCGCAAGCCGGCGCTGCTGATTTTGGACGAGGCGACCAATGCGCTGGATGTGGAGAATGAAGCGCGAGTGCTGGACGCGATCAAAGAGGTGGTGGGCACTCGCAACGGAGGGCTGACCGTGCTGATGATGGCGCACCGGGCGAGCGCGATCCGGCGGGCGGACCAGATCTTTGAGATGGATGCGGGCCGCATTGCACGGTGCGGGACGTGGGCGGAATTGAATGCTGCGGCGGAGACACATTGCCAATGACATTGCTGTCCAAGATCGTTCAGCGGCGGCCTGGCGACCTGCTGCTCGCAGCGGAGGCGCTGGCGCTGCTGGCGTTCTTCCGGGTGTGCCTGGCCGTGGTGCCGGTGCGGCGGATTATCCGGACGATCACGCACGGCAGCACAGGAAACTCGGAGGCGGAGAGCGGTGCGCGAGACGCCGGCCCCGGGGCGGAGGTGGCGATTGCGCGGCGAGTGCGCTGGGCGGTGAGCGCAGCCGCACGGCACTCCGCGGTAGAGTTTGTATGCTTTCCGCAGGCGCTGGCGGGTTACACGATGCTGCGCTGGCGGGGCGTGGCGAGTACGGTGGTCTACGGCGTGAAGCGTTCCGCGGAGGGCGAGTTGCTGGCGCACACATGGCTGACGGTGGGCGACAGGACGGTGCTGGGCGGCGAGGTTGCGAGCGGCTTTACGCCGGTGGAGAGGTGGAGCTAATTGTGACAGCGGAGTGGGGCCGGGTTCTCCAGTGGGAACATTTTCCAACCGTGCGGCAGTTCTGCTAGCATGGCGGGCGCGATGAAAACTTTTGATTCTGCCCGCCGCGATCTCTTGAGACTCAGCAGTATGGGTCTTGCTGCCTCCGCCGTTTCTGCCATTCCAGCGTTTGCCGCGAAGAAGAAGGTCGCGGAGCCGGCGCTGTCGCCGCTGTTTTTCGATGTCCGAACATATGGTGCGACTGGAGACGGCAAGACCGTGGACTCGCCGGCAATTAATAAGGCGATTGAGGCGGCAGCTGCAGCGGGCGGTGGGACGGTGATCTTTCCGGCCGGCACGTATATGTGCTTTTCCATCCGGCTGAAGAGCAAGGTCGACCTGTTCCTGGCGCAGGGATGCACGATTGAGGCGGCGGCCTCTCCCAAGGATGGCGAGACGACAGGCTACATGGGCGGTACGTACGATGCCGCCGAGCCGAACACGGCATGGGATGCGTATCAGGATTACGGGCACAACCACTGGCATAATTCGCTGATCTGGGGCGAGGGGATCAACGATTTTTCAATTACGGGACCGGGATTGATCTACGGCAAAGGATTGAGCTGGGGTGCGGAGACGAGGACCGGTCCGCCGCGTGCAGGCTTTGGCCCGGAACGAATGCCGGCTGCGGCAGCAGGAGCCGGCGCCGCCGCCGGTCCGGCGGGGACGGGGGGGCAGGGCGGTGCCGGCCGTGCAGCCGGATCCCTGCCGCGAGGCCGGGGGGACTACCCGATTTATCACGCAAACCAGGCGGGCGTGGGGAACAAGGCGATTGCGTTGAAGAACTGCCGAAATGTGACACTGAGCGACTTTTCGATTTTGAAGGGCGGGCACTTCGGGTTGCTGCTGACGGGCGTGGATACACTGACCATCGATAACCTGAAGATCGATACGGACCGCGACGGCATGGACATCGACTGCTGCCAGAACGTGCGGGTGTCGAACTGCACGGTGAACTCGCCGTGGGATGACGGCATCTGTCCCAAGTCGAGTTTTGCGCTTGGGTACAACCGGCCGACGAGGAACGTGAATATCACGAACTGCTTTGTGACGGGTGCGTACCGGCTGGGCACGGTGCTGGACGGGACGTGGAAGAAGTTCACGATGGAGGAGGACCACAAGGTCGGCGGTACAGGACGCATCAAGTGCGGGACGGAGTCGAATGGCGGCTTCATCAACATCGCGATTTCGAACTGCGTTTTCGAGGGCTGCCAGGGGCTGGCGCTGGAGACGGTCGATGGCGCGCTGCTCGAGGACATTACGGTCAGCAACATCACGATGCGGGATATTATCAGCTGCCCGATCTTCCTGCGCCTGGGCTCGCGGCTGCGCGGGCCGAAGGGCACGGGCGATCAGAGCACGGTCGTGGGGACGCTGCGACGGGTGCTGATCTCGAACATTACCAGCTACAACACGGCTGGGAAGTTCGGATCGAACATTACGGGGATCCCGGGATTTGCCGTGGAGGACATCAAGCTGTCGGATATTTACGTGGAGACGGAGGGCGGCGGCACGGCGGACCAGGCAAAGATCGATGTGCCGGAGAAGGAAGACTCATATCCGGAGCCGGGTATGCTCGGCACGCTGCCGACGTATGGGTTCTACTTCCGCCATGTGAACCGGGTGGAAATGAGTCACGTCGAGGTACAGCCGAAGACTCCGGATGCGCGACCGGCGGTGTATACGGACAATGTGCATCGGGCGGACTTTGCGTTTATTACGGCGCCGGCGAGTCCGCCGGCGTTCTCGTTCAATAAATCGTCGGACATCCGCGTGCTGCTGAGCCGTGCCGCGCCGGATACCACGATCGCGTAGCCCGCACACGTATCGCCATGCACGGACCGTTGGATTGAGCCTTGCCCTCCTGCTTTGCTGTGCGCAACGCGTGCTAAGCTATGCGTTATCCCCGGATGTTGGTGTTTCTCCATGTCGAGCCAGGAGAGTGGTATGGCCACCAATTCCAGTCCTCCCATTGGTGTTTTGGAAGGCATTCTGCCCGAAAAGTTTCGCGGCAATCTATCCGAGGCCGAAAAGCGTTTGCTGCGTGCAGCCCCCGAGGGTGATTGGGCCGTGTGCGGGAAGAATTCCGAAGATGGGGACGCAAGCAACGATCCTTCTCTCTTGCAAGGGTGGGGCTTCGACCGGACCATTCGGGCGGAGTTGCTGCGATGGCTCTGCACGGACGCGGACGCCAGCAAGAAGACGGACTTGCGGGGAATTCGAGTGTATGGGGCGAGAATCTTCGGCGACCTTGACCTGTCCTATGCGAAGGTCCCTTTCCCGATATTGTTGACGCATTGCCGGCTGATAGGCCAGATGAACCTGCAGTCTGCCACCATTCCAATGCTGTCCCTCTCGGGAACTCGCGCAGACAGCATCCTCGGCAATGGCGCGCGAGTGCAGAGCTCCGTCTTCCTCGATGAACGATTCATCGCAGGCGGAGCAGTTGATTTTTCTGGGGCCAATATTGGCGGCGACTTGAATTGCGAAGGCGCCTCCATGAGGCTTGCCGGTGGAATTGCCCTGGATCTTTCGGATGCAGTGATTGGAGGAGGGCTCCTGCTGCGGAGCGGCTTTTCTTCGGCCGGCGAGGTGGATATCTACGGGATCCACATTGGCGGCGATCTGGACTGTGGGCGCTGCAGTATCACCAACCCAACCGGATGCGCCCTCAAAGCAACCACCGCCGAGATACGGGGCGCGGTGTTCCTTAACGATGGCTTTTCTGCCCATGGAAGCGTTCTTCTCGACAGCGCCCGTATTGACAGTGGTCTGGTTTGCACGAAGAGCACCTTCAGCAATCCGAAGGGAACGGCGCTGGATTGTTCGAGCACCAGCATTCGAGGATCCGCATACTTCTCCGATGGATTTTCCGCGACCGGCGAAGTCGACCTGTATGGAACAACTATCGGGGGGGACCTGGAGTGCTCCAATTGTGCATTCAGCAACCCTGGAAGCGATGCTCTCTACGCAAACACTGCGCAAATTAATGGCTCAGCGTTCCTGAGAAACAGCTTTTCCGCGGACGGCCTGGTGAGCTTTGTGCGGGCCCATGTCGGCAGCGATTTTGTTTGCCGCGGCGCAATGTTCAGGGGATTCGGTGGCACGGGCCTGGATTTCGAAGGCTGCATGATTGGGGGTTCAGCCTTCTTTTCCGGGGTGTCGGTACTCGGCGAACTCACCCTGTTAGGAGCAAGTATTGGAGGAAATCTGGACTGCTCCAACTGCAGCTTCCAAAACAGAGGGGGCCGTGCCTTTAACGCGATCACGGCAGGCATCCATGGTTCGGCCTTCCTGGCGGACGGATTCAAGGCCGAAGGCACCGTGAGTTTTTACTCCGCGCATTTGGGAGCTGACCTCGACTGCCGGGGCGGCAACTTCAACGCCCAGGGAGGCACTGCGCTCGACGCAGATACTGCGGAGATTGGAGGCAAGATTTACTTCAGCAACGGTTTTACCGCGAATGGTACCGTGACGCTGGTGGGAACGCATATCGGGAAAGATCTCGATTGCGACCACGGGACCTTCAGGAATCCAGGAGATTATGCGCTGAATGCAGACCACGTCAGAGTGGACGGGGCTGTCTATCTAACCGGAGATGAAAAAGGGGGCTTCTCGGCGGTAGGTACGGTGTATCTGTCGGGGGCCCACGTCGGCAAGGATCTGTCCTGCGAGCATGCCACGCTCTCTGCGAAAGGCAGGGTGGCGCTGTATGCAGACAACGCCGATCTGGGGGGGAGTGTTTTGCTCCGGTATGGTTTCTCTTCCGAGGGCGCGATCAGTCTTATCGGAACGCAGATCGCCGCTGATCTGGATTGTAGCGAAGGAAGGTTCAGCAATCCGGAAGGCTCCGCACTCATTGCGGCGCGCGCCAAGATCGGCGGAGGGGTATTTCTGGAATGTTCCGCGGACGGTACGGTCGACCTGGAAGGTATCCAGATTGGCGGAGATTTCGACTGCCAACACGCGACCCTCAACACCCCAAAGGGTGTGGCATTGAATCTTGATCGGGCAGAGGTCTCCAAGACCGTCTTTCTCTCCGAGGGGTTCATCGCGAATGGCGACGTCATGCTAAGGAGCGCTCATATTGGGGCGGACCTGGATTGCGCCGGCGGCAAATTTGACACACTCAACCTCGATGAGACATCCATCAAACAAACTCTGAAGTGGAACAATGTGAGGTCGGTTTCGGAACTCGACCTGGAGCAGGTGACCGTTGGGAATCTTGCCAGTGACAGGCCAAGTTGGCCCAAGCAGGACAAGCTGTACCTGGATGGCTTCGTGTACGGCGGAATTTCCGACGACTTGAAGGATATTTCGTGGAGTGAGCAATGGGTCGCGCTGCCTCCAGATTTTGCCCAACAGCCCTATCGCCAGTTGGCCAAGGTGCTCCGCGAACTTGGAAACGATGGGGATTCGAAGAAGATCCTGCTGGATCTCGAACTGCGTTCCAGGGCGGAGAGCCGACGAAAACTGTTGCGGGGGGAACGGTGGTGGCGTTCGACATCCGACGGCTTCTCAAAAGTAACGGTTGGGTTCGGAATCTATCCTGGGAGGGCGATCTGGGAACTTTCCGGAATCACTGCGTTAGGTTGGATCATTCACCGCAGGGCCCATCGTATGGGAGCCATGGTTCCGACCGACAAGGATGCCTACGCTCACCTTCGCGATGAAGGTTCTGTCCCGGCATCCTATCCGCCCTTCAATCCTCTTATCTATTCCGTGGAAAACAGCATCCCACTGCTGAAGCTCGGACAAGACGCGTATTGGCAGCCAGGTTCAGTGTCCAAGCCTACGGTGCCGCAGCCGCAACCTGTTGGCCGGCTTGCCCGATTGAGGGCACTCCTGACGCGACTCACCAATCAACTCACGTCCCCTGGAGCATTGCGTTGGTACCGGTGGACCATGATCGTACTGGGGTGGCTGCTGGCGACTTTCTTTGTCGCGGGATTGAGCGGCATTGTGCGCACCAATTAGCGGCAGGTTGGGTGAGCCGTGCCGGGCCGGATACCATGATCGCGTAAATCGGTGGAGGGCTGCCTGAGCCTGTTAACATAGCCTTGGAATCGGCATGCGGCCGCGATGGCCTGCGTGCGCAAAGGCGGGCACGGATTGCTCTATTGGCTGCTGTATCAGAAGCTGTACCTCTACTTTCACGTCTTTCGCATCTTCCGGTATTTGACGTTCCGGACGGCGTTTGCCAGCCTGACGGCGCTGCTGATCGGGCTGCTGATTGGGCCGTTCGTGATTGGACGGCTGCGCGAGTTCCAGATTGGCCAGTACGTGCGCGACGATGGGCCGCAGAGCCACCTGAAGAAGGGCGGCACGCCCACCATGGGCGGAGTGCTGATCGTGATCTCCATCCTGGTGCCGACGCTGCTGTGGGCGGATCTGTCGAATCCGGGGGTCTGGATCGCGATGGGGTCGACGCTGGTGTATGGGGCGATTGGCTTTGCCGACGACTACCTGAAGGTGGTGCGCAAGAACAGCAAAGGGCTGAGCGCGCGGCAGAAGCTGGGCTTGCAGTTTGTGGCCGGCGTGGCCGTGGCGCTGGCGCTGCTGAAGATGGAAGGCAGGACCTACTCCACGCGGCTGATGGTGCCGTTTGTCAAGAAGTTCCGGCCGGACCTGGTGTGGCAGTGGATGGGCAATATGCCGCACCTGCACTGGATTGCGTTTGTGCCGTTTGTCGTCTTTGTGATGCTGGTGATTACGCTGACCAGCAACGCCGTGAACCTGACGGATGGCCTGGACGGCCTGGCGATTGGCTGCACCATCATTGCCGCGGGCGCGCTGACGGTGCTGACGTATGTGAGCGGGCATGTGGTGTTTTCCGACTACCTGGAACTGGATCGGATGCCGCTGGTGAGCGAGGTGACCGTCTTCTGCGGGTCGATGGTGGGCGCCAGCATCGGGTTCCTTTGGTACAACGCGCACCCGGCCGAGGTGTTTATGGGCGATGTGGGTTCGCTGGCGCTGGGCGGCGCAATCGGGACGGTCGCGGTGATCATCAAGCAGGAACTGCTGCTGCCGTTTATCGGCGGCGTGTTTATTCTGGAGGCCGTCAGCGTGATCCTGCAGGTGGGGAGTTACAAGCTGCGCGGCGGCAAGAGGATCTTCCGGATGGCCCCGCTGCACCACCACTTCGAGCTGTGCGGGTGGAGCGAGAGCAAGGTGATTACGCGGTTCTGGATTATGGCGCTGGTGTTCGCGTTGTTCGCGCTGACAACGCTGAAGTTGAGGTGAGAGCGCAAAAAGATTAACACCGATTTACACCGATTGAACCGATTTTCTTTGGGTAGTTAAGATTCAGGGCTGCTGAAGTGGAGCGAAGGAGCGCTACTTGGCCTGCTGCAAATACGCCCATGCCTCGTCCTCTTCCGGGCGAAGCCAGTCGGCAACCGCCTTTTCCGACATGAGAGCCGAATAGATATCTTCGCTTTCAGGCCAGGCCAGGACGGCTCTACCCGGCGGCAGCTTCACGGTTGGGTCGAGAGGATGGACAGCGCTGACTTCATCGATTTCCACTTCAATGGTTCGCGCCATGGATTGCTCCCGCCGTTCCTAGTGCAACAATATCAGTAGAGCGTGGATAGCTCGCACCGATGGTTAGCGAGCAAGGACTGGTTCATGGAACTGAAGAATAAGCGCGTGTTGGTGGTGGGGTTGGGGAAGAGTGGGATGGCGGCGGCGCTGTTTCTGCGCGAGCAGGGGGCACGGGTGACGGTATCCGACTCGCGTAGCGCTATAGCGCTGACGAATGAGATTCCGGCGCTGCTGGATGCAGGCATTATGGTGGAGGCGGGCGGGCATGGGCTGCTGACGTTCCGGCGGCAAGACCTGATTGTGGTGTCGCCGGGCGTGCCGTACGACACGCCGGAGCTGAAGCAGGTGCGGGCCTACGGGAAGGACGGGCCGCCGATTATTGGAGAGCTGGAGTTGGCGAGCCGGTTTCTGCAAGGCAACGTGCTGGCGATCACGGGCTCGAATGGGAAGACCACCACCACTTCCCTGCTGGGCAAAATCTTTGCGGATGCGGGCGGGCCGACGCTGGTGGGCGGGAATATTGGGACGCCGGTGATTGAGCTGGTGGGGCCAAGCATTGAACTCACTAGGCAGATCGCAGAAAAGCAAAATACGGGGATTCTTCGCTCCGCTCAGAATGACAAGCAAAGTGCGGGGGATGACAAGCAAGACGGGTCGAATGACAAGCAAGATGTGTGGAGTGTGCTGGAGGTGTCGAGCTTCCAGTTAGAGACGGTGGAGGAGTTCCATCCGCGGATTGCTGTGGTGCTGAACATCACGCCGGACCACCTCGATCGGCATGGGACCTTTGAGACCTATGCGGCGATGAAGGCGCGGATTACAGAGCGGCAAGGACCGGAGGACTTCCTCGTCCTGAATGCTGAGGACAAGCCAACGCAGATGGTGGCCGCAAAGACCAGGGCGCAGGTGTTCTGGTTCAGCGGGCGGCGGCCGATCAAGCAGGGCGCGTTTGTGCATGGGGAGAGCATCCTGTTTGTGCCGCGCGAGGGCGCGAAGGCGGAGCCGGTGATGCCAGTCGCGGAGATTCCGCTGCGCGGGGCGCATAACGTGGAAAATGTGCTGGCGGCGGTGTGCGCGGCGCGGCTGGCGGGAATTCCGGCGGAGAGCATTCGCGCGAGCGTGGCCAGCTTCCGGGCGGTGGAGCACAGGCTGGAGTATGTGGACTCGGTGCGCGGCGTGGCGTTCTACAACGACTCCAAGGCAACGAATGTGGATGCGACCAGGAAGGCGCTGGAGGCGTTTCCGGGCGGCGTTCGCCTGATCCTGGGCGGCAAGGACAAGAACTCCGACTACAGGGAGCTGAGCGATCTGCTGCGCGCGCGGGTGAAGACTGTTGCCACAATTGGTTCCGCGGCAGAGAAGATTGAGCGGCAGTTGGCGGGAGTGGTGAAGATAGTCTCAGCAGGTACGCTGGAGGTTGCCGTCCGCGGGCTGGCGCACGATGCCGAGCCGGGCGATGTGGTGTTGCTGGCGCCGGCGTGCTCGAGTTTCGATCAGTTTGACAGTTACGAGCACCGGGGTCGGGTGTTCAAGGAATTAGTGAAGCAGCTCGTAGCTGTTAGCTCTTAGCTTTAGCTAGGGGCTAAGAGCTACTAGCTAGAGGCTGGGTTTGGATGGCGAAGCGGGTTGGCGCAGATAAATGGCTGTTCGGCACCGTGCTGCTGCTGGTGCTGTTCGGCCTGGTGATGGTCTTTTCGATCTCCGCGGTGATGGCGCAGGAAGAGGGGTCGCCGTCCAAGTATGTCGCGAAGCAGGCGATGTACGCGTTCTTCGGCATGATCGCTCTGGCCGTGCTGATGCGCGTGGACTACCGGCGCTATAACAGCCCCCGAGTGGTGTTCTCGGCGATGGCGTGTACCACGGTGCTGCTGCTGGCGGTGTTCGCCATGCATCCGCTGAACCACACGCACCGCTGGTTCAAGCTGGGCGGCTTCTTTACGTTTCAGCCGTCGGAGCTGGCTACGCCGGTGATGATTCTGTTCCTGGCGTATTTTTTGCAGACGCGCATCCACGCAATGGACGACTGGAAAGGCACGATCCTGCGGGCTGCGCTGCCGCCGCTGGTGTTTATCGGTCTGATTATGAAGGAGCCGGACCTGGGTACGGCGCTGGTATGCGCCGCGGTAACGCTGGCGATGTTGTACCTGGCGGGCATGCAGTTGAAGTGGATTGGCGTGGCAGCCGTGGCGGCCGCGCCGGTGATGTATTACATGTTGTGGATGGTGCCGTTCCGCCACGCCCGCATGGAGACGTACCTGCACCCGGAGAACGACCCACTAGGCAAGGGCTTCCACATTATGCAGTCGCTGATCGCCGTGGGGACGGGCGGGATCACCGGCAAGGGGCTGATGGAAGGCGTGCAGAAGCTGGGCTTTCTGCCGGAGGCGTGGACGGACTTTATCTTCGCGAACATCTGCGAGGAACTGGGACTGCTGGGCGCGCTGCTGGTGGTGAGCATGTTTGTGATGCTGGGCTATCGCGGGCTGCGGGCGGCGGTGCTGTCGACGGACCCGTTCGCGCGGTTCCTGGCATTCGGAATTACGACGGCGATCCTGATCCAGGCGTTCTTCAACATCAGTGTTTCGCTGGCTCTGCTGCCGACCAAAGGGATTACGCTGCCCTTCATCTCCTTTGGCGGGACAAGCCTGTTTGTAACGCTGGCGGGGATGGGCGTGCTGCTGAATATTACGCGTGAGATTGATTGACAGGTCCGCGTTTCGAGGTTCAAGGTTCGAGGGATATGAGCGGACTGCGAGTAATGATCGCCGGGGGTGGGACCGGCGGACATGTGATGCCGGGGCTGGCAATTGCGCGGGAGCTGCGCGATAAGTATGGCGCCGAGGTGCGGTTTGTGGGTACGGCGCGCGGGCTGGAGACGCGCCTGGTGCCAGAGGCGGGATTCAAGCTGGAGTTGGTGCGGTCGGGACAGTTGAAAAATGTGAGCCTGGCGACGCGGGCGCGAACGGCGATCGATGTGCCACTGGGGGTGCTTGAGTGCGTACGGCTGCTGCGCGCATTCAAGCCGCAGGTCGTCGTGGGCGTGGGCGGCTATGCCAGCGGGCCTGGAATGCTGGCCGCGATTCTGCTGCGCGTACCGACGCTGGCGTATGAGCCAAACGCCGTGCCGGGACTGACCAACCGGGCCGTGGGGCAATGGGTCAACGCGGCGGCGGTGAACTTTGAGCAGACGACACGGTACTTTCGCAACGCCGAGGTGACGGGCGTTCCGGTGCGGCCGGAGATCTTTGCGCTGCCCGCAAAGGCGGAGGGCGGAAATCTCCAACTCCTGGTGACGGCCGGGAGTAATGGGGCGCAGGTATTCAACGAGACGATGCCGAAGATTCTGGCGGACCTGTTGGCGGGGGTTCCCGGGCTGACGATTATGCACCAGGCAGGCCCGCGGCAACTGGAGGCAACGCGGGCAGCCTATGCAGCGACCGGAGCCGATGCGGCGCGATGGAGTGTGGAGGCATTCCTGACCGACATGCCGGCGCAGTATGGCGCGGCGGACCTGGTGTTGGCACGCGCGGGCAGCACGATTGCGGAGTTGTGCGCGGCTGGGAAGCCGTCGCTGCTGGTGCCGCTGGCGACTGCCGCGGACGATCACCAGCGCAAGAATGCGGAGGTGCTCGTGGCGGCCGGCGCGGCAGCCATGCTGCTGCAGCGCGACGTGACGCCGGCATCATTGTTGGAGGCATTGCGCGCATTGCTCTTGGATCCCCAGCGCAGATCGGCCATGGCGGCGAAAGCAAAGGGACTCGCGCGCGCCGGCGCGCTGGAGCGGATTGCCGGAATGACGCTCCGATTGGCTGGAGTGGAGCGGCGAGCGCAGCCGAGGGGGTAGTGGACCAGCGACAAAAAGGCAGGGCTGAGATTGCTCCCTCAACCCTGCCTTTTGTCGATCCGAACAGTCTATTGCTTAGCGACGTCCGCCACCGCCACCGCCGCCGGCACCACCACCGCCGCCGCCGCCGCTGAAATGGCCGCCGCCACTGAAGCCGCCACCGCCTCCGCTGAAGTGGCCGCCTCCACCGCTGAAGCCGCCACCAGAGTAGCCATGGGCCTGCGCTGCCGGTGCGCTGTAGCTGCGCGCCTGCGGAGCAGAGTAGCCGCCGCGTGACTGGGCGAAGGAACTGCCGCCGCTATAGCCGCGAGCCGCTCCGCTGTTGTACTGCGGGCGGGATTGCCCAGCCGGATTGTATTGCGGGCGAGATTCCCCGCGATTGGCGAAGTTGTTGCCGTTCAGGCCGGAGCCGCGGTTGAAGGCCTGGGCCTCGCCATGCTGCGTGAACGCCGCTCCCCCGGGCCGACCGTTAAATCCTGCTACCGGGTGGTTGTAGACGAAGCCATCGTGGAAGCCGAGGTGGTTGTAGGCACCGTTGTAGTAGAGGCGGCCGCCGTTCCAGTATCCGCCGTAAAAGCCGGTGCCGAAGTAGCCAAAGCCGTAGTTGATGCCGCCATAGTAGCCGACGCGACGGCCCCAGTAGCCGGCGTTCCAGAGGTAGACTCCGCCGCCCCAACCCCAGTATCCGGGAGTCCAGAGCGCGCCCTCGTAGGGCGGATAGACCCATGCGCCGTCGACCCAGTAGTAGCCATCCGGCCCATAGGCCCAGTAGCCCGGGGTCCAGAGGTAGCCGTAGCCGGGGGCGATGGGCTGGTCATAGACCGGAATCAATGGAGGAGCGATGCCGACGGAGACGAACACCCTGGCACTGGCCGCTGCGGGAGCGACCACCGTCGCCAGAACCGCGCCCGCCATGACGACTGCAACGATTGTGAATCGAATAGCCCGCGTGATTTTCATCTTTCTTCCCTTGTCCTGCGAACCTTCGCTTGCCCGTTCGAGCCCGGAAATGCGGGTTGCGCGGATCGCAAACAACCTGTGCAGATGGGCCATCTGCCGGGATTCTCTTTCCGGAAGAGGCCTCATCCACTGCTGGTCAATTAGACACACTGTACGCCGTTTTGTTGCAGGGAAAAAGTCCAAAAGGAACGGAACTGCCGGCGCGGAGGGTGTTTTAGACGAAGAGCTTTGTCGGCCCGCTGCAACAAAAAGATTCCACACGCCTTGGCGTCTTCCCTCGTCGATGTGCGCGGGCGGCTGAGCCGTCATTGGCGTGCAGGCGCCCTGGCAGCGCGCGATACCCCGCCCCCTCCGACAGTTGTGCGGAGGGGGCGGAGAGCCTGCGCCATCCGGCTTTACCGGAGTCCAACGTGCGGCGATTGGGGCGCCGTCAGGTTGGGGACAGTGGCAGTCTGAGGAAACGGGATGATCTTTGCCCGGCGCGGAGGCTGCTGGGCCGTGAGGAGGTGCTCGACTCGGGGCATTTCGGACAAGGCGCGGGCACCTGGCTGATAGAGTGAAGGTCGGGCGCGACGGAGGACCGACACCAACGCACCGAGGAGAGAGTGCTTCGCATGTTTTTGCCAGGTCATTTTTTATTTGCTCCGTCGCACCGCATTCACTTCATCGGCATTGGCGGCATTGGCATGAGCGGAATCGCGGAGATTCTGCTGACCATGGGCTACAGCGTCTCCGGCTCCGACCTGCGCCGGTCGGCAGTGACGGACCGCCTGGCATCCATGGGCGCGGTCATCTACGAGGGCCATGCAGCCGGCAATGCGGCCGCGACCGACGTGGTGGTGACGAGTTCGGCGGTGCCGGCGACCAATCCCGAGGTGATAGAGGCGCGGGCGCGGAAGATTCCGGTGATCCAGCGGGCAGAGATGCTGGCGGAGTTGATGCGGCTGAAGTACGGGATTGCCGTGGCCGGGATGCACGGCAAGACAACCACTACCAGCATGATTGCCGCCGTGCTGGGCGCGGACGGCGGCGAAGGAAACCTGGACCCCACGGTGGTGGTTGGTGGGCGCGTGGACGCGCTGGGATCGAATGCGCGGCTTGGTTCGAGCCAGTATCTGGTTGCCGAGGCAGACGAGAGCGACCGCAGCTTTCTAAAGCTGTCGCCCGTGCTGGCCGTGGTGACCAACCTGGACCGCGAGCACATGGATTGCTATCGCGATATCGCGGACGTGGAGTCTGCATTCGTGGAATTTATGGATCGCGTGCCGTTCTATGGCGCGACCACGGCATGCATCGACAACGCGCTGCTGCGCGGCGTGCTGGAACGCGTGCGCCGCAAGGTGTACACGTACGGCGAAGCTGCCGGCGCGGACTTTCGCCTGCAGGTGCTGGAGAATCCGGTGGGGCAGGTGCGGGACTGGCACTGGCAGTTTGAGGTGAACTATCGCGGGCTGGTACTGGGTCCGTTCACGCTGCATGTCCCCGGACGCCACAATGTGTTGAACGCAACCGCGGCGATTGCGATTGGAGTGCAGCTTGGGGTTTCCCCAGATGGGATTGCGGCCGGGCTGGCGAGCTTCCGCGGCGTGGACCGGCGCTTCCAGGTCAAGGGGACGGTGCGCGGAGTGACCGTGGTGGACGACTACGGGCACCATCCGACGGAGATCCTGGCGACGCTGCGGGCTGCGCGCGATGCGGGCTACAAGCGGGTTCATGTGCTGTTCCAGCCACACCGGTATACGCGTACACGCGACTTGCAGCCGGAGTTTGCGCGGGCCTTTGCGGATGCGGACACGTTGCAGGTGATGGACATCTACGCAGCGAGCGAGGAGCCGATTCCAGGGGTGGACGCGAAGACGCTGGTGGAGGCCATTCGCCGGACGGAGACGGTGACCGACGGCGTGGAGTATGCGGAGTCGATGGCGGCGGGAGTGGAGGCACTCTCGCGGACGGCGCGGGAGGGCGACGTGATTCTGACTCTGGGGGCGGGGAGCGTATCGCAGGCGGGATCGCTGCTGCTGAAGGCGCTGGCGTCGTAATCGCGGCCAAAGGTTCCTGAGTGGGTACGTGGGGGATTTAGGGGTTGGGCGGCAGTGATGGCACGGTATGATGACCATGGCGATTCTCTCGCGACCTTGCTCAGGCCGTGCGATCAGGCAACCTGTTTTCGAACCGTGGACCGTCGGTGCTGGATGCGCCGGAGCCGGATCGCGCCCCCAGGGAAGGCAAGCCCACGCCGTTCAAACGCAGGGCTGCCGTGACCGAGATGCCGCTTCGACGCAACGCTTCCTACGGAGACGACTTTGCCGAGAACTACGGCGACGACTTTGGCGGGGATGCCGGTTTCAAAGGACGCGCGCGCAGGCCGGGGATTCGGCTATCCTTCCGCGGCGGGCTGCTGCCGAAATCCCTGTGGGGACGGATCGCGGCGGGTTGCGGGCTGCTGCTGACGGCTGGAGTGGGAATTGCGGCGGCACTGTGGGTGCGCAGCTTTCTGCTGCACGACGAACATTTTGTGGTGCAGCATACGCAGTCCATCCAGATTGCCGGGAACAGCCACCTGACGCGGCCGCAGTTGCTGAGCGTGTTCGGCGAGGACGTGGACCGCAACATCTTCCATATCCCGCTGGACGAGCGGCGTGCGGAGCTGGAGAGTCTGCCCTGGGTGGCGCATGCGACCGTGATGCGCCTGCTGCCCAACACGGTGCGGGTGGCGATTGTGGAGCGGACTCCGGCGGCGTTCGTTCGCCAGGGGTCGGAGATCGGGCTGGTGGATGCGAACGGCGTTCTGTTCGACCTGCCCAGTCCGGACCTGGATCCGGACTCCTCCTCGCCCAGGCGGGGCGCGGCGGAGTACTCGTTTCCCGTGCTGAGCGGCATCTCGAATGGCGATCCGCTTTCCACGCGGGCTGCGCGGATGAAGATCTACATGGATTTTGTGGCCGCTCTGGACGCCAGCGGTGAGGGCGTCTCGCACCGGCTGAGCGAGGTGAACGTGTCCAACCCGGAAGACGTGCAGGCAATCCTGTCTGACTCGGATATTCTGGTTCACTTTGGCGATGAGAAGTACCTGGAGCGTTATCGCCAGTACCAGGCTCACCTGGCGGAGTGGCGGGTGCAGTATCCCAAGCTGGCATCGGTGGACATGCGTTACGAGCAGCAAGTCGTCCTGCAGATGCAGCCAGGAACAGCAGCCCCGACCGGGGATTCGGCTCCCGTTGCCGGAACTAGCGGGGTCAGTGCACCGGCGACCGCCAAGCCGGCGGTCGCGACGGCAAAGAAGAGATTGGCGACAAAGAAGTTGGCAGCACTAAGACTAAAACCGAATGGCAAGCCCAAGGGCGCTGCCTTGCCGGGAGCGTCCCGATGAATGCAAAGCAGAGCAACCTGATCACGGTTCTGGATGCCGGCAGCAGCAAAGTGTGCGTGCTGGTGGCAGAGTTGCAGGACGGTGTGCTGCGGTACCGCGCACACGGCATTCAAGCTTCGCGCGGAATGCGCAAGGGCTTGATTGCGGAGCTGGGGCCGGCTGCGGAGGCCATCAACGAGGCCGCGCTGGCAGCGGAGCGGGGCGCGCGCGAAAGCATTGAGACGGCCGTAGTCGGGATCGGCGGGACGCATGTACGCGGGGTGAACAGCCGCGGCGGCATCTCCATGGGCAGCCGGATGCGCGAGATTACGCGCGAAGAGGTGCGAGCCGCCGTGGACCGGGCACGCTCCGTGGCGCTGCCTCCGGACCGCGAGGTGCTGCATCTGCTGCCGCAGGAGTTCATCCTGGACGATCAGGCCGGTATCCACGACCCCATTGGCATGGTAGGCAACAAGCTGGAGGTGAACCTGCACCTGTCGACCTGCTCCGGCGGTGTGGCACAGAGTGTGGTGACGTGCGCCAACCGCGCTGGGCTGGAAGTCGGAGACACCATCTACGAGGGGATTGCGGCGGCGGAGGCTGTACTCTCCGCCGATGAGCGCGAATTGGGAGTGTGCGTGGCGGACATCGGCGCCAGCACGACGGAGCTGGCGGTGTTCTTTGAGGGATCAATCGCCCACACCGCGGTCCTTCCGATCGGCGGCGACCACTTTACCAACGACCTCGCGGTCGGGCTGCACGTTTCCGTGGAGGAAGCGGAAGAGTTGAAGCGGACGTATGGTCACTGCGTGGTGACCGCGGTACCCCAATCGAACGAGATTGAAGTCGGCGGTAACCTGACGCTGGGGCCGTTGGGCGGAGCCCAGGCCGGCAGCGGACAGCCGGCGCGGCTGGTGCGGCAGCGTTTCCTGGCAGAGATTCTGGAGCCGCGGGCGCGCGAGTTGTTCACCATGCTGCGCGACAACCTGCGCCAGGGCGGAGTGCTGGAGGCTCTGGGCGCCGGGTGCGTGGTGACCGGAGGCGGCGCGCTGCTGGCAGGCTTGCTGGACAACGCCGAAAGCCTGCTACGGGTGCCCACGCGGATCGGCTCGCCGGTGCCGCTCTCGCGCATGCCGCCGGAACTGGCGCGGCCGGAGTTCTCCGTGGCTATTGGTATGCTGTTGTATACGCACCGGACGCAGGTGCGCCGGGCCAGCGAAGAACAGGGGCTGCGGGCTAAGCTGAAGGCCATCTTTGCCGGCAGTTACTAGCGGTTACCAGCCGACCAGAGTAACCCGAAACGGCTGTTGTCGAACTATAGTCCTTTTATTTTGATTGAGTTACCAAAGACTTGGGCATTCTCGTCTCCCCCAACTTATAGTCATCTTTGACAGCAAGATTCGACCGGCAATTGACGATTCTGTGAGCCCACCCGTTATTGGACCAACAAAGACGTATAGCTGGACGTGACGGAACATCTCCGATCCCAAGGTTTTTCCAAGGTGCGAATTGATTCACACGGTTGTTGATGCTATCGAAGAAAAGTGGCCAAAGTGTACAGAAAAACAGTATGTTTGGGGATGTGTTCGCAGCGCTGAATCTGGTTTCTGAACGGTAGAAAACGGCTTTATCTGGGAGTTCGATTGGGAACGAGAAATTCATCGATGTCCTCGCGAACCAGGGTGATTCTTTGTCTCGCCTTGTTGACGCCTGTCACCCTGATCCTACTGATGGGGTACCATTCCAGTGCCGTGCTTGGGTACTTTGCAGGCCGGGCGAACGGGCCCTGGGTGCAGTTGGGCCACCGCGCGCTGATTTTCTCGATCGTGGCCGATGTGATGGCGTGGGCTACCTGTGCCGGCGCCTGCGTTCTGGTGGGACGATTGGCCTACCGCTTGCGGGAGCGGATTCCGTTTGGTCTGACAGCGACCATCCTGGGACTGGTGGTTCTGTCCTTTGGGCTACAGCGGCTGCTCGGATATACCTTCTGGCTGCGCCTGGGAGGGCTGGGTCCGGACCTGGCAATGTTCCGCGCAGTGGCTTCCGTGACGGTGGCGGTGGCCGCGGCGGTGCTGTACCCGCACGCACGGGACATGATTGTGGCTCTGACCACGGCGAACAAGGACCATGAGAACTTTGAGGTTGCGGCCGAGAGCAGCCTGGACGCGTTCTACCTGATGGACAGCATCCGCGACCCGGCGAAGAACATCGTGGACTTCCGCTTCACCTATGTGAATGCGAACGGGGAGCAGCGGTTTGGCCTGCGGCGAGAGGATATCGTTGGCAAGACAGTGAATGAGTTGCTGCCCTACATGGCCGAGACTCAACTGCTGGACCGATTGAAGCAGGTCGTCGCCACCGGCGTTCCCTTTACCAATGAGCACGAGGTCCATCGCCAGGGGACAGAACCGTATTGGGTCGTGATGCAGGTGGTGAAGCTGGGCGATGGCGTCGCGGTGACCAACAGGGACGTATCCGAGGAGCGCGCGCACCTGCACCAGATCGCGAACCTGAACGAGTTTACCCAGTCGATGATTGAGAATGCGCCGTTCAGCATTATTGCCACCGATCCAGCGGGAACTGTAACGGCGATGAACCCCGCCGCCGAGGCGCTGACGTTTTATCGCAAGCACGAGCTGATTGGCCAGCACTCGATGGTGATGCTGCACGATTCGGCGGAGATGAGCGCACGCGCTGTGCAGTTGAGCCGCGATCTGCTGCAGCCGGTTCAGGCGGGATTCAACTCGCTGATTGCACGCCCCAAGCAGGGGCAGACCGATGAGCACGAGTGGACCTATGTGCGCAAAGATGGATCGCGCATCTGGGTGAACCTGGCGATGACCGCGCTGAAGTCCGAAGGCGACAAGATTGCCGGCTATCTCGGCATTGCCTTCGACATTACCGAGCGCAAGAAGCTGACGGAATATGTGAACCACCTGGCGCACCACGACCAGTTGACTGGATTACCGAACCGCGTGCTGCTGGACGATCGCATGCGGCAGGCGATCCAAAGGGCCAAGCGCAACCGGCACAAGGTCGCCGTATTGATGGTCGACATCGACTTCTTCAAGCGCATCAACGACTCGCTCGGCCACACGGCAGGAGACCAACTGCTGGACGCAGTCGCCAAGAAGCTGTGTTCGGCGGTGCGGCAGACGGATACGGTGGCGCGGATGGGCGGCGACGAATTCGTGATCGTCCTGCCGGAGTTCCGTGACGAGAAGGACGCGATCAAATGCGCGGAGGCGATCCTGCACAAGGTTTCCACTCCGACGATGCTGGGGAATCGCGAGGTAAACGTTACCGTAAGTGTTGGCGTGTGCATCTTCCCCGACTGTGCGGAGGACGCCGACAGCCTGCTGAAGAACGCCGACGCAGCGCTCTACGAGGCCAAGGAGAGCGGACGCAACTCCTTCCACGTCTTCAACGAAAGCATGGTGGTGGCCACGGCGGACAAGCTGGAGTTTGAGCACGATCTGCGCCACGCGCTGGTGAATGGCGAGCTGACGCTGCACTACCAGCCGCAGGTCTCCTGCGTCACTGGCGAAGTGATCGGCGTGGAATCGCTGCTGCGATGGAACCACCCGCGGCGCGGATCGATCCCGCCAGTCCATTTCATCCCGCTGGCCGAGGCGACTGGGATGATTGTACCCATCGGCGAGTGGGCAATCCGGACTGCCTGCCACGAGGGCAAGGAGCTGCAAGAGGCCCTGGGACGCGAACTGGTGATTGCGGTCAACCTGTCGCCGCGACAGTTTCGCCAGCGGAACCTGGCCGCGCTGGTGGGAGCGGCGCTGCGCGAGTCGGGACTGCCGGCGCGAAGCCTGGAGATTGAGATTACCGAGCAGACCCTGATGTCCAACTCGGCGGCCACCAACGAGACGCTGGTCCAGTTGCGCAAGCTGGGCGTAAAGATTGCAATCGACGACTTTGGCACCGGCTTCTCCAGCTTCTCCTACCTGCTGCAGTATGAGGTGGACAGGCTCAAGATCGATCGCAGCTTTGTGAACCGCTCGGCGGACGATCCCAACGCGGCGGCTATTGTGCGGGCGATCATCTCCATGGCACACGGGCTGAACCTGAAGGTGGTCGCGGAGGGTGTGGAGACCAACGGCCAGTTGAACTTCCTGCTGCGCCGCAGATGCGACGAAGCCCAGGGCTTCTACTTTGGCAAGCCGATACCGGCAAGCATGGTCCGTGAGGCCGCACGCTTGATTTCGATCCAGCGAGATACGGAACCGCGGCGAGGGGCCGAGCGGGAACGGGAGATTGCTTAGAGCAACGGCTGGGCCTGCACGACAGGGCGCGCACGACCCTGTCGCGGAAGAAACTCCCGGCCGCGAATCAGAGCGACCACTGCATCGAGCGCGTCGCCCCATTCCTTCAGGGCAGATGCTGGATCGTGGCCCAGCGACTTGACGTACAGGCTGACGGCATAGCCCTGTTGCGGGCTCTCGATATCGAGGAATGCAGGCCGGACGATGCAATCGAGCGCAGCGGTGGGGCGGTCGAGCGGAGCCGCGAGACGCGTCAGCCGGCGCAAGACCTGCTCGTGTTGCGGCAGCGAGGCAAAGAGCGAACGTTCGCTCCAAACCAGGTCAATATAGCTGGCAAACCCGACGGCCCCTTCGACGGGGAGCACATCGAGATTCATCTGGAGGTGGCTCAACTCATCCTCATGGAGCGTCCACGCATCGCACTTGGCGGTAAAGACTGGAGAGCGGGCCGCATTGAGCGCCCGCAGCGCCTGCATCAGGGCCGGGTACTGCTCCGCCTCTGCCACAGCGTCGAAGTCGTAGGGATTGGCGCGCAGGTCGACAAAGGCTGATGTGCCGTCGGGATCGCTCCAGGGGACGACCAGAATAGGGTCCTCGGCAGAGCATTCGACAGACCACTCGGCAAGCATACTTTGATTATCTCAGGCGCGGGCAAATCTCAAGCATGGGCCAGGACGAACTGGAGCAGCGTAGACTCTGCCCAGTAGCCATCATCCCCATGTGCCGCATCGGGCGTGGCAAGAAAGGCGCAATGACCGCCGTGCGCGGTCTGGATCAGCGTAATGTTTGCGTTGCCCGCGATGGCAGCCAGGGTTTCGGGAGTGATCGGAACGAAGGGGTCGTCGACCGCGTGCAGGATGAGCGTGGGGACAGCAATGCGATCGACAACCCGGGCCGCCGCGGCGCGATAGTAATAGTCGTCCGCGGACTGGAAGCCGGAGTAGAGCGCCGTAATGCGGTCGTCGAACTCGCGCAGTGAGCGCAGGCCGGCGGCGCGATTGGGATCGAAGGCCCGCGGAAAAAGCCGCACCTTGCGGCGGAACCGGCGGACGAGATTGCGCAGGAAGCGACGCTCGTACAGCCGGTTCTCGGGCCGATGCAGCGCTGTGGCGCAAGCGCCGAGATCCATTGCCGGTGAGACTCCGATCACCGCATGCAATTGCCGCGGAGCTTCGGCGCCGAGTTCGCCGGCGAGCTTCAGCACCAGGTTACCGCCCATCGAATACCCGACCAGCGCAATGCTTTCGAGCCGCTCACGCCGGAGGAAGAAGCGCATCACCGCGTCCACGTCGGCGGAAAGTCCAGAGTGATAGAGCGTGGGCGAGAGCTGCGCCATCTTGTAGTTGCGGCCACCGCAGTTGCGCATATTCATGCGGATGATGTTGCAGCCGGCGCGCCACAGCTTATTCGAGTTGCCGACGATGTATTGCGAGTCCGACGAGCCCTCCAGCCCATGGACCAGCAGGGCCGTGGGGCGCTGGCGACGCACTTCCTCCGGCTGCCAATGGCAGTGGCAGAGCACGCGGGTGGAGATCTGCGCTTCGCTGGCCGGAGAAACTTCCACCAGCTCAGGGATCGGTGCAGGCAGATGGTTAGGACGCGGCAGGAAGTTGCCGGCGATGGTCTGCACGTGGCCGTTGCGCAGAAAGCGCCGCGGCGCAAACGGCTTCGGATCAAACGCGACGATCGGGGCCGCCTCGCGCGCACTGCCCGGCGCGTCGATCGCCGGAACGTCGCTCATCGCTTCCCTGCGCTGCCGGCGCACGCCTGCAGAACAGCGACGGCACTCAGGGCTCCGGCTGGGTCGTCCTCATGCTTGAAGTATGCGAAGACATCGCGGTCTTCGGCAAGCGCGGTAAATCGCGCCGCGAAGGCCGCGATCTCGTCCGCCGAATAGCCGCCGCTGCGCCGCAGACGATAGCAGGCGTGGGTGCGCGCGCACTGCACCTCCGGTGTCTGCAGCTCGTCTCCTTCCGCAATGCATAGAGCGGCGTTGTGCAGGCGCAGTACGGCGTAGGTCTCTTCGGCAAACCAGCTCTGGTGGCGGAACTCGAACGCAACCATGGGCGAAGTGGCGCCCACCAGCGCAGGCGCGGAGAGGAAGTCGGCCAGCAGGATCGGATCGGCCTTGAAGTTCGGCGGAAGCTGGAACAGCAGCGGTCCCAGCTTGCCAGCCACGCGCACGGGTTCCAGAACATCGACAAAGCGGCCTAGAATCTCGTGGCAATTGCGCAGCCGGCTAAAGTGAGTGATGCGCTGCGGGGCCTTGAAGCTGAAGCGGAAGCCGGCGGGTGTGGCCGCGATCCAGCCTGCCAGCGCCGTCGCGGTGGGGAATGCACGGAAGGTGTAGTTGACCTCGACCGAGTTCAGCCGGGAGGCGTAGTACTCCAGGAAGCGGTTGGCCCGGAGCTTCTCCGGATAGAAGGCGGGCTTCCACAGGGGATATGCCCAGCCGGAGGTCCCGGCGAAGATGCGTGCGGGCATGGGAGCCAAGCCTGCATCGGCAAGCTCAGACGCGGCGACAGGCAACGGCGACTGTGGGGATTTTAAGGATGGAGGCAAAGGCGGACTCGGAAACAGGGCTCGTACGGCATCGAGCTGTCGATCGAGAGTAGATTGGGGCGGCTACTGGGGTTCGAACCCAGGACATCCGCTGCCACAGAGCGGCGTTCTGCCACTGAACTATAGCCGCCGTATACTCCAAATTATAGCATTGGCGGCGGGCTTGCGTGGCCGGAGCGTGCGATGCTGTGGCCCAGTGCGGCGCGATGCCTATCGGCCTGGGCGAATCGGCGGCAGCCCGATGGGAGCGATGCGATGCAGCCAACCCGGAATCCGGACATACTCCCGCCGCGCACTCGCCGGACCGGCGCTGTGTTCGACGACGAGAGTCTGGACCTGCTCTCGCATCTGCTGGACGACTGCTTCCGCATCCCCGGCACCTCCATCCGCTTCGGCCTCGACGGCATCGTCGGCTTCATTCCCGGCATCGGCGACGCCATTGGAGGTATTGCCTCCTGCGTCATCCTCCTCGCCGGCTGGGTGCGCGGCGTCTCCTACGTTACCCTCGCACGCATGCTGGCCAACTGGGGCATTGAAGTGCTCCTCGGGACTGTCCCAGTGCTTGGTAACCTCTTCGACATCGCCTGGAAGGCGAACCGCCGCAACTACGCGCTGCTCACCAACTCGCTCGCCGACCCACGGGGAACCCGCCGCCGCAGTTGGCTCTTCTTCGCCGTCCTCTGCCTCATCTTCGCCGCCATGCTCATCCTTCCCATGCTCCTCTTCGGCTGGCTCTGCATGCATCTGCTCCACACCCTCCCGAACCTTTGATCGCTAGGGATGCTTTGATTACGTGCCGTGAGCCAAGACGGAAGCGTCATTCTAACCCGATTTTGAGTCAGAATCTCAGTCATTGGATGCCCGCCGAATTAGCGTTGGGACTTATGTCAGACCTTCCTGGCCAATGCGGATGCAGGCCTCTTGGAGCAGCGCATTGCACGGACGGCGGAATGCTCCCGAACATTCGCGCCGCGTGGAAGCATCGGCGATTGCGGTAAGATTGAAGAAGTCGGGGCGTGGCGCAGCCTGGTAGCGCATCTGCTTTGGGAGCAGAGGGTCGTCCGTTCGAATCGGACCGCCCCGACCAATATTTTCAATGCTTTGCCAATTAATGGGCCAGGTCATCTGCTAATAGTGCAGATGCGCTAGCACTGAAAGGCTCTTCACTACTGGCTTTTCGCGTTGCGTCGGATGCGAACCCGTCTACAAAATCGACTACATCAATTGGTTCGCGAGAACTCCAGGATTCGGATTCCATTCTTTCCCCACAGGCTCAATGATGACTTGACTTACGACTCGATCTGCCTCCAATCCCACGCGACAGTTGCTAACGCGCGAACCGCAGCAGAATTGGAAGAATACGACGCGAAGCATGTCTGAGGAGAATATCCCTCGTCGAAACCAGGGCTATTGGGCCGCTTTCGCTCAACAATGTCTTCCCTCCTCGCCGAGCGTGCCTGATGCCGTCGCCCGCGCTCAAACTAGCTGACCCTAGGGAGGCCAAGGCAACACACCAAGCGGCCATCGAGCCACGGTTGCTTCAGAGCGAGGACTTCCAAGAGCATTAACCGGCGAGAACGAAAAATACTTGGGATCAGGCCGAAGAAGATACTCAACGTTCGGAGCATGAAGCAGTTCTAACAAAGCTGGCCCCGTGCAAAATCAGGTCGAAAATGTGCCCCCAAGACCAGCGGGCGGGTCGCGGACAGGAGACTCAATAGCCTCGGCAAGAAGCCAGTTTGACACGGAAAAAACGGCGAAGCCGATTACGCTTCCATCTAACTGATTGCGCGGAAGATCGCAATTTTGGTGAGCCACAACTCAACCGCCCGATACCTTATTCGTTGACTGGCCCAAGGTAGCGATCGAGCCAATCCAGGACGGCCTTTACAAGTTGAGAACGCTGCTCGGTCACATCGTGCGGCGTCTCCAGAACGATGTGCTCCTTGTCCTTCTTCGGAGTGCCGAGCGTGTTGAACAGCGGATTTTGCGACAATTCCAATGAGAAGGTGTAATCGTAGCGTCCGTTCACCATCAACACAGGCTTCTTCATGCGCGGCGCGAAGTCGGCCTGGTCGTCGCCGGGTGTGGACGTACCGAGGGTAAAACCTCCATCGAGGAATATGGCAGTCTTCAGACGGTCCTGCAGCAGTGTCGCGTAGATTATGCCCTGGGACGCTCCCATGCTGACCCCCATGTACGCGAACTTGCTGCTATCGAAGTCCGGGCGAGTGGCGAGATAGTCGAGAGAACGCGCTGCGTCCTTATACCGGTCCGCTGTGAGTTGGATCATCTGTGAATCCCAGGGAACAGAATCTCGTGGACGGCGCTCGTAGGTGTCCTGATAGACCGGATAGACTACCGCGCGGCCGCTCTGAACAATGTAATCGAAGAATCGCAGATCGCCGAGCGCCGTTCCATTCTTGCTGTCGAAGATATAGTCCGTGCGCGCGCTGGGGAAGAACAGCACCGTCTGATACGGGGGTTTTACGTTCTTGGGGAGAAATAGATAGATCGACATATGTTCACCGCGATAGGACGTATCGACGGTGACCTTCTCCAAACGCCAATCCGCGGTTTCTTTCACAACTCCACCGTCGGTCTCGTGCATGGGCAGCCTCGAATAGGCGTAGAGGGCCTGATAGCCGTGAAAGACATCGTCCGAAACCGGCTTGTACTTGGAAAAGTCTCGAGGTGCCTCGCGCTTGATTGGCGCGAGGGCCGTCTCCGGCAGCGGGCTTGGGTTCTTGACGCAGCGGAAGCCGTTCCATTCGGAACGATCGAAAGGCAGCAGCGCTTCCGGGCCGTAATAAAGATACCCTTGGTCCTTCCATGAGCCGCCCAGCATGAACCGGCGGTCGCGGTCGTCCGCGTTGGCAACCCATTCGCGGACGTTACCCGCCATATCGTACGTGCCGTAGGGGCCAACCCCTTGGTACACGCCTACAGGGGCCAGAGCGTTGCTTGTAATATTGCTAACCGGCACGATGAAGCGGCCCACATTGGGCGGCGCCGCCACATACCACTGCGCCACTGCAGGTAGACTCTTGCCTGCAAACGCGGCATAGGCTGAGGCCTCGAACCAACTCACGCCCGAGACAGGAAAATCCGCTTGTCCCTCGGCGTAATGGCCCGCGGCCCATCCGGCCGGCCCCGGGCGGTCCGTTGTGTCCCGAAACCCTGCCATCGCTTCATCCCACGAAAGCTCATGCCCATCCCGGATAAACTTCTCCGTCCAGTATTCTTTCTTCTTGTAGCCGCCGCTGTCGACGAACTTCTGATAGTCGCGATTGGTAACTTCGAAGCGATCGATGTAATACGATGGAAGTTTGTGAGGGCCGATGTGGCCGATAGAATGGATATAGTCCGACCAGTTCCTCCCGGGCACCGGCACCATTCCGGCAGGCGAGGCCTGCAGAGCGTCCAGCGCGAAGTCCATGCTTTTCTGGGCGCGCAGCCCCCTCACCAACTCACCAACTCCAGGCTTCGATAGCTTCCAGCGAAAGTAGCCATTTGGAATCGACACGCCATTCAGAGGCGTCGCGCCAAGACGCAGCCAGGGAGCATCTGGCGTCGAGTAATCCTGAATCTCGGCAGTTGCTCCCGACGGCGACGATGTAATCGACACGGGCAGTGTATTGTCAGCGGCAATTTGCTTCAACTGAGGGTCGCCGGGCAAATAGCTTTGCGCTTTTTGGAGAACGAGAAACGCGGCGAGCGGCTTTCCTTCGGCGATCAGACTCGTGATTTGTGGGATCGCCTCCTCTCTCGCCCATTGCCTTCTGGAAGTGCGATGAAAGATCCATGCCCCGGCCGCAATCATCAGGAGAAGTGCGACCGTGGCCGCTACTGCGACAGCGCGAGATCGCTGCTTTGCCGCCGCATCGTGCGATCTCGAGGCAGTTCGACTCAGAAGCTCCGACGTCTCCCGCACCACTTCGGACGCCGATTGGTAGCGGCTCCCAGGGTCCTTTTCAAGAGACCGGCAGACGATCTGACTCGCCAGTTGCGGAGCATCGGGCCGGAACTCGCGCAAAGAGGCTGGAGGATTCTTGAGGATAGCGTGCAGAACCGCAATATTGCCTTCGCCTTGAAACGGTGTCCGCCCCGCAAGCAACTCATAGTAGATGACACCCAGGCTCCATAGGTCGGTCCGGGCGTCCACCGCGTTTCCTTGCGCCTGTTCCGGAGACATGTAGAGCGGAGTCCCGATAAGGCCTGTCTCGATCGAGGCTGTCGCATCCGGGGCAAGCGGCGCGAACAACTTGGCGATGCCGAAGTCGAGCACCTTCGCATGTCCCCTCGGCGTGATCATCACGTTGGCGGGCTTCAAGTCGCGGTGGATCACACCGCGTTCGTGGGCTTCTTCAAGGGCGCCGGCGATCTGCGAAACGATCGACGTAGCGTCTTCAATTGTTAGGGGGCCATCCTTCAACCTAGCCGCCAGAGTTTGGCCCGGGACCCATTCCATCACCAGGTAGTCCACGCCGTCTTGCTCGCCTGCGTCGTACACGGCGGCGATGTGGGGGTGGTTTAGCTTCGCCAGCGCCAGCGCCTCCTTGCGAAAGCGGCGGCGGGCCTCGTCTCCCGTCACTAGGCCGGGAGAGAGTATCTTGATGGCTACGACCCGCTCCAGCTTCTCGTCGCGTGCGCGATATACCACGCCCATACCACCGGAGCCGATCGGCTCGATCGCGGTATAGCGCCCCAGTTTGTGCCCCGCGGTCAAAATCTGTCCACTTACGGTTTGCGATGGCGGCCGGACCCCGTCTCCCGCAAGCAGGGGATCGTCCAGAAAGCTGCCCATGCGCTGGTAGTCAAAAAGAAGTTCCTCGACCAGACCGCGCAACTCAGACGACCCGCGGCACGCCCGCACCAGATATGCGGAACGCTGCTCGGGGGGCAGGTCAAGAGCAGTTCCAAAGATCTCTTCGGCGGATTGCTCCTGTTTGGCCACCCGTTACCCCGTCCAGCGCACTAAATATGAGCATCCGAGTGGCCCATGATGTGGCATTTCACGTGAAAACGGCCTGATGACAGTCGATAATACCATGGGTGCGGAGGAGGCCCGTTCCCGTGGAGATTTCTATCTCGCTCCGCCTGGTCAAACTTGAAAGAGCAGGGGTTCCTCTTTGCGAGGAACTCCTGCTCCTGACGGGGACCCTTCAGTGCTTACCTGGTGGCCTGGGCCAGGATGACTTCTGTGCCCTGAATCGCCGGGTGGTTTGCTGCCAGTTCCAGGGCCTCCTTCTCGGCCCTCGAAGGGAAGACAACCATGGGCTCTTTAGTTCCGTCCGACCAAACCTCCGAGAGGAAGTACTGGCCGCCAACCCGGTGGAAGACGACCTTGCCGCCTGTGATCGCACTATTATCGCCAGACTTAATCGGCGCAAACGCACCGTATTCCGTGCCGCGAACATACAACGTAGAGCCGTTCAGCATACTGACGGTGTAGACGCCGGGCGCGAAGTGGGCCGGCCCAACCTCGAACGCGAACGGAACTTTGATCTTGGCCCGCCCATCCGGGGCCTGGGCGTGCAGGGTGGAGGCGAGGGTGAGAACGGCGGCGAAAAGGCTCAACTTCAGAATCGATGACTTGTTCATGACGGCTTCTCCTTTTGGATAGGCGCATTGCTGAACGCCTTCACTCAATAAGGCGCAACCGCCTCCCCAAAAGGGCCACACACCAATCTCTTATTTCTCCGCCTCGGGCAAAGGCTTCCCATCCTGTTTCAACTGGCGATACAGCCATATCCTGGCCAGCGACCAGTCCCGCTTCACCGACCGTGGCGAGAACCCCGTCAACGATGCGATCTGCTCCACCGACAGTCCGCCGAAGTACCGCAACTCCACCACCTTTGCCTGGCGCGGATGTTCTTTCTCCAGATGCTCCAAGGCCTCATCCAACTGCTCGACCTCATCTAGCTTGCCGGCGGAGATGGCAAGATCGTCCTGCAACTCGACCCGTTTCAGCCCCCCACCGCGCTGTTCGGCCCTATGAGCGCGTGCATAGTCCACCAACACGCGCCGCATCACATTGGCCGCCACCCCGATAAAGTGCTCGCGGCTATTCCAGTTCGTATGCTCGCGCACCAGCCGCAGGTACGCTTCGTTGATCAGCGCCGTAGCCTGCAGCGTATGGCCCGGCCGTTCCCGCCGCATGTACGATTTCGCCAGCCGGTGCAGCTCTCCATAGACCAGAGGCAGCAGGCTTTCGGACGCCTTCGGGTCCCCATTCGCCATTGCCTCCAAGAGCTGCGTTATGTCGCCGCTTCCGCGTTCCATGGGTGTCCTCGCGAAGTGCTCTACCGTATGAGCGTGTCCTATTATCCACCTATTCCAAGGCCATTCCCGCTCATGTCCGGCAGCCTGCTGTAGATCTATCGCATGGCGATTCACAAGCCGCCCGATGAGAATTGTGGCGAACAACTATGGCGAGGCCGGAGCAATCCGCCGAAGAAATATTTGGAGCGGCCCTCGATCTGTCTCCGTACCGGCGGTCCGTTTATCTGGCGGAGGCCTGCCGCGATGCCCCCGAGCTGCGCAGCACGGTGGAGCGCCTTCTCTCCGATTACAGCCGCTTAGACGGCTTCCTCGACGTTTCGCCGACGAGCCTGTCTCCCGGGTCATCATCGAGTGTGACTGGTTCCAACGCGCACGTTCTCGCCGAGAGCAGCAAGCTCGGCCGCTATGCAATCGTCGAGCCACTCGGCGTCGGAGGAATGGGGGCTGTCTATCAGGCGCGCGACGAAAAACTCGAACGCGTCATTGCGATCAAGATTCTTCCGCCCGGTGTGCTGACCGGGGCTGAAGCTCGCCGCCGGTTTCGCAAGGAAGCTCTCGCCCAGGCCAAGCTCAGCAATCCTAACATCGCTTCGAATCGGACCGCCCCGACCAGCACAACTCGTTAAGATTCAATACGATGCATATTTCCGGGTACATCTAATGCGGCGAACGGATCGGCAGACATGACTAAAACAGACGAGATGAGGGTTTTATTAATCAAAAGCAGGTCAGCAGTCCGGCTGGAGAGGAAGCAGCGGTCGCTGCCTCCTCCTCCAGAGTTAATGAACACATAAAATAAGAACCATTTCTAGAAGGGGATGTCGTCGTCGGTGATGCCGTGTTCAGCGTAGTCGGGCGCGGAGGCTGGGGCGGTGGAGGGGGTTGAAGAGGAGCGGGAGTAGCCGCCGCCCTCGCCGCCGCTGCCGCCACCGGGCTTGCCGAGGAGCGAAAGCTCGTTGACGAGGATCTCCGTGCGGTACTTCTTGGCTCCGGACTCCTTGTCGTCCCAGGAGCGGGTCTGAATTTTACCTTCGATGAAGAGCTGGGTGCCCTTCTTGACGTAGTCGCGGACCACCTCTGCCGTGCGCTGGAAGGCGACGAGGTTGTGCCATTCGGTGGTGTCGCTCCAGTTGCCCTGGGCGTCTTTGCGGCGGTCGGCGGTGGCCAGGGTGAAGCTGGCGATGGTCATGCCGCCGGTGGTGGAACGAATCTCGGGGTCTTTGCCGACGTTGCCGAGGAGGAATACTTTGTTGACGCCTTTTGCCATTTCGGTGTGCTCTTGTCCGCTGGTAATTTCGGCTGTCCTTGGTAATATGGGCTGTCCATACCGACAATGCCGGTGGTAATTCTTGGTGTCCAATTCCCTTTTGGGTTGGCGGACACCAATCTTTTTTGGACTTTCGCCCCTCCGCAGGCCTCCAGCAGACTCCTTTCAGTCGATTTCGTTGCGATCGTGCCAAGTATACCCTTTAGGACAGGTGGTCCCGAAATGACAAGAGTCTCGCGACACCTGTCCCTCGCCAAAATCGCATGCGGGTACAAAGCGGAGCTCATGTATGAATTCAGCGTCCGGATTTGCGGTGACTTTCGACAGGAGAGGGCTTGATGCGCGGTCGAAGATGAGATATTTGACTGCCGGGTCATAGGGAAAGCCTCGAGCAATTGCTGGGCAACCCATGCGCTCGTCGGATGCCGGGTGACATTGCAGTGCAGGATGCGCCGTCGGTCATGCGAAATCACGAAGAAGCAGTGGAGCATCCCAAACGTGAGCGTCGGCACGGTGAAGAAGTCCATCGCAGCAATCGCTTCTCGGTGGTTACTCAGGAAGGCCCCCAGCGCTTCGCAGGTTCCGGGGATCTGGGTGCCTTCCGCATCCAACGCAGCACCGTTCGCTCGGAGATATCGAAGCCGAACAGAAATCGTAGCGGTCAAAGCACTCAAGAGCCGCAAGGATCAACAAGGACAGCGAGCCGAGCGGTAAGATATTCAATCAAAATCACTTATTTACACTCGATTTCAACAGACTACAATAAGCGGCGTGACCCGTTTTGGGAGCAAAGGGTCGTCCGTTCGAATCGGACCGCCCCGACCAGCACAACACTCGTTGAGTGCGTTCGCGCATCCCCTCGAAAATGCTGTAGCGGATACTGTGGCGGGTTGGAGCCCTGGCCATCGCCGCAGGCTCCATGGTTACGGCTGTGCTGCCGCCAAAGTGGCCAAACCCACGCGTGGCTCTGGTCGTCTTCTTCGTCAACGGCTTGTTCTTGGCCGCAATGGCAGTGGGCCCCATGCAGCAGTGGAATTACTTCGCTGGCACGATCCTCTATCTCTTCACGACGGGCTGCTGCTATTCCCTTGGCACCGCGGTCATGCTCGAGTTCATGGGAGCTTCCGGAAAGAGCGGCAGCGGGCGCTACTCCGTCATCAACGGCCTCGCAAATGTTTCGGTACTGCTCATGATCTCCGTCGACGGATGGGGCGCGGCCCGCTGGGGGCGAGGGGGCTACCCGCTATCGAGTGCGTCGCCGCTCTGGCAACCTGTATTCCGATGCTGATCTATGTCTCGCTTCACCCGCTCCGTCCCACCGTCATCCACACGCCGCTGCTCGAACCCATGCCGGTGCAAATCCTGGCAGCCGACTGAGCGTCGGGTCTGAACCTCCCGCAATACGGGGTTAGCGGTACACTGTCCACCCTGCACCCAGATCGAGGCCTCCAAAATCCTCCGCCTCGGCCCCTCCTTTGTTCATAGTCACCTCCTCTGCGCCCACCCAACACCACACATCTGTGCCCACGGTCACATACAGCTTCATTTTCCGCCCAGTATCAATGGTTTCAGCTGTTCGTATCGGTTCAGCTTGCCCGCCATAAGCCGCCGTACCAGGTCCAGTACTTCCGGAAGGACATTTCGCTCGATGAGTCACTTCAAAGACACAGGCCATCTCCTCCGATTTGCCGCCTTGTTCGTCATCGCCTTTGTAATGTTTCTGGTCATTCGCCACTTCGTCGTGCCCAAGACCTTCGGGGAGTATGGCCATTACCGCGGAGCCGCCATCGCGGAGATCGCAGCCAAGCCTGTCAAGTTCGCCGGCCACGAGACCTGCGAGACCTGCCACGCCGACATCCTGAGCATAAAAGCCCCCGGCAAGCACGCCAACGTGAACTGCGAAGCCTGCCATGGGCCCCTCGCCAAACACGCCGACGATCCCTCCATCACTCCTCCCAAGCTGGATACCGCGGTCCTGTGCATCCGCTGCCACGCCGCCAGCGCCGCCAAACCCAAGGGCTTCCCGCAGGTCGACGCCGACCAGCACTCCGGCGGAGTTCCCTGCGAAACCTGTCATCAGCCCCACAGCCCCGCCATTTCGGCCGGAGGTGCCAAGTGAACGTCGACCGACGCCATTTTCTTATCATGCTGCCCGCCGCAGCCATCGCCTGGAAATATGTACTCGCCGGAACTCCCGAAGAGTCCCCGAACTATACGATGACCGATCACTGGTGGAGCATGCTCATCGACATCCCCAAGTGCATCGGCTGCGGCAACTGCGTCCGTGCCTGCGCCGCGGAGAACGATGTCCCCGAAGGCCACTTCCGCACCTGGGTCGAGCGCTACCACGTCACCGACTACGACATGGTCAACCCCCAGGTCATCTCGCCCGACGGCGGCAAGGAAGGCTTCCCCACCGTCGCCGAAGACGCGGGCAAATACTTCTTCGTCCCCAAAATGTGCAACCACTGCGCCGATTCGCCCTGCACCCAGGTCTGCCCCGTCGGCGCTACCTTCGTCGCCCCCGATGGCGTCGTCCTCGTCGACCAGACCTACTGCCTTGGCTGCGCCTACTGCGTGCAGGCCTGCCCGTATGGCTGCCGCTACATCCATCCCGAAAAGCGCGTCGCAGACAAGTGCACGCTCTGCTATCACCGCATCACCAAGGGCCTCACCACCGCCTGCGTGGAGAACTGCCCCACCGGCGCGCGCCAACTCGCTGACCTCAAGAACCCCAATGATCCCATCCACGCCTTCCTCAAGACCCATCACGTCCAGGTCCTCAAGCCGCAGATGGCCACCGGCGCAAAGGTCTTCTACAACGAACTGGACGGTTCAGTCCGCTAAGCATCAATTGTCATTCTGAGCGCAGCGAAGAATCCCCGTATTCCTCTCTGCCTCCTCAGCCACGGAGAGCATTATGAATGGTGTTGAAGGCTACATGTACCCGAACGAAGTCAACCTCATCTGGAGTGTGTTGATCGTTCTCTACCCCTACATCACCGGCCTCGTCGCCGGCGCATTCATTCTTGCCTCGCTGGTCCGCATCTTCAACGTCAAGGCGGTCGCGCCCACCTACCGCCTGGCGCTGCTCACAGCACTGTCCTTCCTCATCGTGGCGCCGTTACCGTTGCAGCTCCACCTGGGCCACCCGGAGCGCTCGCCAGAGATGTACTTCACCCCGCACGCCACCTCCGCCATGGCCATGTTCGGCTTCGTCTACCTCTGGTATCTGATGGCCGTACTCGTCTTCGAAATCTGGCTGGACTACCGTCACGAAATCGTTCTACTGTCAAAATCCAGCAAAGGGCTGTTGCGCCTGATCTATAAAGTAATGACCCTGGGCTCCGACAACATCAGCCCGCGCGCCCTCGCCATCGACCATAAAGTCAGTTGGATCGTCACCCTCATCGGCATTCCCTCCGCCTTCATCCTGCACGGATACGTCGGTTTCATCTTCGGTTCCATCAAGGCCAACCCATGGTGGAACTCGCCGCTCATGCCCGTGGTCTTCATCTTCTCCGCCATGGTCTCCGGAATCGCTGCCGTCATGCTGCTCTACATGGTCACCACCAAGTGGCGCAAGCTGCCCATCGACATGCCCTGCGTAGACACCACCGCCATGTACCTCTTCTACATCTTCATCATCGACTTCAGCCTCGAAATGCTCGACCTCATCCATCGCATCTACGAGGCCGACGAGAGCTTCCGCAGCCTCAACTTCATGGTCCACACCAAGCTGTACTTCTCGCAGATCGTGCTCCAGCTCCTGGTTGGCACTGTGACCCCAATCATCCTGCTCGGAATCGTTCAGGTCACCAAACTCCCCGCCCTGATCCGCCGCCGCATTTATGTCATCGCGGGCTGCCTGATACAGGTCGGCGTCTTTGCTATGCGCTGGAACGTCGTCATCGGCGGCCAGCTCTTCTCCAAGAGCTTCCTCGGATACACCACCTACAAAATGACCCTCATCACCAAGGAAGGATTGCTCGCGGCAATCGTTCTCAGCATTCTTCCCCTCATCATCCTGGCGGTGCTGGTGAAACTGCTGCCGCCGTGGCCGGACAAAGAGCTCGACTACATCGAAGCCGCTCCTGCACCCACCACCTAGCAGCAGGATGCGATTGGACTTTGCACGCGGGTAATCAAGATGGACGAACCACCCGAAGTCCTAACCCGGCTTAGCACGCGGCTCGAAGCGCTCGAAACCCGCGTCGCCCTCCTCGAGCATCCGGCAGACGCACCCGCTCTGCGCGCAGCGGCACCGCTGGAACTCCCTCCCGCATATATAGTCTCGTCTTCCTTCACGCAGTCCGGAGCCACCTTCGCCGTCCTTGGCCGTGCCATGCTCGGCATGGCAGGTGCCTACGTCCTCCGCGCCGTCGCGGAATCGGGATCGTTCCCCAAACTGGCCGCCGTCGCGCTTGCCATCGCCTACGCACTCGCCTGGCTCATCCGCGCCGCGCGCGTTCCCGTCGGAGAGTGGTTCGCCGCCACCATCTACTCCGGCACCTCCGCTCTCATCCTCGCCCCCATGCTCTGGGAGCTAACCCTCCGCTTCAAAGTCCTCTCGCCAACAGTCGCAGCCGCTCTGTTGGCTGGGTTCCTATGTGCCGCTCACTCGCTTGCGTGGAAGCGCAATCTCACCTCCATCGTCTGGGTCGCTGACCTCGCCACCGCCATCGCCGCCATCACCCTGCTCATCGCCACCCACGACATCGAGCCGTTCCTCGCCGTGCTCCTGCTCATGGCCTTCCTCAGCGAGGCCTCCGCCTGCCGCAACCGCTGGCTCAGCCTCCGCCCCATCGTCGCCTTCGCCGTCGATCTCGCAGCATGGACTCTCCTCTACATCTACGCCAGCCCCGACCGCAGCCTCACCGACTACGCGAACCTCGGCGCCACTTCACTCCTGGCCCCCGCCGTCACTCTGTTCCTCATCTACGGAATCAGCGTCGCCCTACGCACCATCCCGCTTCGCCGCGAGATCACGCTCTTCGAAGCCGCTCAGGTGATCGTCGCCTTCCTGCTCGCCGCCTACGCTGTGCTTCACTTCGCCCCCACCCTTGACGCGCCCCTCTTCGGAGCATTCTGCCTCTCGCTCTCGATCGCCCTCTACGCAACCGTCTTCGTCTTCCGCGGGATCCACGGTCCCCGCAACATGCGTGTCTATACCACCTGGAGCCTCGCGCTCTTCCTCATCGGCAGCTTCGTTTGCCTGCCTGCTCCGTGGCTTGCAACCAGTCTCGGCATAGCGGCGATCCTGGCCACCTCGGCTGGCGTCAACCTGTCCCGTCCAAGCCTCGCTTTCCACGGCCTCATTTATCTCTGCGCAGCCGCCCTCGCCTCCGGATTGCTGCAGTACTCCGCCCACGCAGTCGCCGGCGCATTTCCCCATCCGCCGGAGCCAATCGCATGGATCATCGCCGCCATCACCCTCCTTTGCGATGCCATCGGCGGCCTGATCCAGAACACTGGCTGGAAGTCGCAGTTCTTCCACACGCTCTCCGCAGCGATGGCCGTTGGCTCCGCGGCAACCGTTCTCGTCTCAGCCCTCGTCTGGGTCACCACCACCGTCATCACTCCTGGCGCACCCCACGTCGCCGTCATCCGAACCCTCACCGCTTGCGCGATGGCGCTCGCACTCGCGTGGCTTGGACCCCACTGGCGTCGCATGGAACTCGTTTGGCTCGCCTACACAACCCTCGCCGCCGTCGCCGCCAAACTCCTCTTCGAAGACCTCCGCCAGGGCCACCCGGAGTTCATCGCCGCATCCATCTTCCTGTACGCAGTCACCCTCATCCTTGTCCCTCGGCTTGGGCACAGATCGTCTTAGGGAGCGGACCGAGGCGTCTCCACCCGACGCATGATCTCGATCATGGACCGAGAGCCGACGGGAAGGCCGTATGCATCAATTTTCGGCGGGCTGCTCGACGGCGGAGGCGCCGGAGCTGTGCGATTTCAAGAACCTAGACTCTAAACGAAAGATTTACAGTGTTGCACGTCACATCGCGGACCGCGCACAAACGGGTAAGCTTACCAGCAGTGAGTTCGGTAGCTTAATGGACGTGCCACGCGTTTGGCAAAATGCACCTCCCGGGTCCAACCCGGGCGCAACTTCCTCAAGTCCAGACGCGTCGCCCAGTTGGCGAGTCTCCCGGAGTTTTCCGCCGGGGCGGCTCTCGTAACCTACGGTCAGGATGAACATGGCAAAGCATATTGACGTAACGGAGCTGATTCTTCGGGATGCCCATCAGAGCCTGATGGCCACCCGCATGTCGCTGGAAGACATGGTTCCCGCATGCGCGGACCTGGACCAGGCAGGCTTCTGGTCCGTGGAGTGCTGGGGCGGCGCAACCTTCGATAGCTGCATCCGCTTTCTCAACGAAGACCCCTGGGTGCGGCTGCGGACCTTCCGCAAGCTGATGCCGAACACCCGGCTGCAGATGCTGCTGCGCGGCCAGAACCTGCTGGGCTATCGCCACTACGAGGACCATGTGGTGGAGCGGTTCGTACTGAAGGCCGCGGAGAATGGCATGGACGTCTTCCGCGTGTTCGACGCGCTGAACGACATCCGCAACCTGAAGGCCTCGGTCGCGGCGGTCAAGAAGGCCGGCAAGCACGCGCAGGGCACCATCTGCTACACCACCAGCCCGTTACACACGCCGGACCAGTTTGTGGCCATGGCACAGCGGCTGCTGGACCTTGGCTGCGACTCCATCTGTATTAAAGATATGGCCGCCCTACTGAAGCCGCAGCCAGCATATGACATTGTGAAGGGCATCAAAGACGCCTGCGGAGAGCACGTCCGCGTGCAAGTTCACGTCCACTCCACCACCGGCGTAACCATGGTCAGCCTGATGAAGGCGATTGAGGCAGGCGCGGACTGCGTGGATACCGCGATCAGCTCACTCAGCCTGGGCCCGGGCCACAATCCCACGGAGAGCCTGGTGGAGATGTTGACCGGAACCGGCTTTACCACCAGCCTGGACAAGCAGCGGCTGTTGAATCTGAAGCACTACTTCAATAAGGTTCGGCCGCGCTATGCGGAGTTCCTCTCTAACATCACGGGCGTGGAAACGGAGATCTTCGACAGCCAGATTCCCGGCGGCATGATCTCCAACATGGAGAGCCAGCTCAAGCAGCAGGGCGCCGGCGACCGCATGCAGGAGGTGCTGGAGGAAGTTCCCCGCGTTCGCAAGGATGCCGGGTATCCGCCTCTGGTCACACCTTCCAGCCAGATTGTCGGCACCCAGGCCGTGTTCAACGTTCTGCTGGGGCGCTACAAGGTGCTCTCGGCAGAGTTCGCCGACCTGATGCTGGGCTACTACGGCGAGACCATCGGCCCTCGCGAGCCGGCGCTCATCGCACAGGCAGCAGCCCAGGCCAAAAAGCAGCCCATTCAAGGCCGTCCGGCAGATCTGCTCAAGCCGGAGTGGCCGGAGTTGCGCACGGCAGCCATCGAGCTGAAGGGCTGCGACGGCACCGACGAAGATGTATTGACCTATGCGATGTTTCCCGCCGTGGCGGCCAAGTTTTTTGCCACGCGTTCGCAAGGGCCAAAGAATCTGGGCAAAGACCCGAGTGCAAAGCCCGCAGCCGCGCCCGCCCCGGCCAATGCGACGAATGGCAATGGCAGCGGTCCGGTCAAAGAGCCTGTCACCTACGACGTCAAGCTCAATGGAACAACCCACAAAGTGACTGTTTCCCCAGCATAGTAGGGAGTGAATGATGCCGACATTGGAAGAGAAAGCAACCAGCCCGATGCAGAAGAAGGTCGATGAGCTGAACCAGCGCCAGGCCAGGATAAAACTTGGCGGCGGAGCCGACCGGATTGACAAGCAGCACAAGGCGGGCAAGATGTCCGCGCGCGAGCGCATCGATGCGCTGGTCGATGCCGACAGCTTTGAAGAGAGCGGTCTGTTCGCCCAGCACCGCTGCACCATGTTTGGCATGGAGGGCAAAGAGCTGCCCGCGGACGGCGTGGTGACAGGTGCAGGCTCCGTGGCCGGCCGGCTGATACACCTGGCCAGCCAGGACTTTACGGTTGCGGGAGGAGCCGCCGGCGAGGTGCACTCCACCAAGGTCGCCGAGGCCATGATGCACTCCCTCAAGACCGGCTCGCCGTTCATCTTCATCAACGACTCCGGCGGCGCGCGCGTGCAGGAAGGCATCGACGCGCTCTCCGGATATGGCAAGGTGTTCTACACCAACGTAATGCTCTCCGGCGCGGTCCCACAGATCTCGCTGATCTGCGGCCCCTGTGCAGGCGGCGCGGCCTACAGCCCGGCCCTCACCGACTTCATCATCCAGACGCGCCAGGCGCAGATGTTCATCACCGGACCGCAGGTGATCAAAGGTGTCACCGGCGAAGAGGTCACAGCGGAGGAACTGGGCGGCGCGGACTCGCACATGACCCGCTCCGGCGTTATCCACTTCATCGCCAACGACGACAACCACGCGATGCAGCTCTGCCAGAAGCTGCTGAGCTTCCTGCCCTCGAACAATCTGGAAGACCCGCCGCAGGTGGAAGGCGACAGCAACGTCGACGCGGACGACAAGATCGGCGAGATTGTTCCGGTCGACAACAAGAAGAGCTACGACATCCACGAGATCATTGAGCGCCTGGTCGACTTCGGCGACTTTCTGGAGGTGCAGCCGGGCTACGCACCCAACATTGTGGTCGGCTTCGCGCACATCACCGGGCGCAGCATCGGCATCATCGCCAACCAGCCCTTGGTCCTCGCCGGCGCGCTGGACATCAACGCATCCAGCAAGGCAGCGCGCTTCATCCGCTTCTGCAACGCCTTCAACATCCCGCTGGTCACGCTGGCAGACGTGCCCGGCTTCCTGCCCGGTACGGAGCAGGAGTACGGCGGCATCATCCGCCACGGCGCCAAAATGCTGTTTGCCTACTCCGCGGCCACGGTGCCAAAGATCACCGTGATTCTGCGCAAGTGCTACGGCGGAGCCTACATCGCCATGTGCTGCAAAGACCTGGGTGCGGACCGCGTCTTCGCATGGCCCACCGCGGAGGTTGCGGTGATGGGTGCGGAAGGTGCGGCTGAGATTGTCTTCCGCAAGGAGATTCAAGAGGCCAAGGACAAGAAGGCGAAGCGGGCGGAGCTGGTCGACCACTATCGCGAGGCCTTCTCCAATCCGTACGTCGCGGCTGGCCGCCGCCTCGTCGATGCGGTCATCGATCCAGCATTGACCCGGCGGAACGTTGCCCAGGCACTCGAGTACCTGCAGACCAAGCGGGAACTCCGTCCGCCAAAGAAGCATGGGCTGATGCCACTGTGAGGGCGCTGTGACCGGAACCGACGTACAGGAAGCGACACCGAAGATGAGCGACTCTGTCCCCCAACTCGAACTCGACCAACTGCGCTCGACAGTCGCAGAGCTCCGTGTGCAGCTTGCGGGACTCTCCGAACGCGTGGCCGGAATGGAGCAGTTGGCCCAGCCAGCGGCAAAGGCTGCGCCGCAGGCGGCGAGCGTCGCCGAGGCGCCTGCAACTAATGCTTCCGTGGCGGCGGAAGCGGGCATCACAGAAGAGGAAGTGCTTGCCATCTCCGCTGCTCTCGCGGCCTGGCTGGGAGTGCATCCCCACATCCGCCAGATCCGCCTTATCCGCAGCGGCAGTTGGGCGCAACAAGGCCGCGTAACCATCCAGACCTCCCATGGACTGCATTACTAATGCGTGCACAACGAAGAGACCGATGAAACTAAAAATCACCATCGATAGCAAGCAGTATGAAGTGGACGTCGACGTCGCAGAGCCCGAAGTTGCCGGTCACGCACGTCTCCAGACTGTGGAATCCGCGGCGGTCCGTGTCCCTGTCTCCCAGGCCTCGTCCGCTCCTGTAGACACCACGCCGGTCATCGAGGGCAAGGTGTGCCGCAGCCCGGTATCTGGCATCGTGGCCAGCATCACCGCACAGCCTGGGCAAACACTGCAAGTGGGCGATGTCCTGCTGGTGCTGGAGGCCATGAAGATGGAGACGCAGGTGACCGCGCACGTCGCCGGCAAAGTTGCAACAATCAAAGTTAAGGCCGGAGACAGTGTGCAGTCCGGCCAGATTCTTGTGGAGTTTGAATAAATGAGCGCAGAGCTGGAGCAAGTGCCGGGATTCCTGTTTTTTGACCATGTTGCCGTCTCCGTCAAGGCCGGCGAACTGGAGCCGCAGGTCGCGGCCTACAAGGCGATGGGCTTCAAGGAGCTGCATCGCGAAGACGTGCTGGGCGGCGATCAGGTCCGCGAAGTGCTGTTGCAGGTGGGCGGTGGCCCCAACCTGATCCAGTTGCTGGAGCCCCTGACGCCGGAGTCGCCGGTGGCGAAGCAGTTGGAGAAGAACGGCGGCCGCGGCGGCTTGGCCCATGTCGCATTCCGCGTGGCCGACATCCAAAAGGCATTCGACTACCTGAAGCAGAACGGCTTCAAGGTCATCGACCCGGCTCCGCGCAAAGGATCGCGTGGAACCACAGTATTCTTCGTGCATCCGAAGACGACCGAGAAGGCGGCCTTCGGATATCTGTTCGAGGTCGTCCAGGAGGGCACCCATGTCTGACGAAGGCACCGGCACCGAGATTCTGAATCTGGGCCTGGACTTTCCCCCGGTCGCGACCGCGACGTGGGAAGCCGCGATCCAGAAGGACCTGAAGGGCGCGGACTACGAGAAGAAGCTGGTCTGGCGCTCCGACGAAGGCCTTACCATTCGTCCGTACTACCGCAGCGAGAGTCTGGCCGGGCTGGAGGCGCAGACCAGCTCTGTCCCTGCGCAGTTCCCGTTCGTACGCGGAAGCGGCAAAGCGTGGGAGATCGATCAACAGGCAGTTCCGGCCGCCGATGCAGTCCGCGCCGACCTGGTGCAGGATTCTGGCGCCGACGCAATTCAGCAGCTCGGAATCGCACTCGCAGCCGGTGTTGAAAAGCTGACACAGCTCTGCGAGGACCGCCCCGTCGACATCGCCGCCCGTGAGATCGACTTCCTCTTCGCGGTTGGCTCGACCTACTTCTTCGAGATTGCCAAGCTGCGCGCAGCACGCCTGATCTGGGCCCGCGCTGTCCAGGCCTTTGCACCCACCGATCCTGACTCCTGCCGCATGAAGCTGCATGTACGCACCGCGCGGCTGAACAAGAGCTCGTGCGATCCCTACACCAATGTCCTGCGCGTCACCACGGAGGCCATGTCGGCCGCAATTGGCGGCTGCGATACATTGACCGTCGAGCCCTTTGGATTTGACGAGCACATTGCGCTCGGCGTGCAGCGGGTGATCTCGGAAGAGGCACACCTGAACGCCGTCGCCGACCCGGCCGGCGGCTCGTACTACATTGAGACGCTGACCGCATCGCTCGCACAGGAGGCATGGAAGCTCTTCCAGCGCATCGATGCCGCAGGCGGCTACTCCCAGGCGCTGGCCGCGGGCTGGCTTGCGCAGGAGATTGCCAAAACCCGCGCTGGCCGCGAGAAAGCAATCTCGTCCCGGCGCAAGGCAATGGTCGGGGTCAACAACTATCCCGACCTGAACGGCAAGCCGCTGGAGGCAGTTCCCGCCCCGGATACCACCGCCGCACCCTTCCCGCAGTTCCGGCTGGCAGAGCCGTTCGAGAAAATCCGCGAACGCTCCGCGGCCCACGCGCTCGCTACCGGGCGCCTGCCAAAGGTGTTGCTGCTCAAGCGCGGCGACGTAAAGATGCGCACCGCCCGCGCCAACTTTGCGCTCAACTTCTTCGGCTGCGCCGGGTTTGCAATTGCCGAGTCCGAGGATTACGCCGGTACGGACGCGGACCTCCTCATCCTGTGCAGCTCCGACCTGGAGTACCTGCCCTTCGCGCAGGAAGTTTGCGCCGCCGTCCAGGTTCCGGTCATCGTGGCCGGCAATCCCAAGGAACAGATCGACGCTTTGAAAGCAACCGGAGTCCAAGGCTTCGTCCACATTGCAAGCGATGCC
>Ga0302202_10000462_pt1 | contig 53929 bp, 45 predicted proteins | sample II_Bog_N3_3_FD_194579 | JGI IMG/M metagenome (GOLD analysis project Ga0302202, IMG submission 194579) | Peat permafrost microbial communities from Stordalen Mire near Abisko, Sweden - II_Bog_N3_3 | ecosystem: Environmental > Terrestrial > Soil > Wetlands > Peat | place: Sweden: Abisko...
CATGGCGGCGCGATCATTGCGTCCGGCGTCGAGAACCTTGCCTATGAAGCCCGCCGCTTCGTCGCCGCCGACGAGAAGAAGGCGATCGGCGCGGCGGCGGCGGCCTTGATTCCCAACGGCTGCTCGCTGTTCATCAACATCGGCACCACCACCGAGGAGGTCGCCAGCGCGCTGACCTCGCATGAGGATCTCCTGGTCATCACCAACAATCTCAATGTCGCGATGCTGCTGTACCGGCATCCGCGCATCGAGGTGATCGTGGCCGGCGGCGCGGTGCGCCGCGCCGACGGTGCGGTGATCGGCTCGACCGCGATCAGCCTGATCGGCCAGTTCAAGGTCGACTACGCCATCATCGGCGCCTCGGCGATCGACGAAGAGGGCGCGCTATTGGATTTCGACTACCGCGAAGTGCAGGCGGCGCAGGCCATCATTGCCAACGCGCGCAGCGTGATGCTGGTCGCCGATTCGACAAAACTGCGGCGCAGCGCCCCGGTGCGCATCGCCCATATCAGCCAGATCCAGACCTTCGTCACCGACGCGGCGCTGCCGGCCGGGCTGCAGAATATCTGCCACAGCCGCGGCATCGAGGTGATCGAGGCGATGCCGAAATCGCCCGGCGATCTCGACGAGCCCGGCCCGGAGCCTCTTGCCGCCGCGACGCGCTTGCGCTAGTTCCCTTTTCGGTTGCTTTCGTATTGGGTTGTGATTTAATCCAAACCGAAAGCGAAATCGCCAAAGTGAACAGGCGAACGCCGGGGGAGCGTCTTTGGACCAAATCTACGACCTGGCTATCATTGGCGGCGGCGTCAATGGCTGCGGCATCGCACGCGATGCGGCGGGTCGGGGCAATTCTGTTTTTCTATGTGAAATGAATGACTTGGCCAGCGGGACGTCGTCGTGGTCGACGAAGCTGGTGCATGGCGGCTTGCGTTATCTGGAGTATTACGAATTCCGCCTGGTGCGCGAGGCCCTGATCGAGCGCGAAATCCTCTGGCAGATCGCGCCCCACATCATCCGCCCGCTTCGATTCGTGCTGCCGCACCATGCCGGGCTGCGCCCGGCCTGGCTGCTGCGGCTCGGCCTGTTCCTGTACGATCATATCGGGGGCCGCCACCTGCTGCCGCCGACGCGCTCGGTCGATCTGACGCGCGACGAGGTCGGTCGGCCTCTGATGGCCAATCGCTACGCCAAGGGCTTTGAATATTCCGACTGCTTTGTCGATGACGCGCGCCTGGTGGTTCTCAACGCGCGGGACGCGGCCGACCGCGGTGCGGAAATCCACACCCGCTCGCGCGCGGTCGAGATCCGGCAGGTCGACGGAATCTGGCAGGTCACGGTCGAAAGCACCTCGAGCGGCGAACGTCGCACCGTCCGCGCCCGGGTGCTGGTCAACGCCGGCGGGCCCTGGGTCGAGCAGGTGCTGGCTTCCGGCGCCGGGGTCAACGCCAAGGCCAAGGTGCGGCTGGTGCAGGGCTCCCACATCGTGGTGCCGAAACTCTATGCCCACGACCGCGCCTACATGTTTCAGAACGGCGATGGCCGCATCGTCTTCGTGATTCCCTACCAGGACGATTTCACGCTGATCGGCACCACCGATCGCGACTATGACGGCGACCCGGCCAAGGTGAAGGCCTCGGCCGAGGAAATCAGATACCTCTGCGATTCCGTCAGTGAATATCTGGCCAAGCCGGTCAGGGCCGAGGACGTGGTGTGGACCTATGCCGGGGTTCGTCCGCTCTATGACGACGGCGCCAGCGAAGCCAAGGCCGCCACCCGCGATTACGTCTTCGAACTCGATACCCCCGGCGGCGCGCCGCTGCTGTCGATCTATGGCGGCAAGATCACGACCTATCGCCGCCTCGCCGAGGAGGCGCTGCAGCGGCTGGCGCCGTATCTGCGCAGCGCCAAGGCACGCGAGGGCTGGACCGCAAAATCGCCGCTGCCGGGCGGCGATATGGATGTCTCGGCGGTCGCGGCCCTGACCGCGGAACTGGTGCGCAATTATCCGTTCCTGCCGCCTGCGCATGCCAGCCGGCTGGCGCATGCCTACGGCACGCGTGCCGGCAAGCTGCTCGGCAATGCCAACTCGACGGCCGATCTCGGTCAGGCGTTCGGAGCCACCTTGACGGAACGCGAAGTCCGGTACCTGATGTCGGTCGAGTGGGCCTGCACGGCCGAGGACGTCGTCTGGCGGCGATCCAAGCTTGGGCTGCGCCTGTCGGCCGCGGAAATTGCCGCCATCGACGACTGGATTGCCGCGCACCGGATCCCGCTCGAGAATCCCTTGCTCGAAGCCGGAGGGCGGGCATGAGCGTCACGCTCGAAAACATCACGCGCGCCGTCGACGGCATCCCGACCATTCGCGATGTCTCGCTGACGCTCGAGCGCGGCACTCTCAGCGTGCTGCTGGGGCCGACGCTTTCGGGCAAGACCTCGATCATGCGGCTGCTCGCCGGCCTCGACAAGCCGACCTCCGGCCGGGTCCTGGTCGACGGCAAGGACGTCACCGACTTCGACGTGCGGCGGCGATCGGTGGCGATGGTCTATCAGCAGTTCATCAATTATCCGTCGCTGACCGTCTATGAAAACATCGCCTCGCCGCTGCGGGTGCAGCGCCAGCCGCGCGCCGAAATCGACAAGCGGGTCCGGGAGGCGGCCAGGCTCCTGAAGCTGGAGCCGTACCTGGAGCGCACCCCGGTGCAATTGTCGGGCGGCCAGCAGCAGCGCACCGCGATCGCGCGCGCGCTGGTCAAGGGCGCCGACCTGGTGCTGCTGGACGAGCCGCTCGCCAACCTCGACTACAAGCTGCGCGAGGAACTCCGCGCCGAACTGCCGCGGATTTTCGAAGCCTCCGGTGCGATCTTCGTCTATGCGACGACCGAGCCTTCCGAAGCGCTGCTGCTCGGCGGCCGCACCGTCTGCATGTGGGAGGGCCAGGTGCTGCAGGTGGGCGAGACCCCGAAAGTCTATCGACATCCCGAGACCTTGCGCGTCGCCCAGGTATTTTCCGATCCGCCGCTCAACATCGTCGCGATCGAAAAGACAAACGGCTCGGTGCAGTACGCCGGCGGCGTGCTGGCGCCCGCCTCCGGGCTTTATGCCGGTCTTGCCGACGGCGCCTATCGGGTCGGATTCCGCGCCCACCAGCTCGAGCTCGCAACCGGCATTGCCGGTCGCCACGCCTTTTCCGCCGCCGTGACGGTTACCGAAATCACCGGTTCGGAGAGCTTCGTGCATCTCAACCGCGATGCGTCCAACTGGGTCGCGGTTCTGCAGGGCGTGCACGAATTCGAGCCCGGCTACGTGCTCGATGCCGTACTCGACCCCAACAATGTTTTTGTCTTCGACCCGGCCGGCCGTCTGGTCGCCGCGCCTGGCGCGATCTGAGGGACATCCAGCATGGCCCGCATTGACCTCGTCGATCTCGCGCACTCCTACGGCGGCAATGCCGCCGATCCGCAATCCTACGCGCTGAAGCCGATCTCGATGACCTGGCGGCAAGGTGGCGCCTATGCGCTGCTCGGTCCGTCCGGCTGCGGCAAGACCACCTTGCTCAACCTGATCTCGGGAATCGTGACGCCATCGCGGGGCAAGATCCTGTTCGACGGCGTCGATATCACGCCGCTGTCAACCCGGAAGCGCAATATCGCCCAGGTTTTCCAGTTTCCGGTGATCTACGACACCATGACGGTCGGACAAAATCTGGCGTTTCCGCTCAAGAACCGCGGGGTGCCGAAAGCCGAGATCGACACCCGGGTCGCGGAGATCGCCAAGCTGCTCGATCTGACGCCCGATCTGAAGCGCAAGGCGACCCGGCTCACTGCCGACGCCAAGCAGAAGATCTCGCTCGGCCGCGGCCTGGTCCGCGCCGACGTCGCCGCCGTGCTGTTCGACGAGCCGCTCACCGTGATCGATCCCGAGCTGAAATGGCAGCTGCGCTCGAAACTCAAGGCGCTGCATCGCGATCTCGACCTGACCATGATCTACGTCACCCACGACCAGACCGAGGCGCTGACGTTTGCCGACACCGTGGTAGTGATGCATGACGGCCGCGTGGTGCAGAGCGGGACGCCGGCGGAACTGTTCGACAAGCCGGCGCATACCTTCGTCGGCTATTTCATCGGCTCGCCCGGCATGAACATCTTGCCCGCCGAGGTCCGTGGCCGCGAAGCCCGGATCGACGGTCATGCCATTGCGCTCGATCGCAGCTATGACGCCCTGCCGGCCGGAGCCAGGATCGAAGTCGGCGTGCGTCCCGAATTCGTCGACGTGACGGCGCCGGCGCCCGGCCTGCTGTCGGCCAGCATCGAGCGGATCGACGACCTCGGCCGCGTTCGCTTCGCGCGGTTGAGAATCGGCGACGCCAAATTCGCCGCAAGGGTGCCGCCGGGATTCTCCATTCCCGGCAACGTCGCCGGGCTGATATTCGACGCGTCGCGCGTTCACGTCTACGCCGACAGCCGTCTGATCGAGGGAGCGTCGTGATGAAAAAGACCCTCAACAACCGTGCCTGGCTGCTGGTCGCCCCGGTGATGATCGTGGTGCTGTTCTCGGCCCTGCTGCCCGTGATGACCGTCGTCAATTATTCGGTTCAGGACGCGATGGCGGAGAATCATTTCTTCTGGAACGGCGATGCCTGGTTCCGCGACCTCCTGGATCCGAGCACCGAGATTGGCGCCCGCTTCTCGGGGGCGCTCGAACGAAACCTGATCTTCTCGTTCGTTGTTCTCCTGATCGAGGTGCCGCTCGGCATCGCGCTCTCGCTTGCGCTGCCGCGGCGGGGTTGGGCGGTCGGGCCGAGCCTGGTGCTGATTGCGCTTCCGATGCTGATCCCGTGGAACGTCGTCGGAACCATGTGGCAGATTTTTGCGCGTGCCGACATCGGTCTGTTCGGCGCCGCGCTGAACGACCTGGGTCTGAATTACAACGATACCCAGGACCCGGTGTCGGCATGGTTCACGATTCTCCTGATCGACGTCTGGCACTGGACGCCGCTCGTCATCCTTCTGAGTTACGCCGGGTTGCGCGCGATTCCCGACGCTTTTTATCAGGCGGCACAAATCGATGCCGCCAGCCGGTGGTCGGTCTTTCTCAAAATCGAATTGCCGAAGCTGCAGCGCGTGCTGGTTCTGGCGATCCTGCTGCGCTTCATGCAGAGCTTCATGATCTACACCGAACCCTTCGTGGTGACCGGCGGCGGACCGGGCAACGCGACGACGTTCCTCTCGATCGACCTGGTCAAGATCGCGCTCGGACAAGTCGACCTCGGCAGTGCGGCCGCGATGTCGCTGGTCTACTACCTCATCACGATCACGCTGTGCTACATCTTCTTCACCGCCATGACCCAGCTGGATCTGTTGAAGGAGGAATGAGATGAATCGCGGCATTCTTCCCAAGCTTGGCCTTGCGGTTTACCTGCTCTGCCTGTTGCTGCCGATCTACTGGCTCATCAATATGAGCCTGCGGTCCAACGAAGACATCATGTCGGGCCTTGTGATTTGGCCGCGGCATCCGTCGCTGGTGAAGTATTCCTTCATTCTTCACGATCCGACCTGGGTACACGGGTTTCTGGTGTCGCTGACCTACGTCGCGATCAACACGGTGATCTCGGTTACCATAGCGCTGCCGGCGGCCTACGCCTTCAGCCGGTATCGCTTCATCGGCGACAAGCACCTGTTCTTCTGGCTGCTCACCAACCTGATGGCGCCTACCGCGGTTTTCGCGCTGCCGTTCTTCAATCTCTATTACGCGGTCGGCCTGTTCGACACGGTGTGGGCGGTCGCGCTCGCGCATTGCCTGTTCAACGTGCCGCTCGCGGTCTGGATTCTGGAAGGCTTCATCAGCGGCGTGCCGCGCGAGATCGACGAGACCGCCGCGATCGACGGCTATTCGTTTCCTCATTTCTTCGTGCGCATCTTCCTGCCGCTGATCGCCAACGGCGTCGGCGTCACCGCGTTCTTCTGCTTCATGTTCTCGTGGGTCGAACAGCTGCTCGCCACCACGCTGACCGCGACCAACGCGCTGCCGTTCGCAGCGGTGATGTCGCGCACCTATTCGGCCTCCGGAATGGACTGGTCGCTGCTCGCAGCCGCAGGCGTGCTGACGATGATTCCGGGCGCCCTCGTCATCTGGTTCGTGCGCAACCACATTGCCAAGGGCTTCGCCCTGGGCCGGGTTTAGGAGGCCGACATGTCGTCACTTGCGTGGATGGCCTGGACGCCGCAGACGGCGGTCTTCTTTGCCTTTATCGCGGTGTCGCTGGTGATTCTGACCTTGCTGGCGATCTATCGGCCCGAGACGCCGCAAAAGGGCATTCTCGGGTTTCCAACCACGCGGGGCGACCGTTTCTTCGTCTCGCTGCTCGGCTCCGCATTCATCTGCATCCTGTGGATTCGGTTGGGCGGCGGAGAGCTCTGGTACGCGCTGGCGATCTGCGTTCCGTTCGCCGTCGCCATGTTTCGTTTTGCGTGACTGCAAGCGCCTCGCACGTTGTGTGCGGGGCTAAACAAGGGAGGAAGGGAAGATGGATATCAAACGTCGTGACGTTCTGAAGGGCGTCGGCACGGCCGCGGTGGCGACCGCGGTCGGTGCACCAGCGTTGCTCACGCCAACCGTGAGCTATGCGCAGCAGGTCGATGCCGCCAAGAAGTGGGTCGACAGCGAGTTTCAACCGTCGACGCTGAGCAAGGATCAGCAGATGGCCGAGATGGAATGGTTCATCAAGGCATCGGCTCCCTTCAAGGGGATGCAGGTCAGCACGGCTTCGGAAATTCTCGGCATTCACGAGTACGAGTCGAAGACGCTGACCAAGGCATTTGCCGAGATCACCGGCATTAAGGTCAACCACGAGATGATGGACGAAGGCTTGATCGTCGACAAAATCTCCACGGAAATTCAATCCGGAAAGCCGATCTACGACTTCTGGATGAATGACTCCGACTTCATCGGCACCCATCCGCGTTATAACGACATCGTCGCCGGCTCGTTGACCGACTACATGGCGGGCGAGGGCAAGGAAATCACCAATCCAAACCTCGACCTTAACGACTTCATCGGGCTTTCGTTCGGTACATTCACCGATGGCAAGCTGTATCAACTGCCGGACCAGCAGTTCGCCAACCTCTACTGGTTCCGCTACGACTGGTTCAAGCGGCCCGAACTCAAGACCGCATTCAAGAACAAATTCGGTTACGAGCTCGGCGTTCCCGTCAACTGGTCGGCCTATGAAGACATCGCCGACTTCTTCACCAACACGGTGAAGGAAATCGACGGCCAGCGGGTCTACGGCCATATGGATTATGGCAAGAAGGATCCGTCGCTCGGCTGGCGCTTCACCGATGCCTGGCTGTCGATGGCCGGCAACGGCGACAAGGGCCTGCCGAACGGCAAGCCGGTCGACGAGTGGGGCATCCGCATGGAGGACGGCATTCCACGCGGCTCCTCGATCACGCGCGGCGGCGACGCCAACGGACCGGCCTCGGTGTACGCACTCACCAAATTTGTCGAGTGGCTCAAGAAGTATGCGCCGCCGGAAGCCGGCGGAATGGACTTCCTGGAGGCGGGTGCCGTGCCGGGGCAAGGGCATATCGCCCAGCAGATCTTCTGGTACAGCGCGTTCACGGCGGCGCTCTCAAAACCGGAACTGCCCGTCATGAACTCGGATGGCACGCCAAAGTGGCGAATGGCACCAAGTCCGCATGGCGCGTACTGGAAGGAAGGCATGAAGCTGGGCTACCAGGACGTCGGCTGCTGGACGTTCTTGAAATATGCCCAGCCGGAGAAGGTGAAGGCGGGGTGGCTTTACGCGCAGTTCTGCGTGTCGAAGACGGTCTCGCTGAAGAAGTCGATCAAGTTCCTGCATGTGATCCGCGAGAGCGACATTTGGGCGGACGCAATGACGGAGCTTGCGCCAAAGGTAGGCGGGTTCGTCGAGTTCTACCGCAGCCCGGCGCGCAAATTGTGGACGCCAACCGGCGTCAACGTGCCGGAATACGGCAAGCTGGCGCAGGTCTGGTGGCAGAACGTCTCGAAAGCCATCTCGGGTGAGGCAACGCCTCAGCAGGCGATGGACGGTCTGGCCAAGGCGCAGGATGATATCCTGGGCCGGCTGGAGAAATCCGGCGTGCAAGGCAAGCTCGGACCGAAGCTCAACGAAGAGAAGACCGCCGAGTACTGGTACGCCAAGGCCGAGAAGGACGGCAATCTCGCCCCGCAACGCAAGCTGGCCAACGAGAAGCCGCCGGGCGTCACGCAGGACTACGATGAACTGATCAAGAGCTGGAAAGCGGAAGTTCCGCACAAGAAAACCTAAGCCGGTTGACGCTTGACGAACGGGGTGGGAAGCTCCTGCGCGGGGTTCCCACCCCGTTTTCTTTCACGCAACACGGCGTTTCGAAGATTTCCGGGCATGTCTGGCACCGACGTCGAAGTGAAGGGGTTGTTTGCGACGCCGGTAGCCGCGGTGATGTTGCCGGGCGCCGAGCAACGCAACGCGGAATTGACCGAAATCATCCTGCGGCGCCGCGACGAACAGCCGTCGATCGGTGCTTCCAGCATTGGCGGCTGGCATTCGACGCGTGACATCCTGGAATGGGGCGGCACGGGGATTCAGCAGGTGCTGAAGGCCGGTCAATCCATCGCGACCCAGTTGACTGCCGACCGCGACGGCAACCCGATCAAGCCGGACTGGAAGGTCGAGGCCTGGGCCAATGTGCTCGGACCGGGCGGTTCGAACGCATGCCACTACCATCCAGGTTCGTTCTGGTCCGGCACCTATTATGTCGCCGACGGCGGTTGCGCCGATGATGCCTCGCTCGGCGGCGAGTTCGAAATGTTCGATCCGCGCGGTCCGTCGCCGATGATGCATGCGCCGCTGCTGAAGTTTGCCGGCGAGGATGGCCGCTCGGCGGGAAGCGCGCAGACGATTCGGCCGCGCGCGGGACTGTTGTTTCTGTTTCCGTCGTTCCTGCTGCACGCGGTGCGTCCCTACACGGGCAGTTCGCTGCGCATATCGATCGCCTTCAATCTGGGCCTGTATCCGAACTTATGATGATCGGAAAGGGCAGCAATCGAGTGACCTCATGCGGGTGACTTTTCGTTGCGATCCGGCATTGATCGACGAACTGGCGCGCCCGATCCCGGCGCGCGCGGTGCTGCCCGAATGGCTGCGTGCCATGCCACGCGTTGCCTATTCCGACACCCATGGAGCGGAGGTGCGAACCCTCAAGCAATGTCCGCCGTTCGTCGATGCCATGTCGCACGGGTTTATCATTACGCTGCCGTGCGACGTGTCGGTCCGCGATGGGGTTCTATCCTGGGATTGGGACCACCCGGCGCTGACGGTCGACGCCCACCCGCAATCGCCGATGAGTTTTCACGATCCCGCGCAAGTTTCGGGAACGCCGTTTTTCGATTCCGATGCCGCGATCGTGAAATTCAACAGCTTCTGGACCATCCAGCTCGAACCCGGCTATTCGCTGTTTGCGACCCATCCGGTCAACCGGATCGATCTGCCGTTCCGGTTGCTGACCGGGCTTGTCGATTGCGATCGCTTCAGCGACGTCGGCGTGCTGTTCCCGGCGGCCTGGACAAACCGCGACTTCGAGGGCGTGCTGCCTCGCGGCACGCCGGTAGCGCAATGCTTTCCGGTCGCGCGAGAGGCGCTGACCCTTCACTGCGAGGCTTTTTCGGCCGAGCAAGCCGAGCGTTATCAGGCGACCGCGACGGCGCTGCTCTCTGGCCCGGGCGTCTATCGCAGGCAATTTCGCGTCCGGCGTCCCCGCTCAGGTTCCAAGTGAACGGCGCAAACGGCCGAGGTTGAGCCAAAGCTGGCCCTTTTTGGCTGAAGTCAGCGCCTGAGCAATTCGGCTGAAGGTGTCGGGCCGCAGCCGGATCGCCTGCCGATAGGAGTCCATGGCGGACTCAAGGTCGCCAGAGTGCTGTAAATTCAAACCCAGATTGACATGGGTCTCGGGAAAGTCCGGCTGCAATTCCACGCTTCTGCGATAGGCGCGGATCGCGCCTGGCCGGTCATGCAGATCTTCGCAGACCAGTCCCAGCGCGAACCAGGTCCGGCTGTCACCGGCCTCGATTGCGGTCGCGCGTTCGACCTCGATGCGTGCCATCTGCAACTGTCCGGTCTGTCGCAGGCACATTCCGAGCCCCAATCTGGCTGCGGCGAGATCGGGCGCCGACACCAGCGCCTTTCGGAACGCAGCTATCGCCTCGTCCGGCCGCCCGAGCGCTTGCAGAGTCGCTCCCAGACGGATTTGATGCGACGGGTCGGCCGAAGCCTTGGCGGCCCGCGCGAGAGCGACTGCCGCGGCCTCCAATTGACCGGCTCGACCCAGAGCATCCCCTATCCCGCGCCAACCATCCGGATCGTTCGGAAACCGCCGCAGCAACTGCTCGAGCACGGCCTGGGCCTGCGGGTCACCCCGCTCGAGCAGGGTGATACAGGTCAGGAATGCGGGTTCCGGCAGTTCAGGCGATAATTCACGGGCTCTCTGAAACCAGACCGCGGCCTGTGCCGGATCACCCGCCGCGCGCGCGATGCGCCCTGCGAGGATCAGCGCCGGCGGATGGTCGGGGCGCAGCGCCAGGCATGAACGAGCCCAGCGTGTGGCGTCTTCCAGGCGTCCGCGTTGCAAGGAGATTGTCGCGGCCAGTTGATGCAGCGCCGGGTCTTGCGGCGCGGCCACGTAAAGCCGGTTGCAGAGCTCTTCGGCCGCATCGAGCCGTCCCGCGCGGAGCTCCGCGAGGGCGCTTGCAAGGGTGTCCGTTCGACGATGTGCCGGCTCGCTCATGGCTTCCCGGGGGGGCCGCCGGCGCGCGGGGGCTTCGCTGATGCAATTCGGATCGCTGCCGGGCTTTCGAAATCGTCGTCTCCGGCCGCAAATGCTGCGAAATCCTGGACCTCGTCTGTGCCCGCAACCGGTCGGAAAGCTGCCACTGAATAGCGCCGCATGTTCAGCCTCTTAGGGAAAATCGCTGGCATGATTTCGGCAACAAGCCATCGATCAATGCGGCTGCGCGACGATTAGAGCAAACGCGGCCGCACTTTTCAATCGCGCCGAGATTTGTTCGAAAGATGCGCGCTGCCGCGCAGGTGGGCGCTCCGAACCCCGTCCTCAGGCACTTCCGTGCCGACCCGGCTCGAACTTCGATGTTGACATTTAGGTTCGAAATTTGGCGTAATCCGCTCGCTTCTGTTTCTTCGTTGGTTTGAAGGGTGGCCCATGCTTCGCCGTGCCTTGGCCGTCATTCTTGCCATTGGCCCGGCAGGGTTGCCCGCAGCGTCTCTCGCCTACGACATCAAGCCGAAGATTTCCGAGTCCGCGTTTCCGGCAAACCTGCGCCCGGACATTCTGGGGATCTCCACCGACGCCACGGCTGAATCTGCGCGGGCGATCCTTGACTCGGCCTTCAAGGGCCGTACCGATACCAAGACCGAAATTCAGCAGGAGACATTTGGCGGCACCGCGGTCGACTACATCGCCGCGCTGAATTTTGATGCCCCCGCCGGCCCGAAACAGGCCGGCGAGGTGCTTTTGAGCAGGTTCTCGTCGCCCGCGAGCGCCAACCGCGCTTATTTCATCGCGCGGAACCTGACGTTTGTGCAGGACCAGCAGCCGTCCAAGACCGAGATGATCAAGCAGGTCATGGATAAATACGGCATGCCGACCATCGTCGGAGACGAGCACCTCTATTACATCTATCGCGCAGGCAAGACGGTATCCGTCGGTACCAAGTACAGGGAAGCCACGGCCCTCGATGCGATCGACCGGCCGCTTGATCCGAGAGCCGCGATCAAGCTCGACGGCGCGAGTGGCCAGGGCAGCTGCGTGGCCAGCGTGAAGCGCTCGCAGGCCAGGGAAAAATCGCTGGGCGCGATGCTCGACGAGGCAAGGCTTGCCAATTGCGACGGCGCGCTGAGCGTGCAGCTAACGCCGGGGATCACGCCGGACCGGATCGGAAATGCGCAATTCACGCTGGTGGATTTCAAGCGCATTGTCAGCGCCGCCGCGATCGACAATGAGGCGCTTGCCGCGGAAAAGAACGAGCGGAATCCGACGCCGCAGGGCGGCGTTCCGAAACTGTAGTCCGCGCCCGGCATCGGGCGGCGTTGCCCGAGGCCTGGAGGAAACGCGGCGAAGGTGCCATACCCGGCCTGTGCTGCCTGCACTCTGCCGGGAATGGCTTCAGAAGATCGACGCTCATCCGGGCGTCCGGTGAGGGGATTTCCCGCGGGCCCGAGCCAGTGGATACGCCCCCTCACGCCCGAGCAAATCGCCTTTTTTACTGCGCCGCTTCCACCGCTTCGCCCAGCACCGGGTAGTCGGTATAGCCCTTGGCGCCGCCGCCATAGAATGTCGCCTTGTCCGGCACATTGAGCGACGCGCCGCGCTTGAGCCGCTCGACCAGGTCGGGATTGGCGATGAACGGCTTTCCGAACGCGATCAGGTCGGCCTCGTTGGCCGCCAGCACCTTGTTGGCGAGTTCGAGATCGTAGCCGTTGTTGGCGATATAGGCGCCGCTGAAGCGCCTGCGCAGCGAACCATAGTCGAACGGGGCGATGTCGCGCGGGCCGCCGGTGGCGCCCTCGATGACGTGGATGTAGACCAGCTTCAGCGCGTTGAGATGATCGACGATATGATCGAACAGCGGCTGCGGATTGCTGTCGGAAATATCATTGGCCGGGGTGACCGGCGAAATGCGGATTCCGGTGCGGCCCGCGCCGGCCTCGGCCACCACCGCCTTCGACACTTCCAGCATCAGCCTGGCGCGGTTCTCGATCGATCCGCCGTAGCCGTCGGTGCGCCTGTTGGCGCCGTCCTTGGCGAACTGGTCCAGCAGATAGCCGTTGGCGCCATGGATCTCGACGCCGTCGAAACCGGCTTGCAGCGCATTGGCGGCGCCGCGCCTGAAGCTCTCGATGATCCCCGGGATTTCCTCCAGCGTCAGCGCGCGCGGCTCCGAGACGTCGGCGAAGGTGCCGCCGACGAAGGTCTTGCCCTTGGCGCGGATCGCCGAAGGCGCGACCGGCGGCTGGTTGTTCTCCTGCAGGCTGACATGCGAGATCCGTCCGACATGCCAGAGCTGGATGAAGATGCGTCCGCCACGGTCATGCACGCGGTCGGTGACCTTGCGCCAGCCCGCCACCTGCTCCCTGGAGTAGATCCCGGGCGTGTCCTGATAGCCCTGGCCCTGCTGCGAAACCTGGCTCGCTTCGGTCACCAGCAGGCCGGCGGAGGCGCGCTGGCCGTAATATTCGACGGCCAGGGGATTGGGCACCAGGCCCGCGACGGCGCGGTTGCGGGTCAGCGGCGCCATTACCAGCCGGTTGGGCAGGGTGATCGGGCCAAGCTGGTAGGGCTCGAAGAGTTTGGTCGGCTTGCTCATTTTTTATTATTCCGGAAAATGGAAGGGTAGCGAACAGGTGGGCATCGCTACGGCGGCTGGCAATGGCCTGAGCCATTCGAAAATCGAGGGATTGCAAGCATATTTCCATCGAAATCGCGGAAAGTGCAGCATAGTCGGTCTTCCGGCGGCAGCCGTGACGGGGAAACCGCACTGTCACCGACCGGATGAGGCGGCTGCGGCGGGAGCCGCGCCCGGAATCGCGCTCGATCAGCCGGATCGGCGTGCGGCCGCCCGCAGGCGGCCGACCACGCCGGTCGGGAAGAAATACACGCTGGCGATGAACAATAGCCCGAGCCACAGCAGCCAGCGGTCGGGATGCAGCAGTCCCGGCAGCAGCGGCAGCCCGGCCTTCGCGGCGGCGTTGGAGGCCACGGCCATCAGCGCCTGCAGATAGTTCTGTGCCAGCATGAAGATGGCGGCGCCGATGATCGCGCCGTAGATCGTGCCCATGCCGCCGATCACCACCATCAGCAGGATGTCCAGCATGATCGAAAAGCTCAGCGAGGTGTCCGGCCCGGCATAACGCAGCCACAGCGCATTCAGCGCGCCGGCGCCGGCGGCCACCATCGCCGCCAGGCAATTGGCGTAGCTCAGGTGAAACACCGTGCGATAGCCGAGCGCTTCGGCGCGGAAGCGGTTCTCGCGAATCGCCTGCAGCACCCGGCCGAACGGCGAGTTGACCACCCGCAGCAGCCCCAGGATCATCGCCGCGGATGCCGCGAACACGATGTAGTAGGTCAGCGTGCGGCCGTTGACGGCGACGCCGAACACATCCTTCGAGATCAGCACCGTGCCCGGCCGCAGCAGTTCCGGCAATTGAAAGCTGCGGCCATCCTCGCCGCCGGTCAGCCATGACAGCTGCGAGGCCAGCACCAGGAACGCCGAGGCCACCGCCAGCGTGATCATGGCAAAGAAGATCGCCTCGACCCGCAGCGAGAACAGGCCGATGCCGAGCGCCAGCAACGCGGCCAGCGGCAGGCCGATCGCCAGCCCGGTGGCGACCGCGGCCCAGCTCGGCCCCATCCCGTACAGCGCGATGGCGATGGCGTAGCTGCCGATGCCGTAGAACATGGTGTGGGCGAACGACACGCTGCCGGTGTAGCCGAGCAGCAGATCGTAGGACGCCACCACCGCGGCAAACACGCAGATCTTGGCCGCCACGTTCATCGCCTTGGCGCCCGGAAACAGCAGCGGCGTCAGCGCCAGCGCGGCGATGATGACCACGAGCAGGATGCCGAGTACGCGGCTGCGCGGCGGATCGCCGGAGAGGATCATCATCGGCTGGTCACCGCATAGAGTCCGCGCGGCCGCCACATCAGGATCGCGACCATCAGCAGGATGTTGGATACCAGCGCCAGTTTCGGCAGCAGAAAGCCGCCGTAGTTCGCCACCATGGCGACCAGCAGCGCGCCGATGAAGCAGCCGCCGATCGAGCCGAGGCCGCCGATGATCACCACGATGAACACCAGCACCGTGAGATCGTTGCCCATCGAGGCATGGACCTGCTCGCGGTACAGCGCCCACATGATTCCGCCGAGGCCGGCCAGCCCCGATCCTGCCATGAACACCCCGAGAAACAGCCTTCTGATCCGGTAGCCCAGCGCCTCGACCATCTCGCGGTTCTCGACGCCGGCGCGGATCAACAGGCCGATCCGGGTGCGGTTCAGCACCAGCTGGATGCCGATGAACACGATCAGGCCGACCAGCATCGCCAGTAGGCGGTATTTCGCGATCGCGACGTCGCCGAGGATGAACGAGCCGCGCAACGCGGTAGGGAGCGGCAGCGGAATGATCTGCGGCCCCCACAGCGCATACAGCGCCTGTTCGGCGACGATCAGGCCGCCGGTCGTCATCAGGATCTGCTTGAGGTGCTGGCCATAGACCGGAAGGATCAGCACCCGCTCGACCACGAGGCCGAGCGCGCCGGAGACCGCCATCGCCAGCAGCGCCGCCGGCGCCAGCACCGCGAGATTGAGCCAAAGCGAATCGGCCTGCACCCAGCCTGCCAGCGGCAGCAGCACCAATGTCGCGACATAGGCGCCGACCGAGATGAAGGCGCCATGGCCGAAATTGAGCACGTCCATCAGGCCGAACACCAGCGTCAGCCCGGACGCCATCACGAAGATCATCGCGCCCATCGCCAGGCTGGCGACCGTCAGCGTGATCCACGAACTGGTCGATCCGATCAGCGGCGCCGTCGCCAGCGCCAGCAATAGCGGCAGCAGCGCCGGAACAAAATCCCGCTTCGGTTTCGGCAGCGCATCGGTGGCGGCAAGCTCGGTCATTGATGCGCCTCCAGGCTCAATCCGAGCAGCCGCTCCTGCAAGGCGCCGTCCTGCGCCAGCGCCGCCATCTCGCCACGGTGCACGATCCGGCCATTGTCCATCACCAGCACGGTGTCGCCGATCTGCTGGGCGACGCGGAAATTCTGCTCGACCAGGACAATGGTGGCGCCGCGGCGCTTGATTTCCGCAAAGCATTCGATCATCGCCATCACGATCGCCGGCGCCAGGCCCTTGGTCGGCTCGTCGATCAACAGCAGCTTGCGCGGCTCGACCACCGCGCGCGCGATCGACAGCATCTGCTTCTGGCCGCCGGACAACGCGCCGGCGCGCGACAGCCAGAATCGCTTCAGCGCCGGAAAAAATCCGAAGATCCACTGCAGCCGCGCGTCGTCGGGGGCGCCCTCGCGCGCGGCCAGGATCAGGTTTTCCCTGACCGTGAGATCGGAGAACACCGCCATGCTTTCGGGCACGTAGCCGACGCCGAGCCGCGCGATATCCGGCGTGGCACTGCGCTCGATGCGCTGTCCGGCCAGCGCAATCCGTCCCGAGGACGCCGGCCACAACCCCATGATGGTGCGCAGCGTGGTGGTCTTGCCGGCGCCGTTGCGGCCCAGCAGCATGGTGGTCTGTCCCTCCGGCACGCCGAAATCGACGCCGTGCAGGATGTGATAGGGCCCGATATGGGTATGCACGCCGGCAAGGGTCAACAGGTCGGTCATGCCGCGCTCTTTCCGGGCAGGATGCCGAGATAGGCCTCCTGCACGATCGGCGAGGCGATCACTTCCGCCGGCTTGCCGTCGGCGACGAGCTGGCCGTTATGCAGCACGATGATGCGATCGGCCAGCGAGCGCACCACGTCCATCTTGTGTTCGACCAGAAGGATGATCTTGCTGGCGTCGCTCTTCAGCCTCGCGATCAGGTCGAGCACCACCGGCACCTCGTCGATGCTCATGCCGGCGGTCGGCTCGTCGAACATGAAGACCTTCGGCTGCAGCGCCATCATCAGCGCGACCTCGAGCTTGCGCTGGTCGCCATGCGACAGCATGGTGGCCGCGACGCCGCGGCGGCCGCCGAGCGCGACGCTGTCGAGAATCGAATCGGCGCGCGCGATCAGGTCGCGCCGCACCATCCACGGCCGCAGCATGTCGTAATGCACGCCGCTTGCCGACTGCACCGCGAGCCGGACATTCTCCTCCACGCTGAGGTTGGGAAACAGGTTGGTGAGCTGGAACGCGCGGCCGAGACCGGCCCGGGTGCGAAGCGGCGCCGAGAGCCCGGTGATGTCGGCGCCGTCGAGCAGGATCCGGCCCCTGGTCGGGCGCAACTGCCCGGAGATCAGATTGAAATAGGTGGTCTTGCCGGCGCCGTTGGGGCCGACGATGGCGGTAAGTTCGCCCGGCCGAAACGTGCAGCTGACGCCGTTGACCGCGACATGGCCGCCGAAGCGGATGGTCAGGTCGCGCGTTTCAAGGGAGAGGGTCATGGGCAACTCGTGATACCGCGACGTGCCAGTGGGAGGGAAGTTCGACTCATTCCGGTGCGCCGCTACTGCGATTGTCATTCCGGGGCGCTTGTAACGCGCGAAGCGCGGCACGAGCGAGCCCGGAATCCATAACCACCGCAGGGAGTATGGATTCCGGGCCTGCATCCGGCCGGCTATCGCCGGCCAGTGGACATCCCGGAATGACGAACTGTTGTCCCACATGCGCGGCGCAGCATCGCCGTTGCCGTCACCGCTTGTTGCGGATCGGGATGTTCATGTCCTCGATCTTGAGCTCGCGCACCGGCTCCAGCACCGCCCAGGCGACGTTGGGATCGACCTTGACCTTGAAGGCATACATGCTCTGCAGCGCCTGGTGGTCCTCCTTGCGGAAGATCATCTTGCCCTTCGGGGTGTCGAACTCCATGCCTTCCATGGCGCTGATCAGTTTTTCGGTATCGGTGGATTTCGCCTTGGTCACGGCGGTGACCACCGCCATCGCCGCGGCGAAGCCGCCCGCGGTGAAGAAATCCGGCGGCGCGTTGAAGCGCTTCTGATGCTCGGCGACCAGCCAGTCGTTGATCGGGTTCTTCGGGATGTCGTAATAATAATAGGTCGCGCCTTCCATGCCGGGCAGCCGCTTGTAGGCGGCCAGCGCCGGCAGGATGTTGCCGCCGGTCGACAGCTCGATGCCGTAACGCTGCGGATCCATGTCCTGCAGCTTGGTCAGGGGGTCGCCGCCGCCGGCCCAGATCACCCAGATGATCTTGCGGCCCGGTTTGTCCTTCAGCGCGTCGAACAGCCGCTGGCCGGCCGCGGTGAAATCGGTGGTGGTGGTCGGCACATATTCCTCGGCGGCGAGGGTGGCTCCGGTTTTTGCCAGCGCTTCCTTGAAGGCGGCGACGCCGTCGCGGCCGAAGGCGTAATCCTGGCCCAGGGTCGCCACCGTGACGCCGGGCTTGCCGATCGCCACCGCATTGGAGACCGCATCCTGCGACGAATTGCGGCCGGTCCGGAAAATGTAGCGATTCCATTTCTCGCCGGTGATCTGGTCGGCGACCGCCGGCTCGACGATCAGGATCTTCTTGTTTTCCTCGGCGACCGGAAGGTCGGCCAGCGCCGCGGCGGAGGAGGAGGTGCCGATCGCGATATCGGCATTGTCGTCCTGATAGGCTTCCGCGAGCGCCGCCTTGGAGAGGTCGGGCTTGCTCTGGTCGTCCTTGGTGATGATGACGATCTTGCGGCCATCGAGCATCATGGTGCCCTTGGTGGCGTATTCCAGCCCCATGCGCAGGCCGGTTTCGGTCTGCTTGGCGTAGGCCTCCAGCGGTCCGGTCTTGCCGTAGATCAGCGCGATCTTCAGATCTTCGGCATGGGCGGCAGTGGCCGTCAAGGCGATGGCGGCGGCAGCAAGAATCGTCGTTCGACGCACGAAAAATCCCTCCGGGGTTTGTCGCGGCGGACCCTAGAGCATTTTTTGGCTCGATGGAAAGAGGATTACCGTCCCCAGGCAAAACCGGCTTTGGGCCAGCCCCGAGTGTGGAAACTGGCTTTCTCCCGGGACAAACGCAAAGCGTCTGCCCGGAAGATCGCGCCGGCACAAAGCGCAGGGCGGCCGCGGATTCAATCTGCAGTCATTGCCCGTGATGACGGTGACCGTCAATTCGCCCCGAGAAAATCCCGCTTGCCGATTTCGACGCCGTTGTGCCTGAGGATGTCGTACGCGGTCGCGGCATGGAAGTAGAAATTCGGCAGCACAAAGTGGCTGAGGAACTGCTGGCCCTTCAGCGTCATGGTCTTGTCGGGACCGATGGGAAAGGTGACGTCGCGGCCGTCGGCGCCGTCGAACTGCGCAGGCTTGAAAGCCTTGACATAGTCGGCGGCCGTGGCGAGCCGCTGCCGGAGTTCATCGAAGGTCTTTTCGGTGTCGGGGGTGGCGGGCACCTCGCTCTGGGTGAGGCGGGCGCAGCCCTTGGCGGCCAGATCGCAGGCCATCTGGATCTGGCGGGACAATGGCAGCATGTCCGGATAAAGCCGCGCGCCGAGCAGCACGTCGGGCGCGATATTCTTCGCCTTGCAGTGCGCCTCGGCCTTGGCGAGGATTCCCGACAGGCTGCCGAGGATCTGCAGGAACGCGGGAACGCTGGCGTCATGGAACGACATGGGATGCTCTCTCGGTGTGGGTGAAGGTCGATCGTTGCGGGTGTGCGATCGACATGGTACGGCGGCCGGCAGAATGCAACTGTCCTGACCATCCGCCATGGTCGAACATTTCAGCGCGTGAGGGATTTTGAGGAGGTTTCTTGCGCGCCGTCCAGCGTCGCCGCGCGCCCAGCAGGCGAGCAGAGCCGCGATGGCGCTAGCGGACCGGCGGCGCCGATTGCGCGGCGGACTGTGCGCGCGACACCCCGCGCATCCGCGCCAGCAATTCGGCGGTGGGCCAGGAATCGGCGGGCAGGCCGTATCTGATCTGCATCGCCTTGACCGCAATGCGGCTTTGCTGGCCCATCACGCCGTCGACCTTGCCGACATCGAATCCCGCCCGCACCAGCAATTGCTGCAGCTCGCGCAGCTCGTTGAACGGCAGCTGCGCGATCGGGGCCGTGGGACGATGCATCGGCGGCGCGCCGTCGATGCGGGTGGCGAGATAGCCGGCGGTTGTCGAATAGATCAGCGAGTTGTTCCACTGGGTGTAGGCGGCGAAATTGGCATAGGCCAGAAACGCCGGTCCCATGCGGCCCATCGGCAGCAGCAGCGATGCCGGCATGTCGTCGTTGGGCAATGTCCGGCCGTCAGCCGAAGTGACGCCCAGCTGCGCCCATTTCGAGCGCGGCAACTGGATGGTCAGATCGGCCTGGTCCCAGGGAAAGGAAGCAGCGTTTTGCGGCACCCGCACCTCCTGCAGCCAGGGTTCGCCGCGGCGCCATTTCAGGCCGTTGGCGATGTAGTTGGCGGTCGAGCCGATCACGTCGGCCGGGCTTTGCAACAGGTCGCGGCGGCCATCGCCGTCGTAATCGACGGCGTAGCTGAAATAATGCGTCGGCAGGAACTGGGTCTGGCCGAGCTCGCCGGCCCAAGAGCCCACCATCTCCTCGGGCGTGAGATCGCCGCGGTCGATGATCTTCAGCGCGGCGATGGTCTCGTCCTGGAACATCCGGGAGCGGCGGCAGTCATAGGCCAGCGAGACCAGCGAGCGCAGTGTCGGCAGGTTGCCCATGTTGGCGCCGAAATCGCTCTCGAGGCCCCAGAACGCCGCGATCACCGCCGGCGGCACGCCATATTCCTTCTCGGCGCGCGCAAACGCCGCGGCATGGGTCTTGATGTGGGCCTGGCCCTGCTGCATCCGGAAGTTCGCCGCCATGCGGCCGGCAAACTCGGTGAACACCTGCCCGAACACGCGCTGGCCGCGGTCGCGATTGACGATACCCTGGTCGTAGACGAGATAGGGCGAGGCTTCGGCGATGGCGCGCGGCGACACCCCGGCGGCGGCGGCCTGCGCCTTCAGATCGGCGAGAAAACGCTCGAACGGCATGCCGGCGTGGCAGGCCGCGGCGCGCGAGGCCGGAGCGGCCGCCGCTCTGGGCAATGCGGAAGACGGTCGTGTGCCAGCCGGCGCGGGTTGAGCCGGGGCCGCCGATGAGAATGCCAGGGACATCGCGAGCGTCGCGAGCGCAACTTTAATTCCGGGCGAACAGGTCGGCATCGATCTCACGGGCGGTTGTGGGGAATCTTGCGGAACGGTCCTCCATATTACAGCGATGAGCGGATTAGCCAACGGGTGGGGGCTATTGCGCCCGCCGCGCTGGCCCCTAGATCGGGTCCGGCATCGAAAATTTGCTATTTGCCGGAATCTGCCGACATTAACCGGCTTGTCAGACGCCAGGAGCGCAAGGAATGACCGAAACATCCGACTACACGCCGCCCAAGGTCTGGAGCTGGAACAAGGAGAGCGGGGGCAGGTTTTCCAGCACCAACCGCCCGATCGCAGGCCCGACGCATGAGCAGGAGTTGCCGGTCGGCCGCCATCCGCTGCAGCTCTATTCGCTGGCGACCCCGAACGGCGTCAAGGTCACGGTGATGCTGGAAGAACTCCTGGCGCAGGGCTTTGCCGGCGCCGAATACGATGCCTGGCTGATCCGGATCGATGGCAACCAGTTCGGCAGCGGTTTTGTCGCGGTCAATCCTAACTCCAAGATACCGGCGCTGATGGACCGCAGCGGGCCGGAGCCGATCCGGGTGTTCGAGTCCGGCTCGATCCTGGTGCACCTGGCCGAGAAATTCGGGACCTTGCTGCCGACCGGCGGCGCGGCACGTGCCGAGTGCCTGTCGTGGCTGTTCTGGCAGATGGGCAGCGCGCCCTATCTCGGCGGCGGGTTCGGCCACTTCTATGCCTACGCGCCGACCAAGATCGAATACGCCATCGACCGCTTTGCGATGGAGGTGAAGCGTCAGCTCGACGTGCTCGACCGCCGGCTTGCGGATAATGAATATCTGGGCGGCCCGGACTATTCGATCGCCGACATCGCGGTCTGGCCCTGGTACGGCGGCCTGGCGCAGGGCGCACTGTACGGGGCGGCGGAATTTCTCGCCGTGCAGGAATACACCCACCTGCAGCGCTGGACCGCGGCCATTGCCAAGCGTCCGGCCGCGCAGCGCGGCCGCATGGTCAACCGGACCTGGGGCGACCCCGCGGGCCAGCTGCACGAACGCCATGACGCCGGCGATTTCGACACCAGGACCCAGGACAAGATCGGCGAGCCCGCCGGCGCCGGCGCGTGAACGACGGCGTGGGCGATTGCTTCGGCTGATGCTATCTCCGGACCGGCAGGTCGATGATGTCGCGGACCCGGGATGCCAGCTGGTCAAACGTGAACGGCTTGCCGATGAGGTGAACGTCCGGATCGAGGCGGCCCTGGTGAACAATGGCGTTGCGCGAGTAGCCTGTGGTGAAAAGAACGCGCAGCGCAGGACGCAACAGCCGGGCGGAATCGGCCAATATGCGCCCGTTTTTCCCGGGCAACACCACGTCGGTAAACAGCAGATCGATCCGGTCGGGACCTTCGAGCACCTGGAGCGCCTGCTCGGCGTCGGTTGCTTCGAGCACCCTGTATCCGAGCTCCCGCAGGATGGCCACGCTGTAGGCGCGGACGTCGTCATTGTCCTCGACGACCAGGACAACTTCCTCGCGGCTCGCGGTCGGAGCCGCCTGCGGCTCAACGGTCTCGGCCGCGCTCAAGTTTCCGGTGTAGCGGGGAAAATACAGCTTCACCGTCGTGCCCTGGCCTGGCTCGCTATACAGCGTGACATGACCGCCGGACTGTTTGGCAAACCCGTAGACCATGCTGAGGCCAAGCCCGGTTCCGCGCCCGACTTCCTTGGTCGTATAGAATGGTTCGAAGGCGCGGCTCAGCGTCTCCTTTGACATTCCCGAACCGCTGTCGCTGACCGACAGCATCACATATTGTCCCGGAACGACTTCCGAATCCTTGGCGGAGTAGGACTCGTCCAGCGCCGTGTTGGCTGTTTCGATGGTCAGCTTGCCGCCGTCCGGCATCGCGTCCCTCGCATTGACGGCGAGGTTGAGAATGGCGCTTTCCAGCTGGTTCTGGTCCACCTCGATCGGCCAAAGCCGGGAAGCCGTCACGGCTTCGAGTTCGATCGTCTCGCCCAGCGTTCGATGCAGCAGTTCGGTCATCTCACGCACCAGCGCGTTGACCTCCAGCGGCTTCGGCTCCAGCGGCTGACGCCTGGAAAAGGCCAGCAGCCGCCCGGTCAGGCTCGCCGCGCGCTGGGTGCCCTGAAGCGCCAATTCGGTAGCCCGCTTGATACGGCTGTGATCCTCCGGCCTGGATCTGCGGATGGTGTCGAGACCGCCCATGATCACCGTCAGCAGGTTGTTGAAGTCATGGGCGACCCCGCCGGTCAATTGTCCGATCGCCTCCATTTTCTGGGCCTGGCGCAACGCCTCCTCGGCCTTTATTCGTTCCGCCACTTCGGCTTCGACGCGTTGCTCCAGCGTATTGTTGATGGCCTGCAGGTTGGCTTCGGCGCGCCGCCGGTATTCCAGCTCGCGCTGCAGCGCCTCGCCGGCGGCCTTTTCCTCGGTGATATCGATCAATGCGCCGGAAAACGTTTTCTGACCCGATGGCGCGGCGTTGACGTGCCCGCGCGACAACACGGTGCGCGGGCTGCTGCCGCCGCGAACGCGATACTCCGCCTCGAACGGCTCCCCGGTTTCCAGCGTGCGCATGATGCGGGCCATGACGGACTCGCGATCGTCGGGATGAATACCTTCAACGATCGAGCGCAAGGGAAGTCCGTTTGCGGCATCCTCGGAGGCAACACCGAATATTTCGCTGAGCGGTCCCTGAATGCTGATGCAATCGGTCTCCACATCCCAGTCGTAGATCGCAACGCGCCCGGTCGACAGTGCAAGTGTCAGGCGCTCTTGCGACATCACGAACCGCTGCTCGCTTTGCATGACGGAGCGGGCAGCGTCCTTCCTGACCTTTGCCATCTGGATGTTGGAATTTATCCGGGCGAGCAGTTCGCGGGCGGCAAAGGGCTTGGCCAGATAATCGTCGGCGGCGGCATCCAGTGCTTCGACCTTGGCCTCTTCTCCTGCCCTGGCGGAAAGCATCAGCACCGGGGTTCCGGCCAGCGCCGCATCGCTGCGAATCCCCCGCAGCACGCCGAATCCGTCAAGCTTCGGCATCATGACGTCGGTGAGAACCAGGTCCGGCGGCGACCGGCGGGCCGAAGCCAATGCGGCTTCGCCGTCCTGCACGGTCTCGACGGCGTAACCTTGTGTTTCAAGCAGCCTGCGGACGTAGTCGCGCATGTCCGCATTGTCGTCGGCCAGCAGAATGCGTTTGCCGGATCCTGGCAGCGCTGCGCGGGGCAATTCCGCGGCCGGCAGCATGGCCTTCGAAGTCCCGGACGGCGCCAGCGCGGTCTCCAGACCGGGAAGCAGGTGCAGTGCTTCTTCCAGGTAGGGCTGGGTCAGGATCGAGACGGCGGACGAAGTCGACTGGCTTACCTGGTCTTGCGGCAGGTGCGCGCATCCGAAGGGAACGCGGATAATAAAGGCCGTTCCCTCTCCCAAGGCGCTCCTGACCTCGATGCTGGCGCCGTGCAACCGGACCAGTTCCTGCACCAAAGCGAGCCCGATGCCGGTTCCCTCGAAGCTTCTTCCGTGCGCGCCCTCGACGCGATGAAAACGTTCGAACAACCGAGGCAGTTCATCCCTGGCAATTCCGATCCCGGTATCTGCGACGCGCACCAGCGCCGCCGCATGATCGTCGGATTCCGAAATGGAAATCGCTATTTCGCCGGCCATCGTGAACTTGAAGGCATTGGAAAGCAGATTGAGAAGGATTTGCTCCCACATGCCGCGATCGACATAGGCCGGTTGCGACAACTCTCTGCAGTCGACCGCAAAGCGCAGGCCGGCTTTCTCGATGACGCCGCGGAAAGCTGCGGCTATTTCGGCGGAAAACGCGCTGAGGTCGGTGGGTTGATAGCTGGCCCGCATTCGGCCGGCCTCGATCCGGGAGAAATCCAGCAGGCTGTTGACCAGACGCAACAACCGCATGCCGTTGCGATGCACCAGCTCGAGTTGCGGTCGCGAACTGTCCGTCGGATCGCCGGTCGCCAGCAGTTCCTCGATCGGTCCCAGCATCAAGGTGAGCGGGGTGCGGAATTCGTGGCTTACATTCGAGAAGAAGGTCGTCTTGGCGCGATCCAGTTCCGACAGGACTTCGGCGCGCCGTTTTTCCTCTTCATAGGCCTGGGCGTTGGCAAGCGCGGCCGCAATCTGGCCCGCCACCAGTCCGAGGAATCCGCGATAGTTTTCATCGACCAGACGGAATGGATTCAAACCGACGATCAGCACGCCTGAACGTCCGGTCTCCCCGGTGGCCAGTATCGGCAGGACGGCTGCCTGAACGGGCGGGCGATCCCACGCCCCGGTGGGCAGACGATCTGCAAAGACCTTGTCCAGATCCGAGACGAGCTGCGCCTGATGGGTGGCAAGAACCGTCTTGAGCGGCCATGGCGCGGAAGCAGCCAGATCCAGGGTCGCGGGAGCCGCCTGATGGCCGATCTCGATGCCCGATGTCCCGGCCAGCGTGAGAATGGCGCTTTCCGGCTCGGCCAGATACAGCATCGAGAACGGCACGTCGCGCGGATTGGTGGCAAGGGCGCTTGTGCTTTGCTGGCAGGCATCCAGCCAGGAACGCGCGTTCGCGGTGCTGGCGGACAACTCGCGCAACAGGGCGATTTGTCGTTCGCCGAGCACCCGCAGGGTGTCGTCGCTGTTGGCGCAGATAATTCCGCCGACGCCGCCCTCGTCGTCGGGAATCGGGCTGTAGGAAAAGGTGTAGTAGGTTTCTTCCGGGTATCCGTTGCGCTCCATGATCAGGAGCTGGGATTCGACATAGGTTCCGCGGTCGCCTCCCATCGCCGTTTCGAGCAAGGGGCCGATGTCGGGCCATATTTCGTGCCAGACTTCGCGGGTTGTCTTGCCAAGCGCCCAGGGATGTTTGCCCCCGATGATGGATTTGTAGGGATCGTTGTAGAGATAGACCAGTTCCTTGCCCCAACCGATCCAGATCGGCTGCAGGGAGGTCAGCATGATCCTGACCGCGAGCTTCAGACTTAGCGGCCAGCCGCCCGGAGGCCCGAGCGGCGTTTCGTTCCAGTTGTGGCCTCGCATGAGGCCGCCCAGTTCACCGCCTCCTGCCAGGAAATCCCCCATTCGAGCACGGCCTTCCGCCGCGATGGGATCCGTTGACTGATTCACCCGACGCTCCGATGACTGAATCCGGCAAGTTTAACGGCAGGCGCCATGGTTTCAACCGTTTCAGCGCTGCGCGCGGTCGAATGGCGGGCGTTCCCCCGCTTGAATAATGCTGAAGGAACGTTGCCGAGCACCGGCGCCACCGCACCACAATGTCGGCCACCCGGCATTGCGCCGACGGGAGCGGGTCTCGGCCGGTCGCGGTGCCTCAAGCTGCGCGGAACCATCGGCTGGCGGCCCATGGCACGGCGTTGGTGGCAGCCCGGCGGAAGACAGCGCCAAGCCGATGTTCAGCAGGACAAAACCATGCAGCGGAAATCAGGGTTTGGCTGTGCTGACGTCGGCCGTCAGCGCAACGGAGGCCTCGGTGGTCAGCAGCAGGAAGGTAAAGGTTTCCTGAAGGTAGAGACGGACCGTCTTGTCGTCGTGGCTCGAATAGCCGATCGACACATCCTCTCCGAGATACAAACCGAAATCGCCGCCGCGCGTCGTCAGCACGAAGGCGCCGTCGATCGCCGGCGCCCAGATGATCTCGCCGTCGACGAGGCCCTTGATGTGCCGCAGGACCGGATAGCCGTGATCGCTGGTTTCGCTCAAGGCCGTATAGGCATCGGCCCCCAGCAAGACCGAATAGGGACCGTTGACGCCCTCGAGCCGCAATTTGCCGAGAGCCTGGGCGATGACGTCGGGATAGGCGCGGATGTCGGCCGGAAGGGTCAGCACCGGGTTGCTGGTTGCCTCGCGGATACCGGCGATGCCTGCGGCAGCATAGCCCTCGAAGATCGCCCGGTCCTCCGCAAAAGCCAGCAGCCGTGCGGCATCCTTGGCCGGCTGCCAATCCGAATCGCTGGCGCCGCGCTCCACGTCATCGATCTGCTGGCGATCGAGCTCGAAGGGGACGCGCAGTTCGACCAGCGGCTTGACCTCGCGCTGTCGCGCCAGGATGCCGTCTGCCGGTGCGGCGACATTGCGCGAATGGCCGGTGCCGATGGCGGAAAGCGCAATTCCGCCCGGTCCCTGCACGTCGACGACGCGCCGCCCGGCAAGGTAGCGCTTGATGGTGCGCGAGGTCTCCTGCTCGATCTCGGACCAGGCCGCGTCGGATATCGGGGCAAGCTCGCGGTGCAGATTGTTCATGGCGCGGGGTCTCCCTTAAGCGAACCGATGTCGAGTGAACCCGCGCGCTTCGGCGCCGGCATTGGCGCTGCAACGGCAGGCTGGTGCAACAATCCCGTGGCCGGGTCGTCGTCCGCGATGTTTTCCAGGAACGTCGCCGACGGCACGAAGAACAGGTTGCCGGTCCTGGCGACGCTGAAATCCAGCAGCCGGTCGTAATTGCCGGCAGGCTGGCCTATGAACATGTTTTCCAGCATCTGCTCGATGGTTTTCGGCGAACGTGCGTAACCGATGAAATAGGTGCCGAACTGCTTCTCGGCCACGCGGCCGAACGGCATGTTGTCGCGGATGATCTTGATTTCCTTGCCGTCCACCACGACCTTGGCGAGGGCGTTGTGGGCGCAAGCCGGCTTCACGGCGTCGTCGAGCTCGATGTCCGAAAGCTTGCGGCGGCCGATGATCCGCTCCTGGGCCTCGGTGGACAGCTCATTCCAGCGATCCAGATCGTGCAGGTATTTCTGCACGATCACGTAGCTGCCGCCGGCGAAGCCGGCGTCCTCGGCCCCGACATAGGCGGCATCGATCGCCGCCTGTCCGGCCGGGTTTTCCGTTCCGTCGACGAAGCCGATCAGATCGCGGTCGTCGAAATAGCGAAAGCCGTGCACTTCGTCGACCGGCGAGACGGCGGCGCCGAGCTGCGCCATGATCTGGGTCGCCAGCTCGAAACAGAGGTCCATGCGTTTGGCGCGAATGTGAAACATCAGATCGCCGGGCGTGGCCACGGCATGGCGCGAGCCGGCCCTGAATTCCCGAAACGGATGCAATTCCGCCGGCCGCGGCTGGCCGAACAGCCCGTCCCAGGCGTCGGATCCGATTCCCAACACGCAGGAAAGGTTGCCTTCGAGATTGCGGAAGCCAACCGCGCGTGCCAGCGCCGGCAGGTCGCCGCAAGTCGATCGCACGGCCGCCCGACTGGTGGCGCCGGGGTTGATGGTGACGACCAGGAAGATCGCGGCGCGGGTCAGATCCTGAACCACCGCCTGAGAGACGAAAGGCGGAGCGGACGGCTGGCCGGGTGCGGTCATTGGACCGTTTCCGTTGGGTTTGAGGTCGGCGGTGCGGCGGCACCTTATCGGGAGTCCGGTTCGAGTTCAAACAGCCAGAGCCGTCGCCGTAATCGGCTTCATCAGCATGGCTTCTCCCGTCGATCGGTTGTTTGTCCTTCCGTGCGACAGGGATTGAAAATTTTCAGGCGTCAAACTCTTTCAAACCTTTTGCGCGGCATCGAGGCCCGATCAAAAATTGACGGCCCTCGTGTCGATCGATATCGTTTGCGCTGGCCGTCACCAGCTGTCCGGCGCCGGGCCTCGCGGCGTGATTGCTGCGGCGGGTGCAAGGCCGCGCGGTCTTGCTGCTTCATGGGCGCCAACAGGAGGTCGCGTTGAAAGTCTGGCAAGTCGCGCGCGAATGGTCGATCGAAGGGATGCAACTGGTCGAGCAGCCGGAGCCCGAGCCGGGCCCCGGTCAGATCACCGTCCGGATCCGGGCTGCATCGCTGAACTATCGCGATCTGCTTACCGTGCAGGGCAAGGGAGGGGCCCACCAGCTTCCCCTCATTCCCTTCTCGGACGGCGCCGGCGAAGTGGCGGCGGTCGGTTCAGGTGTGACCGGCATTTCGGTCGGCGAGCGGGTATGTCCGATGTTCTTTCCGTCCTGGCTCGACGGAGGTCCATCGGCCGGCAATCGCCGCCTTGCCCTGGGCGGAACGCGCCCAGGCGTATTGCAGCAGCTGATGCTTCTCGACGCAGCCGGTATCAGCCGCATTCCCGATCATCTGAGCTTCGTTGAAGCCGCGACACTGCCTTGCGCCGCGCTGACGGCGTGGCGGGCGCTTTTCGACGAAGCCGTCGTTCGTCCCGGCCAGACCGTGCTGGTGCAGGGCACCGGCGGGGTATCGATCTTTGCGCTGCAATTCGCAAAGCTCGCCGGCGCCACCGTCATCGTGACCTCCTCGAGCGACGAAAAGCTGGAACGCGCAAGGGCGCTCGGGGCCGACCATACCATAAACTATCGCGACATCCGCGACTGGGGGAAGGCCGCGGCGGCCTGGGCGGGTGGCGGCGTCGACCATGTCGTCGAGGTCGGCGGCAAGGACACCTTCCAGCAATCGATCGACGCGTCAAAGGTCGGCGGCAGCATTCTAGTGATCGGCGTGCTCTCAGGCTTCTCGCAGGAGATCGCCATGCCCAGCATCTTCGGCAAGAACCTGCGCATCTTCGGCCTGTCGGTCGGCAGCAGGCGGATGTTTCAAGACATGGTCTCGGCGATCGGGCGCCATCGCCTCAAGCCCGTGGTTGACCGGACCTTCGATTTCCACGCCGTGCCCGAGGCCTTGAAGCTGATGCAGGCAGGCGGCCATTTCGGCAAGATCGCGATCGAGTTTTCGCATCCGTGATGGCTCTTCAAAGGCGTTCGCCGAGCGCCGGTCCAGGCACCGCGACGGACGTCATTTCCGCTCGCTGCTGTGTCCAAGCCTGCTATAGGTCTGGTGCATAGGTCCAGCCTGGCAGGAATGAAGCATGTTCCCATCGACCTTCAGGAGGCTGGAAGTCTTTCTGGCCGTCGTAGAATCGGGCAGCTTCATAGCGGGCGCGGAGCGGCTTGGGATTTCGCATCCCTCGATCAGCAACCATATCAAGGCGCTGGAACGGCAAGTCGGTTGCACATTGTTCCTGCGACGCAAGGGATCGGTCTCCAGCCTGACCGAGCAGGGCCGCCGTCTCTATGAACGCGGCGCGCGTCTGCTGCAGGAGGCCAGCCTCCTGACGCGCGATCTCGCGCCCAACCGTGCCGGAGCAAAACGGCCGCGCTTTACGCTGGGGACCCAGCGGGTGCTCGCGGAGTACGTGCTGCGACGACCGATCTGCGAATTCGTGCGTGATCAGGACGATATCGAACTGGTGGTCAATGCCGGCCACTTCGAGGAGTCGATCGAAAGCATCGCGAATGGCACCGTCGATCTCGGATGCGTCATCAATTTTGGTGCGATTGCCGAACTCGAGTCCGAGATCATAGGACACGAGCGGATCGGCTTTTTCGTCGCACCCCATCACCCGCTGGCCCGGCGGAAGAAAATCGGCGTTGCCGAGCTTGGCAACCAGCCGTTCGTCGCCACGCGGCGTGACGAGCATTATGGCCAGATGATATCGAATATGCTGGGTTCGATCGGCCTTACCGAGTACCGCGTGGTTCACCAGATCCAGGAAGGCGCCGTGCTCAACGAACTGGCGGCGCAGGGACGCGTGGTCGCCTGCGGCTTCGTCCCCGCCGCAGAGCAGTTCCTGCGCAACAATCTGCTGGTCGAACTCTCGATCGACGCGCCGCTGCTGTTCGCCGACCTGCATCTTATCTTTCCGCCGCGGCGCAGGCCGGGCAGGCTTGCGCTGGAATTCGCCAAGATCCTGCGCCAGGGCGAATTCGCGAGCTACAAGCCGCTGAAGGATTCCCGCAGGCGGTAGGCGCTCTCGACGGGCGCAGGGCCCCCTACGCGGCAGCGGCCGGGATGTAGCCATTTGGCTACTGCCACAGTAGTTAGCCAATGCGTTGGTTCCGGACCTGAACGCCACCATGGTCGCCGGCGAAACGAGTGGAGAGAATCGCACTTTCCGCATCGGGAACCACCACGCCGCCAGCGCAGGCGGCTCAGATCGAAATTTGAAGTTCAGTCAAATACGATCGCTGGGAGGAGACAGGCATGGCCGCAAAGAGCGATGGCTTCGATACCATAACCCGGGTCGGTCCGGGCACGCCGATGGGAAACCTGTTCCGGCGCTTCTGGCTTCCAGCGCTGCTTTCCAGCGAATTGCCCGATTCCGACGGCACCCCGGTGCGCCTCCGCATCCTGAGCGAAGACCTGGTGGCGTTCCGTGATTCGGACGGCAAGGTCGGAATTGTCGCGGCCTATTGCCCGCACAAGCTCGCGCCATTGTTCTTCGGCCGCAATGAAAACTGCGGACTTCGCTGCGTGTATCACGGGTGGAAATTCAATGTTGATGGCGAGTGCGTCGACATACCCAACATCGTTCCGCCCGACAATTTTGCGGCCTTGAAGGAAAAAGCCAGGATCACCAGCTACCCGACCCGCGAGGCCGGCGGCATCACCTGGATCTATATGGGTCCCAGGGAGCTTATGCCGGAATTGCCGGGCATGGAGTGGATGTCGCTGCCGGCGTCGCACGTCCATACCTCGCGCTGGCTTCACCGCAGCAACTGGCTGCAGGCGGCCGAAGGCGAAATAGACACCTCCCACATCAGCTTTCTGCACAGCGTGCTCGAAGTTCCTGACGAAGGTCCGGACCGGCACCGGCTGGCGAGGGATGGTGCGCCGCATATCGAATTGAGGGACACCGACTATGGATTCGTTTATGGCGCGCGGCGGCGTTACGAAAACCGGTTCTATTGGCGGGTGACCCAATGGATGCTGCCGATGTGGAGCGCGATTCCCAGCGGGATGGATGATTTCATCGGCGCCGGCCGCGCCTGGGTGCCGATCGACGACTACCACACCACGGCGTTCGCCTATCAGTATCGGCCGAAACGCCCGTACTCCGAGGCCGAGGTCGCGGAGATCAACCAAGGCGGCCAGTTTCCGCCACGATCGACCAAAGGTTCGATCCAGCTTCCTCACGGCTATGTCATCGATACTTTCGTTCCGACCGCGAGCAAGGAGAACGATTACATGATCGATCGTCATGCCCAGCGCAAGGAAAGCTTCACCGGCATCTGGGGGATCAACGAACAGGACCGGGCGCTGCAGGAAAGCATGCCGAGCATCCAGGGCGACCAACTTGGCATCGTCGATCGAAGCGGCGAGCATCTTGTGAAATCCGATCTGCCCACGATGTTCGCACGGCGCAAGCTGACCAAGCTCGCGCGCGATCTCGCCGAAGGCAAGGAGCCGGTCGCCGCGCTGCGCAGCGAGCAATATGGGTTGCGCGCTATCGCCAAGGTTTCCACGATCGCCGACTTTGACGAATTCATGGAAGCGCATGGCAAGGAAGCAAAGGCATTTTGGGGCTCGCCGGTCGGTCAGAGCGCAGTCCGCTCGGCCCCCTTGTCCTGAACTGTCGCGCCCATCGTATCCGCCGGCGCGGGCACTCATCCGGCCCGTGCCTCAACCGTTAACTCCGCCATCCGCCGCAACTGTCGTCGGACCATGGAATGGACCAGATGAGCATTCAATCACTCGGTTATATGGGCGTCCGGTCCGGCAACCTGGAAGACTGGGCCGGCTATGGGCCTCGCCAGCTCGGGATGCAGCGGGTCGACAAAACCCGCTCGATGCTTGCCTTTCGCATGGACGACCGCAAGCAACGCATCATCGTCAACGCGCACGACAGCGATGGAATTGGCTTCTTTGGCTGGGAGGTCGCGGACAGGGCCGCGCTGGCTGCGCTGGCCGGCCGCCTCGACGCTGGCGGCGTCAAGGTCGCGCAGGGCACGCGCGCCCTTGCTGACGAAAGGCATGTCGCCGACCTGATCGTGTTTCAGGATCCGATCGGCAACCGGCTGGAGGCATTTTACGGAGCCGAGACGGCCGCCGAACCGTTCGTCCCGGGCCGCTCGATCTCGGGCTTTCGCACCGGTCCGCTTGGCATGGGCCATGTCGTGTTCGGCGTCGACAGCGCCAGAACCGTGCACACGATGCTGCCGTTCTACAGGGACCTGCTCGGCTTTCGCCTGACAGACTATTACTCCGAGCCGTTCGAGGCCCGGTTTCTGCATGTCAACCAGCGTCATCACAGCCTGGCTTTTGTCGAGACCGGAAAGAACGCGTTCCATCATCTGATGATGGAGCTGTACAGTTTTGATGACGTCGGGCAGGGCTACGATCTCGCCAACGCGGACGGCAAGGTGGCGACCACCCTCGGGCGTCACACCAGCGACTTCATGACGTCGTTCTACTCGATGACGCCGTCGCAGTTCATGATCGAATATGGCTGGGGCGGCCGGTCGATCGAGCCTGCGAACTGGCAGCCGCATGAGCGCAATTCGGGTCCGAGCCTTTGGGGCCACGAGCGGACCTGGACCTCGGATCAGGTCAACGACAAGGCGCGCAAGATGCGGCACGCCAATGCGGCGAAAGGCATGCGGGCACCGGTGCAGGTGATGGAAGGCAACTATCAGGTGATGCCGGGCGTCTGTCCCTGGTGGGACAGCGTGACGGCAAATTCGGCGCAGCGCAAGGCGTGATCGGTCACACGCAGCATGACCATCCTTCCGGGGAGTATGGCCATGACCGAGTCGACAGCAAGCGGTGAGATGTGAAGAAAACGTCGGACAGGCCGATTCGAATCGGCGTCGTTGGTTTGGGAATGGCCGGGGCCGCCATGATCCCGGCGATTGAAGCGCATCCCGATTTCATCCTGGCGGGTGCGGCGGATCTGAATCCGGAGCTTCGCGCGCGCTTCGCCGGCGATCACGCCTGCAGCGTCGACGGCGGCGCGGCGCAGCTGATTTGCCGCGATGATATCGACGCCGTCTACATCGCGACGCCGCATCAGCTGCACCGCGACCATGTGGTGTTCGCCGCGGAAAACGGCAAGCACGCCGTTGTCGAGAAGCCGATGGCGCTTTCGCTGCACGACTGCGACGAGATGATCGCGGCCGCAAGCCGCAACGGCACGGTTCTTGTCGTCGGCCACACCCACAGCTTCGATCCCGCCATCCGGACCATGAGTGACCTGATCGCGAGCGGAGAGCTCGGCCGCCTGTCGATGATTGCGATGTGGAACTATACCGATTTCATCTACCGGCCGCGCCGTCCGGAAGAACTCGATACGTCCCTGGGCGGCGGAATCCTGTTCAACCAGATTCCGCACCAGGTCGACATCGCGCGGCTGTTGGCGCGATCCGAGGTGCGCCGGGTGCGCGCGATGGCGGATATCCTGGACCGCAGCCGGCCGACCGAAGGATCCTGCATGGCGATGCTCAGCTTTGCCGACGGCGCCGCCGCCAGCCTCGTCTACAGCGGTTACGATCGTTTCGACAGCGACGAGCTGCACGGCTGGATCGGAGAGAGCGGCCAGCCGAAAGGCGCCAGTCACGGATCGACGCACCGCGCCCTGGCGGCGATGCGTTCAAGCGGGGACGAAGCCCAGGCGCGCTCCCAGCGCTACGGCTATGGCGGCGATCGCAAATGGGGACCGCAGCCCGGGCAGCGTTGGCACCAGCCCCATTTCGGCACGCTGATCGTCAGCTGCGAGAAGGCGGACCTCCGGCAGTCGGCGGACGGAATACTGCTCTATTCGGCCGACGGCGTGCGCGAGATCGAGGTCGCCTTGACCAACCATCGGCCCGGCCGTTCGGATGTGCTGGATGAGCTCTACGGCGCCGTGGCCAAGGGAGTCCGGCCTGTTCATGACGGCCGCTTTGCCAGGGGGACACTTGAGGTCTGCCTGGCCATTCAGGAGTCCTCAAGCAAGCGCAGCGAGGTGGCGCTGCCGGCTTCGCAGCCGCTGCAGACACCGATCAAGTCCGGACGGGCAGCATGGGCGTAGCTCCGCGATCGCTGCGCGCAGTGTGGCCAGCTCCCGGCGGAGGCGTGGTCTGACATGGCGGTCTCCGCAGCAACAACCAAGGTCAGGGTATCCGCGATCTCGCAGGAAACGCGAGATGTCAGCCTGCTCGAACTGCACCCTGCCGACCGCAAGGAGCTTCCCTGCTTTTCGGCCGGATCCCATATCGATCTCCATCTCAGGGACGGCATGATCAGAAGCTACTCATTGATCAACCCCTCTAGCGAGACCCACAGATACGTCATCGGGGTGAAGAAGGAGCCGAACAGCCGCGGTGGTTCCCGGTACATTCACGAGGAGCTGGGCTGCGGCGACGAGATCGCAATTGGCGCGCCGAGAAACACTTTTGCGCTGCGCGAAGAGGCAGCTTGTTCGATCCTGATCGCGGGCGGCATCGGCGTGACTCCCCTGATCAGCATGGCGCAGCGTCTGGAAGAACTCGGAAGACCCTGGCAGCTTCACTATGCAGCGCACGCCGGCTCTGCCGGGTTCGTTTCCCGGCTGGCCAGGTTTGGCGCCAAGGTTCGCTTCTACTTTCCGACCGAGTTCGAGCGCGAGCCGCGCGCCACAAGGATCGATATCGCTGCGATCGTCGCCGGCGCCACGCCGGAGACCCACATCTATTGCTGCGGCCCGGAGCGCATGCTGACGGCATTCCAGGCGGTGACCGCCCGGCGGGTCCCCGACCGCAGCCACATCGAACACTTCGCCAACGCCCAGGGTGTCGACAAGGAAGGCGAGTTCGAGGTGGTGCTGGCAAGGTCCGGCCGCAGCATCGCCGTGGCTTCCGGAAAGTCCATCCTGGACACGCTGCTGGAACTGGGAATCGACGCCCCGTATTCCTGCATGGAAGGCGTCTGCTCGAGCTGCGAGACGCGCGTGCTGTCCGGCATTCCGGATCATCGCGACCTGATCCTGAGCAGCGAAGAACACGCGGCAAACGACCGGATGATGATCTGCTGTTCAAGGTCAAAGTCTCGAACGCTTGTCCTGGAGCTGTAAGGTGCGGGATGGCCGGGTTTCAGCAGCGCCGGTTCCCGGACGACAAGAATGCAAAAGGATTTCGACGCCATGATCATCGACTGCCACGGTCATTACACGACGGCTCCCAAGCAGCACGAGCAATGGAGAAATCAGCAGATCGAGGCCCATGCGAAGGGCGCGGCCGCGCCGCCGCGGCCGCCGATTACCGATGACGAGATCCGCGATTCGATCCGCAACGGCCAGCTCCGGGTGCAGCGCGAGCGCGGTACCGATCTGACGATCTTTTCGCCGCGCGCCGCCGGCATGGGCCATCATCTCGGCGATGCCGGCACCAGCGAAGCGTGGGCCATCGCCTGCAACGATCTGATCCACCGGGTCTGCGGCCTGTTTCCGACCAATTTCATCGGTGCCTGCATGTTGCCGCAAAGCGCCGGCACCTCCCCGAAAAACTCGATCGCGGAGCTGCAGCGCTGCGTTCGCGAACTCGGCTTCGTCGGATGCAATCTCAATCCCGATCCGTCGGGCGGCTATTGGACCGATCCGCCGCTTTCCGACCCCTACTGGTATCCGATCTACGAAACGCTGGTGGATCTCGATGTGCCGGCGATGATCCACGTCAGCCACGCCTGCAACCCTGCATTCCATACCACCGGCTCGCACTATCTGAACGGCGACACCACGGCCTTCATGCAGTTTCTGACCTCGGATGTCTTCAGCAGATATCCAAAGCTGAAAATCATCATTCCGCACGGCGGCGGTGCGGTGCCATATCACTGGGGGCGCTTCCGCGGGCTTGCCCAGGTGCTCAAGCTGCCGCTGCTCAAGGATCATCTGCTCAATAACATCTACTTCGACACCTGCGTCTACCATCTTCCGGGCCAGGAACTGCTGGCCAAGGTGATTCCGATCGACAACATCCTGTTCGCCTCGGAAATGATCGGGGCCGTCCCCGGGATCGATCCCGAGACCGGGCATAATTTCGACGACACCAGGCGCTATATCGACCAGCTTCCGATCTCGGCCGCAGACAAGTCGAAGATCTTCGAGGGCAACGCCAGGCGCGTCTTCAGCCGGCTGGCGCAGCAGTTGAAATCCCCGTCCGGCGAAGCGGACGTGGAGGTCGCGCCATGATCGGGTTTTCGGTGCAGCCGATCGGGCGTCGGGTCGGCGCGGAAATTGCGGAGAAATACCGCTCGCTTCCGGTCGCCAATGTCAGTGATTGCATGTCGCGCCTGAGCGGCGGCGGCCCAAGGCTGCGGCCCTATCATGCGCAAGGCGTGCTGTCGGGCCCGGCGTTCACCGTGAAAACCCGTCCCGGCGACAATCTGATGGTGCACAAGGCGCTCGATATCGCCGCCCCCGGCGATGTGGTCGTGGTGGATGCCGGCGGCGAACTGACCAATTCGATCGTCGGCGAGATCATGATCACCTATGCGATGAAGCGCGGGCTGGCGGGACTGGTGATCAACGGCTCGATCCGGGATTCGGACGCGGTGCGCCGGCTGGCCTTTCCGGTCTACGCAGCCGGGGTGACCCATCGCGGCCCGCTGCGATCCGGGCCGGGGGAAATCGGCAGGGCAATCGCCTTCGACGGCATGGTGATCGAGCCCGGCGACCTCATCATCGGCGACGGCGATGGCGTGCTTTGCGTTCCGTTTGATGAAGTCGACGAGGTCTACCAGGCAGCCTTTGCCAAGAACAAGGTCGAGGATCGGATTCTCGCCGAGCTGAAGGCCGGCGGGACGATGGACCGCGCCTGGGTCGACATCACGCTGCGGCAACTGGGCTGCAAGCTGCCGTGATCAAGCAGGCAACAACTGCAGCGGGCAGATGGCGAGCAGGAGGTTCCGGCCGTGCGTAGGGCGAGTTTCGAGGTCGAAGGCTACAGGCATGGCGACAACCCGATTCCGGCGGTCAGTCGTATAGGCAACCTGGTCTTGACCGGCGGCATATCCGGCATCGACACCACTACCGGCGTCATGCCGGCGGCGCTCGAAGAGCAATGCGCGAACATGTTCGGCCTGGCCGCCAGGGTTTTGCAGGCCGCCGACGCCGGACTGGAAGATGTCATCAAGGTAACGGTCTTCATCAGGGCCGGCCTGAGCCGGGAGGCCTTGAACCGCGAGTGGCTGGAATATTTTCCGGATCCGCATTCCCGCCCGGTGCGGCACACGCTGGTCACCGAGCATCTGGCGGGCGGCATGTTGATCCAATGCGAATTGATGGCCGTCAAGGATTGAACCGGAACCGCCGCGAGGATGCGCGGCCGATTGGCCGTCGCGCACTTCGCCGCAAGTCAGTTGAAAGGGAAGAGCGATGCGAATGATGCGCTTTAGATCGGCGGACGGCTTTCGGCTCGGTGTTGTCGTCGGTGACGCGCTGGCGGACCTGTCTGCCATCCGGCCTGATGCGCCGCGCGATCTTGCGGATCTGCTGCAAGGCGGGCCGTCCGCCCTCGCGCAAGTCGCAGATCAGGCAGCGAACGCGACCGCGGCGCAGATGATCGCGCTCTCGTCCGCAACGCCGGCATTGCCGACCCGGCGGCCGGGGAAATTCATCTGTCTTGGTCTCAACTATGCCGATCACGTCAATGAATCGGCGTATTCGACTCAGTCCTATCCGACGCTGTTCATGCGGGCCACGACCTCGCTGATGGCCCACGAGGAGGCTTTCGAGCGGCCGGTGGCGTCGGAGCAGCTCGACTACGAGGCGGAACTTGCCGTCATCATCGGCCGGACCATGCGGCACGTCACCGCCGATCAGGCGCTTGCAGGGGTTGCCGGCTACGCCTGCTTCAATGACGGGTCGGTGCGCGACTATCAGCGCCACACCGTGCAGTGGACGATGGGCAAGAACTTCGATCGTACCGGCGGCTTTGGGCCGTTGTTCGTGACGGCTGACGAACTTCCTCGCGGCGCATCCGGTCTTCGCATCGCTGGTCGCGTCAATGGCGAAGTCAGGCAATCCGACAACACCGCCAACATGATCTTCAAGGTCGGCGAGACGCTGTCCTACATCTCGGAGGGCATGACCCTCCAGCCGGGCGACGTCGTCGCCATGGGGACGCCGTCGGGCGTGGCGCATGCGCACAAACCGCCGAAATGGCTGAAGCACGGCGATGTCGTCGAGGTCGAGATCGAGGGCATCGGGGTTCTTCGCAACCGGGTAGTGGACCAACGGATGCAGCCGCCGGTCCGCGCGGTGGCCTAGCAGCAGGAAAACCCGCGCCGGCTGTGTTGTCGGAACATTCAACGGTCGGCCTGCCGGTCGAATCAAGGAAATCATAAAGGGAAGCAGCATGTTCAGGACGGTGATTGTGATGTGTATCGGGCTTGCGGCGGCGTCGGCAAGTCCGGCGTTTGCGCAGAAAGCCTATGACGTCGGCGCATCGGATACCGAGATCAGGATCGGGCAGACCATGCCCTACAGCGGCCCGCTGTCGAGCTATGCCACCATTGGCAAGATCGAGGCCGCCTATTTCCGCATGATCAATGAAGGTGGCGGCGTCAACGGGCGAAAAATCATCTTCCTGTCGGAGGACGACGGCTACAGCCCGCCCAGGACGGTCGAGCGGATCAGGAAGCTGGTCGAGAGCGACGAAGTCCTGGCGACCTTCAACACGATGGGGACCCCGACCAATTCCGCAATTCAGAAATACATGAATGCGAAGAAGGTGCCGATGCTGTTCGTCGCCAGCGGCGCTTCGAAATGGAACGATCCCAAGGAATTCCCGTGGACGATGGGGTGGCCGGAATCCTACAAGAAGGAAGGAATGGAATTCGCAACCTATCTGCGCCGCGAGGTCGCAAATCCGCGCATCGCCATCCTCAGCCAAAACGACGATCTGGGCAAGGATTTCGTGGCCGGATTTCGCGAGGGGCTCGGTGCGGATGCCGACAAGCTGATCGTCAAAGAGCTGACCTACCAGCCGTCGGATCCGACCATCGACTCGCAGATCGTCAGTTTGAAAGCCTCTGGCGCCAACGTGTTTTTTGACGTCACGGTCTCGAGATTTGCGGCGCAAGCGATCCGCAAGGCTTATGAAATCGAATGGCATCCGCTGCATCTTCTGATCAGCAACTCGAATTCCATATCCGGGACGATGGCCGTCGCCGGCGCCGAGGCGTCAAAGGGCATCGTGTCGCCGCTCACCTACAAGGACGTCAACGACGACCAGTGGCGTTCCGATCCCAGCGTCGCGCAATACCTGTCGTTCATGAAGCGCTTCTATCCGGAGGGCAACATCGCCGACTCCTTCAATGTCTATGGCTATTCCGCAGCCGAGCTTCTGGTTCAGGTGCTCAAACAATGCGGCGACGAACTCACGCGCCAGAACGTGATGCGTCAGGCAGCAAGTCTCAAGGATGTGCGGCTGCCGATGCTGCTTCCCGGCATCGTCATCAACACCAGTGCCGATGACTACGCGGTTCTCGCGCAGTCACGGCTGGCGCGCTTTGACGGCGAACGATGGGTGCTGATGGATGATCCCGCGGACAAGTAGGCGATGGATGCGGGGGGAACCGGCGCGCCTAGAAGCCGTAGCGCGCCTCGACCGGGGGCTGCCTGCCGACCAAAGCCGAGGCGTCCGGCGCCCGGCCTGCGACCGACGCTTCGGTGCGATAGGGCGGCAGCTGATCCTCGAGCGAATAGCAGACGCACAGCGCCAGGCTGGCCCAGACCGCCAAGCTGAAATACAGCGACATCCAGGCGATCTCGCCCTTCCACGCGGCGAGGTCGTGGGTCACGATCCAGCGCGTGCAGACGTCGCGCAGCCCCTCGAGCGGCCGCAGACGCCTGCCGCCATCGGCAAGCCCGGCCCGCCATCGGCCGAGATACATCGGAACGTCGACGGTCACCAGGAACGCCAGGTAGGCCGCGATCCCGACCAGCGCGAAGGCAATTACCCCGCGAACCGGGCCGTCGAATTCCGGCAGAAGCCGGCAAAGCCCGATCGCGATGATCGCGAAGGCCACCGCCCAGATCGAATTTTCGATCGCGTTGCCGAGATAATGCGTGGTCAGCACCGCATACCAGGAGAAGCATTCCGCGATCAGGATCAGCGGCACGATCACCCAGGCCGCGTTCAGGCTGGTGTCCGCTCCGGTCATGGCGCCGAGCTGGTGCAGGATGATCGCCCACTGCGCGACGAAGCAGATCTCGGCCACGGTGGCCACCGTGCGGCCGACCACGACGCTCGACAGCCAGGTGTCGAACAGGCAGATCCGCTGGACGTCGGCGCGCGGCAGCATCGACCTGAAGGCGCAGCCGAAGACATAGGCCGCGCAGAGCAGCAGCATGAGGCCGATGCTCGGCGCGCTGCCGAGCCGGCCGGCCGGCTGATCGTGGAGCTGGCCGTACAGCAGGAACCAGGCCGCGATATTGACGCCGCTGACCAGCGTCAGCAGGCTCCACCACCACGCCAGGGGATTTGACCAGGCCAGGGAACCCGACCGCGCCTGCCATTGCAAACTCATGTCCCGCTCCAGATTTAACCGAACTGACATTCGATTGTAGTAGTTCTGTCACAAATCGGGACGAAGTCACGACAAAACTCTGTGTGCGGCGGGGCTTGCGGAGCTAATGGCGGCGGGGGATCGCGCGCGGCCGACCGCGTCGGTCGGATTGGAAACGGGCCGGCAAGCGGGACGGTGGGTGCGGTCTATTCGAACCACTGGTTAAGAATTTGATGGCGCCGGCAGAGCTCAGGTTCGTGCGCCGCGGCGATCGTCGCTGGTCTCGACACCCGGTGAGGCTATTGCATGTGACGAACCGCACCTTGACCATGTCGTGGCCTCGCACAAACTCCCGGCGGGTCGTCGCTGCGAGCGCGGGAACCCATCATCCCTGGCCTCCAAAGTGAAAAACGGCCTCTGCTCCGGTGCCGCAACGAGACGCCTCGGCGTATGGATCCCTGCTCAAGTCGCAGGGACGGCTCGTTGAAACCAATGCAAAATCGTAAACCTTCGCGCGCGCGGATGGCATGGAAAAATATCCGATAGCCGTGCCCGCGAGGGCAAGGGGAGCATCGCGCGCGGTGTCCCTTCTCAACCATAAGCTTCAAAATAACCGCAAGCGCACAACAATAAACATTTAACCGGTTCGGCCTAGCCTCCGCGGTCACATCAGGGGGCCAAAGGGTGAGCAGACCTTCGCCAGTACAGCGCTTCATGCGGTCGCGGTCCGGCCGCGGCTTCCTGCTGCATCTCGGCGTCTGCGCCATGCTGTCGGCGGCGGTCGGCTACGGCTTCCACTATTTCAGCCTGAACTGGTTCATGGAGCACAAGAGCGACGAAAAGGTCATCGCGCTGCGGCTGGTGGATGCCTTCGTCACCAATTATTCGGCGCTGCGCTCGCAATTCGGACCGGACGCGCCGGTGCCGGCCTCGTTCCGCGCGCATTCCATCGAAGTCTTCAACAAGCGCGGCGGCGACAATTCCGATTTCCGGCTGCGCTGGGTCGGCCGCCCCGGGCGCGAGATCCTGACGGCGCCGAGCGATGCGCGGATGGCCGATTCCATCGAGGCCTTCGCGGCGACGCGCGATCCAAAACCGGTGTCCGAGCTGCTCGACCTCGACGGCGAACAGATATTCCGCACCGTCTATCCCAGCGTGGCCCAGGAGCAGAGCTGCGTGTCCTGCCACAACGCGCTGCAGCCCGACAAGCCGCAATGGCACCTCGACGATGTGATCGGCGCGTTCGTGATCGATGTGCCGGTGTCGCCGTTCCTGCGCAAGGTGGCATGGCAGAGCGCCGGCATCGGAGTCGGCCTGTTCCTGGCGCTGGCGCTGGCCGGCCTGATCATCTCGCTGATCCATTTCCGGCAGCTCGAAGCGCTCGACGCGGCGGCTGCCGAACTCGGCCGCACCCAGAAATTTCTCGACAGCATCATCGAGAACATGCCGCTTGCCGTCGCCGTCAAGGATGCGCGGGATCGGCGCTACGTCCTGATCAACCGCACTGCCGAAGCCATCTTCGGCATGACCCGCGGCGATCTGATCGGCAAGCGCGCCGACGATCCGGCCATCCACCAGGTCGCCGACGCGCTGTTTCCGCTGGAAGGCGAGGCCTCGCACCGCGGCGAGCTGCAGGTCATCGACGAGCACGTGGTCGACACCCATCACAATGGCCGGCGCATCCTCGCCACCAAGAATCTTCAGATCCCCGACGAGGCCGGCGAGCCGCGCTATCTGCTCAGCCTTTCCGAGGACATCACCGAGCGCAAGCAGGCCGAGGCCCGCATCGAGCATCTGGCGCATCACGACACCCTGACGGACCTGCCCAACCGCACCGCCTTCACCGGGCATCTGGCCCGCACCATCGACAACGCCAGGCGAAGCGGCGAGTCCTTCGCGGTGCTCAGCCTCGACCTCGACCGCTTCAAGGAGGTCAACGACGTGTTCGGCCATGCGGTCGGCGACGATCTGTTGCGTGAATTGTCGCGGATGCTGCAAAAACTCGCCGGCGACGCCTTCCTGGCGCGGCTCGGCGGCGACGAATTCATCCTGATCACGCCGTTCGGCGACCAGCCGGCGCTCGCCGAAGCCGCCGCCGCCAGCCTGCACGACGCGGTCGCCGCCGACCTCGACGTCAATGGCCAGCACCTGCGGGTCGGCGTCAGCATCGGGGTGGCGATCTTTCCGGACGACGGCGCCGATGCCACCACGCTGCTCAACAATGCCGATGCCGCGCTGTACCGCGCCAAGACCGCCGGCCGCGGCAAGACCCGCTTCTTCGAGGTCGAGATGGACAACCGGCTGCGCGAGCGGCGCGCGATCCAGCATGAACTGAGCTCCGCCATCGCCCGCAACGAACTCCACCTCTGCTACCAGCCACAGGTCCGGATCGGCGGCGACGTGTTCGGGTTCGAGGCGCTGCTGCGCTGGAACAATCCGCAGCGCGGCATGGTTTCGCCCGGCGTCTTCATCCCGATCGCGGAGGAAAGCGGCCTGATCATGCAGATCGGCGAATGGGTGCTGCGCGAGGCCTGCCGCGAGGCGGCCTCCTGGCCGCATCCGCTGCAGATCGCGGTCAATCTCTCGCCGATCCAGTTCCGCCATGGCGATCTCGCCGCATTGGTGCATACCGTGCTGCTCGAGACCGGGCTGGCGCCGGTGCGGCTCGAGCTCGAAATCACCGAAGGCGTGCTGGTGGAGGATTTCGCCCGCGGGCTGTCGATCCTGCGCCGCCTCAAGGCGCTCGGCGTGCGCATCGCGATGGACGATTTCGGCACCGGATATTCCTCGCTGTCCTATCTGCAGGCGTTCCCGTTCGACAAGATCAAGATCGACCAGTCCTTCATTTCCAACCTGAAGAGCAACCCTCAATCGGCCGCCATCGTCTGCGCGGTGGTCGGACTGGCGCGCGGCCTCAATCTGCCGGTGCTGGCCGAAGGGGTCGAGACCAGCGCACAGCTCGAATTCCTCGCCGCCGAATCCTGCGACGAGGCGCAGGGCTATCTGATCGGACGGCCGCAACCGATCGCCGAATATGCCGAGCTGACCGGCGCTGCGGATCCAGCGGAAGCCGCTTCGCGCAGCGCCTGAGCCCGGGCGAAATCCGAAGCGATCGGCGAGGGGACCCTCGGCGCCGGCCGGTGCCGTGCGGCTGCCCGGCGGCCGCCGATCTATCGGGCGCCGCAGGCTCGCCGCCGGTCCCGCGGGCGCGGATCCGAACCGGTCATGCTTTCCCGCCTTTGAATTCAAAGATAGGATGATCCCTGACGGGAGCGGTTGCCGCCCGCGGCGGCGCGTTTGGTGTCAGGCCGCCATCGCGGGGCCGGCGGCCCGAACCACGTCACCCTGGACCGGCCTCCTTGATGCAGCTCGCAACCCTGAAAACCCGCGGCCCGGCGCGCGCGATCGGGCTGCTCGGCCTCGGCACCGTGCTTGCCGCATCAACCTTTGCGGCCCGCGCCGATGACGGATCGCCCTCCGCTCCCGATAGCCCGGACAAGAGCGGCTACACCCTGTTCGATCCGACGCCCGACGACGAGATGCGAAAGTTCACCCCGGACCGGCCGACCAAGGGATTTTCCGTGCGCACCGTCGACACCGGCCATGTCGAGCTGGAGAGCGATTTCGTCAGCTATACCTATGCCAGGTATCTCGGCATCACCACCCGCGGCTTCGAGGCGTTCGATCCGAACCTGAAGCTCGGCGTCACCGACTGGGCCGATCTCGAACTGCAGTTCAACGGGCTGCAGTCGCAGCGCTCGTTCGACGCCGCCACCGGCGCGACCGTGGCCAATGGCACCGGCTTCGGCGACGTGCTGCTGCGGGCCAAGCTCAACCTGTTCGGCAACGACAGCGGCCCGGCGGGCCTGGCGCTGATTCCCTACGTCAAGCTGCCGTCGTCCACGCCGGTCATCAGCAACGGCGCGGTCGAGGGCGGCCTGATCGCGCCGCTGGCGCTGCGTGTCGAGGACTACATCATCACCCTGATGACCGAACTGGACGCGCTGAAGAACGCCGACGACGGCCGCCGATATCCGAACTTCGTCAACCTGGTCGGCGTCAGCCATCCGATCCCGGGCATCGACGGCGCCAACGCGATGGTCGAGCTGTTCTCTTCCGCCGGCACCGACCCGGCGACGCCACCGGTCTACACCTTCGACCTCGGCGCCAATTACCGGCTCGACCGGCACACCATCCTCGATCTCGGCCTCAACCTCGGCCTCAACCGGGCCGCGCCGAAACTCCAGGTCTATAGCGGCATATCGTTGCGCTTCTGACCGCGAGGTGGCGAAAGGCGCGGCAAGGATCCCATCCCTCGCCGAACCGTTTTTCGGGGCCGACGAATCCGATCGGGCGGATCAGGCCTTTTTCTTCTTCGGCGCGGGCTGCTTCGCGGGTTTCCTGGCCGGGGCGGCCTCGGCGGCCTGCCGCATCGACCGGGCGTAGCTGTCGGCGGCGTTGTCGGCGGAGATCTGCAGCCGCCTGGCGGCGGCGGCACCCTGCAGCATGGTCTCCCTGGCAATCTGCCTGTACTTTTCCCTGGCTTCCCTGCTCTTGGCCTTGGCGGCCAGCCCGTTAAAGCGGTCGCGCCGGCCCTTGGCGGCGGCCATCAGGTCCTTGTTCTGCCGCTTTGCCAAAAGCCGAATCACGACATCCAGATCGGCTTCCGCCATGGTTGATTTCCCTCAGGTGCGAACGAAACATCTTGCCCGGCCAACTATGCAATTGCCGGGGCGACTTGGCAATGCGCGGGTGCCGCGATGCCGTCGGACACAGGCGTGTGTCAGGCTGACCCGCTGACGCTTGTCGATAGTGCCGGCTCCAAGAGCTGAAACGAGGCATGCGATGAGCACCTCTCCGCGCGGCAGGACCATCGCAGATGGAATTTTCCATGCCGCCCGCGCAGGGACGACTCGCTGAGAGTTTGTTCGTGGTCACGAACGCATCAGCGCGCGATGCCATCCAGCCATCTGCGACAGCCCGCGCGCGGGGGGAGGTCAGGGAACCGCGCCGGTTCCGCTAAAGCGTATGATGGCCGGCGGCCTGGCCGCCGTCGACATGGAGGATTTCGCCGGTGACGAACGCTGCGCCGTCGAGGTAGAGCACCGCGTCGACCACGTCGGAGATTTCTCCCATCCGACGCATCGGATGCAGCGACGCCAGCGCCGGATGCGCCTCGACCGGATGCATCGGGGTCTTGATGATGCCCGGCGATACCGCGTTGACGCGGACGTTTCTCGCGGCATATTCGATCGCCAGCGACCGCGTCGCCGCGGCCAGCGCGCCCTTGGTCAGGGACGCCAGCACCGACGGCACGCTGGTCATCGGCTGGTCCACCAGGCTGGTGGTGATGGTCGCGACATGCCCGCCGCCCTGGCCGGCCATGGTCTCGATCACGGCCTGGGTCATGTGGAAGAAGCCGGTGACGTTGGTGGCGAGATACGCCGCGTAGTCGTCGTTGGTGTAGGCGGGGAACGGTTTTGCCATGAAGATGCCGGCGTTGTTGACCAGGGTGTCGATGCGGCCGAAATGGCTCAGCGCGGCCTGCACCACCTGTTGCGCCGTCTCGGGGTCGGCGACATCCCCGGCTACCGCCACCACGCCGGAATCGGCGCCCGGCCTGATCGACCGCGAATTCGCGACCACCCGATAATCGCGGCTTCGCAGCGCCTGCACCAGCGCCGCGCCGATCCCCTGCGAGGCTCCGGTGACGACCGCTACTTTCTGCGCCTTGCTCATGATCTCGCTCTCATGCTGGTTGCTTGAAAAAATCCGCGATCAGCCGACCGGCCCTGGCCGGATCGCCTGTTCTGTCCGGGCCGATTGCGTCAGGCGGCGCCGCTGGCCCGCAGCGGGTCGTAGTCGCCGCGTTTCAGCATGGTATGAAGCTGGCGGCGGCGGATGCCGATGTTGCCGCCGTCGAAGATCGGCAGCGCCAGCGCATCCTGCAGCAGGTTTCCGAGCGGCAGCTCGCTGTCGTAGCTGTCGATGCCGACCACCCGCATCAGGTCGGTGATCACGGTGACCGCCGTCTCCGAGCCGTAAATCTTGGCCTGGATCGCAAGCTCGTCGGCGGCCGGATGCTGGGTGTCGACGGCGTGGCAGGCCCGCCAGCTCAGATATCTGGCGGCCTCGATCCTGGTCTTGGCGTCCGCCAAAGCGTAGCCGACCGCCTGGTGCTCGATGATCGGGTCGATGCCGCCGCGCCGCTCGGTGCGCGCGAAATGCAGCGCGAAGTCGAACGCCGCCCGCATCAGCGCGACGCCGAAAATGCCGACCAGTGCGGCGGTGCCGGTGAAGGCGGCCGCCGACAGCGCCAGCCCGCCGCCGGCTTCGCCGATCAGGTTGCGGCGCGGCGCGACCACGTTCTCGAGCCCGAACAGCGGCGTGAGGTGGCCGCGATGGCCGATCGAATCGATGGCGCGCTCGAACAGGATTCCGGGTGTCGGCGCCTCGACGGCGATGATGGAAATTCCGCTCGCGGGCGGCGCCTCGGGATCGGTGCGGCAGACCACGCAGAGCACGTCGGCGCCCTTGCGGTCCCAGCCGGTCGCCGAGGAGACCCACTTCTTGCGGCCGTTGATCACCCACTGGTCGTCGCGCAGTCTGGCGGCGGTGCGCACGCCCTCGCCCGGCGGCGGCGAGGCGGCGTTGGCGCTGCCGCCGGGTTCGCTGGAGCAGAACCCGGCCAGCGGCGCGCCGCCGGCTTTCAGGAACGGCGCCAGCAGCCGGCCGCATTGCTCCGGCGTTCCGCCGATCAGGATCGGCAGCAGGCCGAGCACGGTGCCGAGCAGGGTCAGCGTGATGCTGGCGTTCACGCTGTAGAATTCCTCGGCCATGATCGCCATGTCGAGCAGGCCGGCATTCTCGCCGCCGGCCGGCGCCGGAATGCACTTGCGCAAGAACCCCGCCGCCACCATCGCCTCATAGGCCGGCCGGGTGGCGAGGAATCGCGCCTCCGGCGTCGGCAGTTCCTCGTAAGCGCTTCTGGCGCCCGCCAGCACGTCGTGCGCAAAACGGCGGGAGATGAGCTGAAGTTCGCGCTGTGCGGCGCTCGGCGTAAAATCGATGGCCATCGCTGCTTCCCCGATTTCCCAGGCGGCCGATCGCCGCGTGTCGGCCGACGATTAGCTCGCCGAGCGGCACAAGTCTTGGACGGGGGTGAACCGATTTCTTGGCCTGCAGTGTACTGCGGGGCTAGAGCTTGATGAGTTTAAGTTGTTGCGTAGCGGCGCTCGCCTTCTCCCCTCCCCGCAAGGGGGAGGGGAGAGCAGAAGCGCACGCCGCATCAACCTAAACGCATCACGCGCGTAAGACTAATTGAACGATTTCATCGGACCCCGTCCCGGGAGGTGTGAAGCGATCTCCGACCTCATCCTCTCAGGATGAGGTTCGCAGAAGATTCCAATATGATTCGCACTTCGGAAACGATGCCCTACCGCGCACCGTCCGCGGCGGCGGCCTCCATCGCGCGGCGGAATTCGCGCGGCGTGGCGCCGTTGCTGCGCTTGAACAGCCGGTTGAAATGCGAGATGTCGCGAAAGCCGGCAGTGAAGGCGATTTCCGCGACGGTCCTGTGCCGCTGCTGGGGATCGAGCAGGTTGCGGGTGCAGGCAATGATCCGGACGCCGTTGACGTGTTCTCCGACCGAGCGGCCGGTGGCGGCGAACAGCTTGTGCACATAGCGCTGCGAGCAATGGAATTTTGCCGCCAGTGTGGCGGCGCCGAGCCCGGGGTTCTGGCTGTGGCGGTCGATATGGTCCAGCATCATCGACAGCAGCACTGGCAGGCCCAGCCGTTCCGGCGCGCCGTCCTGCAAAACCTCGCCGGCATGCGATATCAGGTCGACGACATGTTCGCCGCCGAACGCGGAAATTCCCGATTGCGGCCTCGCGCCGAGGCAGAGATCGGCATGGCCAGCGAGAGTCCGCGCCAGCGCGCGGCCGGTCTCGGTCGCCGACAGCCTCAGCCGCGGCCGTTCCGCAAAATGGCGCGGCAACAGCGGGCGCGGCACCGCAAAGCAGAACAGGCTGAAATTGCGGCAGTTGGCAATCTCGAACGGCTCGGCGGTGTCGACCACGGCGAGATCGCCGGGTCCGCAGATCTGCTGGTGGCCGCGCTGGGTGTAGCGGCCGACGCCCTCGAGCTGCAGGTTGACGAAACAGAGATCGCTGATGCTTCGCGCGATGTGCGGGCGCAGCCGCATCACCGTGTGCCTGGTGGCCTCGACCCGGGAGATCTGGATCGCGGCGAGATCGGTCCGCAGGATCGCTCCCCGGAACGGCTGCTCGCCGATCTTGCGCGGTTCCAGCTGAACGAAGGCGGCGGCCAGGTCGTCCGCCCAGCTTCCGAACGGCCGGTCCGCCTGCACCGCTTTTGTCGACCATTCCATCGCACCACCCGAAAGTCTCGGCTGCAATTTCCAGGGATCGCACGGCCGGCAAGCTTACATCGGAGCGCGACGCGGTCAAATCCGCCGTGGCTTCCGGGATCGCCGATCTTTCACGACATCGCGACTGCGTCGCGGCTTGCAGCCGCTCCGATGGTATCCGTTTGGGCATGATGAACAGAAATTGTGCGCAACTTTGCAGCTGCCATGTCGGCGCGAAACCTCAGCGGCCGAGCATCATCGCGGCGCGCGCCGCAATGATCCTGGCGTACAGCTTGATGGGGAAACCCCGATGGCTCGGCACATCGCGCGGCAGCGGGGAGTCCGCCTGCCGGTGCAGGGTCTGGATCCTCATTTCCAGCCGCGGCAGATCGCCTTCGAAGCGGGCGCGGTAGGCCGAAACCCAGAAACCGGGCGCGTATTTCAGGAACATCGCGGAGTTGCAGCACGATGCCACCACCCTTCGGGTGGGGGCGGCTTCGCTGAGCTTGCAGTCCGCCAGCAGTTCCTCGCCGGCCGTACAGCTGAAGCGGTCGTCGCGATAGGTCAATAGCGCCGTGCCGCCGTCGGCCTCGCGGAAGCCGGCGGCATCGGGAAGCGCCTCGATGCGGCGCGCGGCTTCCTGGCAGTCGTCGCAATAGCAGACCAGGCTGATGATGGGCGCGCCGGTGGCCCGGCATCGGACACGTCCGCAGGCGCAGGAAGAGGTTCTGGTCGGTGCAACCGTTCGGGTCATTGCCTGATCCTACGGGTTTCGGTTGGCGTTCTCAATTGCGCGATGCCGGCTTGCTGCAAGGATATGTCGGTAGCGTTCGCCGTTGCGAGGAGCTTCAGCGACCAGGCAACCCATGATGGCTATTGCTTCGCTCCGCACCTTGCAACCGGGCGCCGCCGCGCCGGCGAGATCATGACTGCTGCTGGCGGACATTGAACCGGAGCGGGTTCCATGAAGCGGCGCGCTGCGGTGTTCGTGCAACACTTTGCCAATATTCGTTGCAAGGTGCACGGTCATGCTGACGGCTGTCCTGTCGGCCGCTAAGACACGCGCAGTGCGTGTCATTGTGGAGCCGATGTGCGTCATGCGAGACTGAACCTGCTGGTCGCCATTGCCGTCGGCGCGGTACTTGGAATCGGCCCGGCGTTGGCCGCCGATCTGCCCGCCGCCGTCTACACCAAGGCGCCTGCGGCGATCCCCGTCACCGGCTGGACCGGCTGCTACCTCGGCGGCAACATCGGCGCCGGCTGGCAGCGGACGGCGGTGACCGACGCCGAGCCCGGCACGCCTCCGCCGCTCGATGCCGGCGCCGACACCGGAACCGGCGTGGCTGGCGGCGGCCAGCTCGGCTGCGACTATCAGTTTGCCTCGAGCTGGGTGGTCGGCGTCCAGGGCCTGTTCGACGGCGCCAGCGTCTATGGCAACCATTTCGCCTCGGTGGCCTATGCCGGCGACGCCAGCGAAAGCCTTTCGAGCCGCACCGACTGGTTCGGCACGCTGACGGCGCGGCTCGGCTACGCGGTCATGCCGCAGGCCCTGCTCTATGTGAAGGGCGGCGCGGCCTTTGCCCACACCAGCTATACCGACGTCGATCCGAGCGGGCTGGTCAATCCGCCCTATGCGGGACAGGCGAGCGGCGTCCGCACCGGCTGGACCGCCGGCGCCGGCGGCGAATACAAATTGAGCCCGGACTGGTCGGTGTTCGCCGAATACGATTATGCCGGTTTCGGCAGCAGGGTTTACGGCTTCACCTATAATTGCGGCGCCGCCTGCGGTTTCGCCGATCCCTATCATTATTCGGAGCGGCAGAACCTGCAGACGGTCCTGGTCGGCCTGAACTACCGCTTCAACGTGGGCAGCGCTCCGGTCGTCGCGCGGTACTGATTGGTCGACGGCGGCATTTTCGGCGGCGGATCTTCAAGCCGACCCGCGACGCGGCCAACCCGCCCGTCGTGGCGGGGGCATGTCCAGAGCATGGCGGCTCTGAGTTGAAATGGCGTGCGCTTCTGCTCTCCCCTCCCCCTTGCGGGGAGGGGTCGGGGGTGGGGGTCCGCGGGCAGTGCAATCGAATTGGATACGATGCACCACCGCCAACGGCAATTCACGCGCAGCATGCGCGCCCTCTGACGGGGCGCTCCAAGCACGATCAGTATTTTGCCCGAGAGTTTGCTGGACGAGATTCACACCGCGTTGCACCCCGCCCCCGCCTCCCCCTTGCGGGGAGGGGAGAAGAAAGCGCCGCGCTAGGTATCGTTGCCGCGCGTTTCCGGCGCGAGCAGGACGGCGATCAGGGTCACCGCGCACATGCCCATCACCAGCAGCGCAACCGGCGTCGCGCTGGCATAGCTGGCGATCAGGGCGGTCGCGATCAGCGGAATCACGCCGCCGATGATGGCTCCGAACTCGCGCGCGCCGGCCACGCCGCTGTAGCGCACGTTGGCCTGGAACAGTTCGGAAAAGAACGCCGGCTGGCTGCCTGCCAATGCGGAGTAGATGCAGCCGCCGAGCAGGGTGATGCCGAACCACACCGCCCAGACGTTGCCGCTGTCCATCATCCAGAAATAGGGCACCATCACCACGGCCGCGGCAAGCGCGCCGCCGCCATACACGGCACGCCGGCCGATGCGGTCCGACAGCGCCCCGAACATCGGGATGAAGATCACCTGGGCCGCGGCGGCCAGAAACACCGCGACCAGGCCGACGTCGCTGGGCAGGCCATGCAGCTTGAGATAGCCGAGGGTGAAGACCACCGGAATGTAGAGAACGGCGTTGTCCGCGAACCGCATGCCGACCACCAGCAGCAGGCTCTTCATCTGCGTCCGGCAGACCTCGGCCAGCGGCGAGCGGGCGATTTTCTTCTCGGCCTGGATCTGTTCGAACACCGGCGACTCGCCGATCCGGACCCGGATCCAGAGGCCGACCAGAAGAACCACCGAACTCATCAGGAACGGGATCCGCCAGCCCCAGGACATGAACTGGGCCGCGGGAAGTTTCTGCGCCAGCCAGAAAATGCCGACCGCGGCGGCGAGCCCGATCGCGACGCCGATCTGCGACCAGCTTCCATAGAAGCCGCGGCGGTCTTTCGGAGAGAACTCGACGGCCAGGATCGCCGCGCCGGCGAATTCGGCGCCGGCGCCGAAGCCCTGGATCAGGCGCAGCACCAGCAGCAGCACGGGGGCGAGGTTGCCGATCTCGCCATAGGTCGGCAGCAGTCCGATCAAGGTGGTGGTGATGCCCATGACCATCAGCGTGGTGACCAGAATCGCCTTGCGGCCGAGCTTGTCGCCGAGATGACCGAATACGGCGCCGCCGATCGGCCGGACCGCGAAGCCGAGCGCGTAGGTCGCGAACGCCGCGAGCGTGCCGACGGTGGGGCTGGCCTTCGAAAAGAACAGCGGCGCGAAAACCAGCGCGGCCGCGGTGCCGTAGACGAAGAAGTCGTACCACTCGATGATGGTGCCGATCATGCTCGCGGCAACGACCAGCCGGATGCGGCGCGCATTTTCGCCGCTGGCGGCCTGCGCCGCCTGCAGCGCGGCCGTCGAACTTTCGTTGAGCGTGATGTTGGTCATTTTTTCCCCCCGAGGTCCCGCGTTATTCCTGCGGCTTGACCTGTGCAATCCCTGTAGTATATTACAAGGATGCCATTAACACAACAGCCCGCGCAACTGCGCGTCGAACAGGCCGGCGACATCGCCGTGCTGACCATTGACCGGCCGGCGCGGCGCAACGCGCTGGGGCAGCAGGTGATCGAGGAGCTCTTCGCGGCGCTGGATCGCGCCGACCGCGACGGCGCGACGCGCGTGATCGTGCTGACCGGCTCTGCCCCGGGCTTCTGCGCCGGCAGCGATCTCAAGGAACTGGCGGGGACCGACCTTGCGGGCATGGGCGCGCATGAGGCGCGCACCGCGGTGCTGGCCCGCTCGATCGCGCTCATGAACAAGCCGGTGGTGGGCGGCATCGCCGGCTTCGCGCTCGGCGGCGGTTGCGTGCTGGCGGCCTGCTGCGACGTCGTGGTGTCGGAGCCGTCGGCGCGCTGGCATCTGCCGGAGGTGGCGATCGGCTGGATCCCGCCCTGGGGCATCCAGGCGCTGGTAGCGCGGGTCGGCCCGGTCGCGGCGCGCCGGCTGGTGTGGGGCGCCGAGCCGTTCGACGGCCGGGAGGCGCACCGGCTGGGGATTGCGGATCATCTGGCCGAGCCGGATGAAACCGCGCGCGACGCCGCGCTTCGCGTGGCAGCCCGGCTGGCGGCGCTGCCGTCCCAGGCGGTGGCGTCGACCAAGCAGTTCTTCGCGCCGCTGGTGTCCGGCCACGGCGAGAGCCTCGATGCCTGGGCCAATCGCCTTTTCCTCGCCGACTGCGGCCATCCCGCCGCGAAGGCGACCCTCAACCGCTTTGGAGTGCGCCTGTGAACAAGCGTATCAGCGC
>Ga0302202_10000470_pt1 | contig 53300 bp, 49 predicted proteins | sample II_Bog_N3_3_FD_194579 | JGI IMG/M metagenome (GOLD analysis project Ga0302202, IMG submission 194579) | Peat permafrost microbial communities from Stordalen Mire near Abisko, Sweden - II_Bog_N3_3 | ecosystem: Environmental > Terrestrial > Soil > Wetlands > Peat | place: Sweden: Abisko...
TTGGCGAGCCGGGCGGCATTGCCGATGAAGCGCGCGTCGGCGGCCAGTTCGGGGCAGCCCGTCACATCGCAGAATTTGCCGAACTGGCGATCGTTGCCGACGGCCAGAATGAACCAGCCATCCGCCGTCGGATAGACCGCATAAGGCGCGACATTGGGATGCGCATTGCCCATGCGTTTGGGGCTGATACCCGAAACGAGATAGTTGAGCGCCTGATTGCCGAGCACGCCGACCATGACATCGAACAGCGCCATGTCGATATGCTCCCCGCGCCCGGTGCGTGCGCGCGCGGCCAGCGCCGCCTGGATCGCGATCACGGAATAGAGCCCGGTCATGATGTCGGCAAAGGCGACGCCGATCTTTTCGGGCGAGCCGTCGGGTTCGCCGGTCAAATCCATGATCCCCGACAGGCCCTGAACAATGAAATCATAGCCCGCGCGCGGGGCATAGGGCCCGTCCTGACCAAACCCGGTAATCGAGCAATAGACCAGACGCGGGTTGATCGCGGACAGAGTGGCGTAATCGAGCCCGTATTTGGCCAAGCCGCCAAGCTTGAAATTCTCGATCAGGACATCGGCATCGGCGACGAGATCGCGCACCAGTTGCTGCCCCTCGGGGGTTGCAAAATCGGCAATGACCGAACGCTTGCCCCGATTGGTCGCATGGTAATAGGCGGCATCGCGCGTACCGTCGGCATATTCGACGAACGGCGGGCCCCATCCGCGCGTATCGTCGCCCGCCTCGCTTTCGACCTTGATCACCTCCGCACCAAGGTCGGCGAGAATCTGACCGGCCCAGGGACCGGCCAGAACCCGCGCGAGTTCAACCACTTTCAATCCGGCGAGCGGGGTCTCGCGTGTCATGCTCAGAACGCCGCGATGCCGGTAATCGCGCGCCCGAGGATCAGCGCGTGAACGTCGTGCGTGCCTTCATAGGTATTGACCGTTTCCAGATTCGCGAGGTGGCGCATGACCTGATATTCCTCGGAAATGCCGTTGCCGCCGTGCATGTCGCGCGCCACCCGCGCAATATCGAGCGCCTTGCCGACATTGTTGCGCTTGACGATCGACACCATTTCCGGCGCGAACTGCCCTTCGTCCATCAACCGCCCGACGCGCAGCGAGGCCTGAAGCCCGAGCGCAATGTCGGTCAGCATGTCGGCGAGCTTTTTCTGGAAAAGCTGCGTCGCGGCGAGCGGACGGCCAAACTGCTTGCGATCGAGGCCATATTGGCGCGCGGCATGAAGGCAGAATTCCGCCGCGCCGAGCGCACCCCACGAAATGCCGTAGCGCGCGCGGTTGAGGCAGCCGAACGGGCCCTTCAACCCTTCGACATCGGGCAGCAGCGCGTCTTCGCCGACTTCGACATCATCCATCTGGATCATGCCGGTGATCGAGGTGCGCAGCGACATCTTGCCGCCGATCTTGGGCGCGACCAGCCCCTTCATACCCTTTTCGAGCACGAAACCGCGAATCGCCCCGCCATGCGCGTCGGACTTGGCCCAAACGACAAAGACATCGGCGATCGGCGCGTTGGAAATCCACGTCTTGGCGCCCGAAATGCGATAGCCGCCGTCGATCTTTTGCGCGCGGGTGATCATCCCGCCCGGATCGGAACCGGCATCGGGCTCGGTCAGGCCGAAACAGCCGATCAGTTCGCCCTTGGCCAGACCCGGCAGATACTTGCGCTTCTGCTGTTCCGAACCATAGGCATAGATCGGGTACATCACGAGGCTCGACTGCACGCTCATCATGCTGCGATAGCCCGAATCGACGCGTTCGATTTCACGCGCGATCAGGCCATAGGCGACATAGGACGCGCCCACGCCGCCATAGGTTTCCGGCACCGTCGGCCCGAGCAGGCCAAGCTCGCCCATTTCGCGAAAGATGTCGGGATCGGTTGTTTCCTGCGACCAGGCAGAGATGACGCGCGGCGCCAGACGGTCCTCGGCATAAGCCTTGGCCGCATCGCGGATCATGCATTCCTCTTCGGTCAATTGCGTATCGAGGAAGAACGGGTCGCTCCAATCGAACCTGGTCATGCCGGCCATTGCTTCAAGCCTCTCGTTGGTGATCCCGGCGCCCCGCCGGGTCAGGATGTGGTGATGCAAATAACCCTGTTCAAAATTGTGAGCAAGTGTTTTAAGAGGCTGTGACGACGGTGTGGTAAGGAAACGGCATGACCGATGGATTCGACGTAGGCCAGCGCTTGCTCGAACTGCGCCGTCGCGCAGGGCTGTCGCAACGTGCGCTCGCCGCGCGCGCCGAAGTGCCGCATGCCCAGATCTCGCAAATCGAATCAAACCGGATCAGCCCGTCGATCGCCTCGCTGCGCCGCATCCTCGGCGGGCTTGGCCTGACCATGGCCGAATTTTTCGAGCCCGAGCGCAAAGAGGCCGATCAGGTGTTCTTTGCCGCCGAAGAACTGACCGACCTGACCTCGGCGCTTGGCCGCAGCGACGCGGCGGGCGAGCCGCGCCTGATCATGCGCCAGGTCGGCAATGCGCTCGCCCACGGGCTGCAGATCATGCACGAACGCTATCTGCCCGGCGCCGACACCGGCGAAACCCTGCTCGAACACGGCGCACACGAAGGCGGCTTTGTCATTGCCGGGCAGATCGAAATCACCGTCGGCACACAGCGCCGCGTGCTCGGTCCGGGCGAGGCCTTTCTGTTCGACAGCCGCCTGCCCCATCGCTTTCGCAATGCCGGCGACGAAGTGGCCGAAGTCATTTCCGCCTGCACGCCGCCTTATCTTTGAGGAATTTCCGGTTAAATTCCCTTCGTTAGGAATCATGCCGTTGTTCTGACACACTTGGCCACAACCTCGTCATTCCCGCCTTCGCGGGAATGACGAGGTTGGTCGGGTCTAATGTCGTTTGGACTTGATCGAGGGTTCCCTAAATCTCCCATCCTTGAGGATGGGCCCCAGCAAATTCGACGTGCCATCGGCAGCGACTTGCGCGATGACATGGCAATGCATGCCACCATCCCCGATACCCGCGCGATCCTTGACCGTCTGATCGCCTTTCCGACCGTCAGCCGCAGCGGAAACCGCGCTCTCGTCGAATACGTCCGCGCGCTGGTCGAACCGGCAGGGGCACGGGTCGAGCTGACCGACGATGGCGACAGCGCCAATATGTGGATCAGCGTGGGGCCCGATGACGCGCCGGGACTGGTCCTGTCGGGGCACAGCGATGTCGTGCCGGTTGCGGGCCAGGCCTGGAGCCGCGATCCGTTTGCACTCCATGGCGAAGACGGGCGGCTATATGGGCGCGGGACTGCCGACATGAAGGGGTTTCTTGCCTCGGCGATCCGCACCGTGCTGATCGCGGCGCGCCGGCCGCTGACAACGCCGCTGCATCTGGCGATTTCCTTCGATGAAGAGATCGGCTGCGTCGGCGTGCGCTCGCTGCTGCCCCTGCTCGCCGCGCGGCCCGTCCGCCCCTTGCTGGTGTGGATCGGCGAACCGACCGGGCTGGCGCTGGCCAACGGGCACAAGGGCAAGGCCGCCTATCGCGTCACGGCAACCGGCCGCGCGGCGCATTCGGCGCTGACCCCGCAAGGGCTCAACGCGATCCATCTTGCCGCCGATTTCGTCGGCGCCTTGCGCGCGGCGCAGCAAGACCTGATCGCGCGCACTGTGCCCGATCCGGCTTATGACGTCGGCTATTCGACGATCCATGTCGGCACGATCCGGGGCGGCGAAGCGCTCAATATCGTGCCCGTGACATGCACGCTCGATTTCGAGATCCGCAATCTGGCCACCGACGATCCGCACGCGATCGAAGCCGTCCTGCGCGATCGCGCCGAAGCGATCGTTGCGCCGTGGCGCGCGCGCTTCCCCGAGGCCGCGATCACGATCGAACAGGTCAACGCCTATCCCGGTCTCGACACGCGCCATCCCGCCGCGCTGGCTTTGGCGCGCGCGGTCTCGGGTCACAACGGGGCCGAAATCAAGCTGGCCTTCGGCACCGAAGGCGGGCTGTTTGCGCAAGCGCTTGGCGTACCGGCAGTGATCTGCGGCCCGGGATCGATGGATCAGGGGCACAAGGCCGACGAATTCGTCACCGAGGAGCAAATGGCGCGCTGCGATGCCATGCTGCTGCGTCTGATCGATCGGCTCGAAGCGGGGATTGGTTCGTATTTTTCGATGCAAGGTTGACATTTTTTATCGTTTTGCAAAACCAGCCCCCCCCCTAAACGCGACGCACGGAAGTCAAAAGGGATAGCAGGCAATGAGCAGCGAAACGGTCGAAACGCTGGTGATCGGCGGCGGGCAAGCGGGCATCGCGACAAGCGAGCACTTGTCGCGCCACGGCCTGTCGCATCTTGTGGTCGAACGCGCGCGGATTGCCGAACGCTGGCGCGCCGAACGCTGGGATTCGCTCGTGGCCAATGGCCCCGCCTGGCATGATCGCTTTCCCAACCAGACATTTGACAGCGCGCCCGATGGCTTTCCCGGCAAGGAAGAGGTCGCCGATTACCTCGCACGCTATGCCGGGGCGATCGACGCGCCGATCCGCACCGGGGTTGCCGTCGCCCGCCTGAGCCGCCGCGCCGACGGGCAGTTCCTTGCCGAAACCGCCGATGGCGACACGATCGTCGCTGCCAACGTCGTGATTGCCACCGGCCCCTTTCAAAACCCGGTGATCCCGCCATTGATCCCCGCCGAAGCGGGCGTGATACAGATCCATTCGGCGAATTATAAAAACCCCGCGCAATTGCCCGAAGGCGGCGTGCTGGTGATCGGCGCAGGATCGTCGGGCGTACAGATTGCCGACGAATTGAACCGCGCCGGAAAGCCGACCTGGCTCGCCGTCGGGCCGCACAGCCGCCCGCCGCGCCGCTATCGCGGGCGCGATTTCGTATGGTGGCTGGGCGTCCTCGGCAAATGGGATCAGCCGCCTGCGCAAACCAACGGCACGCATGTCACCATCGCGGTCAGCGGCGCGCATGGCGGGCATACCGTCGATTTCCGCGAACTGGCCAAAGCGGGCGTCACGCTGGTCGGCCGTGCCACCGGCTATGCCGACGGCAAAGTGACGTTTTCCGACGATCTCAAGCAGATCATCGCAGCAGGCGATGACGACTATCTGAACACGCTGCGCGAATCCGACGCCTATGTCGCGCGTGAAGGGCTCGATCTTCCGCAAGAGCCCGAAGCTTACGCAATCGGCGCCGATCCCGAATGCGTGGCCCATCCGCTGGTCTCGCTCGATCTCAAGGCGGCGGGGATCACCTCGGTGATCTGGGCGACCGGCTATGCCTTTGATTACGGTTGGCTCGACATCGACGTGCTCGGCCCCGACGGCGCGCCAAAGCATGTGCGCGGCGTGACCGACGTGCCGGGTCTCCATTTCGTCGGCCTGCCCGGATTGTGGCGCCGTGCTTCGGCGTTCATCTGGGGCGTGTGGCATGACGCAGCCTATCTTGCCGACCATATTGCCGCGCGCAAAGCGTCGCGCGACGCCGCCTGAGGAGCGAAAATGCCCGTTCATACCCGCATCCGCCCGTTCAACACCAAAGAGACCTACCCCGAGCAAAAGCTCGACAACGACTTGTGCCAGGCGGTCGTCGCCAGCGGGCGCATGGTCTTTGTGCGCGGGCAGATCGCGCAGGATCTCGACACCCGCGAAAGCCTGCATCCGGGCGATGCCACCTTGCAGACGCGCAAGGCGATGGAAAACATCAAGCTGCTCATGGAAGAAGCGGGCGGCGACCTCAGCCACGTCTGCCGCGTGGTCGTCTATCTGATCGACATCCGCTATCGCGAGGATGTCTATCGCGAAATGGGCCGCTGGCTCAAAGGCGTGTTTCCGGTCTCGACCGGGCTGGTCGTTTCAGCGCTGGCGCGGCCCGAATGGCTGGTCGAAATCGAAGCGACGGCGGTGATCCCTTGACCTTTTCGATCGTCGCGCATTGCCCGCGCACCGGGCAGTTCGGCGTCGCGCTGTCCTCGTCGAGCCCGGCGGTGGCGGCGCGCTGTGCGCACGCTCGCGCGGGCGTCGGCGCCGTGGCGACGCAGAATGTGACCGACCCACGCCTTGGCCCCGTCGGGCTCGACTTGCTGGCGCGCGGCTATGACACGGCAGCAACGGTTGCCGCGCTCGAAGCTGTGTCGGGCGACCATGCGCCCTGGCGACAGGTCACCGCGATCGATTTTGCCGGGCAAGCGGCCTTCAGCGGCGCGCGCGCGCTGGGCCGCAACGGGCATTGCCTCGGCCCCCATGCGGTCGCCGCAGGCAACATGCTGGCAAGCGATCATGTCCTGCCCGCGATGCTGGCCGCCTTTGCCGCCGATCCCGCCGCCGATCTGGCCGAGCGACTGATCCGCGCTCTCGAGGCAGCCCTCGATGCGGGCGGCGAAGAAGGCCCGGTCCATTCCGCCGGGCTGCTGGTCGTGGCCAAGCAGCCCTGGCCGCTGGTCGATCTGCGCGTCGATTGGGCCGATGACGCCCCGATCGGCCAATTGCGCGCCCTGTGGGCGCTGTATCGCCCGCAAATGCACGACTATGTCACGCGGGCGCTCGATCCGCAGGCGGCGCCGAGCTATGGCGTGCCGGGCGATCTTTGATCCGCATGGCAGCGCGCTTCACGCTGAAACAACTGGGCTATTTCGTCGCTGCCGGCGAAGCGGGCAGCATCACGCTCGCCTCGGACCGCGTGCATATTTCGCAGCCGTCGATTTCCGCCGCGATCGCCCAGCTTGAACACGAATTCGACGTGCAACTGTTCGTGCGCCACCATGCGCAAGGGCTGTCGCTAACCCCGGCGGGCGAGCGCCTTTTGATCGCGGCGCGCGACTTGCTGCGCGCGAGCGATGATCTGGGCGATCTGGCGCGCGACATCGCGGGCGGGGTCGCGGGCCCCTTGCGCGTCGGCGCGTTCCGCACTCTGTCTTCGCTGATTCTGCCCGAACTCGTCGCCGGATTTGCCGCGGCCAATCCGCGCGTCGAGCTGACCATGGTCGAAGACGACGAAGCCGAACTGGTCACCCGGCTGCGCAAGGCCGACATCGATCTGGCGCTCAGCTATGCGCAACGCGCCGACGACATCGCGTTCGAACCGCTCGCGCTGCTGCCGACGTATATCGTCCTGCCGGCGGATCATGCGCGGGCGGGTGCCGGGCGGCTGGCGCTCGCCGAACTGGCGCACGAGCCGTTCATCCTGCTCGATATGCCGGTCAGCCGCGACTATTTCCGCTCTCTGTTCGATACAGCGGGCGTAGCGATGACCCCGGCGGCGCGATCGGATCAGCCCGAAACGATCCGCGCCATGGTCGGCAGCGGGCTCGGCTGGTCGCTGATGACCGCGCGCCCGGCGAGCCGCGTCGCGGTCAACGGCCGCCCGCTCGCCTATCTGGCGCTCGCCGACGCGGTGGCGCCGATGCAGCTCGGCCTGTTGACCCATCGCACGGTGCGCCAGACCCGCGCCGCGCAGGAATTTGCCGCATTCTGCCGCGCCCATATCGCCACCGACCACCTGCCCGGCATGGCCGAGGCACCCGCTTGACGCGGCGCACCATTTTCGCCAAAAAGCCGCTCAAGGCGATGGATTTCCGCCGGGTCTTCGGGCCGAACCGCCTCTGTACGGGGCTGATGATTCCTACCTGACGCCGCATTGGCACCAAGGAGGAATCGTGCCCGATCCTGTTCAAGACCACCCGTTGCAACACGCCGCAGCGGTGCTGCGCTGGGGGCTGATCCTCGCGCCGATGGCGTCGGCGGTGGGCACGCTGTGCGCCGCCTTTCTGTGGAGCCTTGATGTCGCGACGCGCGCGCGCTTCGATCACCCCTGGCTGCTGTATCTGCTGCCGATTGCGGGCGCGGCGATCGGGCTGCTCTATCACTGGACCGGAAAAAGCGTCGAAGGCGGCAACAATCTGATTGTCGACCAGATTCACCAGCCGGGCGGCGGCGTGCCGCTGCGCATGGCGCCGCTGATTTTCATCGGGACGGTGGTTACGCATCTGTGCGGCGGCTCGGCAGGGCGCGAAGGCACGGCGGTACAGCTTGGCGGCAGTCTGGCCAGCGGGTTTGCCCGGCTGGCGCGGCTCGACGAAGCGGGGCTGCGCGTGATCCTGATGGCGGGGATCGCGGCGGGCTTTGGCGCGGTATTCGGCACGCCGCTGGCAGGCGCGGTGTTTGCGCTCGAAGTGCTGGCGCTGGGCCGGATCGAATATGCCGCGCTGATCCCCTGTCTGGCCGCGGGGATCGTCGGCGACTGGGCCTGCCAGGCCTGGGGCATCCATCACACCGCCTATCGCATCGCCACTCCGGCCCTGGGTATTGCTCCGCCCATGCTGCTCAAGGCCGCGCTGGCCGGGGTTGCCTTCGGCCTTGCCGGTCGCGTCTTTGCCGAAGCCAATCATACGCTCGGCGGCTGGATCAAGCGGGTCGTGCCGTATGGCCCGGCGCGGCCCCTGCTCGGCGGATTGGCGGTGATCGCGCTGACTTATGCGCTGGGCACGCGCGGCTATCTCGGGCTTGGGGTGTGGTCGCCCAATCCGGCGGACCCGACAATTGCCGGGTTTTTCACTGGCCCGGTCGATCATTGGAGCTGGGCGCTGAAAATGCTGTTTACCGTCGTCACGCTGTCGAGCGGGTTCAAGGGCGGCGAAGTGACCCCGCTGTTCTTCATCGGTGCGGCATTGGGCAGCGCGCTGGCCGGAGTCATGGGCGTGCCGGTCGACCTGTTTGCCGGGCTCGGCTTTGTCGCGGTCTTTGCGGGCGCGGCCAATACCCCGTTTGCCTGCACGATCATGGGGCTCGAACTGTTTGGCGCCGCGCATATCGTGCCGATCGCGGTCGCCTGCTTCGTCGCCTATGCCTGTTCGGGACATGGCGGGATCTATCTGTCGCAGCGGATCGCCGTGCCCAAGCGGGCAGGCAGGCGCGTCCTGCCCGAAGCCACCTTGCGCGATGTGCGCGCCGGGCGCTGACTCACCCCGGACGCAGCGGTGAAGGCACCGCGAGCACGCGGGGCATGCGCGCGGCCAGGTCGATAACCATTTCGCCGAACAGCCCGTTGGCCCAGGCAAACCATGGCCGGGTGTAATGCGTCGGGTTCCCCGCCTCAAACGCTTCGTGCATGAAACCGGTGCCCGCGTGGCTGGTCTTGAGCTGGGCAATCGCGCCCGCAACCACGCGCGGATCATCGGATGACAGCGCGCGGATCATCAGCGACATAGGCCAGATCATCCCCAGCCCGACATGCGGCCCGCCGATCCCGGTATGCCCGCCCTGCGAAAAAAAATAAGGATTGGCCGCGCTCCAGCAGCGCGCCTCGGTGCGGCGAAACAGCGCATCGTCGCGCGGGACGCAGCCGAGATAGGCGAGCGACGACAAGCTCGGCGCGTTGGCATCGTCCATGAACGCGGTATTGCCAAAGCCATCGACTTCATAGGCCCAGACGGCATTGGCGCCCTCGCCGATGCGGCCATATTGCGCCAAGGCGCTCTCGACGTCCCCCGCCAGCGCCAAAGCGTCATGCGCCAACGTCGCATCGTGCAGCACGCTGCCCGAAAGCTCTGCCAACCAGCGCAGCGCCTGCACCGCAAACAGATTGGCCGGGATCAGGAACGGATAGACGCAGGCATCGTCGGACGGGCGAAACATCGAATGGATCAGGCCGACCTTGCGCGTCGGCGCGCCCATCCCGCCCAGCATCAGGGTATCGGTGGGGTTGGGCGTCGACCGCTGAAAGCGATAGGGGCTGGTGCCGTCCTTGCGCTGTTCGGTGCGCAAGGTCGCAACGATCACTTGCGCGGCGCGGTGCCATTCGCTGTCGAAGGGCAAAGTATCGCCGGTTGCGCGCCAATAGCCATAAGCCAGCCGCACCACGTGGCACAGCGAATCGATTTCCCATTTCCGCTCGGCCACGCCCGGCCGCATCGCGGTCATGTCCGAAGAGACCCACCACAGCGGCGACCGCGCCGCATCGGGATCGCGGGCAAAGGCATTGGCATAGGCATCGATCAGCACCGAGCGCGCATGCCGCCCGATCAGCCCGCGATAGAGCCGCTGCAGCGCCGCATCGCCCCTGGCGAGATGGAGATAGCCCCAGACTTGCGCCGAACTGTCGCGCAGCCACATCGCCGGAATGTCGCCGGTCAGGATAAAACTGTCGGCCCGCCCGCCCACAATCCCGACTTCGACCGTGGTATCGAGCGTGTTGGGATAGCAATTGGCGAAGAGCCAGGCCAATTCCGGATCGGCGATCTGCGCCGAAACCCGCGCAATTTCCGCCTCTACCGCAGGGCTCGAAAAGCGCCGGTCTTTGGGCGACGGACGGCGCGAGACGAATTCGGCCGCCTGCGCGCGCGGCGCGGCTTCGGGCAAGACACCCACCCCTTCGGCCAGCGCCAGCGCCACCGCCCCGGCAGAGCCAAGGCGCCTCAAAAACAGGCGACGATCACAAAGGGCAGCAACAGACAGGGTCACGACAGAAAGATCGACTCAAGACTTGGGGGGCCGGGACTCGGGACGACGCCCGAAATCGCGGTTTGGCTGACGCCCCATTTCGAACACCAGATGGCCGCCGCGCGCAAGCATTGCGTGCGCAATCCAGCTTTTGGTCCAGGGTCGCCCGTTCCAGCGCACCGACTGGACATAGACCGCGTCGGGCCCGGCACCGGGCGCCTCGATCACCAGCCACCCGCCCGCCACGGCCAGCTCGGCACGGGGAAACAGCGGCGCGCCCAGGATCCACACACCGCTGACCGGATCGACCGAATAGAGCCCCAGCGCGCTCAGCACGAACCACGCACTCATCGCCCCGCAATCGTCGTTGCCGGGCAAGCCGTCGGGCGCGGCGGTATACATCGTCGCCAACAGGCTGCGCACGCGGCTTTGCGTTTTCCACGGCGCGCCGCACCAGGCGTAGAGCCAGGCAATGTGATGGCTGGGCTCGTTGCCCTGGGCATATTGGCCAACCATGCCGGATATGTCGGGCGGCGCATCGGGCAAGAGCCCGCTGTCGGCGGCAAACAGCGCATCGAGCCGCGCCTCGAACGCCGCATCGCCGCCCATCAGGTCGATCAGGCCATAGATGTCGTGCTGCGCCCCGAATGTCGCCTGCCAGGCGTTGCATTCGGTAAAATCGGGCCAATGCCGACTGTCATGCCCCAATGCGCGCGGGTCAAACGGTTCCGCCCAGCGTCCGTCGGACAGTTTCGGGCGGACGAAGCCGGTTTCGGGATCGTAGAGCGCGCGCCAGTTGCGCGACCGTGCGCGCAGTTTCGCAGCGTCGTCATGCGCCCCGGCCGCATCGGCAATCACCGCCATGGCGTGATCGTCGATCCCGTATTCGATGGTCTTGCTAGCGGATTCACGCACGGTATCGGCGGGAATATAGCCAAGCCGGCGATAGGGTTCGAGACCATGGCCCTCATCCTCAAACGCCAGCGCGCGCAGCCGGTGCCACAAGGCGGGCAAATCAAACCCGTCGGCGCCCTTGGCCAGCGCGTCGGCGATGACCACCAGCGAATGCCAGCCGATCATGCAATGCGTCTCGACCCCCTGCAACGGCCAGACCGGCGGCCCAAACGGGCTTTGCAGCGTCATCACCGCCAGATTGCGGGCAAAGCGCGCGTTTTGGGCGGGATCGATCAGCGTGAGCAGCGGATGCGCCGCGCGCCAGGTATCCCATAGCGAATAGGTGCTGTAATTCATTTCGCCCGGCGCCGCATAGTGCACCGCGCTGTCCATGCCGCGATAGCGCCCGTCGCTGTCGACGAACAGGCTGGGCGCAATCGCGGTGTGATAGAGCGCCGTAGCCATGATCCGCTGCTGATCCGCCGTGCCGCCGGTGACGCGGACCAGACCGAGCCGATCGGCCCATGCCGCGCGCGCAGCGGCGCGCACGCCATCGAAATCCCAGCCGGGGCATTCTGCATCGAGATTGGCAATCGCCCCTTCGACATCGACTCCCGACAAGGCGACCTTGACCAGCACCGGCGTCTTGTCGGCCTCGGGCAGCATGATCGCCATTTTGAGCTGCGCCCCGGCAATGCCGCTGCTGCCCTCCGCCACGGGACCATCGGCGGTAAAGAAGCGGACGTCATCAAGCTGACACGACAGCCGCATGGCAAAGTGGATCTGCCGACCGTCGGCCCATTGGTGGACATGGCGGCTGCCGACGATCAGGTTCGCGCCGACACGTTGCAGGCTGGCCTCGCTCACTCCCGTATCGGCCGCCGGATCATCGCGCAGGCTCGCGGTATCGGGCGTGGGCTGCGCGCCATGCGCAAAATCGATCAACAAGTATCCGGGCGTGGGAAAGCGATAGCGGTGCAACCCCGTGCGCGCCGTCGCGGTCAATTCGACCGAAATGCCGCTGTCCTTGAGGCGCACGGCGTAAGCGCCGGGCTCTGCCCGTTCGTCGGCGTGGTCAAACGCCTGGCGATAGCTGCCCTGGGGTCGTTCGCGCGTACCGGGATCGAGCACCAGCGGGCCGATGCGCGGCACGATCAGCACATCCATCAGATCGCTTGCGCCCGTCCCGCTCAGATGATTGTGCGAAAAGCCCATGATCGAAGGATCATCATGGTTGTAGCCCGAACAGGCGTCCCAGCGCCCGGTATCGGTATCGGGCCCAAGCTGCACCATCCCGTAAGGCTGGCACGCCGCCGGAGTCGTATGGCCATGTCCGCCCGTGCCGATCATCGGATCGACCGCAGTCACGTCGTCGGCGCCAGCCCCCGCCCCGGCCCCGGCCCCGGCCCCAGCAAGTGCCTGCCCCAGCGCGCGCGCCGACCCGAGCGTCGCGGCAAGACCCGCTGTCGCCTTGATCAAATCCCGCCGGGTGGTGGTCACGCGCATTCTCCTTGGCGGATGGGCGATAGAGCAGGACCGGTGTTGCCAGCAAGGTCATGGACGATTTGCCCGACGCGACGTCAGGATTTCCCCGAAACCTGCTGCGCAATTGCCTCAACCATGCCGCGCACCTTGAGATCATCGGCAAAGGCGGGATCGCACAGCAGGCCGATCCTGCGGCGAAAGGCATAGCCGGTCACCTCGATCGGCACTGTCCCCGGCACGCCCAGCGAGATCGGCGCCGTGGTGATCCCGAGGCCCGCCGCAACCATCGCGAGACACCGCTCATCGCTCTCGCTGCGCAAGGCAAAGCGCGGACGCACTCCGGCGGCAGTGAAAAACCGGCTGGTATCTTCCAGAATCTCGCAGGCGCGCCGCGCGATCATGATTTCGCTGGCGAGATCTTCGGGCGCGACTTCGCCCGCTTGCGCCAGCCGATGCGCGGCGGGCACGATCATCCGATAGGGTTCTTCCCAAAGCGGAAAGGCGACAAGCGCATGTTCGACATCGCGCAACAGCGTCACCGCACAAGCGATCCGCCCGCTGGCAAGGCCCCCGCGCAGTTCATGGTCGCTGCCTTCGATCACCTCGACTCCAAACGCGCCCAGCAAAGGCTCGACCACCGCGCGCAAGGCCGGTGCGGCAATCGTGCGGATCGTGCCCAGCCGCAGCGTCGGCCAATCGGGCGCAGTCCCCCGGCCAAAGCTGTCGGCGGCGCGAAAGCCGCGTTCGAGATCGCGCGCAATCGCCAGAAACGCGCCGCCCGCCTCGGTCAGGCGAACAAGGCGGCGATTGCGCACAAACAGCCGCGTCCCGACCAGCCGTTCCAGCTCGGCAATCCCCGCCGACAGCGAAGGCTGCGTGATATGCAGCCGTGCCGCCGCCTGAACGAAGCTGCCCGCGTCGGCGACACCGAGGAACTGGCGAATGTGATGCCGCTTTATCATAGATGAAACCTATATGAAGGCGCGCCCATTTTCAATTTCCGACGAAGTCCATGTTCGGGTAATCTCGCCGAAATCGAAAAAAGAGGATGCCATGCGCGCGACGCCTGAATTCGACTTCGGCTTGTCCGAGCAAACCATGATGCTGCGCGATGCGGTCGCGCGCTTTGCCGACGAACGCATCGCGCCGATCGCCGCCGCGATCGATGCCGAAGACCGTTTCCCGCGCGAACTCTGGCCCGAAATGGGCGCGCTCGGGCTCCATGGGCTGACCGTGGACGAAGCCGACGGCGGGCTCGGGCTTGGCTATCTCGACCATGTCATCGCCGTCGAGGAAGTCAGCCGCGCCAGCGCCAGCCTCGGCCTGTCCTATGGCGCGCATTCGAACTTGTGCGTCAACCAGATCCGTCGCTGGGCCAGCCCGGAGCAAAAGGCGAAATATCTCCCCCGCCTGATCAGCGGCGACCATGTCGGCGCGCTTGCCATGTCCGAGGTCGGCGCGGGCAGCGACGTGGTCAGCATGAAGCTGCGCGCCGATCCGGTGCCGGGCGGGTTTCGGCTCAACGGCACGAAATACTGGATCACCAACGGCTCGGTCGCCGACACGCTGGTCGTCTATGCCAAGACCGCACCCGACAGCGCATCGCGCGCGATCACCGCGTTCCTGATCGAAAAGGACTTTGCCGGATTTGCGATCGGGCAAAAGATCGACAAGATGGGCATGCGCGGCTCGCCCACTGCCGAGCTGGTGTTCGACGATTGCTTCATCCCCGAAGACGCCGTGATGGGCCCCTTGCACGGCGGCGTCGGCGTCCTGATGAGCGGGCTCGACTATGAACGCGTGGTACTCGCCGGATTGCAATTGGGGATCATGCAGGGCTGCCTCGACACGGTCATTCCCTATGTCCGCGAACGGCGCCAGTTTGGTAAGCCGATCGGCACGTTTCAGCTGATCCAGGCCAAAATTGCCGACATGTATGTCGCGCTGCAATCGGCGCGCGCCTATGTCTATGCCGTGGCGCGCGCCTGCGACAAGGGCCAGACCACGCGCTTCGACGCGGCGGGCGCGATCCTGCTCGCCAGCGAAAACGCCTTTCGCGCGGCGGGCGAGGCGGTCCAGGCGCTGGGCGGCGCGGGCTATACGCGCGACTGGCCGGTCGAACGCTTTTTGCGCGATGCGAAACTGCTCGACATCGGCGCGGGGACCAACGAAATCCGCCGCATGCTGATCGGCCGCGAACTGATCGGAGCACGCGGATGACGGCAATCCACCCTTATTGCGAGACTCCGCTCGTCCTGAGCCTGCCGAAGGACGCGCGCCAACGTCAGCCCCACATATTGAACCACCCGGATCCAGCCCCGCGCGTATCCTTCGACAGGCTCAGGATGAGCGGCGTTGATGAAATCGTGAACACCCGCCGGAGCATGGCATGAGCGCGCCCGTCATCCCCACCACGCTCGACCGCGCCGCGCCCGAGGCGCAAGCGCGCGACGCGCACAACCGCGCATTGGCCGCGCAACTGCGGACCCGCGTGGCGCGCATTGCCGAAGGCGGCGGCGCAAAAGCGCGCGAACGCCACACCGCGCGGGGCAAGCTCCTGCCGCGCGAACGCGTCGAACGCCTGCTCGATCCAGGCTCGCCCTTGCTCGAACTGGGCCAGATGGCCGCATACGGGCTCTATGATGACGAAGTGCCCGGCGCCGGACTGATCACCGCGATCGGGCGCGTTTCCGGGCGCCACGTCATGATCGTGGCCAACGACGCCACGGTCAAGGGCGGCACCTATTACCCGATGACGGTCAAGAAGCATTTGCGCGCGCAGGCGATCGCCGCCGAAAATCGCCTGCCTTGCGTCTATCTCGTCGATTCAGGCGGGGCCAACCTGCCGCATCAGGCCGAAGTCTTTCCCGACCGCGATCATTTCGGGCGGATCTTTTTCAATCAGGCGCAGATGTCGGCGCAAGGCATTGCCCAGATTGCCTGCGTCATGGGCAGTTGCACGGCGGGCGGCGCCTATGTGCCCGCCATGAGCGACGAGACGGTCATCGTGCGCAAACAGGGCACGATCTTTCTCGCAGGTCCCCCGCTGGTCAAGGCCGCGACGGGCGAGGACATCACCGCCGAAGATCTCGGCGGCGGCGATCTTCATGCGCGCAAATCGGGCGTGGCCGATCATCTGGCCGCCAACGACGATCATGCGCTGGCCATCCTGCGCGATATTGTCAGCACGCTGCCCCCGCCGCATCAGGCATCGGTCAACCGCCGCGAGCCAGCCGCGCCGCTCTACCCCGCCGACGATCTCTACAGCCTGATCCCCGAAGACGTGCGCGCGCCCTACGATGTGCGCGAAGTCATCGCGCGGATCGTCGACGGCAGCGAATTTCACGAATTCAAGCCGCTGTACGGCACCACGCTGGTCACCGGCTTTGCCCATATCCACGGGATGCCGGTGGCGATCCTGGCCAATAGCGGCGTGCTGTTTTCCGAAAGCGCGACCAAAGGCGCGCATTTCATCGAACTGGCCTGCCAACGCCGCATCCCGCTGCTGTTTCTGCAAAACATCACCGGCTTCATGGTCGGCGGCAAGTATGAAGCCGAAGGGATCGCGCGCCATGGCGCGAAGCTGGTCACTGCCGTTGCCACCGCCAGCGTGCCAAAGATCACCGTGCTGATCGGCGGATCGTTCGGCGCGGGCAATTACGGCATGTGTGGACGCGCCTATGACCCGCGCTTCCTGTTCACCTGGCCCAATTCGCGCATTTCGGTGATGGGCGGCGAACAGGCGGCCAGCGTGCTGGCCACGGTCCACCGCGACGCCGCGCACTGGACGCCGGAGCAGGCCGAAGCCTTCAAGGCGCCGATCCGCGACCGCTTCGAGGAAGAAGGCAGCCCGTATTTCGCCTCGGCCCGGCTGTGGGACGACGGAATCATCGATCCGGTGCAGACCCGCGATGTCGTCGGCCTGTCGCTCGCCGCCTGTCTCGAATCTCCCATTGCCGAACATGCCCGGTTCGGCGTGTTCCGGATGTAGGATGTGGTGATGATCCAATCTCTTCTCATCGCCAATCGCGGCGAAATCGCCTGCCGCGTGATCCGCACCGCGCGACGGATGGGCATTCGCACGATTGCCGTCCATTCCGACGCCGATGCGCAGGCGCTCCATGTGCGCATGGCCGACGCGGCGGTGGCGATCGGCCCTGCCCCGGTGCGCCAATCCTATCTCGTCGGCGAGCGGATCATCGCCGCCGCACTGGAATCGGGCGCGGACGCGATCCATCCCGGCTATGGCTTTCTGTCGGAAAACGCCGCCTTTGCGCAAAGCGTAATCGATGCGGGCCTGATCTGGGTCGGCCCCGACCCCGCCAGCATCACCGCGATGGGCCTGAAAGACGCGGCCAAGCGCCTGATGGCCGAGGCGGGCGTGCCGGTGACGCCGGGCTACATGGGCGAAAATCAGGCGCCGGACTTTCTCGCCGCCGAAGCTGCCGCAATCGGTTATCCCGTGCTGATCAAGGCGGTCGCGGGCGGCGGCGGCAAGGGCATGCGGCTGGTCGAAGACCCGGCAGACTTTGCCCAGGCGCTCGCCTCGTGTCAGCGCGAAGCCGCAAGTGCCTTCGGCAATCCCCATGTGCTGATCGAGAAATACATCCTCAGCCCGCGCCATATCGAAGTGCAAGTGTTCGGCGATGCGCACGGCAACGTGGTCCATCTGTTCGAACGCGACTGTTCGCTGCAGCGCCGCCACCAGAAAGTGATCGAAGAGGCCCCGGCCCCCGGCATGAACGCGCAAACGCGCGCGGCGCTCTGCGCAGCGGCGGTGCGCGCGGCACGGGCGGTCCAATACCGGGGCGCAGGCACGATCGAATTCATCGCCGACGGCTCGGCGGGGCTCGATGCGAGCCGCATCTGGTTCATGGAAATGAACACCCGGCTTCAGGTCGAACACCCGGTCACCGAAGCGATCACCGGGGTCGATCTGGTCGAATGGCAATTGCGCGTAGCCAGCGGCGAACCGCTGCCGCTGACGCAAGAGCAGATCACGCTGACCGGCCACGCGGTCGAAGCGCGGCTCTATGCCGAAGACCCGGCGACCGGATTTCTGCCCAGCATCGGGCGGCTCGATCATCTGCGCCTGCCCGAATGCGGGCGCGTCGACAGCGGCGTCGAACAGGGCGACACGGTCAGCCCGTTCTACGATCCGATGCTGGCCAAGCTGATCCGCCATGCGCCCACCCGCGCCGAAGCGCTGAACGGGCTGGCAGAAATGGCCCGATCGGTCGAATGCTGGCCGGTTCGCACCAATGCCGCCTTCGTCGCGCGCGCGCTGAGCGATGGCGATGTCATGGCCGGGCGGCTCGATACCGGGCTGGTCGGACGGCGCGGCGATGATTGGGCGGCGCGCCCCGCGCCCGGCGAGGCGCTGCTGCGGGCCGTGGCACGGGCGATCCACCCGGCGCCCGCGACGGCGCTGACCGGCTGGCGGCTCAACGCACCGCCCGCCCCCGTCGTGGTGCGGCTCGATGACGGCGAAGCCGTTCATGCCGTCACCCCCGGCAACGCAGGCGGCGTCGCGCTCACGCGCTACAGGAACGGCTATCTGGCAAGCGAGGCAGGCACGACTTGGCTGATCACGCCGTGGCGCCCCGCCGGGGCCGAAGGCGAAGACGGCGCAGGCACGATCCATGCGCCGATGCCGGGGCTCGTCACTTCGGTCATGGTCGCCGCCGGGGATCGCGTGACCAAGGGCCAGACCCTGCTCACGCTCGAAGCGATGAAAATGGAACAGGCGATCAAGAGCCCGCTCGACGGGATCGTCCTGGACCTGCCCGTCGTCGCCGGGCAACAAGTCGGCGCCGATGCGCTGCTGATCCGTGTCGAAAAGGAGCCTGCGTAATGCCCGGTCGTTTCTTTGAAGATTGGGACATCGGCACCCGCCTCACGCATCAGCCGAGCCGCACCGTGACCGAGACCGACAACCTGCTGTTTTCGGCGATGACTCACAATCTGCAACCGCTGCACCTCGATGCCGAAACCGCGCGGGCGAGCGAATTCGGCCAGATTCTGGTCAATTCGACCTTCACTTTCGCCTTGTGCATCGGCCTGTCGGTCGGCGACACCACCGTCGGCACGCTCGTCGCCAATCTCGGCTTCGACAAAGTGGTCACGCCCAAACCGACGTTCATCGGCGACACGCTGACCTGTCACAGCGAAGTGATCGACCGCCGCGAAAGCCGATCCCGGCCCGAAGCGGGCATCGTCACCTTCCGCCACTGGCTGACCAACCAGCGCGGCGAAGAAGCCCTGTCCTGCACCCGCACCGCCCTGATCAAGCGCCGCCCGTCAGCGGCGGAATGATGGGATGGGTTCGGGTCGCATCCTCCCCCCCTCGTCATTCCCGCGAACGCGGGAATCCAGTTTCTGATGCCTCGTAATTACGCAACCGTTGAGGCTGGATTCCCGCCTTCGCGGGAATGACGAGGGGCGTGGCGATTTTTGATCGAAATCGGAATGTCCGATGGTGCATTGAACTTCGCTGACGCAGGCCTCCGCATAGCAGGGCTGGATACGTATTCGCCTGTTGCGGGCCGGGCCATCATGGCACAAGCAGCCGAGGCCGTGTCCAGCGAGGTGCAGTGATGAACGAAGCAGGCTCCGGGGCCGAATGGTGGCGCGGCGCGACGATCTATCAGATCTATCCGCGCAGTTTTGCCGACAGCAATGGGGACGGCATCGGCGATTTGCCGGGGATTACCGCGCATCTTGATCATGTGGCGCGGCTGGGCGCCGATGCGATCTGGATTTCGCCGTTCTTTACCAGCCCGATGGTCGATTTCGGCTATGACGTGGCCGATTATCGCGATGTCGATCCGATTTTCGGTACGCTCGGCGATTTCGACGCACTTGTCGCGCGCGCGCACAGCCTGGGTCTGCGCGTCACCATCGATCTCGTCTTTGCGCATACTTCCGATCGTCACGCCTGGTTTGGCGAAAGCCGCGCGAGCCGCGTGGGCGAGCGCGCCGACTGGTATGTCTGGGCCGATGCGAAACCCGACGGCACCCCGCCCAACAACTGGCAATCGGTGTTCGGCGGCCCGGCCTGGACCTGGGACGCGCGGCGCGGGCAATATTATTATCATCAGTTCCTGAAAGAACAGCCGCAGCTCAATGTTCACTCGCTCGCCGTGCAGGACGCGCTGCTCGATGTGGTGCGCTTCTGGCTCGATCGCGGGGTCGACGGGTTCCGCTTCGACGCGCTCAATCATGCGATGTTCGATCCGGCGCTGACCGACAATCCGCCCGCGACCGACGACCGGCAGCGCACGCGATCCTACGATTTTCAGATCAAGACCTACAGCCAGGGGCACCCCGATGTCGTCGGCCTGGTCGAACGCATCCGCACGGTCTGCGACACGTATGGCGCGATCTTTACCGTGGCCGAAGTCGGCGGCGATGATGCCATGCCCCTTATGAAGGCTTACACGGCGGGCAATCACCGGCTGTCGAGCGCTTATGGCTTCGACTTCCTCTATGCCCCGGCGCTGAGTGCCGCGCTTGTCGCCAGGGCGATGCGCGACTGGCCCGGCAAAACGGGGCGCGACGGCCTGGCCGAAGGCTGGCCAAGCTGGGCCTTTGAAAACCACGATGCGCCGCGTTGCCTGTCGCGCTGGGCCGATGAAGCCTCGCGCCCCGCCTTTGGCCGCATGGCGATTGCGCTGCTCGGCGCCTTGCGCGGCAATATTTTCATCTATCAGGGGCAGGAACTGGGCCTGTTGCAGGACGACATCCCGTTTCACTTGCTCAAAGACCCCGAAGCGATTGCCAACTGGCCGCTGACGCTCGGGCGTGACGGCGTGCGCACGCCGATGCCGTGGGTTCCCGATGCGCCGAACGGCGGCTTTACCAGCGGCACGCCCTGGCTGCCGCTGTCGCCGGGCAACATCGCCCGCGCCGTCGCCGCGCAGGAACACGATCCCACCGCTCTGCTGGCGCATACCCGCCATGTCCTCGCGCTTCGCCGCGCGCATCCGGCGCTGCGCCGGGGCACGATCGATCATCTGCGCGTCCATGGCGATGTGCTGTCGTTTACCCGGCGGATCGCGGGCGAGGCGATCCATTGCGCGTTCAATATCGGCGGCGGCGCCCATGCCCACGCCTGCCCGGCGGGCGATGCGATCCTGTCTGTCAATGGCGCCGATCCTGCGCACTTGCCCGCGTGGGGCGCAACAATGGTCATCGTCGATCCGCTGTGAAAGTTGCTGCACGCCGCCCATGCCCCGCTATAGTCGCGAGGCGAATTGGAGATGACGATGCAGTGGACTGTGGATTCGGAAACGGGCGTTTTGACCGATGTCTTGTTGTGCCCGCCTGACCATTATCACTGGCTGGAAACCAACGCGGTGGCCGTCTCCACGCTGGCCTCATCGGCGCAGTTCGACCGCGCGACGATGCTGCGCCAGTGGGACGGACTGATCTCCGCGCTCGAAAGCGCCGAGGTCAATCTGCACTTTCTCAAGCCCAGCGCGGCGCATCCCTATCAGGTCTATACCCGCGATTCGAGCCAGACCACACCCTGGGGCCCCATCCTGACCCAGCTCGCCCTGCCGCAACGGCGCGGCGAATATGCTGCGGTGCTCGATTTTCATCTAGCCGCCGACGGCTTTCACCGTTTCGCCAGCGAAGGCGTAGTCGAAGGCGGCGATATTCATGTCGTGCGCCCCGGCCTGCTGATCATCGGCCATTCCGGCGTGCGTACCAACCGCACCGGCGCCGAACAGTTCGCCGGATGGTTCAAGCAGCAAGGCTGGGAAACGCGGCTTGAAGAATTTCCCGCGCATTTCCTGCATCTCGATGTCTTGTTCTGCATGGCGACCGATCGCATCGCGGTCGCCTGCATCGACGTGCTGGGCGAAGATTTCGCGCGCTATCTCAAGGCGCACGACATCGACATCGTCGAAGCAAGCTATCCCGAAGTCATGGCGATGAGCTGCAACCTGCTCTCGCTCGGCGCAACCCGTGTGATCAGCCCGGCACACAGCGTCCGCATCAATGCCGAGCTGCGCGCGCGTGGCGTGACCGTGATCGACCCGCCGCTCGACATGTTTGCGCGTGGCGGCGGCAGCATTCATTGCATGACCATGCCGCTCAAGCGCGAGGCCCTGAAATGACCAGCGCAATGACCAGCGCAATGACCACCGATCTGCGCGTCTCGGGCGAACGGCTCTGGGCCAGCCTGACCGAAACCGCCCGCTTTGGCGCGATTCCCGGCACGGAGCGCGGCATGTGCCGCCTGACTCTGTCGGATGAAGACATTGCCGTGCGCCACTGGTTTGTCGCCGCCTGCCGCGAAATCGGCATGGCGGTGACCAGCGACCGCATCGGCACGCTGTTTGCCCGCCGCGAAGGCAGCGAGCCCGGCCTGCCCCCGATCGCCATAGGCAGCCATCTCGATACGCAGCCGACCGGCGGGCGCTTTGACGGCATTTACGGCGTGCTCGCGGGTCTCGAAGTCGCGCGCACGCTGCATGACGCCGGGATCGTCACCCGCCATCCGATCGAAGTGATCGACTGGACCAACGAGGAAGGCGCGCGCTTTGCCCCGGCAATGGTCGCCTCGGGCGTGTTCGCCGGCGTGTTCAGCCTCGATTACGCGCTGGCACAGGAAGATCGCGACGGCGTGTCTCTGGGCGAAGCGCTCGCGCGCTCGGGCTTTGCTGGCGAACAGGATGTCGGCGCGCACCCGCTCGCCGCCCATTTCGAACTGCATATCGAACAGGGCCCCGTGCTCGAGGCCGAAGGCCTTGAAATCGGCGTGGTCAGCGGGGTTCAGGGCATCCGCTGGTTTGACGTCGTGGTCAAAGGCCAGACCTGCCACGCCGGGACGACGCCGATGCATCTGCGCCGCGATGCGCTCCACGCCGCCGCGCGGCTGGCCATCGCGGTCGACGACATCGGACGCTCCGATCCGGGCGCTTCGCTGTCGACGATCGGGCTGTTTCAGGCCTATCCCGGATCGCGCAACACCGCGCCGGGCGAAGTACGCCTGACTGTCGACTTGCGCCATCCCGAAGTGACCGGGCTCGACCGCATGGAAGCCGCGCTGAAAGACGCCATCGCTGCGCTGAAGGCATCGCAGAACGTGGCGATCGCATTGACCCCGGTATGGTCCTCCCCGCCGGTGACGTTCGATCCGGGCGTGCTCGATGCGATTGGCGGCGCGACACGGCGGCTGGGCTATTCGCACCGTACGATGCTGTCGGGCGCGGGCCACGATTCGGTCTATACCGCGCGCGTCGCGCCGACGGGGATGATCTTCGTCCCTTGCGAAGGCGGGATCAGCCACAACATCGCCGAAGCCATCACGCCCGCCGACGCAGCACGCGGCGCCAACCTGCTGTTGCAGGCCGTGCTCGATTACGACCGGGCGACCAATATCTAAGACCAAGGTGCCGTGATGGCGGTTTCCCCCCCTCCCCTTCAGGCTACGGCATTCACACATCGCGGATCACGAAAATTTATACCGTGAAATCAATGAGGTATAAACTATCGTCATTCCCGCGAAGGCGGGAATCCAGTCAGCCTAACGTCTTGATCATACGTCGAATTCTGGATTCCCGCCTTCGCGGGAATGACGAACAAAAGTGGAATGTGTGAATGCCCCATCCCCTTCAGGGCAGGGGCTTGATAAGTTCTGATCGCTGCACCTTGGGATAACCGGCCCAAAGTGCAATTTCACCCGATGCCGCCACGTGCCACGCGGGGGGCAGCCGATTTCGGTCTGTCCTTTTCGGGAGAATTCGCATGTCCTTGATCAAGTCGCTCGCGCTTGCCGGCAGCCTGGTTGCCTTTGGCGCCGCAGCGCATGCCGCGCCGCCGCCCGCGACCTTTGCCCGCTGCGCCGTCTGCCACAACGCCGAAAAGGGCGCCCCCGCCAAGATCGGCCCCAATCTGTGGGGCGTCTATGGCAAAAAGGCCGCCAGCAGCAGCTTCACCTATTCCGCCGCGCTGAAATCGGCCAAACTGACCTGGAACGACGCCACGCTCGACAAGTGGCTGACCGGCCCGATGCAAATGGTCCCCGGCACCCTGATGTCCTTCCCCGGCCTCAAAGATCCCGCCAAACGCGCCGAAGTGATCGCGTGGCTCAAGACCCAGCACTGATCGCCACCGCCGTCAATCAAGGCCGCGCCCCCAGCCTTCGGAACAGGTCGGCAATGCGGACGGTCCGGAACGGCAGCATCGCAAACGCGAACGACCATAAGCTGCCGTTCCTACCGACCAACGTCAGCGTCAGCTTCGCGCCCCAATCGAAGTCGTTCGCTGGCTTGTGGTCAGAACCCAATAGCGGACGCCAGCGCCAATTGCGTATACTGGCCCCGGAATTTCAGGCGGCGCGGTCGCTCGACATGTCTGGGCCTGCTCGCTATCCCTCACCAAAGTCGAGTGACTTCAGGAGGGGTGTGAATGGACTGGAAAACGGCACAATCTAGTGCGGACGACTTACTTGCAGAAGGGCTCTGCGCGCTACTTTCCGCCTCAAAGTCCAAAACGCATCTGCAAGGCGCGGGTAACTATCTTATCTCACTTGCTGGCAAGCCAATGTATGTCGGCGAAGCCAAAGATTGCCGAAAACGGCTAGCTCAGCAGATCGATGAACGCCTCTCCACCTTTTACAAAAATTACCGTGGACTTGGATCAAATCCCATCCAATCAATTTTTTCACGATTCAAGTCATCCCTGTTTCCTTCGGGCGAAAGGAAATTGAGGACTTTGGAATCGTCAATCTACCAACTCAGTTAAACCGCTTCCAATTGGGAAAACGAACAATCCAACCAAGAGCTAACAGCACGGAACGCTGGATGCGATTGCAAGAACTGTCTGCCAATTTGCTGACTCAAGGAGAAACCCGCTGCGAAGAGATAGACTTCAGACCGTGGGCGGTGGCCACAGCCCCGGATTCTAGCGGCCTCTATCTGATACGCTCCCCGCAAGGTGAGATCATTTACGTTGGCGAAAGCAGTGGCATAAAAGCACGCTTCCGCACGCATGGCACTCAGACCTATTTTTCGGCGGTTAGACGGAATTTGGGTGTCGATCTCCTAGGTTTTCAGCTTCAAACAATAAAGGGCAAGAAACGCTATTTCTCCGATGAGGAAGATAGGCGGGTTACGAATTACCTTAGCCAATGTTCGATCGGCTTTTTCCCTGTTCCTATTGGTCGCTATGAATTGGAAGAACATCTTATTGCCAAGCACAGGCCCATCCTAAATCGGAAGGCGAAGCCTGCTTAAAACAATCCTCCTTCCCCTTGGAGGGCTAAAGAAAATTCCGGGGCCAGTATACCCATTAGAGTGTTTTCGAGACAAATGGAATCATCTGGCGCCTTGCGAAAACTCGACAAACCAATAACCTAGAGTGCTTCGGCAACGACGGCTTGCCAATCAAGGCTGACCAGAACCCGTCAGACGGCAAACGGCCCAGTTCCTGCCTTTGGTTGGCCATGAACAAAAGCGGCTTTTGACGGATCGACTTATGCCCGTAAACGACCGCTACGTTGGCTATCCTGACATTGACTGCCCACAAGAAAGGGCCGGCAGCTTGCGCCACCGGCCCCGTTGTTTCGCATTCGCGTTGATCAGAAGAACAGGATGCCGCCCAGGGCCAGGGCGTCGCTCTTGGCTTCGTTGCCGTTGTGGGCGGTGGCGGTGGTGTGGGTGTATTCGCCGATCAGCGTGACCCAGCTGGTCAGGCCATAGCGCAACTGGCCGACGGTGCTGGCGTTCTTGTCGACGAGCGTCGGATTGGCAATCGCGTCGGCATCGTTGGCATAGTGCAGCAGGCTGGCGCCATAGCTGCCTGCGGCGGTGAACTTGCCCAGTGTGACCAGCGCCTGGAAATAATAGCCATCGCTGCCGCGCCGATTGCCAAAGGTATCGGTGTCGAACAAGTTGAGCACGGTCGTGCCGAGGCCGGTCGCGGTGTAGTAATAGCCCAGCAATTGCACCGGGCCCGCCGTGGCCTTGCCGCCGAAATCGAGCCCCTGCCCGGTGTACGAACCGCCGGTCACGACATCGTGCTTTTGCGTGATGCCCGAAACCCAGGTGTGCAGGCCCACGCCGCCCACTTTGCCGTCCCAGGTCAGCTTGCCCTGAAAACCGGGCTGGCTGTTGGCCTGAGCCGGGCCGGACAGCGATTCGAGCGGCTGAAACACGCCGACCGACAGATGCACACCGGCAAGGCCCGGCGTCGTATACGTGATCTGCGGCTGGAAATCGGTGTAGATATAGCCGACGCCGATGCGGCCGAGCGTGGTGTTGGCGGGCGCGACATTGCCGCCGGGCGAGCCCGAGGCGAGCAGGGTAATGTCATTGAGAATGGCGTCGGAGCCGAACAGGCCGATGTCGCGACCGATTTTCACTTCGCCGAAATCGGGACGCGCGAACGTCAGGTAGGTCTGGCGGAAATCGATCCCCGATGTGGCGAGCGCGGTCGGTTGCCCGCCGTTGTTGGCGCCGAGCGCGCCGTAATTGGCACTGTTGATCCCCGGATACATGCCGAAATGCGCGCCGACGTCCCAACCGCCCTGTTTGGTGGTCACATCGATCTTGAGGAAGCCCGGCAGAAGGCCGTTGCGGACCGAGCTGACGCCATTGCTGCCGACATCGGCGACGCCGCCTGCAACGGCAGTGTGGGCGCCCGGCGTCTCGGTGGCGTCATGGACATAGAACCCGTTGACCGAGCCCGAAAACTTGACCGTGGCGCCGCCGACTTCAAAGCCGATGCCGCTGTCGGATGCCTTGATCAATCGGCCCGATGCGGATTCGGCGACAGGCGCAGCGGCTGCCACAGGGGCGGGCGCAGGCGCGGCGGCCTTCGCCTCCTCGGCCTGCTCTTCCTTCATCAGGTCGGCATAATCGTCGTCGGACAGAATGCCCTTGTCATGCAGCCGCTTGAGCAAGGCCTCGCTGGTGCCGGCATGCGCGCTCGTCGCCACCAGGCAAAGCGCCATCGCGGCGGCACAGCCACCGAAAATCCGTTTCGCAGACATTGGTATCCCCTCACTTCTTCCGCACGATCTGTGCTGGATTGCTGCGCACAATGCGTCGGCGCGGCGAGGGTCGGAATTGGACTTTGGGCCCTGATACTTTGGACCAATAGAACGCGATGAAACGGCTCAGGGCGCAATCGCCACGCCCCAGGGCGATCCGCCCGCAGGAACGGTCGCGATCACGCTGCGCCCGGCGAGGTCCACCACGCTGATGGTGTCGGTCATGCCGTTGGCGACGATCGCGTGCTTGCCGTCGGGGGTGATCGCCAGATGCCAGGGCCGCCCGCCGACGCGGACATAGCCCGTGACCGTCCGGCTTTGCACATCGACCAGCGCAATCTGGTTGGCCCGGCCCAGCGCGATCACCGCAAGGCGCCCGCCGTCGGTAAAGCGGATGCCGCAGGGCATGACTTTGTAGCTTTGCGTTTCCGGCGGGGCGAACGACAATGTCGCGGTGACCTTGCGCGTCGCCACATCGATGACCTGAACCACTTGCCCGGTTTCGTCGGCGACCCACAAATCCCGTCCATCGGGGGTGAATTCGACATGGCGCGGGCGGTGTGCGGTGGGCGTCTGGTCGATCGCCTTGCGCGTGGCGATGTCGATCCAGGACACGAAATGCTGGTCTTCGCTCGTCACCACCAGCCATTTGCCGTCGGGGCTTTCGGTTACGCCCTCGGGCTCGCGCCCGACCGGCACTTGCCAGGCGACTTCGCCTTTGGCGAGGTCGATCGCGGTGACGGCGGCATCGTCCTCGTTGGACACATAGAGCATGCGCCCGTCGCGCGAGGGCCAGAACTGTTCCGGGTCCTGCCCCGATGGCAACGAGGCGATCAACCGTCCGCTCTGCCGGTCGCGCACTTCGACCGCATTGTCGGTGCCGACCGCGACAAGGACTTTGGTGCCGTCGCGCGACAGGGCAATGCCGCGCGGGCGCTGCCCCACCGGCCAGGTCGCAATGACCTTGTCGGCGGCAAGGTCGATCACCGTGACGCTGTTGCCGCGCTCGTTCGACACATAGGCCGTGCCCGCGCCCCCACTCTGCGCAAGAGCCGCGCCCCCGACACCGAGCGCCAACACGCTGCTCAACACCATGCTGCAAACCGGGCGGAGCGAAAGGGTGCACAAAACGGACATGCGAAGCGTTATCCACTTACCGGCCAGACGGGCATACCGTACTAAGGTACAATGGGTTAGTATATGGCCCGTGCAGTATCGCGGATAACAGCAAGCATGCGATGTCTGACGGCGGCGCCGCGCCCGGCCCCGGCGGCCCGCCCATGGAGGAACCTGAAATGATCCGCAAGTTTACGCCGCCCAAGTTGTCGTTTCGGGCGTCGGCGCGTCTGATTCTGGCCAGCGCCATGGCGGTTGCCACGATCGGCATCAGCAGCCAGTTGCTGGCCCACGGCAATGTCACGCCGCAGCCGGTCGATACCAGCGCCCTGCCCGACATTCAGCCCGATAACGACACCTGGCTGACGCACAATCCCTATCGCGGCAATGCCAAGGCGATCGAGATCGGCGAATCCGCATTCGGCCAGAATTGCGCGCGGTGCCATGGGCTTGGCGCCATTTCCGGCGGGATCGCGCCCGATCTGCGCTATCTCGAGCTTGGCGACAGCGGCGACGAATGGTTTGTGCAGCGCTATCATCACGGGTCGAGCCACGACGGCAAAGTCTATATGCCGCCGATGGGTGAAATCCTTGGCCAAAAAGCCGGTTGGGCGATCCGCGCCTGGCTCGAAACCAAGCACACCGATGAGTGACATCCTGTCCCGTCGCGCGCTGCTCGGCGGCGCGCTGGCGCTGGGCGGCGCTTCGCTGCTGCCCGCGCGGGTTGCAGCGGCTCCGCTTGCCAAAGTGCGCGAAATCGGGGCCTTGCGCATCGCGGTCTATGCCGACAACCGCCCCTGGTCGTGGGACGATCATGGCACTGTGCGCGGGGTCGATGCCGATCTCGGTCGCGCACTCGCGGCAAAGCTGGGCGTGCGCGCCGATGTCGTCGCGTTCATGCCCGGCGATGATCTCGGCGCCGATTTCCGCAACACCGTCTGGCGCGGCGGGCTGCTCGGGTTTCAGGTTTGCGACGTGATGCTCCATGTCCCGTTCGATCATGAGCTGATGATGAAAAACGATCAGGTGGCGATCGTCGCGCCCTATTACCGCGAAGGCTTTGCCATGGTCTGCGGCAACGAACAGAGCGATTGCGAAGTTCTGCCCCCGCAGCTTCACGGGCGCAGGCTCGCGGCAGAAACCGCGTCTGTATCCGACGCCTATCTGGTCGGCGGATTCGGCGGCCTGCTGCGCAGCAACGTGCATCATTATCAGGGCGGATACGAAGCGGCCGAGGCCGTGGCCAAAGGCGAGGCCGACGCCGCGCTTGCCACACGCGCGCAAGTCGAATCCGTGCTGCACGACTATCCGGGCAAGGACTTGCATCGGCGCAAGGGACCAATCCCGGCGATGGTCTCGCCCGGATGGGACATTGCCATGGCAGTCAAGGACAACAGCCGGACTCTGGGCGACGCGCTCGAAACGATCGTCGCCGACATGATCAAAAGCGGCGAGATGGCGTCGCTGTTTGGCGGCCACGGCGTCGAATGGCATGCGGCTATCGCGGCCTGATAGGTCTAAGGTTCAATTGCTGACCCCGTCACTTCGCATAGGGTCGGTCCATAAGGCGATCAGGGGGGCAGTCCCGCGCCTTGCGTCATCTTTAGCCGCAACACCAAGGGGGCGGCAAAGTCACAGGAGAGCTTGCATGAAATCGAGATTGAAGCGCGGCCTCGGCGGTCTGGCCCTCGGCAGCCTGACAATGACATGCGCCATTGCGCTCTCGGCACCGGCAATCGCCGCCGACGGCCCGACCAGCCAGGACATCCTCAACGACGCGCAATCGACCGGCGACGTGCTCAGCTATGGCATGGGGCCCTGGGCACAGCGCTTCAGCCCGATGACCCAGCTCAATTCGGACAACGTCAAGGGGCTCGTGCCCGTGTTTGCCTCGTCGCTGGGCGGGGAAAAGCAGCGCGGCCAGGAATCGCAGCCGATCGTCTATGACGGCACGATCTATGTCACCGGCTCCTATTCGCGCGTCTTCGCCTTCGATTCGCGTACCGGCGAAAAGAAGTGGGAATACGACGCGCGCCTGCCCGACGGGATCATGCCGTGCTGCGACGTGGTCAACCGCGGCGCTGCGATTCATGGCGACAAGATCATTTTCGCCACGCTCGATGCCCACCTGATCGCGCTCAATCGCCACACCGGCAAAGTCATCTGGAACAAGACCATCGCCGATTATCAGGCGGGCTATTCGGCCACCGCCGCGCCGATGATCGTCAAGGACATGGTGATCTATGGCAATTCCGGCGGCGAATTCGGCATTGTCGGCCGCGCCGAAGCCCGCGATGTCAACACCGGCGAGCTGATCTGGTCGCGCCCCACGGTCGAAGGCAACATGGGCACGCTCCATGGCCAGGACAACGGGATCACCGGAAAGCTCAATGCCACCTGGCCCGGCGACATGTGGAAGACCGGCGGCGGCGCCACGTGGCTCGGCGGCACGTATGATCCGGGCACCAACCTGATCTACATGGGCACCGGCAATCCAGGCCCGTGGAACAGCAACATGCGCCCCGGCGACAATCTCTATACCGCCTCGACGCTGGCGATCGATCCCGATACCGGCACGATCAAGTGGCATTACCAGACCACCCCGCACGACGGCTGGGACTTTGACGGCGTCAACGAATTCATCCCGTTTGACGCGACGATCAACGGCAAGCCGATGAAGCTTGGCGCCAAGGCCGACCGCAACGGCTATTTCTTCGTGCTCGACCGGACCAACGGCAAGTTCGTCAGCGCCAACAAGTTCGTCATGCAGACGACCTGGGCCAATGGCTACAATCCCAAGACCGGACGCCCCAACTTCATCGACGATAACCGTCCGGGCGCGCCCAACGGCGCCGAAAAGGGCAAGTCGGTGTTTGCCTCGCCGAGCTTCCTGGGCGGCAAAAACTGGATGCCGATGGCCTATTCGCAGCAGACCGGGCTGTTCTACATCCCGTCGAACGACTGGGGCATGGACATCTGGAACGAGCCGATCACCTATAAAAAGGGTGCGGCCTATCTCGGTGCGGAATTCACGATCAAGCCGATCGCGCCCGATCACATCGGCGCGCTGCGCGCGATGGACCCGACGACCGGCAAGATCGTGTGGGAATACAAGAACAAGGCTCCGCTGTGGGGCGGCGTGTTGACCACCGCCGGCAATCTCGTGTTCACCGGCACGCCCGAAGGCTATCTGAAGGCGTTTGACGCCAAGACGGGCCAGGAACTGTGGAAATTCCAGACCGGTTCGGGCGTCGTCGGTTCGCCGATCACCTGGGAACAGGACGGCGAACAATATGTCGCGGTCATGTCCGGCTGGGGCGGCGCGGTGCCGCTGTGGGGCGGCGAAGTTGCCAAGACGTTCAAGGAAATCAGCCAGGGCGGTTCGCTCTGGGTGTTCAAACTGCCCAAGCACTAAAAAAGTCGCGCGCCCGCTCTCCCAACCGGGAGAGCGGGTAACGACAAATCTGGAAACACAGGCTATGCTCAGCGCGTTCAACGACAGGATGACGGGCGTGCCGATGGAGCGGGTACTGATTGTCGACGATCATTCGCTGGTGCGCGACGGATTGCGCAGCCTGCTCGAAATCAGCTTTCCCGACTGCGATATTCTGGAGGCCGGTGCGCTGGCCGAAGCGGTAGCCGCGCTGCAGACCGCAGGCGAAGTGGACATGGTCCTGCTCGACCTCAACATTCCCGACGTCTCGCGCTTTTCCGGGCTCAATACGCTGCGCGATGCCTTTCCCAGCATTCCCGTGGTGATGGTTTCGGGCGCGCTGGACCGCAACACCGTGCGCGAGGCGCTGGCCGCAGGGGCCGCCGGGTTCATTCCCAAATCCCTGAAACGCAACGAGATCATCGAAGCGCTCAAGCAAGTGCTCGAAGGGGAAATCTATATCCCCAGCGTGCTCGATCAGGATAACGATGCCGCGCGCGAAGAGGCCTCGATCCTCGGCCGCATCGAAGCGTTGACCCCGCAACAGAAAGTTGTGCTGCGCCATCTCGTCAACGGCAAGCTCAACAAGCAGATCGCCTATGAACTCGATGTCTCGATGACCACGGTCAAAGCGCATGTCTCGGCGATCCTGCAAAAACTGAGCGCCTATTCGCGTACCCAGGCGGTGATCCTGGCGAACAAGGTCGGTTTTCACTGAACGCCGGACGCAATCAGCTCATCAACGTTCGCATCAGCGCGCGCAATTGCGCCGGTTTGACCGGCTTGTGCAGCATGGCAAGGCCAGCGCCCTGCACTTTCGCTTTCACTTCTTCGCTGCGATCGGCGGAAATGATCAGCGCGGGCGTGCGCGTACCCAGACGATCGCGCAGCGCAGCGATAGCGTCATCGCCCAACTGACCATCATCGAGATGATAGTCGGCGATGATCAACGCCGGCGGCCATGACGCGGGCGGAGCCCCCTGCGCGATCTGACCCTGCGCGATGCGGGCTGTCAGCGCGTCAAGCGAAGGCGCGGTCAGCACGCGATAGGACCAGCGTTCGAGCAGCGCCTCCATCCCCTGAAGAATGGCCGGATCGTTATCGAGGATCAGCACGCTGCCGCCGCCGCCGACGTCTTCATGGCGTTCGCGACCGCGCGCCACCGGCGATGCTTCGCGCAAGCGCTCGCCCAGCGGCACCCACACCGCGAATTGCGACCCCTCGCCCGGCACGGACGACACTTCGACCCTGTGCCCCAGCGCTTCGCTGGCGCGCTTGACGATGGCCAGGCCAAGGCCGTTTCCGGCCGGGCCACGATCATGCGAAAGGCGGCGGAATTCTTCAAAGATCGTGGCGAAATGTTCGGGCGCGATCCCTCGCCCGGTATCGTTGACCGCGATCCGCGCAAAGCCGTCGTGCGCCGTGACTTCGACCACGACTTCGCCCTGGCGCGTATAACGCAGCGCATTCGATACGAAATTCTGCAGGATACGGCGCAGCATGCGCACATCGGACTGCACCCACAGCCCGCTGTCGGGAATGCGCAAATTCAGCCCCGCCTGTTTGGCCGGAGTGGCAAATTCGATGCGCAGCGCGCCGAGCATGCGGTCGATTTCGATCGAGCCGATCTCGGGCTTGACCGCACCGGCATCGAGCCGCGAAATTTCAAACAACGCTTCCAGCAATTCCTCGACCGAATCCAGCGCAACCCCGGTCTGACGCACCAGCGCGCGCGTCGGCAAAGCCAGGCGTCGCTCGCTCAACGCCGCGACAAACAGCCGCGCGGCGTTGAGCGGCTGCAGCAGGTCGTGGCTCGCCGCCGCCAGAAAGCTGGTCTTTGAGCGGTTGGCGACTTCGGCAGCGATCTTGGCCGCGAGCAACTGTCCCTCGACCACACGACGCTCGGCCACTTCGGCCTCGAGCGCGCGGGTGCGTTCGGCAACGCGCCGTTCAAGCGTTTCGGCCGCCTCGCGCAAAGTGCGCTCGTAAAGCGCGCGATCGGTCACATCGTCAAAGCTGTAGGCCATGCCCCCCGACTGGATCGGAGTGGAACGGATCTCGACCACCCGATCGCCCAAGCGCCCCATCGCCGCGCGGCGATCGCCCGGCCCGGCGCGCCAGGACAGAATGTCTTCATCGAGCCCCATCGCGCGGCAATGCGCGACCAGCCCATCGTGCAGCGCAATCGCGCCGTGATCGTCCGTCGGCAGCCCCAAAAGGCGCGCAAGCCCGCCATTATAGACCTGAAGCGCGCCTTCACGGTCATAGAGGCACACGCCCTCGGACAGGGTATCGAGCGTTGCCTGAAGCGCGAGGTTGTGTTCGGCCAATTGGCGGGCATGCTGGCGCGCTTCTTCGACTTTGACCCCGGTAATGTCGGTATAGATCCCGACCACGCCGCCTTCCGAGGTGCGCATCTCGTTGATCTGAAACCAGCGACCGTCGGCCAGCGCCTGAATATGTATGCCGCGCGCATGGGTATGCCGCGCGAGCCGCTCTGCCACCCAGCGATCGGGCGACACCATCGAACCGATCGTGCGCCGCCCGCGCGCGACGGCCTGCGCCAGCTCGCTGAAGCGCGCATCGTCGTCGAGATCGGCGAGTTCGGGCCATAGCTTGCGAAACGCGGTGTTCGACATGACCAGCCGGTCGTCGGCATCATAGAGCGCAAACCCGTCGGTCAGCGATTCGATCGCATCGCGCAAACGCGTGCGCATCGATTCCGCCGCGCTGTGGGCCTCGGCAATATCGGCATTGGCGCGCGACAATTGTGCAAGCGCGGCTTCGAGTGCCATCGTCCGGTCGCGCACCAGCGCTTCGAGCGTGATCGCCGTCTCGAACATGGAAAAGGCGCTGCCCTCAAAGGAACTCGCCCGCTCGACCCGATCGATCAGCGCGGCATTGATCACTTCAAGCTGTTCGACCCGCGCCTTGAGCGCGGTCACCTCATCCGTTGCGGAAAGCAGGCCGGCGGGCGCGCTCATCGTCCGATGGCAAGCCCGCTCAGAGTCTGGTTGATATGCGCGGCGCGAAACTGTTCGCCATACGTATTGAACCCGACGACCCCGCGTCGGCTGTAAAGTTGCGACACGGCGCCCGACAACTGCCGACTTTCGGCATCGATGCGGTTGAGCACGCAATCGAACGCTATGACATGATCGATCCCGCCGACATCGCTGTCGATCTGGTCGAACAGCGTTTCCAACTGGCTCAGCCGATCGAGCGGCTGCCCCACGGTCAGCACCACGCCGCTGTCGATCGCGCAATAGAAGGTCAGGCTGCCATCGGGATTGACCGACTGGATCGCGCGCACATAATGCCCGCCGCCGGCGCGGACCATCGGCGGATGCGCTGCGAAAAAGGCGGAATTGAGCGGCTCACCGACAAAACCCGGCGACGTGCCACCGGCGACGCGGCGGTATTCGTCTGCGGCAGGGCGGGCATTGATTTCATGGACCACGCGGGCATTGGGATCGGCCGCGGTCACCACCATCTTTTCCGCGCCGGGCACATAATGCTGCGCGCTGAACGCATGCAAGGGGCGGCGGCTGGCAAGCATGACCACCACCGCCGCATCGGTCAGGAAGCGGTCGCCGACAAGAATCCCGGTTTCGCGAAACAGCATGCCATCGCCCGAAGATCCGCCGACCAGCAGAGTCTGGCCCAGCGCTTCCTGCACGGTCATCGCCAGCAATTCCTCGCGATGCGACAGGCCGTCGACCAGGAACAACGCAGCCTGATTGGCAAAGCCGTCGACCGCCAGCGCATCGCGATTGATCAGGCCCGCCATGGCGCGAATGGCGCGCGCCCCGCTTGCCGGGTCGAAATGGTCGAGATCGTCGAAGCAATGCACCGCCATGCGAAAGCTTTCCGCCGGAAAGCCGATGAACACGACGCAATCCTCGTCATAGCCGCGATCGCTGAGTTCGCCCGCACTCGTGCAGCCCACCAAGGGCACATCGCCGACCGCGCGCGCAATCGCACCGGCAAGCGGCTGTCGAACAAAACGATGCGAACAGAATACGATAGCGCCCGCGAGTGCGCGCCCGTCCAGCCCTCGGGCAAGATCACGAGCCACCGCATCCGCATCACCGCAGCGCGACGTTATGACGATCAGATCGTCGTCCACGCAGGACTTTGCCAAGCTATCCTCTCCCGCAGCTTGCGACTTGTTGCCGCCTTGATCGCCCCCGCCCGCTCTTTGGCGGATTGCATCATGGGCGATGCCAGCCTTAGCCCCGGAAAACGCCGCTTGATAGGCCAGGCGGACAAATGCCTATGTCAGGCTGTCTCGGCAATGGAACAGCGGGCTCTGGAGAACGGGAACAGTGCGCTCAGGCGTCCGATCCGCGCGGCGGCTCTCCCGCGCTGACAAGAAGGTCGACTTCGGCATCGTCGAACAGGCGCGCGCGGGCGATAAAGCGCATGTCTTCGCTCGTTTCCAGACTCATCCCCGCCGCGCGCCCCGGCGCCGCGTCGAGAACCAATTGGCTGTAACGCCAATAGGCAAACTGCGTCTCGCCGATCCAGACCGGCGTATCACCCGCAATGCACCCCAGCAGGACATCACCCGCGCCAACGCGGAATTCACCGCGCAGGAAACACATCGGCGCCGATCCGTCGCAACATCCGCTCGACTGATGCAACATGATCGGCCCATGCCGCGCGATCAGCGCGGCAATCAGCGCCTCGGCCGCCGGCGTCGCAATGACGCGCGGCGGCGCGAGAGCCAGATCCGGCTCAGCCAACCGCACCGACCAGCACCGTGACTCCGCCATCGGCAAAGTTGGCAATGTCGGCAGTCGTCGCCTGACCTTCGGGCGATCCGAGCGAGGCAGCCATGGCCGCCGCATCGGCAAAGAACAGTTGCGCCACGCGGTAATACGCCGGTTTTGACCCATCGGGCCCGGGCAGCCCCTTGATCAGCACCGCGCGGTCGATGCCCTTGACTTTGCCGACCAGCGGCATGTGCGTCTGTTCGTAATAGGCTTCGAACGCCGCCGGATCGCTGGGTTCGTTATAGAGCACGGTCACCACGACCGCACCGGTTGCATCAGACATCGTTTTCTCCCGACAGGCTTGGCGGCGCGAAACGGGCCTTCCCCCGATCCGCGCCGCATGAGGATCAGAAGAACCCGAGCTTTTTCGGGCTGTAGCTGACCAGCATGTTCTTCGTCTGCTGATAATGGTCAAGCATCATCTTGTGCGTTTCGCGCCCGATGCCCGATTGCTTGTACCCGCCGAACGCGGCGTGGGCGGGATAGGCATGATAGCAGTTGGTCCAAACCCGCCCGGCCTGGATCGCCCGGCCAAAACGATAGCAGGTGTTGGCATCGCGGCTCCACACCCCGGCGCCAAGGCCAAAGGCCGTGTCGTTGGCGATGGCCAGCGCTTCTTCTTCGCTGCGGAAAGTCGTCACCGAGAGGACAGGACCAAAGATTTCCTCCTGGAAAATCCGCATCTTGTTGTGCCCCTTGAGCACGGTCGGGGTAACGTAATAGCCCTCGGCCAGATCGCCGCCATGGACCGCGCGCGCGCCGCCGGTCAGCACTTGGGCACCTTCGCCGCGCCCGATGTCGATATACGACAGGATCTTTTGCAGCTGCTCGTTCGAAGCCTGCGCGCCGATCATCGTCGAGGGATCGAGCGGATTGCCCATCTTGATCGCCTCGACCCGCGCGATGGCCCGCTCCATAAAGCGGTCATAGATCGATTCATGGATCAGCGCGCGGCTCGGGCACGTGCAGACTTCGCCCTGGTTGAGCGCGAACATGGCAAAGCCTTCGAGCGCCTTGTCGAAGAAATCGTCGTCATGCGCGGCGACGTCGGCAAAGAAGATGTTCGGGCTCTTGCCGCCCAGTTCCAGCGTCACCGGAATGAGATTTTCGCTGGCATATTGCATGATCAGCCGACCGGTCGAGGTTTCGCCGGTAAACGCGATCTTGGCGATGCGCTTGCTGGTGGCGAGCGGCTTGCCCGCTTCGAGGCCAAAGCCGTTGACGATGTTGAGCACGCCTTCGGGCAGAATGTCGGCAATCAGTTCGGCCAGCACGAGGATCGACATCGGGGTCTGCTCGGCAGGCTTGAGCACCACGCAGTTGCCCGCCGCGATCGCCGGAGCCAGCTTCCACGCGGCCATCAGGATCGGAAAGTTCCACGGAATGATCTGGCCGACGACGCCGAGCGGTTCGTGAAAGTGATAACCGACGGTATCTGCGTCAATTTCCGAAATCGAGCCTTCCTGCGCGCGGATACAGCCCGCGAAATAGCGGAAATGGTCGATCGCCAGCGGAATGTCGGCGGCCAGGGTTTCGCGGATCGGCTTGCCGTTGTCGATCGTTTCGACCAGCGCGAGCAGATCGAGATTGGCTTCGAGCCGGTCGGCGATCCGCAACATGACATTCGAGCGTTCGCCGGGCGCAGTGCTGCCCCATCCGGGGCTCGCCTTGTGCGCAGCATCGAGCGCGGCCTCGATGTCTTCGGCAGTGCCGCGCGCGACCTGACACACCGGCTTTCCGGTCACGGGCGACAGATTGTCGAAATATTGCCCGCGCACCGGGGCGACCCAGCGACCGCCGATGAAATGGTCAAAGCGCTCCTTGATCAGCGACTTGCCCGCGAACTTGGCCAAGGCCTCTTGCAGCATCGAACTCTCCTGAACCATGCGCCGTCGCAGCATTCCCGACGGGCGCGATACACCACGCCAATTTGCGCGGGCCCACTGCAGGCGCCAATTGTACCTTGGAACGAGGGCGATCAGGACGGCTGCGGAGTGACACCGACGAGCGCGCGGCCCGCGTCGTGCCAGCCGTCGATCCCTTCGGGCAGCCAAAAGATACCCGCCATGCCCGCGCGGGCCAATCGCCGCGCGGCATTCCAGCTCATCCAGCAATCGGCGCGGCAAAACACCACGATCGGCCCATGCGGATGATCGCGCCGCCATGCCGCGACATGCTCCGCCAGCGCGCGCCACAACGCGGGATCGACCGGCGCGCGTCCGGTTTCGGGGAACCACAAGGCGCCCGGAATCGTCTCGTGCGGCTCGGCCAGAGACCAGTGACCGTCGGCATCGCGCACCGCACCTTCGGCAGGCAGGACATCGAGGAACAAGCCATCCGCGCCCAACGCCAGCGCCGTCGCCATGGCCATGCGCGCCGCCGGGTCCGGCAACCGGTCGATCACGGCGCGATAGCGCGCGCAGCGATAGCCCTCATCATCGAACAGCGCGTCCCGGGCGCATGCATCCCGCGCAAGGACAGCCAGCAGGGCCGCCCCCGCGATGACAGCACGTCGGCTCAGCCCGGTCTTGTGCAAATCGCTCATGCCTTCTCCCTTGGACCTATTTTACAAGGTCGCGACACAGTCTACATAGGCTCTTGGTATGAGAGGATGGAAAACAGGCTCGGCGCTGATCGCGCTCTTGGCGGGTGTCGCGCATGCGGCCACCCCGCCCGATCCGCTGCATTCCCCGATGTGGGACATGCAGGCCGAGCGGCTGTTTGGCCACGACACCGTCACCTTCGACCCGCGCGTGCGGATGTCCGTGCCGATGCTGGCGGAAAACCAGCATGTCTTTCCCCTGACGCTCGACGCGCGCGCCCTGCCCCATGTCCGGCGCATCGTCGTGCTGGTCGATCTCGATCCGATTCCCGTGCCGATCGATTTCGCGCCGGGCAAGGCCGCGCCCTGGCTGGCCTTGCGCATCAAGCTCGATCAGCGCACGCCGGTGCGCGTCGCGGCGCAGACCGATGACGGCGTCTGGCATGTCACCGGGGTCTGGGTCGATGCGGCAGGCGGCGGCTGCTCCGCCCCGCCCGCCAGCCGCGCGCGCGGCGATTGGGCCGATCATCTGGGCGAAGTGCGCGGCGCGGTCTGGCATACGGCAGAGGCGACCCGGCTGCGCTTTTCGCTGCGTCATCCGATGGATACCGGGCTGGTCGACAATATCCCCGCCTACAATCTCGAAACCGTGCGCATTACCGCAGGCGGCGAAGACATCGCGCGCTTGACGGTGTCGGGCTCTGTCTCGGAAGATCCGGCGTTCACGCTGTTGCTGCCCGCGAACGAGATGCGACCGATCGCGATCGCCATGCGCGACAGCAACGGGCGCGAATTTTCAGGCCGCCTGCCATGACGCTGTGGTCGCGGCGGCATGCCCTGGGCGCGCTGGGCGCCGCCGCACTGTGCGGAACCGCGCGCGCCGAACGCTTTGCCGGGCATTACCAACCACAGGCAGACCTGCTGGCCGACGGTGTCTGGGTGGTGCGCGGCAGCGATGCGCCGATCGGCTTCGACAATGGCGGGGCGATTGCCAACAGCGTCATTCTGGCAAGCGAAGCCGGGCCGATCCTGTTCGATTGCGGCCCATCGCAACGCTATGGCGCGGCCCTGTCCGCGCTGGCGCGGCGCCTGACCGGAAAAACGCCCGCGCTGGCGCGGCGCCTGACCGGAAAAGCGCCCGCACTCGTCCTGATCAGCCATCTTCACCCCGATCACGCGCTGGGTGCCTCGGCATTCGATCCCGCGCTGGTCGGCGCCTTGCCCGGAACGATTGCAGACATCGAACGCGACGGGCCCGGCATGTCGGATGCGATGTTCCGCATGCTCGCCGACTGGATGCGCGATACGCGGCTGGTCCTGCCGGGGCGGCGTCTCGCGCCCGGCGCGCTGACGATCGGCGGGAGGCGCCTGACGCTTTATGCGATGCGCGGACACAGCGCCTGCGACCTGGTGGTCAAGGATGAACAAAGCGGCGTGTTGCTCGCCGGAGATCTGGTGTTTCATGACCGTGCGCCTGCGACGCCGCATGCCAACCTCGCCCAATGGCGCGCCTCGCTCGATCAGCTGAGCGCCATTCCACACGGCCTGTTGGTGCCGGGGCACGGCCCGGTCGATCGCGACGGCAGCGCGATTGCGCAGACGCGCGACTGGCTGACCTGGCTCGATGGCGCGCTGCATCAGGCGGCGGCCCAAGGGCTCGACATGACCGAGGCGGGCGACATGCCGATCCCGGCGCGGTTCGCCGCGATGGCCGCCGCGCGCTATGAAGTGCAACGCAGCGTCAGCCACTTCTATCCAGCCATCGAAGCCGCCCTGCTGCCGCGCATCGACGGATAATTCAGCCGATTGCGCGATCAATGCCTGCCGAGCAACCGGTGCTTCATGCGGTGCAGTCCCCACCACATGCCGCCTGTCACCACCGGCACCAGACCGCCGATCCACAGCGCCGCATCGATCCGGGGATCGGCATGTTCGGCCGCCTTGAGCATAGTGCCGATCAGGCCGATGCCGTAATAGCTCAGCGCCACCACCGACAGCCCTTCGACCAGTTGCTGGAGGCGCAATTGCAGGCTCGATGACCGTTCCATCGATTCGAGCAGGCGCGCATTCTGGTTTTCGATCCGCGTCTCGATCCGCGTGCGCAACAAAGCGGCAAACCGGTCGGCGCGCCGCGACAGCTCGTCGACCCGCCGGACATGCGCCGAACACGTGCGCACCGCGGGCAAAAGGCGCCGCTGCGTAAAATCGGTCAGCGAGGGATAGCCCGCAATCGCACGCGGCGCGCAATCGTCGAGCCGTTCCTCCACCAGCCGCGCATAGGCCTGGGTCGCGCTCATGCGAAACCCGCCGCGCGTCGACAGCGCCATCAGATCGAGCGACAGCGCCGAGACATGATCGAGCAGCATGTCGTCGGTCACATCGGGCCGCGCCACCTCATTCGCCAGTTCGCTGAGCGCTTGCTCGATCCGCCCGAGTTCGCCCCAGGCCGCTTGCGCCACCGGCAGCCCCATCAGCGCCAGATTGCGATAATTGCCCAATTCCTGCAACCGCTGCACCAGCCGCGACAGATCCCCCGGCGCAAGGTCGGGCGCGGCAATCAGCAAATGGCCAAAGCCCCCCGCGCCAATACGGAAATCCGACCAGATCCGGACCCGACCGATCGCCTGATCGCCAAGATGGCAACTGACCATGTCGCTGTCGACGAAGCCGATGGTCGGCAGCAAGGCCTCCGCCTCGGCCTCGCTGCGCACAATCGCGATCCGCGTCGCGCGCAAGGTCTCGCCGGGAAATGCGGCGACCCAGTCGAGCGCCGGATGACTGTCAAAACCGCGACCAATCGCGAGAGAATCGACAAACAGCGTCAACCCGCTGGCTTCGCTATGGGCTTCCCACACGAACGGCACACCGGCGATCATGCCCTGGCAATGGCGCGGATTACCCGAAGGTTCGAGCGTCGCAACCCCATTGCCCAACACCGCGCGCTCGGCGAGGCGCATCGGTTCATCGACCAGCCGCAGCACCTGAATCACCACCATCGGCGCGCGCAGCGCGGGCCAGCGCCGCAAATGCATCTCGCTCACCACCTGCCGACGCAGCGGATGTTCCCTCCAACCCATTTCACACCCCCTCACCGTGCCGCCAAACAAGGGGGCAAACGCGCACCGCCCGCAATGGTGCTTTCGACCAGTATCAGCCCGCTCGCTTTCGGAGCGCAGACGGCTTAGTGGCCCGAACGATGACCTATGATCCGCAACGCGCGCTGGACTTGCTCCGGGTCGGCTCCGGCCGGGCCGATGCGACGTTTCGCGACGGGCAGGAAGACGCGATCCGGCATTGCGTCGAAGGGCGCGGGCGGCTGCTCGTCGTGCAAAAGACCGGCTGGGGCAAAAGCTTCGTCTATTTCATTGCCGTGAAGTTGCTGCGCGAGGCAGGCAGCGGACCCGCGCTGTTGATTTCGCCGTTGCTGTCGCTGATGCGCAACCAGATTGCCGCCGCCGAACGCATGGGCGTCCGCGCCGCGACGATCAATTCGGACAATGTCGACGAATGGCGCGATGTCGAGGCCCGGCTGGCAAGCGGCGACATCGACATCCTGCTGATTTCGCCAGAGCGACTGGCTAACGAGCGGTTCCGCGCGCATGTTCTGGCCGGGATGGCCGCGCGCATCGCCATGCTGGTCATCGACGAGGCGCATTGTATTTCCGACTGGGGCCACGATTTTCGCCCCCATTACCGTCTGCTCGAACGGATCGTCAAAACGCTTCCGCCCAATGTGCGCCTGCTCGCCACCACGGCGACCGCGAATGACCGCGTGATGGGCGACCTTGCCGACGTGCTCGGGCCAGACCTTGCCGTTTCGCGCGGCGACCTGAACCGCGCCTCGCTGACGCTGCAGACGATCCGCCTGCCGAGCCAGGCCGAGCGCCTGGCCTGGCTGGCCGAACGCCTGGCCACGCTGCCGGGGCACGGGATCATCTATACGCTGACCGTGCGCGATGCCCATCTGGTCGCCGACTGGCTCAAGTCCCGGGGCTTTGCCGTCGAGGCCTATACCGGGCAATCGGGCGCACTTCGCGAAGACCTCGAAGACGCGCTGATCACCAACCGGGTCAAGGCGCTGGTGGCCACGACCGCGCTGGGCATGGGCTATGACAAGCCCGATCTCGCCTTTGTCATCCATTACCAGATGCCGGGCTCGGTGGTCGCCTATTATCAGCAAGTCGGACGCGCCGGGCGTGCTCTGCCCTCGGCCTACGGCATCCTGCTCAGCGGTCAGGAAGAAGCGGACATCAACGCCTGGTTCATCCGCAGCGCCTTTCCCACGCGCGCCGAGGTCGCCGAAGTGCTGCACGCGCTTGAGCAGGCGGAACATGGCCTGTCGGTCCCCGAACTGCTTGGCCGCGTCAATCTGAGCATGGGGCGCATCGACAAGACGATCGCCCTGCTTGCGCTCGAATCCCCCGCGCCGATCGCCAAACAGGGAACGAAGTGGCAATTGACCGCAGCCGAACTGAGCGATGGTTTCTGGGCGCGTGCCGAACGGCTGACGCAATTGCGGCACGATGAAAACCGGCAGATGCAGGCCTATGTCGCCCTCCCCTTTGGCGAACACATGGGCTTTCTGATCCGCGCGCTCGACGGCGATCCCGGCCTCGTCACCGCGCCGACGCTCCCGCCGCTGCCGACCACGATCAGCGCCACCATAACGCAGGATGCCATCGCCTTTTTGCGCCGGACCAGCCTGCCGGTCGAGCCGCGCAGGAAATGGCCGATCGGCGGCATGCCGCAGTACCGCATCAACGGATCGATTGCCGCCGGTCGACAGGCCATGCCGGGAAAAGCCCTGTGCTACTGGGGCGATGCCGGTTGGGGCAGCCTTGTCCGCCAAGGCAAAACGCGTGACGACCGGTTTGCCGATGATCTGGTTCAGGCCTGCGCGACGATGATCCGCGAATGGAACCCCCAGCCCCGTCCGACATGGGTGACATGCGTGCCGTCGCTGCGCCATCCGGCGCTCGTTCCCGATTTTGCCGCGCGGCTGGCGGCGGCACTCGGCCTGCCGTTTCTGACGACTATCGCCCGGACCGATGCCCGGCCCGAACAAAAGACCATGGCCAACAGCACGCAACAGGCGCGCAATGTCGACGGTTCGCTCGCGCTCGCAGGGCCTCCGCTGCCGGGCGGGCCGGTCATCCTGATCGACGATCTGGTCGATTCCCGCTGGACTTTGACCGTGGCCGCCTGGCTGTTGCGTCAGGGCGGCAGCGGCGCGGTCTGGCCCGTGGCGCTCGCCCAGACGGGGCATGATCAATGAGCGGCGCGCTGTCCCCCAATACCCAGGCGATCCTGCTGCTCACCGCCCCGCTGATCCTCGGACGCGGCAAATCGTCGTCGGACCTGCTGACACCCGGAGAATACAAGCGGCTCGCCCGCCATTTGCGCGATCTGCAACGCCAGCCCGCCGACCTCGTCGCCCCCGATGCGACCGACCTGCTGCGGGCCTGCGACGCAATGGTCGACGCTGCGCGCCTGCAACGCCTCCTGGCGCGGGGCTTTCTGCTCGGCCAGGTCATCGAGCATTGGCGCGCCCGCGCCATCTGGGTGATCAGCCGCGCCGATCCGGAATACCCCCGGCGGCTCAAAGCGCGCCTGCGCGAGGATGCCCCGGCCATTCTCTATGGCTGCGGCGACAAGGCCTTGATGGAAACGGGCGGGCTGGCCGTGGTCGGATCGCGCCATGTCGACGAGGCCTTGATCGACTATACGACAGCCGTCGGCGCGCTGGCGGCAGGCGCCGAACGGACGATCGTTTCGGGGGGCGCCAAAGGCATCGATCAGGCGGCGATGCGCGGCGCGCTCGAAGCCGGCGGCAGGGTGCTCGGCATGCTGGCCGACAGTCTGGAAAAAACGGCCATGAACAGGGCCCAGCGCGGCCCTCTGCTCGATGGCCGCCTACTGCTGCTGTCGCCCTATGACCCAAGCGCCGGATTCAATGTCGGCAACGCCATGCAGCGCAACAAGCTGATCTATGCGCTGGCCGATGCGGCGCTGGTGATCAGTGCCGATCTGAACAAGGGCGGCACCTGGGCCGGCGCCGTGGAGCAGCTCGATACGTTGCGGTTCGTGCCCGTCTTTGCGCGATCGACGGGCGCGCCATCGCCCGGCCTCGACGCCTTGTGCGGCAAAGGCGCAATGGCCTGGCCAGACCCGCAAGACAGCGAGGCGCTAAACGCGGTTTTTGCCGTGACGCAGCCCGCGCCCGCATCGTCGCGCCAGACCGATCTGCCGCTCCTTTTCCGCGACTGACTCCGTTCAGCGCAGCTTGGCCCCGGTCAGCGCAGCTTGGAGATGCCCAATTGATCGGCTTTGGCGCGGTCTTTGACGGATTCCTCGCTGCGCGTCAGGGCCTTGGCGATCGCCTTGAGCGCCATGCCCTTCTTCGCCAAAGCATGCAGCTTCTGGATCTCGCCGGCAGTCCAGGGCTGCCGATGTCTTTCGAACGGTTTGGTCATCGCCGGAACCTAGCCCACGTGCGGGATCTTTTCCAGCGCAGCCATGGGCATTCCGACAGGGAGCTTGCCGCGCAGTGCAAAAGTTCGCCTGGCATCACGGGCAACTTGGTGCCAGGTAAAACCTCGTGAATCAGCAACGCCACCCCCGCCTTCAGAGCCAACGCGCCGCAACGCGCCTGTCGCCATGCTCACAAATCTGAGTTTTGCAGGTGGGTTCGTCATGGGCCTGGTCAGCAGCCTGCATTGCATCGGCATGTGCGGCGGCATCTCGACCGCCATCGTCCTGTCGCTGGATCCCGACAAGGGCCTGGCGCGCCGGATCGAATTGACGGCCAGTGCCCAGGCCGGTCGGGTGTTGTCCTATACGCTGGCCGGTTGCCTGGTCGGCGCGCTGGGGGCGGGCGCGCTGGGGCATCTCGATCACCCGTTGCTGTACCGCGTGTTGCGATCGGCGGCCGCGCTGGCGCTGGGCTGGATGGGCCTGTCGATGACCGGGCTGGCGCCGCGCATCCGGCCGCTCGACAACGCCTTCCTCGCCATTTCGGAAAACATGGGCAAGCTGCAGCGCCGATTGCCCTTCGGATCGCGGTCGGCGGCCTTGCTGTCGGGCATGGCGTGGGGGTTCGTGCCTTGCGGCATGGTCTATGGCGCGCTGTTTTTTGCGATGGCGACCGGCTCGCCCCTCGCCGCCGCCCGGCTCATGGCGGGATTCGGCCTTGGCACGGTCCCCCTGCTTGCCGTCGGGACCATCGCCACCGGATCGCTGCGCCCCCTGGCCCGTCGCCGGGGCATCCAGATCGCCGCGGGCATCCTGCTGGTTGCCCTTGCCGCATCGACAGCGATGATTCGGCCCGAAACCATCGCCGCGATGTGCGGTATTTGATGCATGCACCTTCAGCCGGCGGGCGACTGGCACTCGCCCAGCGCCCTGCGGCGGATACCACCAGGATATTGCCGGGTGTCCGGGCTATCGCTGCGTGGATTTTCCCGCGTTTTGCCGCTAGCGGTGTCCGTTCCTCTATCCAGGGAAGTTTCAAGCGATGAACAACAATGACCTTGCCGATACCATTGCGGCCGCACACGGGCTGACCAAGGCCGATGCGCGCAAGCTCGTCGACAGCGTGTTTGCCGAGATTGCCGAAGCAGCAGCCAAAGGCGATGAAATCAGCCTGAACGGCTTCGGCAAGTTCAAGGTGAAGGCGACCGAGGCCCGCGAAGGCCGCAATCCGTCGACCGGGGCGACCATCCAGATTGCGGCTTCGAAGAAGCTGACATTCGCGCCCGCCAAGGCCGTGAAGGACAAATTGAACGGCTAATCCGACAGAAGCGCCCTGCCTGCTGCAGGGCGCTTCTGGACCAGGGCCTTTGCCAGCACGCTGCGCGACGCCGAAGTCCGCATCGGTATGGATGGCCAAGAGCGCTGGATGGACGCCATCTTCATCGAGCGCCTCTGGCGATCCCCGAAGTACGATTGCGCCTGTCTCCACCCCTTCGAGACGGAAGGCGGGACCGCCTCATTCCCCATCGGGAGATGCCGGCAAATCGCGTCCATGCGCGACCGGCAGATGCCATCCCCGGCGGATCGCCATCACCCGCAGACCAAAGCAGACCAGTCCTCCCGCAAGTGCGATGATGACGACGGGAAGATGTAGCTGGCTGCCGCCCACCACGACCACCGCGCCGGCCAGAGCCGCAACCGCGTAAAGATCCGAACGAAGCACGGCCGGAACTTCGGCGAGAAGCACGTCGCGCGCAACTCCGCCGCCAATGCCGGTCAACATCCCCAGCAGCGCAGCCATGACCGGGCTCAAGCCATATGACATCGCCTTCTCCGTCCCCGCGACGGCGAACAGGGCCAAGCCTGCAGCATCGAGCATGCGAACCGGATTGCGCAATTTCTCGATCACCGACGACCAGAAGAAACACAGCACACCCGCCGATATCGATACCGCAAGATAGCGCCAATCCTTCAGCGCGGCGGGCGGCACCGCGCCGATCAGCAAATCGCGCGTGATCCCGCCAAAAGTGGCGGCCGCAAAGGACAGGACAAGAATACCGAAGATATCGAGTCGCCGCCTCACACCGGCCATCGCCCCGCTGAGCGCAAAGGCGAATGTGCCCCCAAGGTCCAGAGCGGTAACCAACGTTCCCAATAGCTCACGCGCAGCCGGGGCCTCAATCGTCATCGGAAGAAAGTCCAAAACACATCATGCGGCCGCGTTCCATGCCGGCGCTGCGGCGGCGACCGTTGCGCAACAGGCCCGCGACGCCGGTTTTGCCGACGCCGCGTCAAAAGGCCAGCCTGAGAGATGCTCATGGAACATGCCCCTGCTGTTTACGCGTCCTTCGGCAGAGTCGATATCACTCTGGCGACGAACGTGTGAAACGCCTCCATGTAATGCCGCAGAAACGTTTCGGTCGAGGCGACGGTGACCTCGCCCGCGTCGTTGATCAGGCCGGGCGTGAAGTGGATATAGGCCTCGGGCGCGTTCATCTGGGGTGAGTTGCAAAAGCCAAGTACGCTGCGCAGGCTCTGCTGCGCAACTGCGGTGCCGATCGCACCGGGCGACGCGCCGATAACGGCGGACGGCTTGTTGGCAAAGCTGTTGGTGCCATAAGGCCGACTCGCCCAGTCGATCGCGTTTTTCAGCCCGCCGGGAATGGAGCGATTATATTCGGGTGTGACGAACAGCAGTGCATCGACAGCCTTGAGCGCATCTTTGAATGCCCTTGCCGACTGCGGAAAATCGGCGTCGTAATCATAGCTGTAGAGCGGCAACTCCGCGAACGATATTTCAGAGAACGTGAGGTTTTCGGGGGCCAGTCGAATGAGCGCCCCGGCAAGCTTGCGATTGATCGATTCCCGCGCGAGGCTGCCGATGAGGTAGCCGACCTTATAGTGCTTCATGTCATGACTTTCCGTGTGTGGGACCAAGGGGAAGCAGTCGCAAGGTATCACCGATCCGCAGCCGTTTCTGCCTGATTATCCGTCTGATACCCCTGATTATCCGTCTTATACCAAGGTGCGATGATCCGGCCCGCCATCCCTCTCGTCCCGCGCCGACGCGTCGATCCCGAACAGTCATTCCGCCAGAAAGTCCACCACAGCGTCCATGTTGCGCTCCGCCGCTTCAACATGGGAAAGATGCGCCGCATGGCTTTACGCCGAGGTCTGGAACCAGGCATTGTCGCGCCGGAAGGCACTGGCCGTCATGCCGATACGCTGCTTGAAAAAGCGCGAGAAATAGGCCGGATCTGCAAACCCCAGATGCTCCGCGATCTGGCCGATACCGGCCGACGTGTAAGTCAGCGACCGCATCGCTTCCAGCAAGAGCCGATCACGCACCACTTCGCCGGGCGCCTTCAGCAACACGGTCCGGCAGGCACGGGTCAGCGTCGGCACCGTCGTACCCAACTGGTCCGCATACCGATCGACGCTCCAGCCTTGTCGAAACGTGCCGTCGACCAGTCCGCGAAACCGCAACGCCAGCGCTTCGGATCGCCCATTGGCCTGCGCCGCGCCCTCGGAACCGGCCATCGCAGCACCAGCCAGCGCCAGGACAAGACCCAGTTGCGCGGCAAGGCACGCCGACAGCGGCCCCGACCATGCGTCCCCGCTTTCCTGCGCAAGGTCGGCAAACAGCGCGCTCAAACGACTTGCCCGCCGATCGCCCCCGCCCTCACCCGCGCCCAGACATTGCACACTCACCGCGCTGCCCAGCGGCGCGGCATCGAAAACCCAGCCGATGCGCGGATCGTGCAACAAGTCATGGGCCAGCGACAGCACCCAGCCCTCGGCATCATCGTCAAAGCGGAACGCATGGATGCATCCGCTGGGCAATATCACCAGAGAAACCGGGGCCAGGTCGCACCGTTGGCCGTCATACGCCAGTTCGCCCCTTCCGCGCTCCAGCAGAAGCAACTGAAAAATGCCAGGATGTGCGTGCGGTGCGATGGTCCATTCGTGCAGGCGAGAGCGTGCCGAAATCGTTTCGATATGCAGGAATTCGGGGCGAAGATCCCCGCTTCCCTCACCATAGAGCGCATAACGCGTGACGGTTCCGGCGACTGACATAGCCTGCCACGTATCGTGCCGATTGATCGAAAAGTCCAATTCTTTGCGCGAAATCGGTATCGGCGAACGCCGGATTTTCACGCATGACGATGCCCATAAGCCAAGGAGAGGCCATGACATTCCGTTTCGACCCCTATTCGCCGCTGATCGATGCCGACCCTTTCCCCGCCTACAAGGTGCTGCGCGACGAACACCCGTGTTTCTGGAGCGAAGAAGCCGGCATGTGGGTGCTGTCGCGCTATGACGACATCCTTGCCGCGCTGACCAACTGGAAACTCTATTCCTCTGCCAAAGGCAATCTGATCGACGAGTTCCCCGGCCGCGCCGGAGCGACGCTCGGCAGTTCCGATCCGCCACGCCACGACCGCCTGCGCGCGCTGATCCAGTCGGCCATGACCAAGCGCGCGCTCGACCATGTGCTCGCCCCCGCGCGCGCCTCGATCCGCGCCCACCTTGCGGCGGTCAAGGATCGCGACAGCTTTGATTTCGTCAACGACCTCGGCTCGAAAGTGACGGTGGACCTGCTGTTCTACCTCTTTGCGCTGCCGCGCGAGGGCGCCGAACAGGTCCGCGAAAATGCCGTGCTGATGGTGCAGACCGACCCGGTTACCCGCCAGAAGACCGAGGCGCACCTTGCCGCCTTTCGCTGGATGGCCGACTATGCCGAGCGCCTGGTTGCCGATCGCAAGAAGCATCCCGGCGATGACCTGCTGTCCAATTTCATCACCGCCGAAGTCGATGGTGAAAAGCTGCTCGACCGCGAAGTTCAGTTGACCGTCACGACGCTGATCATGGCCGGAATCGAGAGCCTGTCGGGCTTCATGGGCATGTTTGCGCTCAACCTCGCCGATTATCCCGACGCCCGCCGCGCGCTCGCGGCAGACCCGGCACTGATCCCCGATGCGATGGAAGAATCGCTGCGATTCAACACGTCGGCGCAGCGGTTCAAGCGCTGTGTCACGCAGGACATCGCGCTTCACGGTCAGACCATGAAGACCGGCGATTTCGTGATGCTCGCCTATGGCTCGGCCAACCGCGACGAACGCATGTTTGCCGATCCCGATGTCTATGACATCACCCGGCGGCCCAAGCGCCATCTCGGCTTTGGCGGCGGCGTACACTCCTGCCTCGGCTCGATGCTGGCGCGCGTCGCCTGCCAGATCGTGTTCGAGGAATTCCTCGCCGCCATTCCGGAATTCAGCCGGATGGACAAGACACTGTCGTGGGTGCCTTCATCGAATTTCCGCAGTCCCAAATCCCTGATGCTTGCAAAGGGCTGAGCGACTGCTTCAATTGACACATTGTTCATCCGCTTTTCGGCAAGCCGTGCCCATGTTGCCGCCGTTGCGGCGGCCGCATACATGCGCCGACAACGACAATTCTGCCAACGGGGTGCGAGGGGCTATTCACCGCTCGCAGATCCGTGGTTGTCAGCGCGGCTTGCGCGGATGGCCGCTGTGTGGGGCGGGCGGGCAATCCTGCCCCACGAAATTGCGGATCTGTTCGGCGGCCTGCTGGGCAAGCCAGGTTCGCCGTTCCGCGAAGTCTCGCGCAGCGATCGCATCATTGCGTTCCTTGATGGCGATTTTTTGCGCTGTTTCGGCGGCGTTGCGTTCGTGCAGCGCAAGGCGGGCATAGCTGAACGCGGCCAGCGTCAAACCGCTGAGCACCAGAATCATGATAAGCGACGCACTGCTGTAGATCGCGGCGAAAGTACGGCGGCGGCGCAGTTCGCGATCGTACAGCCGGTCGTAAGGCACGCCCAAAAGCCCGGCGATCAGCTTGAGCGCAACCAACCGCCGTTCAAGGGTTTGCATATCCGGCGCGAGTGGTTCCATCGGCCGGGTGCGGTCGGATTGCCCTTGCGCATCGCTTTCCCACAGCAGCGCATCGGGAAAGCAGGCCTGCTCTCCCTCCCCCGGCGTGCCGCTGGCGATGACCGCAAATACCGGTCGATCGGGATAGAGCCGCTTGAAGGTGCGGATTTCGCTGTCGACCCATTGCGACCTGCGGGCAGCAGGCGAACAGATCACCAGCAAGGCGCGCGACCGCGCCAGCGCCTCTTCCAGCCGAGGGCCGAGCGCAGTCGCGCCCGCAAGCTCATCTTCGTCACGAAACACAGGACGCAACCGTGGCGGGACAGCGCCATATTCGCCCTCAAGCCCCACCAGAGCGCGCGGCACACGGTAGTTTTCGACGGCGCGGTGCAGCCAGCGGGCAGTGCCGATGTCATGATGGCTGTAACTGATGAAAGCAGCAAATTCGCGCGGAGCGAACGCCCCGGCAACGCCTGTCGCCATCCCGGCGATCCGCGTGCCCAGCGATGCAAGTGGATTGCCGGGGACAGATGCGCTATCTCCGCGTGAAACGTTTCCCGTTTGAGTGGAGTTGTGCGCCATGGTCCGATACCTAGCAGCACGCCTTGCGGTCACGGCAACCATTTTTGCAATTGCTCCGGCGACCGCACAAACCGCGCCCCCGGCCGACGCAACGGCCGCACTCCGGCCATCTGCCGCTGCCGACCCGTTCGAACAGGCCATGGCAGCGCGCGCCACGGCCGACTATGCCCGTCGCAACCACGACCCTCTGGCCATGTTGACTGCGGCGCGGATGTTGGGCGAAGTCCCCGTCAGCGGCGATCAGGGCGATGCCGGCTTTACCCCCAAAGCACTCTATGCCGAGGCTCGCACGCTGGCCGATGGCAATGACCTCTTGCTTCAGCAGATCACTGTCGCCGAATCCAACAGTGCACGCGGGGTGCTGTCCTCGGCGTTCGGCAGTGGGCTGGTTCGGCGCGTGCTCATGGTCAACCCGCGCGCCGCCTATCAATTCGTGGTCAATGCCAAAGGGGGCGAACGACTGCGGCTTGGTGCGATCGGCGCGCCGGGCACAGCCCTGTTGATGCGCATGCTCGATCAGTTCGGCAAGACTGTCTGCCTTGACGATCATGGGGATTATGCCCCCGTCTGCCAGCTTACACCGACCGTCGACGCCCGCTTTCGCGTCGATATCCAGAACAAGAGCGAACAATCGAGCCAGACCGTCGTCCTGAGCAATTGATGCAGACCATTCCATGGCGTTTTTCGCGTCATTGGCCGGTATAGATTTCGCCGATCGAAAATCCGCCCCCACTTGCCAACAGATCCTTGATCGGTCCGGCGACACGCACCGCGAGACGCTGCCCGTCAATGCTGCGCAGCAGCGCGCGCAGCGCAACCGGCGGCTTCGCCACGACGACCGCGACAACGTGGTCGGTGCCATAGGGCGCTACAACGCGATTTTCGACCAGAGGCAGCTTGCCGCCCGGCCCCAGTTGCCCATCACCGTCTTCATCGGTCAGCGGAAAAAGGCGCTGTATGGTTCCATCCGAGGCAAGGTTGAAAATGGTGGCGTAACCCGGCGCTGCGTTTGCCCCGCCACCGGTGGTGCGCAGATCAATCGCAACCTTTGCACCTTGGGCATAGCGGACACCGTTGGGCTTGGGTCCGACCTCGATCCGCACCGTACTTTCATTCATCAACGGCCGAAGCGCCTCGACCGTATTCCATTTTTCAATCACTCCGCGCAAGCCCGCGACGGTTGTAACCCCTTCCGCCACCACGTCGCCCGAACGATGGAACACTTTGCCTTTTGTCGGATCCCAGATGAAATCGGCATCCTCGCGGTGCCCGACCTCTTGCCAGGGCACATCGGCCCCATGAATGGCCTGCACAGCCCCGCCGTTCAGGACAAACAACCCCGGCAGCACTTGCCGCGCCGGCGGCGGCACCGGCACGCCATTGCCGAACAGCGGCAGATCGCCTGATGCTCCGGTATAAGTGATTCGCGGTTCCTGCCGTTGGCCGGTAAGCGCACGGACCTGACTGCCAAGATAAATGCCCAGTTCGCTCGGCGTAATCCTGCCATCGTGGTTGAGATCGGCGGCAAGCCCCGCACCGTTGGCGCCGGGTGTGGTCAGGCCCTGTTCCAGCGACCAGGTCATCACACCGCGCGCTGGCGCGCCACCGACCGGCATGGCGGCTTCAAGTGCAAGCTGATCATCTTGTGCCCCGCCGATATAGACCAGATTGGCAAGG
>Ga0302202_10000472_pt1 | contig 53061 bp, 49 predicted proteins | sample II_Bog_N3_3_FD_194579 | JGI IMG/M metagenome (GOLD analysis project Ga0302202, IMG submission 194579) | Peat permafrost microbial communities from Stordalen Mire near Abisko, Sweden - II_Bog_N3_3 | ecosystem: Environmental > Terrestrial > Soil > Wetlands > Peat | place: Sweden: Abisko...
GCCGCAGCCGCAGCCGCAGCCGCAGCCGGCCTACCCGGCGCAGCCGGCCTACCCCGTTTCGCCCGCCCCGGGCCCGGGTCCCGGGGGCTACGGCACCGCGCCGTACGGTTCCAACCCCACCGTCCCCTACGGCCACGTGGCCCAGCGCAAGGCGAACGGGCTGGCGATCGCAGCACTGATCTGCGGCTGCGGCGGATTCCTTTTCTTTGTGCCGGCCGTCCTGGGCATTATCTTCGGCTTCGTCGCCCGCTCGCAGATCAAGCGATCCAACGGCGCGCAAAAGGGCGACGGGATGGCCATCGCGGGCATCATCGTCGGGTTCGGGTGGGTGGCGATCCTGGTGTTGAGCATCGCACTCGGCCATACCAACACCCACACCAACGGAGTCGTCGGCGCAGCCGTCCTGATGGGGCAGAGAGGCCTCGGAGGCTTCAGCTGAGACGTTTGCCAAGGAACGGTCTGTCAACGAAGGGGAGGGAACCACCAATGCAAGGTCTGCTCTACGGCGTCCGTGGCGATCGATGGACGCCGCCGGAAGGGTCCAACAACCTCATGCGCGGGCTCTCCCGCACACCGATGCGTCTCGAGGAGCTTGAGCGGCCGACGCTGCTGCGCGACGACTGGTGTGTGGCCAAGACACGACTGACCGGCATTTGTGGCTCCGACGCCAAAATGGTCTTCATGGACTTCGGCGAGGACTTCGGCGACGATGGCGCGCTGAACGGGTTCTTCACCTTCCCCACGGTCTTCGGGCACGAAGTGGTGGCCGATGTCGTCGAGGTAGGTCCGGCCGTCACCACTCTCGAGGTGGGCCAGCGCGTCGTCCTCAATCCCTGGCTCTCCTGTGGCCCGCGAGGCATCACTCCGCCCTGTCCGTCCTGTCAGGCCGGCGACTACAGCCTGTGTTGGCACTTCACCCAGGGACCCATCGCCGCCGGGATCCACACCGGCACGTCGAAGGACGCCCCCGGTGGGTTCGCCGATTACCTGCCGGCCCACGAGTCGATGCTCATCCCCGTCCCGGACGACCTGAGCGACGAAGTGGCTGTGATCGGAGACCCGTTCGCCGTCTCGCTGCACTCCGTGACCCGGCATCCGCCGCCGCCCGGAGGCAAGGTCCTCGTCTACGGCGCCGGTGCGCTCGGCAGCACGGCGGTGGCGATCCTCCGGGCGCTCTACCCTGACGTCGAGATCATGGTGGTCGCCCGCTGGCCCGCCCAGGCCGCCATGGCGCGCCGGCTCGGAGCCACCGTCGTCGACCCCTTCCCCGTCGAGCAGCTGCTCGAGGAGGCGGCAGCGTGGTCGGGCGGCGTCCTCAACAAGTTCGAGGGCGCGACGCTCCCCATGGCACATCCGGGTGGGTTCGACGTTGTCTACGACACCGTCGGCACGGCGCAGACAGCCGAGATCGGCGTCCGGCTCCTGAAGCAACGCGGCACCATGGTCAAGAGCGGCGTGCACGCGCCCGAGCGCTGGGAATGGTCCCCTCTCTACTTCAAGGAGATCTCGTGGGTGGGATCGAATGCCTTCGGGGTCGAAGAGGTCGATGGCGTGCGCATGCACGGCATTGCGCACTACCTGCGTTTGGCTTCCGAGGGCCGGATCGACATGACGGGCATGCTCACCCACACGTTCCGGCTCGATGATTGGATCGATGCCTTCACGGTGCTGGCCAACCAGGAGGAGAGCGGCGCCATCAAGGTCGCCTTCGACTTCCGCTGAGCAGGCAGGTGGTGAGGGTCCGGCTCCCGGCAGCAGGTCTGCCTGGTCACAGCGGAGCGGCCCCACCACCTGACGGCGGACACGCAGAGGGGTAGCGTCACGACTGGCCGAACGCCGACAGCTGCGGTCGACATGAGCTGCAGCTCACCGTGACCCAAAGGGGGCCTCATGACCACGAGCCCATCCATCACCGACCCGGACTTCACCTTCGACCCGAAGTGGGGTATTCAGTCGCCGTCGACCACCATGTTCGACTTCAACTACACGGGTGGACGGGACCAGCTCCTGCGCCTCTATGACAAGGGCACCCGGCGCCAGTGGATCGGCAGCGACCGGCTCGACTGGAGTACCGACGTCGACCTGACCAACCCTGTCGGCATGCCCGACGAGATCATGCCGATCTTCGGCACCGAGTGGTGGGACGACATGGACGAGGCGCGCCGGGGCGAGCTGCGCCGCCACGTCGAGGCCTGGCGGTTCAGCCAGTTCATGCACGGCGAGCAGGGCGCACTGATCTGCACGGCCAAAATCGTGCAGACGGTGCCCGACATCGACTCCAAGTTCTACGCGGCCACGCAGGTGATCGACGAAGCACGCCACGTCGAGGTGTACAGCCGCTACCTGCACGAGAAAGTGCAGCTGGTGTACCCGCTCAATCGCTACCTCAAGGCGTTGCTCGACGATGTCATCTCGGACAGCCGCTGGGACATGACGTATCTCGGCATGCAGGTGCTCATTGAAGGCTTGGCGCTGGCCGCCTTCGGCGTCATCCGCAACAATGCCCAGAACCCGTTGGCCAAGGCGCTGAACGCCTACGTCATGCAGGACGAGGCGCGCCACGTCATGTTCGGCCGCCTGGCCCTGCGTGACTACTACCCGCACTTGAGCGAGGCCGAGCGCGGCGAGCGAGAGGACTTCTGCATTGAAGCCTGCTACCTGATGCGGGACCGCTTCCTGGGCGAGGAGGTCTGGGAGCGCCTCGAGCTGCCGCCCGAGATCGGCGTCTACGTCGAGAACAGCGAGTCGCTGCGGGAGTTCCGCAACTTCCTGTTCATGCGCATTGTGCCGATCCTGCGCGATATCGGGTTGTGGGGCCCCAAGCTACGGTCAGCCTTCGAGGAGATGGGCGTGATCGGGTGGGCCGACACCGACATCGATGCCGAAATGGCCAGCGACGAGAAAGCGGCCGAGGATCTCGACGAGGCCCACGACGCCCGACTGGCCCATGTCAAAGCCGTGGCCGACCAAGCCTGAAACCGCCGGAGTGGGTCCCTGCCGGAGGGGGGTCCCTGCCGGAGTGGTCAGCCGCCCTCCAGGGCCCGCTCCAGGCCGGCGGTGATCTGCTGGGTGGGCTCGTTGGTGTCGAGATAGTCCCGCCACGCCGTGACTTTGCCATCGGCATCGACATCGATCACGGTGGCACCCGTCATGGAGATGGGCACGCCGGCTTTGCCCTCGCCGGCGTGGAAGGTCGCCGTCCCGGTCCATTCGAAGACGGCCCAGTCCCGGCCGCCGCGGATCCGGTCCACCCGCTGGTTCCAGTCCGGGAAGATGGCGTCGGTGTCCCGGGCCACCTTGTGCAGATCTGTGGTCCACGGGGTCACCGGGTCGCAGAACCGGCCGCCGTCGGCGAACAGCGCGGCGAAATCGTCCGGCCCGTCGATCGACTCGAAGGTGCGGGCCCAGGCATCCCAGTCCCGCGTGCTCCCCTGCTCCTGTGTGCTCATCGCTTCCGCCCCTTTCCTTGGCCGCTGTTGCGCAGGCTCTCCGCCTCGAAGCTGACCACCGCGTCATCGAGCGGCAAGACCATCTGGGGCTGGACGAACTGGTGCGCCTCGGCCACAAGTTTGACCGCTGTGCCCCAGGCCGTAAACCCGATGGCATGGCGGGCGAAGCGCATCGGGCCCTCGGTCACCTTGACCTCGACCACACCCTGTCCGCCGGCCCCCAAGGCGGAGCGCTGCATCTTCTCCATGGCCGACTCGCGGGCCGAGTACATGGCCTCGGTGTAGTTGGTCAGCTCCACGTTCTGCCTCGTCTGCTTCATGGCGGTGCCGGCACTGCGTCTCGGTGCGTAGACGAAGCTGGCCCCGAACGCGAGCCCGACCGGCATCCATCCGGCGCGCTCGAGCAGGGTGAAGTCGCGGGCCGACAGGTCCGAGACAAAGGGCATGGCGAGCGCAGCGGCATTCCCTGGGCCACTGCTGTCCTTGCCGCTCATGGGACGCACGGCGGTGCCCACCAACTCCACGTCGATGTGATGCGGGTTCACGGTGACATCCACCCGTACCCCGACCACTCCGTACCCGTGCACCTTGCCGCACTCCCCCCGCAGAAGGCGGGCCGCTTGATCCACCGCAGCGTCGTGGGCGTCCGACGCCAGTGAAATGGAGCCTCTCCCCCAGTTCCACACACCGACCGGGACGGAGACGACGGCGACGCCGCACACCAGGTCGAGGGGCTCCCATCCGGCGGCGTGCAGCAACAGTGCCTCGTCGACCGAGAGGTCCGAGGTGATGCCGCGTTCCTTCGACGGGGGCGCCGGGGCGGCCAGTGACTGGGCTCCCTTGAGCATCTCGGCCCGGATGTCTCGGACCGGCGCGGCGCCCAGGCCCGTTTCTGGGCTCATGACAGCCGCACCGTGGGTCGCGGCAGCGCGACCGGGTCGAAATCCTTGAAGCGCCTTACCCGGTTACCTCGCAGGGTGCAGTCGATGACCTCGTCGCCGGCCGAGAGCTCGCGGGTCACCACGTCCATGGTCGCCCCGTGCAGCTCATCGCCGGCCAGCTGCTGACGCACGTGCTTGCGGGCCAGCTGGCGTGAAGCCATATGCGCCTTGCTCACCTGCTCCACCAGCGCCGGGCCCGAGTTGTTGCCCCAGCCGCCCATGGAGCCCTCCATGTAGTACTCGGTCATGCAGTAGGCCCAGATCCGGACCGAGGCCAGGGCCGCCACGACGGCGATCGGCATGAAACCCGCCTCGATCGACTTGGTCAGGCGTTGCCCCGCCAGGTAGGTGCTCCACGGGACCCCGCCGGCGGGCGGCGGGCCGCCCTCGACCGTCACTGCTGTACCGAGGAAGTGGAACTCGGTCGTCCCGGTGTCGGCCACGTTCGAGACCCGGTCCGCCACGCCGATCACCCCGTGGGCGCCGAGCGTGCCGGCCTCCTCGAGCATGCGGCCGTACGCGGTGTGGTAGCCCTTCGTCCAGGCCTCCTCCACCCAGGGCTGCTCGAGGTTCTGCCCCCAGGAGCGGTGTTCATTGGAGACGAAGCCGTGCGGGCAGCGATAAGTCTCCGAGTACGCCCCCGGGGCCTGCTGTCCACCCATGTAGGGCGACATGCCGCGCATGGTGCCCGAGCCAGGACCGTACCAACCCCACTGCATGACGCAGAAGCCCTGCACCAGGGCGACCGGCTGCAAGCCGATGTCGAGGCACGCCGCGAAGTCGGGCACGCTCAATCCGGAGGAGAACGAGGTGGCCTCAAGCCGACGCATGGCCGCCTCGGGTAGGTCGCCACGAGGCCCACGCCCCGTGTCCGGGCCGACCGAGTCCGCCGACACGTCCGGCTCCGGCTCCTGGCCCTGGCCCTGGCCCTGGCCCTGGCCCGGTCCCTGGCCCGAAAGGTCGCTCATCAGTTGTCGAGCGAAATGATGGTGGTCGGCTTGGGCAGCGTGACCTCCCCGCTGCGTTTGGTGACGGCCGTCCCCAACGCCAGGAACTCAATGGTGTGCGAGCCCCACTGATGCGACTTCTCCTCCAGGCGCACGCCCACGATGCCGCTCGCCTGCAACTGGGTCGCTTCGTCCTGCATGCGCGTCATGGCCAGCTCCCGCGCTTCGTAGAGCGCCTGGGTGAAGTTGGGAAGCTCGACGTTCTGGCCCATGGAGCCGAGCGCCTGGGTGAACTTGCGGTGGGCAATGTGGAACACGCAGGTCCCCATGACGAGGCCTTGGGGCACATGGCCCGTCTGCATCAAGGTCCAGAAATCCTGACCCGACAGGTCCGACGTGAAGGGCTTGCCCTGCACGTTGCGGTACGAGGTCCCGTCCTCCGCCTTGACTGCGGTACCGAAGGCGATGAACTCGGCCGAGTCGTTACCCCACTCGTAGTAGTTGACGTCGAGTCGAACGCCGACGACTCCATCGGCCCCGAGCTCCTGCGCCTCTTCCTCCATGCGGGTCATGGCCAGCTCCCGGGCCGTGTACATGGCCTCGGTCAACTTGGTGAGCTCTTGGCTCTGGCCCCACTTCCGGGTCTGCAAGCCGATGTGGTAGATCGACGAGCCCATCACGAAGCCCAACGGGTGGAAACCGGCCTCCTTGACGAGGAGGAACTCGTTGACCGAAAGGTCGGACGTGAAGAGACCGTGCTCCAACTCCTCCAGGCGGTGTGCGGCGTCCTTGGGCAGGTCGTGGAGCACCGGCGGTGGCGCGGTGGCCGCTGGGGCTTCCGCCCCCCCCTCCTCCCCCGCCTGCGACGATTCCTCGGTCACGATTGGCCTCCGATCACAATGTTCTCGAGCGCGAGACGGGTCTGCTCACTGTTGACCGCCTCCGACTGCAGCGTGGTGAGCAACCGGGTGAGCCAGACTTCCATCCCGACCTGTTCGCTGCGTATCCGGATGCCGCCCGAGGAGTGCCCGATCGTGCAGCGGACGGTGCCACCATCGACGGCGGCCTCGAGGGTGTCGTCACCGAGGCTGATGCGAACGGACTTGATCTCGTCGGTCTTGCGGAAGCGCCCGCCTGCCCGCTCCACGGCGATCCTGCTGCCTAGCGCGTCGGAGAGTTGCGACACCAGCAGCTTGAGCATGATGCGCAGGTCGGTGCTGTTGGAGGCCAGCTGCGAGACGGCCATGCTCAGGTCGAAGGACGCGTCCGTCCCATCCTGGGCACCTTCGATCGATCCACCTGGTGAGCCGGCTGGCTCCATTGACATCGAGCGCATCGTACCGCCACCGTTCGGCGGTCATTCCGCAGCCGCCCCGGCGGAAGCCTGGATCGGGGCCGGATCGGGCCGGGATCAGGCGGGGCGCGGCTCGCAGATCACGACGGGGATCTCACGCCCGGCCTTCTTCTGATAGCTGTCGTAGTTCTTGTAGACGGCGACGATGTCCGGCCACATGGACGCCTTCTCGCCCGGCGATGCCGTCCGGGCCCGCATGGAACGCGTCTGCCCGTTGATGGTGACCTCCACATCGGGGTTGGCGGCCAGATTCAGGTACCACTGCGGATCGCGGGGGTCGCCGCCCTTCGAGGCGATCAGCACCACCCTGTTCTCATCGTGGATCGGCGTGGTGAGCATCGTCGTGCGGGGCTCACCGGACTTCCGCCCCACGGTCTGCAGTTCTACGCCCGGCATCCCGCGGAGCACGTTGGGCCAACGGCCTCCGGTCATGCGCAGCACCCCCTTGTGCGTGATGTTCAGCAGTTTGAACCCGGCATCGACCACGGGCTTGCGTATGTCGGTCATTGTCGTCCTTGTCTCAACGTCGTGACAGATCGGCGCAGTCGGCAACCAATCTCCGTGCCCATGCGTCTGTACTCATTGTGCATGCCGTGCCCATGCGTCTGTACTCATTGTGCATGCGTGTCTGCGTCCCGTCGCCTCCTGGTGCCCTCGCGCCCTGGCGGCCCCCTGGCGGCCCCCTGGAGGCGCCCGGTGGCGCCGGGGTGGGCCCCGGGGTGCCTCTCCCGACCCTAGAGGGAGCGGGCGTGTGGGATTGGACGCCCGAGAACGCCGGTGCCCGCCCCTCGGGGTGGCGCTTCGCTCTGTACCATTGGGTGCGCACCTCGGGCGGAATCGGTTGGGAACGGCAATCACGAATCCGACAAGGGGGACGGTGACCCTCTCACCGATGCACATCCGACGTCTTCTTTGCACCCGGCCTTTGCATCGGCGCGCCCCTCGGCATGCGACGAGCGCCCGCGGCGCGGGCCTGGCCATGCTGGCGGCCCTCGTCGTCATGCTGGGGACCGTCGCATCCATGGGTGTGGCGGCCGCACCACCGGCAGGCGCCACCAACTGGGCCCCGGTGCACAACAGCGACTTCCCGGACCCGAGCATCCTCCAGTGGGGCAACACCTACTTCGCCTTCGCCACGCAGAACTTCGCCGCGCCGGGCCAGACGATCAACATCCAGGCGGCGACATCGTCGGACGGCGTCAATTGGACGCCGTGGAGTGGCTCGGCGGTGCTGCCCCACGTCGGTGCGTGGGCCAAGCCGGGGAACACCTGGGCGCCGAGTGTCGTACGCGACGACGCCGACCACGACTTCGTCATGTATTACACGGCGACGGAGATCCAGACCGGCGACCAGTGCATAGGGGTGGCGACATCGTCCTCCCCCACGGGGCCGTACACGGACGCCGAAACCCAGCCGATGGTCTGCCAGAACGGGACGGGCTACAGCGATCCGACCGTCGACAGCACCCAGGACCTCGGGGGCAGCATCGATCCCAATATCTTCACGGACACAGCCACCGGTGACTCCTACCTGATCTGGAAGAGCGACGGCAATCACCTGAGCCCGCCGGTCAGCACGACCCTGTGGTCCGTGCCGCTCGGACCCGGCTTCTTGCCCACGGGCAACAGTGCGCCGACGCCCCTCATGTCGGACGACCAGTCCTGGCAGAGCGGCATCGTGGAAGGTCCCGACATGGTCGAGACGTCGACGACGAGCGGCGGCAGTAGTCCGACGACGACGTACGCCTACACGCTCTTCTATTCGGGCAGCGAAGAAGGTGCCTCCACCTATGCCGTGGGCTGGGCCAGCTGCGCCGGACCTTCCGGACCCTGCACGGACGAGTCGAGCACGACACCGTTGCTCACGACGTCCCCGGGCATGTCCGGGCCGGGCGGCCCCGACGTCTACTCGGTCCCCCGATCCGGGGGCGGGACGCAGCTCGTGATGGCCTTCGCGGCCTGGCAGGGCTCGACCATCGGCTATCTCTCCTGCGGCTTCCGACCCATGTACCTGGCCGATCTGAGCTTCCAACCGAACAGCGGAGGCCCGGACACTCCCGCCCTGGCCCCGGCCGTTCCCGTGGTCGCTCCCGCCGCGAGCCCGGCCTGCCCGAATCCGCACACGCCCGACCCTGGATACTGGCAAGTCGGATCGGACGGCGGCATCTTCAGCTTCGGCGGCGCGCAGTTCTACGGTTCGACCGGCTCCTTGCACCTCAACAAGCCCGTGGTCGCCATGGCGGCCACGCCCGACGGCAACGGCTACTGGCTGGTGGCGAGCGACGGTGGCGTGTTCGCCTACGGCGACGCGCAGTTCTACGGATCGACCGGCGGCATCACGCTGAACAAACCGATCATCAGCCTGATCCCGAGTCTCGATGGTGGGGGCTACTGGCTCATCGCCAGCGACGGTGGCGTGTTCGCCTTCGGCGACGCCAAGTTCTACGGCTCCACGGGCGGCGACAATTTGGGCTACCCCGTCACCGCGGCGGCCCGGAGCTTCCTCGGAGGCGGCTATTGGATCGTGGATGCCAACGGTCAAGTCTTCAACTTCGGCGACGCGCCGAACGAGGGCCAGCCGGCGGGCGCGCCCGGCGGCTACCGCATCACCGGGATGGCCGCCACGCAGAGCTCGAACGGCTACTGGCTGGCGAGCGCCAACGGCAATGTGGCCCAGTTCGGCAACGCCGCGCCCTACGGCTCCATGGTCGGGACGGCCCTCGACGCGCCCGTCGTGGGCATGGCCGCCAACAGCAACGGCAGCGGCTACTGGCTCCAGGGTGAAGACGGCGGCATCTTCACCTTCGGGAACGCCGAGTTCTACGGGTCGATGGGCGGGCGGGATCTCAACGCGCCCATGGTCGGCATCGCCGCCACCTGAAGCCCGGCCTATCCTGGGCGGTGGCCGGCCGCGCCACTCGTGCGGCAGTGCCGGGGGAGGGCAGACTCATGGCAGCGGCAGACGCGAGCGCAGGCGCAGACGCAGGCCCGGGCGACGGGGGTGGATTCGAATTGCGGGGCATCAACCATCTCGCACTCGTGTGCCGGGACATGGAACGCACCGTCGACTTCTATACGAACGTCCTGGGCATGCCGCTGGTCAAGACGATCGAACTGCCAGCGGGCATGGGGCAGCACTTCTTCTTCGATTGCGGCGGCGGGGATTGCCTGGCCTTCTTCTGGTTCCCCGATGCACCCGACGGCGTGCCCGGCATCAGCGCGCCGGCGGCACGGCCGGACCAGGGCGACCTGACGAGCGCCATCGGCTCCATGAACCATGTCGCCTTCGACGTGGCGCCCGAGAAGATCGAGGAATACCGCGAGCGCCTTCTCGCCGCCGGTATTGCCTGCACCGAAGTGGCCAACCACGACGACTCCGAATGGGGCATCAGCGACGAGCTGCACCCTGGCGTCTTCGTCCGCAGCATCTACTTCCAGGATCCCGACGGGATCCTGCTCGAGTTCGCCTGCTGGATGCGATCCTTCACCCCGGACGACGTGGCGCACGCCCCCGCCCCCGCCCCCGCCAGGTCCAAGGCCAAGGCCAAGGACGCCCACCTGTTGGCCGAGCCCGAGCTGGCGGCCGAGCCGATCCGGGCCTGACCGCCACCGCCACCGCCACCGCCACCGCCACCGCCACCGCCACCGCATCCACCATGCCCCGCCTCCGCCAAGTCCCCAAGGACGAAGCCACCGCACCCATCGTCACCACCATGTACGAGTGGCTCTTCGAGGGCCGCGACCCCGTGGCCGAACCCGGCCGCTGGGACGGCACCACGGGCGACTGGTGGACCGTGTTCGCCAACAGCCCCGACATCCTCGACCACTGCGTCAAGGGCTTCGGGCTGTACCAATCGCCGTCACGCACGCTCGACCCCGCACTGCGTGAGCTCGGCCAGATACGCGCCGGGTACGCCGCCGCGAGCCAGTTCGTCTTCAGCCAGCACGCCAAGTCGATGCGCGAGCTGGGCATGCCCGAGGAGCAGATCACCCACATCCCGGCCTGGAGTGTCGCTCCCGTGGGCACGTACGACGCGGCCGAGCGGGCCGTCCTCGCCTACACCGACTGCCTCGTCTACGACCACGGTCGCGTCCCCGACGCGCTCTTCGCCGAGCTGCAACGCCACCTCGACGAGGTCGCCATCCTGGAGCTCACCTACATCACGACGCTGTACTTTCAGCACGCCGTGATGTCGAAGGCCCTCCGCACCGAGTTCGACGACCGCGACGATCCCATCGTCGAGGTGCCCGGCCCCGTAGGTTCTTCCGCCATGCACCCGGGACAGGATCGGTGACGGCGGAGCACGTCGTCCGGCCAGACGACGAGAACCGCCACACCCCCGACGCCGAGGACCTGTGGAACGAGTCGTACTACTGCGACTTCGTGCGCACCGACGGCTCGCTGGGCGGCTGGCTCCGGCTCGGCCTCTATCCCAACCGCCAGGTGGCCTGGTGGACGACCTGGATCGTGTGGCCCGACCGTCCCGGCATCTGCTCGGCCGACTACACCGCGCCGGTCCCGCCCGGTGACGGCCTCGTGTCGGAATCCGCCAGCGACCTCAGCGGCATCAGCGACCTCGGCGGCGGCCAGCGGATCGAGATCGACCTGCGTCGCCCCCTCCAGGAGTTCCGCCTCGCGGCCAGCGCACCGGCCCATATCGTCAGTGCACCCGAGGACGTCTACGCCCACGGGGAGCAGGGCGGCACTCCGGTGCGGCTGGACCTCGACCTCACCTGGACGACCGACGGTGTTCCCTACCACTACGACCTGACGACGCGGTACGAGATCCCGTGCCTCGTCACCGGAACCGTCACGGTCGACGGCGAAACGTTCACCATTGACGGGCAGGGCCAGCGCGACCACTCATGGGGCGTGCGTGACTGGTGGGCCTTCGGATGGTGCTGGTGCTCCATGCGGCTTGAGGACGGCACCCGGGTCCACCTGGCCGACATCCGCATGGGCATCCCGGGCGTCCCGGTGTTCTTTGGATATATCCAGAAGCCCGGCGAGGTCCATCCCGCCACGGCGCTGACCGTGACCGAGGATGTGGGCGACCACGGCTTCCCGTCCAGGGCCCGCATCGACATCACCGCCGGGGATTCACTCGGCCTCGACGTGACCCCGGTCGCCTTCGGGCCCGTCGTGCTGCGCAACGACGAAGACGGCCGGGTCAGCCGATTCCCCCGGGCGTTGGTGCAGTGCAGGACCGACGACGGCCGCACCGGAGCAGGGTGGATCGAGTGGAATCAGCCCGAGACCGCCACAGGCGACGCCATCGACCTGTCCTGATCCCGGGCGGGTGGCGCGACTACTTGAACATGTCGCCGAGGATCTTGGCGCCCCCGATGCCGGCCGCCACACCCTCGGCCCCGTGGTGGTCGTCACGGTCGGGCATGTACTCGCCGATCACACCTGCGAGTACCGCGATCGGCATCGACTGCAGCCAGATGCGACCCGGGCCCGTCAGCACGGCGAAGTGGTGGCCGTCGGAACCCATGTAGCGGTTGGCCAGGCCGGGCACCTTCTGGACCGAGAAGGTGACCGAGGCCTGGAAGAGCCCGGCGTGACCGGGGTGCACCCGCATCGTCTGCCCGGCGACGAGGTCGTAGACGATCACCTCGCCCGACAGGTCGACGAACGCGCGCCCGGTGCCGCCGATCTTCTGCAGAATGAAGCCCTCGCCGCCGAAGACGCCGCCCCGGAATGACTGCTGGAATCCCATGGACAGCTCGACCCCCGGCGTTGCTGCCATGAAGCCGTGCCGGTGCACCATGAACTCGTTCCCCGGTGCCACATCGATCGGCAGAATGTGCCCCGGGAACTTCGACGCGAAAGCGATGGAGCCGGCGCCGCCCTGGGCGGTGTAGGTCGTCATCATGATCGAGGCGCCGGAGACCGCCCGCTTCACGGCACCCATGAGGCCTTTGCCGCCCATGCCGCCACCGGTGTTGGTGGCCATCTGGACCGCATCGGACATCCAGGAGAACTCGCCCGCTTCGGACACGATGGACTCGCCGTCGGTGAGCGAGAGCTCGAGCACCGGCATCGTGGTTCCGTGGATCGTCTCTTCCATGGTGGGCCTCCTCGGATGGTCTGGGGTCGGGTCGGTTACGCCGTGGACGGCCGCCTCGGATGGGGCGGATCCCGCAACTCCACGTCCGCCGACAGTAGGTCCTCTCCGGGTCCCTGCGCACCGGTGACGAGCCGCTCGGCCAAGGTGACCTCCATGAGGCCCAGCGCCATGCCGAACAAGTCCCCGAGAATGAAGGTCGTCAGGAAGACGGCCCAGATGTGCTCGTGCGGAACGAGCTCGGCCAGGAACACGACGACCTCGTGCTCGAGGGCCAGCGGCAGGGTGATGAAGAGGAAGACGAGCATGAAGTGGGGCCAGACCAGCTGCAGCGATCGCTTGAAGGCGTCCGGTACCGAACTGTCGAGGAGGTTGATGAGGGGCCCGACCAGGGCGAACAGCGTCCCGACGATGAGCCCCGGTACGACCAGCAGGACCGAGGCCACTGCGCTGAACAAAATCAGGATCGCTTCGGCCACCAGCAGGCGGCCCCAGGGCAGGGTCCGGAGCACGTGCAGGACGGGCTGCGCCGCCTCGTTGCGCTCCACCGAGCCGACCAGGCGCTCGAGCATGCCGGCATAGAAGGTGAGCCCCAGGGCCGAGGCGCCGAACAGGACGGCCCCGACGAGCGACCCGATGCCCAGGTGGTCGACGGCGACCTCGGTGTAGAAGGTGCCCTGAATCGCATCGAGCCCGAAGATGACCAGGCCGGGCACAATCACCCGGGCCGGCTCCATACGGGCGGTGCGCCAGGAGACCGCCATCAGTTCCAGCGGGTGGAGGTGGTGCCGTGGCGGGTCGGCCGTGTTCATGCCGGATTCCACCCGTCCCCCACGAAGTCGACCGTCCGCAGCCGCAGCGAGAGGTTCGAGGTCGGGTCCTCGTAGGCCGCGTGCCACTGCACCCAGTGCGAATCGGATCCGCCACCCATCCGGGACGTCTCTGGATGGTCCCCGGGCACCATGAGCGCCCATCGTAGGGTGGTCCGCCGTGACCGCTGTGAGCCTCCGATGATCAAATACCTCGGCTCCAAGCGCCGCCTCGTCCCCGTCCTCACCCGGATCTGCCAAGCCTCCGGCGCCACCACCGCCCTCGATCTCTTCACCGGCACCACCCGCGTCGCCCAGGCCTTCAAGGCCCACGGCGTACACGTCACCGCCGTCGACAGCGCCCGCTACGCGCACACCTTCGCCCGCACCTACATAGAGACCGACGCCGCCGCCATCGATGCCGGCGCGCTGCAGGCGGCCATCACCCACCTCAACGCCCTCCCCGGCACACCCGGCTACGTCACCGAGACGTTCAGCCATGAGGCCCGTTTCTTCCAACCGCACAACGCCGCTCGGATAGATGCCGTGCGGGACGCCATCGACTCGGAGTATGCGGGGTCACCGCTGTTCCCCCTCCTGTTGACGTCCCTCATCGAGGCTGCCGACCGCGTCGACTCGACCACCGGCGTGCAGATGGCGTACGTGAAGCAGTGGGCGCCCCGTTCGGCCAAGCCGCTGGAACTCCGTGTGCCGGAGTTGCTGCCGGGACCCGGACGCGCCATCCAGGGCGATGCGGTGGAACTGACTGCACCATCGGGACCGGGGCCGGGATTGGGCCACTTCGACCTGGCCTACCTGGATCCGCCGTACAACCAGCACCGGTATTTCACCAACTACCACGTATGGGAGACGCTGGTCGCCTGGGACGCCCCCGAGGCCTACGGCGTGGCCCGCAAACGGCTCGATGCCCGTGACCCGTCCACCCACTCGGCCTTCAACTCGAAGCGGGCGATGCCGGCGGCGCTGGCGGCGGTCGTGCAATCGGTCGACTGCGACCTGCTCGTGCTGTCCTACAACAACGAGTCGTGGCTCAGCCTGGATGAGCTGACGGCGATGTGCTCGGTCCAAGGGACGAGCGGCCGACGCCACGTGGCCGCGCTCGCCTTCGACTCTGCTCGCTACGTGGGGGCCCGCATCGGCATCTTCGATCCGTCCGGCCGCAAGGTGGGGCGGATCGGTCATCTCTCCAACCAGGAGTTACTCGTCATCGCCGGCGACCAGGCACTGGTGCGCCGGGTGGTGGAGGCGGCCGAAACGGGCGACACCCCGGTGGCCACGGGCGCCGCATCTGGTGTGGTCGCCGCCGGCCTGGCGGATCGGCTACAACAGGCGACGTGAGCAAGGACGATCACGGCGGCCACGACAGCGGCTCCGGATCCCGCGAGGGGGGCGAGGGCCCAGCCGGCTCGACGAAGCACGACCACGCCGCCCCGAAGCACGACGACGGCTCGACGAAGCACGACCATGCCGCCCCGAAACACGACCATGCTGCGCAGATCGCCCCCACGCTGCCCTACCCTCGGCTCGAGGACTGCGACCTCTCGCTGAAGCTGTCCAAGGACGAAGAGGCGAAGCGGCTCGGCAAGGCGCAACGCCGCCTGCTGCACTTGCGGCTCATCAACGGCGGTCAGCTCAACAACGGCATCCTCGGTCCTCCGGTGTGCATTGTGTTCGAGGGCTGGGACGCCGCCGGCAAGGGCGGCGCCATCAAGCGCCTGGTCGAGCCACTCGACCCCCGCCACGTGCACGTGGCGCCGTTTGCCGCGCCCACGCCCGACGAGTTGCGGCACCACTTCCTCTGGCGCTTCTGGCCGCCGTTGCCCGGGTGGGGCGGCATGACCATCTTCGACCGCAGCTGGTACGGGCGCGTGCTGGTCGAGCGGGTGGAGAACTTCGCCACCGAGGTGCAGTGGCGCCGCGCCTACGAGGAGATCACCGACTTCGAGCATTCACTGGCCGAAGAAGGACTGGTCGTGATCAAGCTCTGGCTGCACATGTCCGACGAAGAGCAGTTGCGCCGGTTCGAGCGCCGCCGGGATGACCCGCTCAAGGCGTGGAAGCTGACCGACGAGGACTGGCGCAACCGGGAGAAGCGGCCGCAGTACGACGAGGCGGTGGCGGACATGCTCCGGTTGACGCATGGACCATTGGCGCCCTGGGACGTGATCTCGTCGGAGAGCAAGCGCAATGGTCGGGTCGAGGTGATCGAGACCGTGATCCGGCACATGGAGGACGGGATGGAGCGCTGGGGCATCCCTGTGCCCCGCAGTGACGACGAGGAGACGACCGAGCTGGAGCTGGCGTTCGACGACGCCGATTTCCACGGTCCGGGTGGGGGATCCAACGGATCCAACGGATCCGGCGCATCCGGCGCGGATGGCGCGGATGGCACCGATACCTCCGTCACCGCATGAGCCCGGCCGCGGGAACTCCGCCGACCCGACCGGGCATCACCATCCCGTTCGACGGGATCCCCCTGTACGCGCACCGTGCGTGGTTCGCCCGCCTGCGGGAACTGGGGTACACGGACCTGTGGTCGGCGGAGGTGGACGGCTCTGACGGCTTCACGCCGCTTGCGCTGGCCGCCGCCTGGGAGCCATCCCTGAATCTCGGCGTGGCCATCACCCCCGCCTATACCCGTGGACCGGCGCTCCTGGCCCAGAGCCTCGCCGCCATGGCGGACGCCGCGCCGGGGCGTTTCTTCTGCGGGCTCGGCGCCTCGTCCAAGGTGATCGTGGCCGACTGGAACGGCCTGGCTTTCGAGGACCAGTACCGCCGCATCCGGGACACGCTGCACTTTCTGCGCCTGGCCTTCAGCGGCGAGAAGGTGACCGAGGACTACGAGACCTTCAAGGTCAAGGGCTTCCGACTGGCTCGCATCCCCGAGCAGCTCCCACCGGTCTACCTGGCCGCCCTCCGACCCGGGATGTTGCACCTGGCCGGCAAGGAGGCCGACGGGGCCATCCTCAACTGGCTCAGCGCCGAGGACGTCGCCACATCGGTGGCGGAAGTGACGAAGGCCGCAGGGGGGGCGCCCCGCGAAATCGTGGCCCGGATTTTCGTCGTCGTGACCGAGGACGCCACGGTCGCTCGTACCATCGGTCGCCGCATGATCACGGCCTATCTGAACGTGCACGCCTACGCCGAGTTCCATCGCTGGCTGGGCCGGGGCCCGGCGCTGCAGCCGATGTGGGACGCCTGGGAGGCGGGCGACCGCAAGGGCGCCCTGGCCGCCATCCCCGACGAGGTGGTGGATGATCTCGTGGTGCACGGGTCGGTGGCGGAGTGCCGGGCGCATATCCAGCGCTACGTCGACAACGGGATCACGGTCCCCGCGCCGGCGGTGATCCCGATCGGCACCGACCTGGGGGAAGCGGTGGCCGGGCTGTCGCCATCGGCAGGGTAACTGCGGCGGAAACGAAGACGCCGGGGCGCCGGGACGCCGGGCCGAGCATGGAGCTGGGCAACACGAAGGACGCCGGGACAAGATGGGGGCGACATGGCAGGCACAGAGATCGATTTCCGCACCACATCGCTGACTGAGCTCGCTCGGTCCGTCCGGACCAAAGAGGTCACGGCACGTGAACTGACCCAGGCCGCCCTGGGTCGGATCCAAAGGCTCGATCCGACCTACAACGCCTTTGTCGCCGTGGATGAGGAGCGCGCGCTGGCCGAGGCGGACGCGATCGACGCCCGTATCGCCGCCGGCGCCGACCCCGGGCCGCTGGCCGGGATCCCGCTCGGGGTCAAGGACCTGCAGAACGCCATCGGCTACCGCACCACCCACGGCTCGGCGCTGCACGCCGACGACGCCCCGGCGACAGCCGACGATCCCTTCGTGGCCCGGATGCGGGCGGCGGGCTGCGTGGTCGTCGGCAAGACAAATACGCCCGAGTTCGGCTGGATGGGCAACACGACCAACAGCCTCTTCGGCCCCTCGTTGAACCCCTTCGACCACTCGAGGGGTCCCGGCGGATCATCAGGCGGGTCGGCTGCAGCGTTGGCCGCCGGGATGGTGCCGCTCGCCACCGGGTCCGACGGCGGCGGGTCCATCCGGATCCCGAGCGCCTGCTGTGGCCTCGCGGGCATGAAGCCCAGCCTCGGCCGTGTGCCCTCTGGCGGCCCCACCCCGCCGGGCTGGCCCGACCTCTCGACCAATGGGCCCATGGCCCGCCGTGTCGCCGACGTGGCCCGGGCCCTGGACGTCGCCGTCGGTCCCGACCCGACCGACCTGCGCTCGCTCCCCCGCCCCGAGGCCAACTGGCTGGCCGCCCTCGACGACGCGCACGTCCCGGTCAAGATCGCCTACGCCCCCACCCTCGGCTACGCCACCGTCGACGCCGAGGTGGCCGATGCCTGCGAGCATGCCGTCGGGGTGTTGGCGTCGCTGGGCGCAGACGTCGTCGTGCTGGACTCAGTTTTTGATGACGACCCCGTCGGTGATTTCCTCACCGTGACGGGGGTGGCCACCTTGCGCACCCTGCGACCATTCATGGATCACCCCCGCTGGGAGGAGGTCCATCCCGTGCTGCGCCACTACGTGGACGCAGCGCAGTCGACGACGGGCGAGGAGTTGCTGCGGGTCTTCGACAACTACCACCGCATGAACCTGCGCCTGGTGGAGCTGTTCCACAGTTGCCGCATCCTGGTGACACCGACGTGCTCGGCACTGGCTCCGTTGGCCGACGACATGGTGAGCCCGGTCAATGGCATCAACACCGCCAGTTGGGTGCAGTTCACCTATCCCTTCAACATGACCCGCTCCCCCGCCGCCAGCGTTCCCGTCGCCATGAGCAGCAGTGGGCTGCCGATCGGCCTGCAGCTCGTCGGTCCTCAGCACGGCGACCTCGTCGTGCTCCGCACTGCCGCCGCGCTCGAGTCGGCCATCGACCTCGACTTCCTCGCCACCCTGCCCGGCTGAGTCAAAGAACAGACCCGAGACACCCGAGACACCCGAGACACCCGAGACACCCGAGACACCCGAGACACCCGAGACACCCGAGACACCCGAGACACCCGAGACACCGCAGACCCCCGAGCACCACAGACCCCCGAGCACCACAGACCCCCGAGCACCACAGAAGGAGCCGTTCCCATGTCGATCACCACTCCCGCCAATCCCGCAGATGCCGTCCGCCTCGTCGGCATCGACGACGCGCCATGGGCCGACACGGGCACCGGCGTCCTGCTCAAGGTCGTCCGCTACGACTCGAATGCCGGCACCTGGGTGATCCTCAACCGCTTCAAGCCCGGCGTGCAGCTCCAGACCCATCGACACACAGGTTCGGTCGACGCCTACACCTCAGCCGGTCGCTGGCACTACCTCGAGTACGACTTCTACATCTACCCCGGGTCGTACCTTTTCGAGCCGGCCAACTCGGTGCACACGTTGCACGTGCCCGAGGACAACACGGTGGACACTGACGTGTGCTTCATCATCGAGGGCGCGCTCTTAAACCTCGCGGAGGACGGGTCGGTGGAATCGGTCTCCGACGGGCCCGGGACGCTCGAGGCCTACTACGCCCTGCTCGAGGCCCAGGGCGACCCGCGCCCCAACGGGCTGATCGTCTGAGCCCATGACCCCACCCGAGGACGCAGGAAACACCGGTACGGGGACCGCCGAAGCTGGGCGTCTTCTCGATCCGACCCTGTATGCGGAGGGCGACCCCTTCGCCCTGTATGCCGAACTGCGCCGCACGGCGCCCGTGTGCTGGGTCGACCACGAAGGCGGCGGCTTCTGGGCCGTGACGACGCACCACGAGGTGTCACACATCGGCGCTGACCCCGGAGGCTTCTGCTCGTCGCGCGGCATCCTGACCGACGAGATCGGCACGACCTACGAGACGCCGCCGACCATGATGCATACCGACCCGCCGCAGCACACCCGCTATCGGCGCTTGGTGCAGCCGGGCTTCAAGCCGTCCATGGTGCGGCTGATGGAGGCGGGCGTGACGGCGAAGGCGCGCGCGCTCTTGGATCAGATCCAGGCCGGCGTCCCGTGCAACGTGGTGCAGGACCTGTCGATTCCGTTCCCGCTGCTGGTGATCTGCGAGCTCCTCGGGGTGGACGGGTCACAATGGCCGCGCTTCTTCGACTGGTCCGAAGCGGTGATCCCGGGCGAGGTGGAGCAGACTGAGGAGCAGCGGGCAGCGCACCAGATCGAAATGTGGGAGTACCTGATCGGCGTGGCCGAGGAGCGTCGGCGGGTGCCGGCCGACGACCTGGTATCGGTACTGGCGAACGTCGGGTCAGATCCGGAGAGTGGCGGCGAGGAGCTGAACGAGGCCGAGCTCGCCATGTTCTTGATTCAGTTGCTCGTCGCAGGGAACGAGACGACCCGCAACCTGATCTCGGGAGGGCTGGTGGCGCTGGCCGAGAATCCCGCCCAGTGGGCCGCGCTGCAGGCCGATCGATCCCTGATCCCGAGCGCCATCGAAGAGCTGTTGCGCTGGACCACTCCCGTGATCTCCTTCATGCGCACAGCGACCACTGCCACCACCATCAGGGGCGTCGAGGTGGCCGCCGGCGACCCGGTCCTGTTGGTCTACGCCTCGGCCAACCGGGACGAGGAGGTCTTCGGGCCCGATGCCGGCGAGCTGCGGATCGACCGCCATCCCAATCCTCACGTGAGTTTCGGCTTCGGCCCGCACTTCTGCCTCGGGGCAGCGCTGGCCCGGCTCGAGGGCAGGGTCGTGTTGGACGAGTTGCTGGACCGCTTCGACTCGGTCGCCCTGGCCGGTGCGGTCGAGCGGACTCCGAGCCCGGTCATCGCCGGCGTGCGCCGGGCGTCCCTAGTCTTCTCATAGGCCCAGTCTTCTCATAGGCCCAGTCTTCTCATAGGCCGGCCGGCCAGAAGGCTTCACGCGCTGGCGTACGGCACGTACTCGGGATAGCGGTCCGGGTCTGACCCGGATCCAGAACCCGACCTAGGATCGGCGCCCGAGCCGGCCGCAGAATCGGCCAACGGCACCACCTCGGGTGCACCCCGTCCCGGCAGGAGCCGGCACGCCGCCAAGGCGCCGAGCACGGCCACCCCGGCGCCGACAAGGCACGCCACCTGGAGCCCACTGTGGAAGGCGTCGAACGCCAGCGAGTCCAGGGCCGGCCGCGCCGCACGGGGCGCATGGGCCACCACGGCCAGTGCGGCAGCCATGGATTGATGGGCCTCGGCCTTGGGACCCGCCGGGATGGGCAGGGGACGGAACGCACTGATGATCTTCGGTGCGTAGGACGAAGCGAAGATGGAGCCGAAGACCGCCACCCCGAGCGTGCCGCCCAACTCCCGGGTCGTGTTGTTGACGCCGGCGGCGGCGCCGCGCTGATCGTCGGACACCGAGCCCATCACGGCCTCCGCCGTCGGCGCCGTGATGGAGGACAGCCCCAGCGCCAGCAGCACCATGGCGATGATGATCGGGCCGTAGTAGGTGGTGTCCTCCGAGGAGTTGAAAGCCGCCACGACGAGGCCACCTCCCATAAGGAGGAGACCCACGGTCACGACCAGCCGCGTCCCGACCTTCAACGCCACCACGGCGGCGATGGGCGTGAAGATGGCGGCCACGATGGCGAACGGCAACGTGTGCAGACCGGCCGACAGCGTCGAGTACCCCTTGACGAACTGGAAGTACTGCGTGATGAGGAAGATGAAGCCGAAGAGGCAGAAGAACGCCACTGAAATGGAGAGCGCGCCGCCGGTGAAACGCGGGATCTTGAAGACGCGGACGTCGAGCAGCGGTCCCTCGGTGCGCAGTTCGAGCAAGGCGAAGGCCGTCAACAGGATCGCCGCGCCGGCGAAGCACGCCACCGTCCCGGGCGAGGCCCAGCCCCACTGCGGCCCCTCAATGATGGCCAGCACCAACAAGGTGATGCCGCCCGTCGAAATGACGACGCCCCGCATGTCGAAGCGGAACTGCGCCACCTTGGGGAGCCGTGGGATCAGGATCCCGCCGGCAATGAGCGTCACGACGACGATCGGGACGTTGACAAGGAAGATCGAGCCGTACCAGAAGTGCTCCAGCAGCGCCCCGCCCACGATGGGACCGAAGGCCACGGCAATGCCCGATGTGGCCCCCCAGATCCCGAGCGCCTTCTGCCGCTCGGATGGATCCGGGAAGACGCTCGTGAGAATGGCCAGGCTGGCCGGGAAGATGAAGGCGGCCGCCACACCCATCAGCGCCCTCGTGGCGATCAGCGTGCCGGTGCTGTCGGAGAAGGCCGCCGCCGCCGAGAAGAGGCCGAAGAAGACCAGCCCGACCTGCATGGTGCCCTTGCGCCCGAGCCGGTCACCGATGCCGCCACCGGCCAGCAGCAATCCGGCGAAGGCCAGGCTGTAGGCGTCCACGATCCACTGCAGCGAGGTGATGGACGCGCCCAGCGTGCGGTTCAGGGTGGGCAGGGCCACGTTGACGATGGTGTTGTCCACCACGACCAGGAACACCGAGAGGCACAGGACGGGCAGCACGATCCAGCGCCGATCCGTTGATCCCGTGGATGGGGTCGCATCCCCAACGGGGGCCATGACCGTGGTTTCGAGGGTAGATCCGGACATCGACGACTCCTTCTGGGCTGGGGTGAATCTTATAGAACGCTGTGCTAGTGTTATAGCACGATGTTCTTCAGTAGGCTAGACCCATGACGAAAAGCCCCGGGACCAGGACCAGGACCAGGACCCCCAGCGCCGGCATGGAGGACGCGCTCCTCGCCTCGGCGGCTGACATCCTCGAGTCCGAGGGTCCCGACGGCCTCTCGGTACGCCGTATCGCCGCCGCCGCCGGCGTGGCCCCGATGGGCGTCTACAACCACTTCGAGTCGAAGTTCGGGATCGTCGAAGCGCTCTTCATCCAGGGATTCGAACTCCTCGGTGCCGAGATGCAGGCCATGGCGCAGATCGCGGACCCATTCGAGGCGCTGCTCGAGGGTGCCCGCCGCTACCGGGCTCTCGCCCTCGCCCACCCCATGGCGTACCAGGTGATGTTCCTGCGGGCCGTCCCGGGCTTCCAGCCGAGCATCGGCGCCCTCGGCCAGTGCACCGGGACGTTCGACAGCCTCGTCGCCGCCGTCGAGCGCGCCATGCGGGCCGGCGTCATCACCGACGGCGAGCCGACAGAGACGGCGCAGCTGATCTGGGCCACCATCCACGGCTGGGTCTCTCTGGAGCTCCTCGGCATCGGCTTCGTCGAGGACCAGGACGCTGGCTACGACCACCTTTGTGGGGCTCTGCTGCGGGGTCTCCGCCCCTGATCCGCCGGACCCATCCCGGCGGGTTCCCGTCCTCCCGCCGGACTGCCTAGCGCGGGTCGGGCCGGTCCAGGTTCCAATGGCGCGCCACGGCCGGGAACCACTTCGTCCCGTCGCCGGTGCGCTTGGGGATCATGCCGAAGCGGGTGATGGTGCGCTGGCCGCCCTCGTGGTCGCCGTAGAGCACCTCGATCGTGAACGGCTGCGCGTCCTCGACGCACTTGCGTAGTCCCGGGTAGTCCGGGTCGTCGGGCTCCCGGATGGCGGCCTGCCAGAACCCGATGTCACCCGGGGCGATGTAGAGGTCGCGTGTCTGCATGCGGAAATTCTCGGGTTCCGTGTGAGGGAAGTCGGGGCTCGGCCCGTAGCCCAGCTGGGCCGCCCATCCAAAGGTCACCGCCAGGCCCGGGCCCACATTGCGCAGCGAGATGGCGAGATAGATGTTGCCGTCCTCCAGCTCAACGCTCCCCTCGCTTCCCTCCAGGTGCGCCCAGTGGTCGTCGATCCAGCGGATCTTCTGGACAGGGTCCTCCAGGCGCGAGGTCACCAGGACGGGCCGCAGGTTGATCTCGAACGATCGCTCGGCAATCCGGGCCGATCGATTCGACGAGCGAATGGCGGCGAACGTGGCCAACGCCAGCACCAAGGTCCCGAGCGCGGTGGCAAACGACGCAATGGTCGCCCAATCAGTCACCCCCGTGACGTCGCCACCCACCGCGGCAGATTACGTCACACGCTGCTGGCACCGCGGCAGGGAATCCCGACGACTTTCTGATCGCACACAAGGCGCCAAGGAGCAGCCGGGGTCAAGGTGGAGCGCCCGAGCGCAGCGAGGACGAACGACCTTGAGGCCGGCGGCGACCGGCGCACAATCATGGGAGAAGGGTCGGAGTGACAGACTGCAACCATGCTCGCCCACGTCTCCATCCAATGCGCCGACATGTCCCGGAGCTCCGCTTTCTACGACGCTGTCCTCGCTCCTCTCGGCGAAGGGCGTGTCATGGACCTCGGCGACGCCATCGGCTACGGCATCCCACCGTCACCGACATTTTGGATCGGGCAACAGCAGACGGGCGACGGGTTCCGGGAGACCCACATCGCCTTCCAGGCGCCCGACCGCGACGCCGTCCGGGCTTTCTACGTGGCCGCCCTGGCCACGGGAGCGGAGTCGTTGCACGAGCCCCAACTCTGGCCCCAGTACGCCCCGGCCTATTACGGGGCCTTTGTGCGCGATCCCGACGGGAACAACATTGAGGCGGTGACGCACTCCCGCGCCTGAGCCCCGCGAAAAGCGGGCCCCGCATCCGGGCGCCCCTGGGCTCATCCGAACGTCGCCACGAAGTGGTTCAACACCGCCGTGCAGAGGTCCTGCTGCGACGCCGGCAAGGTGCAGGTGGCCAGGTAGGCCGTCGGCTCGGACGGCTTCGGCTGATACAGCCCGACCCCGTTCGCCGGATTCTGGCCCCCCGACGGGAAACCCACCCCCGCCACGCCGGGCGGATCCTGGAAACCGACCGCCACCGACGAGATCCTGCCCACGTGTTCCCTCGAGACGCCGGCTGCCGCACATGACTTGCCCAGGTTCTGCAGCGTGGCCGCCCGGGCGCTGCTGAAGAGCGGGCACACGAGGGCGGCACCCTGCACCGGGCTGCCTCCGCTCTCCATGGCCACGATCGCCTGGGTCGACGAGGACGCCGGCAGCTGCCAGGTCGCCCCCGCCGTCGGTACCGTTGTCCCGACCGGAGCAAGGGCCATCATCCCGCTGCCGTCGGCCCCGAAGTTGCCGGTACAGGTCCACCCGACCGTCGGGCCGATGAGCATCAACGCCCCGGTCTCGTCGCTGTAGACGGCCAGGTTTCCCTGCTGCGCATCCGCCACCGGGACACTGACCGAGACCGACCCCGGCAGCGCAGCCGTGGTCGTGGTCACGCCCGAGCTCGTTTGGCACACCACCACGGGAAGCGTCGCCATCACCATCGGGCCCGACCCCGCACCGCCCGTCGTCGAGGTGGACGTCGGGCTCGAACTCGAGGTCGTCGACGCCGCCTGCACCGTGCTCGAGGTCGTGGTGTGCCTCGGGTGGGTCGTCGAACTCTTCGTACTCGGCCCCGACGATCCGCACGCTGCCAGCACGACCGCCCCGACGACCACGGCCGCGGCGGCGGCCAACACCTGGCGGTGCGACACCGACGTTCCCCTCACGGCCACCCGGTCACGACCACCCGGGACAGATCACCCGGGACACGATCAGCCGGGCCAGCCTCACGCGTCCACCGTCAAGTCCGCCAACAGATCGGCGAACCGCCGCTGCGCCTCGGCGGCACGGGTCGGGATGTGCTCGGTCGGCACCTCATGGGGCTCATACCCCTTCAAGACCCGCCGCGCCACGGTCTGGCGGTGCACCTCATCGGGCCCGTCGTAAATCCGGGCCGCCCGGGCCGCCCGGTACATCGACTCCAACGGCAGGTCCGAAGAGAACCCCAAGGACCCGTGCACCTGGATGGCGCGGTCGATGACGTCGTAGAGGACCTTGGCTCCGAAGTACTTGATCATGGCGATCTCGACCCGGGCCGCCGCCGCCCCCTCCTGGTCCATCTTCCAGGCCGCTTGCAGTGTCATCAAGCGTGCCGCCTGCATCTCGGCCATGGAGTCGGCCACCCAGTTCTGGATGGTCTGCTTCTCCGCCAGCATCGACCCGTGCGCGTAGCGGGACACCGCCCGCTCACACAGCATGTCGAAGGCACGACGGGATTGGCCCAACCAGCGCATGCAGTGGTGGATCCGGCCCGGCCCCAGCCGGTGCTGTGCCAGCACGAACCCCGACCCCTCTACACCGATGAGATTCGCCAGCGGCACCCGCACGTCCACGTACTTGATCTCGGCGTGGTTCCCGAAGCGCCCGTACGGCGTGTGCGGGTCCTCCATGGTCGACACGTCCCGCACAATGTCCACCCCCGGGGTGTCGACCGGCACGATGATCATGGACGACCCCGAATACGGATGGACGTCCGGATTGGTCACCGCCATGACGATCAGGAAGTCCGCCACGGACCCGTTGGATGTGAACCACTTGTGCCCGTTGATCACCCACTCCTCGCCGTCCCGCACCGCCGATGTCTGCAACAGCGTCGGATCAGATCCGGCGGTGTCGGGCTCGGTCATGGAGAAGGCCGACCGCAGCGTCCCGTCCAACAAGGGCTGCAACCACTGTGCGCGCTGCGACTCGTCGCCACTCGCCTCAATACCCACCGCCAGCAACTCCGCGTTCCCCGAGTCCGGTGCGTTGTTCCCGAACACCACCGGCGCATACGGCGACTGCCCCAGGATCTCGTGCATCAGCCCCAACTTCACCTGGCCGAACCCCATGCCGCCCAGTGCCGGCGGCAGATGCGCCGCCCACAGGCCCTCGGCCTTGACCCGCTCCTGCAGCGGCCGGATCAGCACCCGCACCTGGTCGTAGGTCAGATCGAGCGTCTCGAGCGGGAACACTTCCTCCCGCACGAAACCGCGCATCCACTCCAACTTCTCCTCGAACTCGGGTTCCGTCGAGAAATCCCAGGCCATAGCCACTCCTCCCAGCGTGCCGCCCAACTTCCGGCGGCCCACACCCTGCCACTACCGTGGGCGCCGTGACCACCACGAGCCCTGTCGCCTTCCGCCACGCAGCCGCCGCGGCGCCGCCGCCGCCTCCCCAGGCCGCCCTGAGTGCGGCGGACAGGGCTGTGATCGCCGGAGCCGAAACCGCCCTGCTCGACGAGCGCCGCCTCCTGACCGGGGACGAGCTCGCTGCCCTGGCCGCCCTGCCCGACGGCGCCGTGATGGCGCTGGCCTCATTGGCCCACCAGGTCCGTCTGGCCTGGTGCGGGCCCGAAGTGGAGATCGAAGGCATCCTCTCCGCCAAGACCGGCGGCTGCCCCGAGGACTGCCATTTCTGCTCGCAGTCCTCGCGCTTCGACACGCCGGTCAAAGCCACCCCCTTCCTCGATACGAACGAAGTCCTCGCCGCCGCCCGCGAGACCGCCGCCCTTGGCGCCTCGGAGTTCTGCATCGTGCTCGCCGTGCGCGGGCCCGACGAGCGCACCATGCAGCGCATTCTCGACCTCGTCCCGGTCATTCACGACGAGACGGGACTCAACGTGGCGATCAGCGCCGGCATCCTGACCGAGGACCAGGCCCGCCGCCTCGCTGAAGGCGGCGTCCACCGCTACAACCACAACGTCGAGACGTCCCGCTCCTTCTTCCCGAACATCGTCACGACGCATGAGTGGGACGAGCGGGCCGACACCTGCCGCCTCGTCAAGGCGCACGGGATGGAGCTGTGCTGCGGCGCCCTGATCAACGTGGGCGAGACCGTCGCCCAACGGGTCGAGCTGCTGACCCAGTTGCAGGAGCTCGACCCCACCGAGGTGCCCCTCAATTTCCTCAACCCGCGTCCGGGCACCCCACTCGGCGACCAGCCCATCCTCGGCGCCTGGGAGGCGGTCCGCTGGATCGCCCTCTTCCGCCTGGCTCTCCCGTCGGTGATCCTCCGCTATGCCGGCGGCCGCGAAGTCACCTTGCGCGACCTCCAGGCCATCGGCATGACGGCCGGGATCAATGCCCTCATCGTGGGCAACTATCTGACGACGCTCGGCCGCTCGGCCGACGAGGACCTCCAAATGCTCGAGGACCTGCGCATGCCCATCGGCGCCCTCACCGCCGCCATCTGACCCCGCCATCTGACCCGCCGCCACCTGACCCGCCGCCACCTGATCCGCCGCCACATGCCCCAGGCCATGACCGCCCACTGCACCGGCTGCGGCAAGCCGTCCCTCGAGTGCCCCGGTTGCGGGCGCGCGCTGGATCCACCGCGCTTCTGCCCCGGATGCGGCCGCCGCATGACCGTCAGCGTCGTGCCGACCGGTTGGGTGGCGCGCTGCCGTGAGCCCGGTCACCCCGAACTTCACGCCGACTGACCGCACGACCGGTCCGTCCCCTCGGAGAACGGTGCCCTCAACGGCGCAGTGGCCCGTTCCGCTCTGGTTTCTGACCCGGCCGCGCTGACTGCCCTAACTGCCCTGACCGGAGCGCCGACGACGGACGCCACGTCGGTGACGGCGCTGAGTGCATGGAGCGCCCGTGTGGGCTGGTGAAGGTGAGCAGGGTGTCGGGATCGCCCGACACGGACCAGCCCAACTCGTGCACGGCTCGATGATGCCGGCCGCACAGTGTCACCAGGTTGTCCATGTTCGTCATTCCGCCATCGGCCCAATGCGCAATGTGATGGACGTTCGTGAACTCCGTGTAGCTGCAGCCGGGGAAGCGGCACCCCTTGTCCCGCCGGTCGATCTCGACCCGCTGCACCGGCGTCGGATCACGTCGGGCTCGACCTTGGTTCAGGATCGACCCCGTCGCATCCTCGACGGCGAGATCCACATTGGCGTCACAGGCGAGCCTCCGCACGACCTCAGCAGCCACGGGGCCCACCCCGGCGATTTCGGCCACTGCGTCATTCGAGCAACCGACCAACAGTTCCAGCGGTGCATGCACCACGACCCTTGGGCGGCCCGATGCCGGGCCCGATGCCGGGGCCGATGCCGGGGCCGATGCCGATGACGAAGCCGCCGCCGATCCGATCCCGAACTGGAACAGATCCATCAACGCGTCGTAAAGACGCTTGTCGTAGGGGACGTAGCCCAGCGGATCGGCCGCACTGGCTTCTTTGGGCGCACCACCTGTACGGCCGCGTTCCTCTCGCACCCGCTGTTCGGCCGCCACCCGCCCGATCAGGACTGACTTCGCCGCCGCGTAGTCCTCCTTGGTGAACGCCACCCAGGCGGAACGCCGCGAGTCGTTGAAGCGTAGGGTCCGGTGCTCGAATTCCCGGGCTGGCGCACCCACTACTGCTGCACCCTCCGCGGTTTCACCTTCTGCGGCACCGGTCTCAGACGATGATGTGGTCCAGGATGCAGCGCGAGCCTCCACCTGCGCTCTGTGCCAAGCGGCCAACTCACGGGCCTGTCGGACGCTCCAGTGTGCTGCCGCCTCCCGAAGCGCGGCATCGCTGGACGGCGAGGCCACCTCGGCCAATGGCTCCACCAGGTCCAGCGACAGCTGCCCGGACGCGAGCCCTTCGGCCAGGCAGGGCAGCGACTCGAGGGGGGCGGCCGAGCGGACCCATTGACGGGCGGTGGACGGGCTCACGCCACACTGACCGGTCACCCAGGCGATCATGGAGACGGCGCCGTCACCCCGCCAGCTTTCGGCCCGGTCGAACTCGGCGATATCCGCCAGCTGCTCTCCATGCAATGCGGAGATCTGCGCCGAACGCTGGACGATGCGAGCGGACAGCTCCCGCGACCTCTCGTCGCCACCGAAGTTCCGGCACGGGGGCCGGCGACGCAGCGCCCCAGTCCCCGTCGGCGCTTTCGGTGTTGTAGGTGGACGTTCGATTGCCACGTCGAAGGAACGGTCGCGCGGCACGACACAAAGGTGCGTATGCGGCAAAAACGAAGAGCAGAAATGGTCAGCCGCGGACGATGTCGAGCAGTTCTCCATCCCCCCCGGGAACGGTGACGACCCGTTGCCGATCCCGTCCGCCGAGCCACTCGAGGTTCCGCTGGTGCAGATCGGAGCCGGCGTCGAATCGGTTCAGCACCACGACCGTCGGCACGCCCAGCGGAGCGAGCGCCTCGGTGTTGAGTCGCACCGCGTTGATCGTGCCCAGTCCGCCGTCGGCGACCAGCACAAGAAGGTCCGGCCTCAACGCGGCGCAGTAGTCAAGACAGTCACCGTCCACCGCCAGTGGCGACCGTATGCCTCCCGCGGTCTCGACCAGCCCCACGTCGGCCGCATCCGCCGGCCAACGCAGTTCGCCCGCCAGGTCGTCGATCGTGAAAGGTGGGCGGCCCAGCGATTCCGCTGCCATCGGCGGCGCCATCGGCGTCTCGTACCAACGATGGGGCGGACACACCTCTGGCGCCGGCTCGCCGGTGGCCGCGCCGAGTACGGCTGCATCGAGGCCGGCGGGATCGTCGTCAGGCGCGAAGGATTGCGCCGGCTTGCGGGCGGCAACGTGGCAGCCCGCAGCACGCAATTCGGTCAGAACACGGGCGGCGATCCACGTCTTCCCGATATCGGTCCCGGTGCCGACGACGGCGACGACTCGGCGCGGACGCACGCCGGTCAGGGCGCCACGGGAGTGGGTGTGGGAGTGGGTGTGGGTGTGGGCAGCCGGGACAGCGCGCCGAGCAACCGGCTGACATCGTGGTCGCTGTGTGCTGCCGACAGTGTCACCCGCAGACGGCTGGTCCCCACCGGTACGGTGGGCGGCCGGATGGCCGGCACCCACAAGCCGTCCTCGAGAAGCGCCACCGAGGCCGAGAGTGCGGCCTGCTCGCTGCCGAGCACCACAGGAATGATCGGGCTCCGATGGCCCGGCGGGGCGAAGCCGGCCTCCGCCACCCGGTCGATCAGCGCAGCGAGGCGATCCGACAATGCCGCGCCTTCGGTCGATCGCACGACGCGCACTGCGGCGAGCGCGGCCGCCGCGTCGGCCGGCGTGGGTGCGGTCGAGAAGATGTACGAGCGGGCCCGGTTGACGAGGAGATCCACGATGTCCCGGGAGGCGGCCACGAATCCGCCGAGGGATCCCAATGTCTTTGACAGCGTGCCGACCCGCACGACCGTTCCCCCCCCGCCGCCGCCGTGCCCATCCCGTCCGGTGGCCGCCGGGAGGTCGGGGCCGAGGACGGCGTGCGCCTCATCGAGGATGAGGAGGGCGTTGTGGCGCCGGCAGAGTGTGACGAGTTGGTCGAGGGGGGCGACATCACCATCCATGGAGAAGACGGAATCGGAGACGACGATGGTGGGCATGGGGGCGTCGCCGCCCGCCAGCAGCTCAGCCAAATGGTCCATGTCACTGTGGCGGTAGACGGCGAGGGCTGAGCGGGAGAGCCGGCAGCCGTCAATGATGCTGGCGTGGTTCAGCTCGTCCGAAAGGATGCGGACGCCCGGGCCCCCGAGCGCGCAGAGCACGCCGAGGTTGGCGGCGAATCCCGTCGGAAAGCAGACGGCGGCCTCGGTCCCCTTCCATTCGGCCAGCTCACGCTCGAGCTCGCTGTGGATGGGGCGGCTTCCGGTGACCAGGCGCGAGGCACCGGAACCGGCGCCCCAGCGGTCGAGCGCGTCGTGCGCGGCCGCCACCACGGCCGGATGCCCGCTCAATCCGAGATAGTCGTTGGACGCGAAGGACACGACCGGTCCACCTTCGAGCAGGCCCGTCGGGCCGAGGGCGTCGAACTCCCGGGGGGCGCGCCAGCGACCCTCGTCGACGACCTGGGCCAGAGAAGCCCGGACGCGGTGGTCCCAAGGGGTGGGGCCGTCGTCACCGACGTGACCGTCTTCGCCGGCACCGACGTGACCGTCTTCGCCGGCGTCGCCCACGTGGCCGGCGTTGCCGGTGTCGTTCACAGTCCCGGGACCCGGTCGGCCCGGTCGGCCCGGTCGGCCAGGTCGGCCCGGTCGGCCAGGTCGTCGAGGCCCCCATCCAGAGCGTCGACGATGCGCACGATCTCCTCGTCCGTGATCGTCAGCGGCGGCATGAGCACCACGACATCACCGAGAGGGCGCAGCAGCACGCCCCGGGCGACGGCACCCGCACACACCAGCCGACCCCAGCGCAGACCCGGCGCGGGCGGGTCCAACTCGATACCCACCATCAACCCGCGCTGACGGACCTCGCGCACTTCGGGCCGACCGGCGACCCGTTCTCCCAGCAATGACGCCAACTGGCCGGCGCGCGACCGCACATTCCCCAACACATCCCAGGCCTCGAACAGCCGCAGGTGCTCGAGCGCCACCGCCGCCGCCAGCGCATTCCCCCCGTAGGAATGCCCGTGGTAGAAGGTCTCCGGCCCCAGATCGGCACCCAGGAACGCGCCGAACACCTCGCCCGACGCCACCGTGGCCGACATGGCCAGGTACCCGCCGGTGATCCCTTTGCCCACGCACATCAGGTCGGGCCGCACACCGCACTGCTCGGAGGCGAACAGCGTCCCGGTCCGCCCGAACCCGGTCGCCACCTCATCACAAATGAGGAGCGTGCCCGCCTGGCGGCAGGCCTCCCCTATCCGCCGCACATCGGATGCGGAGGCGCACAACATGCCCGACGCACCCTGCACCAGCGGCTCGATCACCACGGCGGCCAACTCCTCGCCGTGTGCCTCTATCGACGCGCACGCCTTGTCGGCCCAACCCGGGTCGACGTAGCCCGGAGTGCGCACGACGGGGAAGCACAACGGCTCGAAGACAGCGCTGAAGACGCCGCCGTCGCCGAGGGACAGCGACCCGACCGTGTCGCCATGGTACGCATCGCCGAGCGCGAGAAAAGAGGTGCGACCGGTGACACCGCGATTCACCCAGTACTGGAACGCGATCTTGAGCGCCTGCTCGACCGCAACCGCGCCATCCGCCGCGAACAGGAAGTGGGGGTCGTCGACGGGCACGACGGGGGCAAGCGCTTCGGCCAGCTCGACCACGACCGTGTTGCCGTTGCCCAACATGGTGGAGTGGGCCACCTTGCCGGCCTGGGCCACCAGCGCGGCGTCGAGCTCGGGAACGCGGTGCCCGAGGGTGTTGACCCAGAGGGACGAAATCGCGTCGAGGTACCGCCGGCCGTCGGCGTCGATCAGCTCCCTGCCCTCCGCCCGGTCGATGACGAGGGGCGCATTGCCGGCGTAGGCCGACATCTGGGTGAACCCGTGCCAGACCACCGCCGCATCGCGCTCGACCCAGGTCCTGGTCTCTGCGTCGGGACGCTGCTCTTCGGCGGTGGGGTCTTCGGCGGTGGGGTCGCTCACCGGGCAATTGTGGACCAGGGGGCGCCGGCCGGACCAGGCGATGCGCTGCGCGAGAATGGTGCATGGACCTGATCGGCGTGGTTGACACCATGTTCGCCCGCTACGACATGGGCGGCGAAGCCCTAAACGAGTTGTCCGAATGTCCTGGATACGGCACCAAATTCACCACCCTGCGCCGCACCGTCCCGGGCTTCAAGGACCTGGCCGTGGCGGCCAAGAAGATGATTGAGGAGGACGGCTGCCGGATTGTGGTCGCCCTGGGCATGCCGGGCAAGGAACAGGTGGACAAGGTCTGCGCCCATGAGGCCTCGACCGGGATCATGACGGCCCAGCTCATGACCAACACGCCGATCCTGGAGGTCTTCGTCCACGAGGACGAGTCCGACGACCCCGCCGAATTGGCCATGGTCTTCCGGAACCGCTCACGCGATCACGCCCGCAACGCCTACCTCATGCTCTACGAGCCCGAGGCGCTCACCGCCCGGGCCGGCCAGGGCGTCCGCCAGGGGTTCGCCAACGCCGGGCCGCTGGAGCAGTAGCCCGCCGGCTCGACGCCCGCCGGCGCCGCGCCCGCCGCCCGCCGGCGCCGTCAGGGATCTCGCGGCAGACCGAGAACCCTTTCGGCCACGATGTTGCGTTGGACCTCAGCCGTGCCGCCGCCGATGGTGAGCGCGGGCGAGAACAAGAAACCGCGGGACCAGGTGGGGTCGGCCAGACGGCCAACCGGACCGGTCCCGGCCAGCATGCCGAACGGTCCGGCCAGGTCCCGGGCCACGTCCATGATGTGCTGCCCATGGGCGTCGGCGATGGCTTTGCGCACCGAGGCCTCCGCCCCCGGCGCCCGCCCGGCCAGGACGGCCGAGACCATGCGCAGGCGCAGGACCCGCAGAATCTGGGCCTCGATCCAGACGTCGACCAGCCGCTCCCGGGTCGGCGCCGACGGCGCACCGCCGGCGCCGCGGACCAGATCCACCAGGTCCTCAGCCGTCGGACCCATGCCCCACAGGGCGCCCTCGCCCGACAGCGAGACACGCTCGTTGCCCAGCGTGACCTTGGCCAGCTCCCATCCACCGTGCTCGGGACCGATCAGATGGTCGGCCGGGATCCGCACATCGGTCAGGAACACCTCGTTGAAGGCGTGCTCGCCGGTCATGTCGATCAGCGGCCGGATCTCGATCCCCGGCGCATCCATCGGGCAGACGAAATAGCTGATTCCCATGTGCTTGGTGGCCGTCGGATCGGTGCGGGCCAGCAGGATCCCCCACCTGGCGATGTGCGCGTAGCTGGTCCACACCTTCTGCCCATTGACGACCCAGTGGTCGCCGTCACGCTCGGCCCGGGTGGTCAGCGCGGCCAGGTCGGAGCCGGCGCCGGGTTCGGAGAACAGCTGGCACCAGAAATCCTCCCCGCTGAGCAGGGGCCAGAGCCAGCGGTCCTTCTGCTCCTCTGTGCCCGCGTACATCAGGGTTGGCCCCGCCCATCCGATGCCGATGGGGTTGACCGGGCGCCTGACGCCATTCCTCCGGAGCTCCTCGTCGATCATGAGTTGGGTCAGCGGATCGGCATGCAGCCCGTACGGCGCGGCCCAGTGGGGCGCCACGTAGCCGGCCTCGGCCAGTTGGCGACCGGTCGGGTGCGGGTGCTCTTCGAACCAGTCCCGCACGCGTCGTCGGCGGGGGTCGTCTTCGCCGGGCAGGCCGAGGTCCACGCGCGGAGCGTAGGCTCAACGCCTCGCTTCATGCATGTCTGCGGGGGCGGGGGGATGGAGCGAGGCAACGACAATGAGCAACTGGAACTACGCGGACGTCTGGGAGATCGTGGCCGACGTCCAGCCCGATTCCATCGCCGTCACCCAAGGTGACCGCAACGTCGCCTGGCGCGACTTCGACCACGGTGCCGACGGCATCGCGCAGTTCCTGCTCGACCTGAATGCCGTGCAGCAGGACAAGGTGGCGATCTACCTCTACAACTCGCCCGAGTACCTGCAGACCACCTTCGCCGCCGTCAAGGTCGGCCTCGTCCCGGTCAACACCAACTACCGCTACGGCGACGACGAGCTGAGCTACCTGTGGGCGAACGCCGACGCCATCGCCGTCGTCTTCCACGGGGCGTTCGCCGATCGCATCGAGGGCATCCTCGAGAGGGTGCCCGGCGTCAAAGGATGGCTCTGGGTCGACGACGGCACGGGTCCCTGCCCGGACTGGGCCACGCCGTACGAGGACGCGGCCAAGTCGGCGATCGGGCGGGTCTCCGCCCCGTGGGGTCGGAGCGGTGACGACCTCTACATGCTCTACACGGGCGGCACCACCGGCATGCCCAAGGGCGTCATGTGGCGCCAGGACGATCTGTTCGCCCGGCTGATCGACAGCGGGGTGCGCCACTACGACGTCGACGGTGGGCTCGAGCCGGTGCGGGCGGCGCTGGAGGCGAGTCCCGGCGGAGCGACCCTCATGCCGGCCTGCCCGCTCATGCACGGGACCGGCGCCTTCACCGCCCACACCGTGCTGGCCGAGGGTGGGCGGGTGTGTCTGCTCGAGTCGCGCAGGTACGACCCGGCCGAAATGCTCGACGCCATTGCACGGGAGAAGGTCAACGGCCTCGTGATCGTCGGCGACCCGTTCTCGTTCCCGCTCCTGGCCGTGTTGGACGAGCACCCCGGGAAGTGGGACCTCAGCTCGCTGGTCATGATCATTTCGTCGGGGGCCATGTGGAGCGAACCGGTGAAGCAACGGCTACTGGGCCACCATCCGGGGATGATCCTGGCCGACGCCTTCAGCTCGTCGGAGGCACTGGGCATGGGGATCTCGGTGTCGGGCGGCGGCACGGCGGCCAAGACGGCCTCGTTCACGCTCGGCCCCGACGTCCGGGTACTGACCGAGGACGGCCGCCAGGTGGAGCCGGGGTCCGACGAGGTGGGCGTGCTGGCGCTGGGCGGGCGCAACCCGCTCGGCTATTACAAGGACGAGGAGAAGTCCGAACGCACTTTTAAGGAGATCGACGGGGTGCGCTACTCCATCCCGGGCGACTTCGCGCAGATCGACGCCGACGGGACGATCCACCTGCTGGGCCGCGGATCAGTCTGCATCAACTCGGGCGGCGAGAAGATCTTCCCCGAGGAGGTCGAGGAGGCCCTCAAGACGCACCCGGCGGTGCGCGACGCCGTCGTGGTGGGTGTGCCCCATCCGACCTACGGGGAACAGATCGTGGCGGTGGTCGAGTTGCACCCGGCTGGTGCCGGTGCCGGTGCCGGTGCCGGTGCTGGTGCTGGTGCTGGTGCTGGTGCCCACGTGACTCCCGCCGAGGCCGAACTGGTCGCTCACGTGAAGGACCAACTGGCGTCGTACAAGGCGCCCCGGCGTGTCCGGACCGTCGCCACCATTGGTCGGGCGCCCAACGGCAAGGTCGACTACAAGCGCCACCGGGCCGAATCGATGGACGAGCTCGGGGTCCCGGCCGGTTGAATCCGGGCCGGCCGGCGTGTCGCTGCGGCCCGAGCAACGCACCGCCTGCGCCAGGCCGCCTGCGCCGGACACCACCTGCGCCAGACTGGGTCACATGTTCATTGCCCCGGCCGATGCCACCCGCGGCGAGGACGAGTGGCGGCCCTTCGTCGTGCACCATCCGTTCGGCCACCTGGTCGCGCCGGGCGGTCCCGCACGCGAGCTGCCCGTCGTCGTGCCCACGCAGTTCGTACTCGAGGGTGACACGGTGTGGCTGCATCTCGTGCGGGCCAATCCCGTGTTCAGCGCACTAGCGGAGAACCCGCGGGTGTTGCTGAGCGTGGCCGACGACTGGGCCTTCATCCCGTCGTCGTGGAAGGTGGTGGGTGACGAGGACCCCGCCCTGGGAATACCCACCACGTACTACGGCGCCGTGCAGCTCGCCGGCGCTGCGAAGGTGTACGACGAGCGGACGGCACCGGGCAGCGTGGCCGGCATTTTGCGCCGCCAGCTGGCGGCCTTCCAGCCCGACACCGACGTGGCCGACCCGGCGGCGTCCCATGCCGCCCGGCTGCTGGGCATCCTCGGGATCTCCATCGCCGTCGAGGAGGTATCGGCCAAGTTCAAATACGGCGGCAACGTCGACGAACCACACCGGCGGGCCGTGGTGGAACGCCTGGAGACCCGGGGCGCGCCCGGCGACGAGGCTGCCGCCGCGCACGTGGTGCGCCGGTTGGAAGACTGAGCGGTTGGAAGACTGAGCGGTTGGAAGACTGAGCGGTTGGAAGACTGAGCGGTTGGAAGACTGAGCGGTTGGAAGACTGAGCGGGTCGGGCCCTAGCTGACAGCAGCGGCCAGGTTGGCCAGCGTCTTCTGCATCTCCTGCTCGGCGTGCTCCGCGCTGTGGTCACCCATGATGCGAGCGATCGTGGCGAACCATTTCTTGCGCTGATCCACCCAGGACTCGGTGACACGGCAGCCGTCGCCGGTCGTCTCGAACTCGTAACGCCACGTCGCCACCTCCAGCGGTCCCGACGTCACCGCGAACTCGAAGAGCTTGCCGGGCTCGCAGCCGACGACGGTCACGGTGGTGGACCAGCGCCGGACACCGTTCTTGTTGGTGCCCTTGAACACAGAACCGAGGGCCGGACCGGTGGCGCCCTTCACCCATTTGCCGCCGGCGTTCTCGGGCGACCACTCCCCCATCCGGGGCAGGTCCGCCACCAGCGTCCAGACCTTCTCGGCGGGCGCGGCGATGTCCAGGGAGGCTGCGGTGGGGTAGGCCATACGCAGACGATAGTTTCTACCTATGGATCAGGCTCTTTCCGACGCAGTTCCGGCTTCTGCCCGCAATCTCCGGCCGCCATCTCCCCCCAAATTCGCCACCATGGAGGAGGAGCGGCTGCACCGCAAGCAGAAGCTGGCCGGCGCGCTGCGGCTGTTCGGTCGCTTCGGCTTCTCCGAGGGTGTCGCCGGCCACATCACGGCACGCGACCCGGAACTGACCGATCACTTCTGGGTGAACCCCTTCGCCATGAGCTTCCGCCATGTCCGCGTCTCCGACCTGATTCTCGTGAGCCACACCGGCGAAGTCGTCGTCGGGGACCGACCGGTCAACCCGGCGGCATTCGCCATCCATTCCGCTGTGCACGCAGCGCGTCCTGACGTCATGGCCGCGGCCCATGCCCATTCGGTCTACGGCAAGGCATGGTCTGCACTGGGGCGCCCGCTCGATCCGATCACGCAGGACGCTTGCGCCTTCTACGAGGACCACACCGTGTGCGAGGAAGGCGGTGGTGCCGTTGTGCTCGAGGAGGCCGCCGCCAAAGCGCTGGCGGCCGCGCTCGGTCCACACAAGGCCACCATTCACCGCAACCACGGGCTGTTCACCGTCGGGCACACCGTCGACGAGGCGGCCTGGTGGTTCATCACGATGGAGCGCACCTGCCAGGCCCAGCTGCTCGCCGAGGCAGCAGGCACTCCTCTGCTCATCGACGACGAGGGCGCTCGCTACACGCGCGAATTCGCCGCATCGCCCTACTCCGGCTGGCTGTCGTTCCAACCGCTGTGGGACGAGATCTCACGCAGCGAGCCCGACCTGTTCGACTGAGTCCGAGGTTCGTCCGGCACCTTCGGCGCAGCCCCTCGCCACGGGCGTCCGCGCCTTCGGCGAGGGTGCACGGACCGCAACGCAGACACCCAGCCGGAGCTCCCATAGCTGAACAATTGTTCTGCGTTTCGGCCGGACCGAAGTAGGGTATTCCCGATCGCGAGCCCGTCCCTACGGGCCCGAATCGAGGGGGTACACGTGAAATCTGCCGTCCGCATTGCGGCTCCCGTCCTGGCCTGCGCGCTCATGGGTGCCTGGCTCTTCCTCGGCGCGGCGCCCGGAGGAGCGGCAAACCCAACGGTGCCGGCCACCGTCAGCGCATCCAGCTGGACCGCCGCCACGAGCACGCCGACGGTGACCAACGGATCCTTCGGCGGCGTGTCCTGTGCCAACGCCGACTTCTGTGTGGGCGCGGGCACGCAGATCGTGGGCGGATTTCTCGAGCCGCTGGCCGAGCAGTGGACCGGCTCGGCCTGGACGTTGGTCACGACACCGTCCGTTACCGGACAAGGTGGTTTTGCCGCAGTGAGCTGTGCCACCCCGACACAGTGCACGGCGGTGGGCTACGCAGGTCCGAGCACGCTTATTGAGCAGTGGAACGGGTCGGCCTGGACCATCGTGCCGAGCCCCAACCTGGCCGGCTTCACCGGCAACGCCCTCACCGGGGTCTCGTGCTCCAGCATCACCTTCTGCATGGCGGTCGGCTATGCCAGCGGCGGGGGCACGTACGCCCCGACGGCAGCGAGCTGGAACGGGACCACCTGGGCGCTCCAGACCGTCCCGACGACGGGCCTGGGCATCGGCCCGCAATTCAAGGCCGTCTCCTGCACGTCGTCGACGACGTGCATGGGCGTGGGGAACTCTGACGGGGGCGACGCCAGTATGTCCGAGCTCTGGAACGGCACCGCCTGGGCCGTCGTGTCGACTCCGAACCCCGATGGCCAGACCAGCGTCGACCTCACCGGCGTCTCGTGCATCGGCAATGCCTGGTGTACCGCAGTCGGCCAAGGCTTCGGCACCACCGTGTACCAGACACTGGTCGAGCAGTGGAACGGCTCCAGCTGGTCGATCGTCGCCAGTCCCAATGCGGGCACGGCGAGCAACCAACTGCAGGGCATCGACTGCTTCAGCATGACCTCATGCTCGGCCGTGGGGTACTCCAGCCCGGTCGCAGGCAACGCCACGGAGGCGCTCGCCTGGGACGGCACGACGTGGACCATCGCGACGACACCGAACCAGGCCGGCGCGACCGGAACCACACTGGCCGCCGTCTCGTGCGTCACCAACTGGGCGTGCGTCGGACTCGGCTCGAGCACGCTCGCCACCAGCACCCCGTTCGCGGCCACCGCACCGATCGCCCGCTCGGGCTACCGCTTCGTCGCCTCCGACGGCGGAGTGTTCTCCTACGGGAGTGGGGCGCCGTTCCTCGGTTCCATGGGCGGGTCGCCGCTCAACGCGCCGATCGTCGGCATGGCCGTCATGCCGGCCGGGGACGGCTACTACCTCGTGGCCTCCGACGGCGGGATCTTCAACTACGGATCGGCCAAGTTCTTCGGCTCGACCGGCGGCACCCACCTGAACGCGCCGGTGGTCGGCATGGCGGTGACGGCCGATGGCGCGGGCTACTGGCTCGTGGCGTCCGACGGTGGCATCTTCAGCTACGGCGACGCCCAGTTCTACGGGTCGACCGGCTCCATGCACCTGAACAAGCCGATCGTGGGCATGGCGGCCACGCCGGATGGCCACGGCTACTACCTGGTGGCGTCCGACGGCGGCATCTTCAACTACGGCGACGCCACGTTCCAGGGCTCGGCCGGATCGTTGCCCCTCAACAAGCCGGTGGTCGGCATGACCGCCCCCGTGAGTGGCGGCTACTACCTGGTGGCGTCCGACGGCGGCATCTTCACCTATCCGACAACCGGAGGGCCGCCCTTCTACGGCTCGACGGGCTCGCTCAAGCTCAACAAGCCGATCGTGGGCATGACGGCGGTGGCCGGGGGTTACTACCTGAGCGGATCGGACGGCGGGGTCTTCACCTACCCGACGACGAACGGCCCCACCTTCTACGGCTCGACGGGGTCCATCGTGCTCAACAAGCCCATCGTCGGGATCAGCGGATAGAACCGGCGGCGGGCCGCCGCTGGGAGGCCGCCGGACCGGTTCCGGCGGCCAGCGTCGGCCAGCTGCCCTGAGCAGGCACGACGATCGATTCCCCACAGAACAAGAACGTGTTCTAATCTCGGCCCGATGGAGTTCAACCTCGCCGACCTGTTCGAGGCGGCCGTCGACGCCTACCCCGAGCGGGAGTACCTCGTCGCTGACGGGAAGCGACGGACCTACGCCGAGATGGAGGCGCGGGCCAACCAGCTGGCGCACCATCTGGCCGCCCAGGGGATCGGGCCCGGCGACCACGTCGGGATTTACGCCTACAACTCGGTCGAGTGGGTCGAGACCGCCTGGGCCGTGTTCAAGCTGCGGGCGATCTGGATCAACATCAACTACCGCTACGTCAAGGACGAGCTCCGGTATCTGTTGACCAACGCCAACCTGCAGGCGCTCGTCTACCAACGTGAGTTCTCGCCGCTGGTGGCAGCACTGCTCCCCGAGCTCCCCCAGCTCCGGCACGTGATCGTGATCGAGGACGGCAGCGACGCCGAGCCCGCGCCGGGCGCCGTCAACTACGAGGACGTGCTGGTCGGCCAGTCCACCGCACGCGACTTCGGGCCCCGCTCGGGGGACGACCTGTACATCCTCTACACCGGTGGGACCACCGGGATGCCCAAGGGCGTGGTGTGGCGTCACGAAGACGTCTTCTACGCCCTCGGCGGCGGCACCGATCCGGTCACCAACGTCAGGGCCACCTCGCCGAACGAAATGGTGGCCAAAGGTGCCAACGGCGGCCTGGTGCACCTGCCCGTCGCACCGCTCATGCACGGCGCCACCCAGTGGTGCGTCATGGGACAGAGCTTCGTCGGCGCCAAGATCGTCCTGATGGCCAAGTTCGATCCGCACGAAGTGTGGCGGCTGGTGGGCGACGAGAAGGTCAACTCGGTCATGATCACCGGCGATGCCATGGGCAAGCCGCTCATCGAATCGCTGGACGACGAAGGGGCCGACCACGATCTGTCGTCGCTGCTGGCGGTGGTGTCGTCGGCTGCCCTCTTCTCCGCGCCGGTCAAGGACCAGTTCTTCGAGCACCTGCCCAACCTGGTGATCACCGACGCCATCGGCTCTTCGGAAGGCGGCAACAACGGCATGACCGTGGTGACCGCGGGCAACACCGCCATGAAGAGCGGGCCGACCGTGCACCTCCTGGGCGAGACCGTCGTCTTCGACGAGGACCTCAACCCGGTCGAGCCGGGGTCGGGTGTCATCGGCAAAATCGGCCGCTCGGGCGACATCCCCCTCGGGTACTACAACGATCCGAAGAAGACCGCCGAGGTGTTCATTCAGGTGCGGGGCACCCGCTACGTCATGCCGGGTGACTACGCCACGGTGGAAGAGGACGGCTCCATCACGCTGCTCGGGCGCGGCTCCATCGTCATCAACTCCGGCGGCGAGAAGATCTTCCCCGAAGAGGTCGAGTCCGCGGTGCGCTCCCACCCCGACGTCATGGACGCCATTGTGTGCGGCGCCCCCGACGAGCGCTGGGGCCAGACGGTGGCGGCCATCATTCAGCCCCGTGTGGGGCACGATGCCCCCTCGCTCGAGTCGATTCAGGAACATTGCCGGGAGTCGATCGCCGGCTACAAGCTCCCCCGCCGGCTGTACGTCGTCGACACCGTGGAGCGGTCTCCCTCGGGCAAGCCCGACTACACCTGGGCCGGCAACATCGTGCACGCGGGTCAGCAACCCTAGTTCCACACCGACAGCACAACGTCCGTCGACATCGGCGATTTGGCGGGTTACGGTGCGGTCATTCCATACTCTTCGAAGGCAGTTCGCCCGGACGGGCGAGTGAATCGTTCGGCTGGTCACGCGGGTTACGCGGGTTACGCGGGTCGCTTGCGGCGAAGGGCCTTCACGGTGTGCGCCGGCCTCAGCGTGCTCACGCTCGGCGTCGGTACGGCAGGGGTGCTCGGCGCAGTGAGCTTTTCCGGCGCCGGTGCGGCCACGGTGCCACACGTGGACGCCAGCGCATCGTGGACCGTGTACCACGGCAACGCGCTCGGCTCCGGGGTCGACACGTCGGGCGTCTCCTTCTCCTCGGCGACCAAAGCATGGTCCTCGCCCGTGCTCGACGGGCAGGTCTACGGAGAGCCTCTCGAGGCAAACGGGCGCGTCTACGTGGCCACCGAGAACGACACGGTGTATGCACTGGCCGCCAATACCGGTGCCGTCCTGTGGTCCAGTCACGTCGGGACACCGGTTCCCTCGGGTGACCTCCCTTGCGGCGACATCAGTCCGACGGTCGGTATCACCGGGACCCCGGTGCTCGACGTCGCCCGCGGCGAGGTCTTCGCTGTCGCCGACGAACTCGGTGGGACCACGCCGGTCCACGTGCTGGTGGGACTGAACATGTACACCGGCACGACGCTCTTGGACGAGGACGTGGATCCCCCGGGCCAACTCACCTCAGCGATTCTGCAGCGGACCGGCTTGAACCTCAGCGACGGGAACGTGGTGTTCGGGTACGGGGGCAACGACGGGGACTGCTCGACGTACAGCGGCTGGGTCGCCTCGGCACCCGAGGGCGGCGGGACGCCCGGTTACTACCAGGCGGTGCCGATCGGTAACGACGGGGCCGTGTGGATGGGGGGCGCCGCTCCCGAGGTCGACGGGGCGGGCAATATCTGGGTGGCCACAGGGAACGGGTCGTCGTCGACTCCCTATGACTACAGCGACTCGGTCCTGGAACTGTCGCCGGGCCTGGCCCGGACCCAGTACTTCGCCCCGAGCAACTGGTCCTACATGAACTCACACGACCAGGATCTCGGTTCGACCGCACCGGCGCTGCTCTCGAACGGGACCGTTCTGCAGGTCGGCAAGAACCAGCTGGCCTACCTCACGAATCAGTCCGGCCTCGGCGGCAACACCGGCACCGGCACCGCCACGGCCTCCGTGTGTCCCGGCGCAATCGCCGGTGGTGGCGATGCCGTCGTCGGAAGTGTGGTCTACGTGCCATGCGAGAGTGGACTCCAAGCCGTGCAGACGAATGCGTCCCCGCCGTCGGTCTCCGTGCTCTGGACGAATAGCAGCGCCCATGGCCCGCCCATCAGCGCCGGTGGGCTGATCTGGTCGATCGGCGGGAACTCGCTCTATGGCATCGATCCTTCGACGGGTGCGACGGTCGAGCAGCTCACCCTGGGGAGCCAGGCGAATCACTTCCCGGCGCCGTCGGTCGGCGACGGCCTTCTGCTCGCCCCTACGAGCGATCAGGTCATTGCCTTCGCCGGCTCGGCGGGTCTGCCAGGCCCACCATCACCTCCACCAGCGGCCCCGCCGAATTCGTCATACTGGCTCGTCGCTTCCGATGGAGGGATCTTCACCTTCGGCAATGCGGGCTTCTACGGGTCGGCCGGCAGCCTGCCGCTCGACAAGCCCGTGGTCGGAATGGCGCCGACTGCGTCCAAGAATGGCTACTGGCTCGTCGCCTCGGACGGCGGCATCTTCAACTACGGGGACGCGGGCTTCCACGGCTCCATGGGCGGCAAGGTGCTGAACAAACCGATCGTCGGCATGGCGGCGACCCCTGACGGCGGCGGCTACTGGCTCGTGGCTTCTGACGGGGGCATCTTCAACTTCGGGGACGCTGCCTTCTTCGGATCGATGGGAGGCAAGCCGCTGAACAAGCCCATCGTCGGCATGGCGGCGACCCATGACGGCCTGGGCTACTGGCTGGTGGCGTCCGACGGCGGCATCTTCAGCTTCGGGGACGCCTCCTTCCACGGCTCAATGGGGAGCCAGCCGCTCAACAAGCCGATCGTCGGCATGGCGGCGACCCCGGACGGGCTCGGCTACTGGCTGGTTGCCTCGGACGCGGGCATCTTCAACTTCGGCGATGCCGGGTTCTTCGGCTCTGCGGGTGGCGTGCCGCTGCGCAAGCCAGCCGTCGGCATGGCGCCGACGCCCGATGGTCACGGCTACTGGATCGCGGCGTCTGACGGCGGCATCTTCAATTACGGGGACGCCAACTTCAGCGGATCCGAAGGCAGCGTCGTACTGAACAAACCGGTGGTCGGCATCGCGGCGCAAGGCTGATTCGACCGGCCTCCCATCATTGGCCACGTCGGCGTCGACCGCCTACGCGATGATGCAGCGGTGCCACCCTCCGCCGTGCTCCTCCTGACCGGCTCCCCCGGGACCGGGAAGACCACGGTCGCTCCGCTGGTGGCCGATCTTCACGAGCACTCCGTCTGGCTCGACCTCGACTGGTTCTTCTCCAAGCTCCGGCGCGGCGCCATCGATCCGTGGCGGGACGAAGCGCACGCACAGAACCGGGCTGTGTTGCACGCCGCGGCCGAGGCCTGCGCCGCCTTCGCTGCCGAGGGCTACCTCACCGTGGCTGAGGGCATCATCTACCCGTTCATGCTGGACCTGTTCGTGACCGCCGGCGCGCCGCACGGGATCGACCTGCACTATGCGGTGCTGCGGGCTCCGAAAGAGGTCGTACACCAGCGCGTCGTAGGGCGCCTGGACGAGCCCCAGCACGCCGGCGCGCTGGCCGATACCCGCGTGGTCGACGACCTGTGGGGCCAATTCGAAAGTCAGGGCACCGAAGGACGCCACCTGGTCGAGGTGGGAGAGCACGGGCCGGAAGAGGTGGCCGAGGAGATCGACCGCCGGTTCCGCTCCGGCGAGTTCCTGCTCAGGACCTAGGAGCCGCCGGCGGAGAGCCGCTGCTTGGTCGTGTTGTGGATGGGGTCCTTGTCGAAGGTCGGCAGCACGTACTTGCCGAACGTCTCGACCGCCTCCTCGGCGGACTCGATCGACATGGAGCTCGAGAGCATGCCGAAGGACAGCTGGTCGGCGCCGGTGGCCGTGTAGCGCTCGATCGCCTTGGTCACCTCGTCGGGCGTGCCCACGGCGACGTCACCCGAGTCGATGACAGCGTCGAGCAGGTCGGCATCCATGGCCGGGACGATCTGGGGCCACTCCGGCATGCCGGGCGGCCTCGGGAAGGTGTCGAGGTACCGGAACACCAGGCTCAGGTGGTAGTTCGAGTCCGCCTCGAGGAACGTCTTGCGGGCCTTGGCCCCGTCTTCCATGCAGATCATGGTCGTCGTGATCATCACGTTGTCGTTGACGAAGCCACCGACCGGGTTCTTGCAGTCCCCGATCTTCTCCTTGTAGCGGGCGACGAGTGGCGTCAGCTGATCGGGTGTCGAGAAACCGAAGCAGAGGATGCCCACACCGAGCTCGGCGGCCAGGTCGAAGGTCGACGGGCTCCCGGCTGCCATCCAAATGGGTGGGTGGGGCTTGGAGTAGGGCTTGGGCAGGACGTTGCGCGAGGGCATGGAGAAGAACTTGCCGTCGTAGCTGTAGTCCTCGTCCTTCCACATGCGGACGATCTGCGGCAGGGTCTCGGCCACCATCTCGCGGGTGAGCTCGGAGTCCTGAATGCCGAAGCCCTTCTGCTCCGTGGTGGAAGAGCCGCGGCCGGTGCCGAACTCGAAACGGCCTTCGGAGAGGTGGTCCAGCATGGCCACCCGCTCGGCAATGCGGGCCGGGTGGTTCACCGGCGGTGTGATGTTGAAGATGCCCGAGCCGATGTGGATGTTGTTCGTCTTGGCGGCACAGAAGGCCAGGAACGACTCGGACGCCGAGAGGTGGGAGTACTCCGTGAGGAAGTGGTGCTCGGACGCCCAGGTGTACTTGAAGCCGGCCTTGTCGGCCGCCACGATGAAGGCGACCTCATCCATGATGCGGTCGTGCTCGGCCGATGCTCCATGTTGCTCGACGTACCGCGGCAGCAGGCACGCGGCGTTGAAGATGCCGAATTCCATGGGGTTGCACGTCCTCGTCTACGGTGCCGCGGTCCCTTCCGCCGGCGCTTGAGCGACGGTAACACGGGTCTGTTTAAAATGCAACGTGTTCCAGTAATGGGACTTCCATCCCTGGTCAGCGATATTTGGAGATGCAGTGACCCCAGCTGAGACCCAACCGGACGGACCGGGCGCCAGCCCGGCTCCGCTCGCGGAAACCATCACCGGCGCCGTCCTGGCCCTCGCCGACGTCGACACGCTCGGGCTGGTGGCCAACGACCTCCGGTTGACCCACGCCGAGGTGGCCGCGCGGGCGGCGGCGCGGGCGGCCTGGTTGCAGGCCAACCGCCAGGACGGTGCCTTCCACGTGGCGCTCATGCTCGACAACGTGCCGGAGTTCATCTTCTGGCTCGAGGCGGCCGCGCTGGCCGGCGCCGTCGTCGTCGGTGCCAACCCCACCCACAGAGGGGACGAGTTGGTGCGGGACCTGTCACACACCGAATGCCAGTTCCTGATCAGCGACTCGACCTACCTCCCACTGGTGGAGGGCGCTCGGATCGGCGACGCGCTCGGGGAAGTGCGGCGCGACAACGACCGCGTGCTCGTGCTCGACACCGAAGCGGCCCGCAACAAACTCGAGCCCTACGCCTCGGCCACCGCCGAGGAGGTGGCCGATCGGTCGGTGACACCCGAACGGCTGGGCTACCTCCTCTTCACCTCGGGCACATCCGGCGCGCCCAAGGCGTGCCTGTGCAGCCAAGGCCGGCTGGCGCGCATCGGGTCCATTGTGGCGCAGATGTACGCCCTCGAACCGCCCGACGTCTGCTACCTCTCCATGCCGCTGTTCCACTCCAACGCGCTCATGGCCGGTTGGGGGCCGGCGCTCATGGCGGGATCGGCCGTTGCCCTCCCCGGCACGGGACGTTTCTCGGCTTCGGGCTTCCTGCCCGACGTGCGGGCCTCCGGCGCCACCTACTTCAACTACGTGGGCAAGCCGCTGTCGTTCATTCTCGCCACTCCCGAGCAGCCCGACGACGCCGACAATCCGCTGGTGCGCGCCTTCGGCAACGAAGGGACCGCCGATGACGTGGCGCGCTTCGCCGAGCGCTTCGGCGTCGCCGTCACCGACGCCTACGGCTCGACCGAAGGGGGCGCCACCGTGCAACGGACGCCCGATACGCCTCCGGGCGCACTGGGGCGGGCTCCGGAGGGCACCGTCGTGCTCAACGCGGCCACGGGGACCGAGTGCCCACCTGCCCGCTTCGATGAGCACGGCCGGCTGCTCAATGCCGAGGAGGCCATCGGCGAGCTGGTGTCCAAGGCCGGAGGGGCCGGGTTCGAGGGCTACTGGCGCAACGGCGAGGCCGAGACGGCCCGCCTGCGCGAAGGCTGGTATTGGACGGGCGACCTGGCGTACCGGGACGACGCCGGCTTCTTCTACTTCGCCGGCCGCGACCACGACTGGCTACGCGTCGACGGCGAGAACTTCGCTTCGGCGCCGATCGAGCGGATCCTGCAGCGCCACCCCGACATTGTGCTCGCCTCCGTCTACGCCGTGCCCGACCCTGTCGTGGGAGACCAGGTCATGGCCGCGGTGCAGCTACGGCCCGGAGTCGACTCGCTCGACCCCGAGGAGTTGCTCGGCTTTCTGGCCGCGCAGGGTGATCTGGGCACCAAATGGGCACCTCGCTTCGTGCGCATGAGCGACGAGCTCCCGGCCACGGCCACCAACAAGGTGCTCAAGCGATCACTGCGGGCCGAGCGCTGGAACTGCGGGGACCCGGTGCTGTGGCAAGCCGAGAAGGGTGGGGCCTACGAGCCGCTGAGCACCGACACCGCGGCCACGCTGGAAGCCGCGGTGGGCGACCGACCTCTCTGACGTCCGTTCCACAACGCTACGATCGGGCGCTCATCCGAACCTCCGAACCTCCGGACCGGGCGGACCGGGCGGACCGAGTGGCCGGGGAGCCGGGGAGCCGGGGACGAAGGGAAGAGGGGCCGAGCATGATGCCAACACACGCGGGACGAGTCCGGACGAGCCGCAAGGCAGCCGCGGCCGCCATGGTGGCGACCATATGTGCTGCCGTCGTTGCCCTCACTGTCGTCAGCCCTCTTGCCGGCTGGAACGGCGGTGCGGGTGCCGCCACCAACCAGAGTCCGACGTGGGTCAACTACTTCTTCCCGCTCAAGGTCGGCTGGACCTGCCACGAGTCGCTCACCGGAGGGGGCGCCACGGGGTCGGAGACCTTGACGGTGTCGTCGGTGGAGAAAGTCCCGCAGGGTCGCTCGGTCACCGTGACCGAAGGGAGCTCGTCGACGGTCGGCGGCACATCCGTTCCGACGAACGCCGTGCTCCACTACATCTTGAGCAAGACGGGCCAGCTCATCACCATCCCTTCGGGCGGCCAGGTCGCCGGGCAGCTGTTCAACTACACGGGCGACACGACCGACCCGAGTGTCACGGCGCTGCTCTCGGGGAAGAGCACGGTCTCACGCACGCACATTGTGGCGCCGCTCAGTGCGACCGACCTGGCCGAGCTCAAGGGAGTCCTTCCGGCCAACGCCACATCGCTCGACATGGCCGTCGATATCGCACAACGGGGCGGCCCGGTCCCGACGCTGCAGACCTCCATGGGGACCTTCCACCATCTGATCGCCGTGCACTCGTTGGTGAAAGCCATCGCTTTCACCAACGTCGCAAAGGGAGCCTCCAAGGAACTGGCCGCGGCAATCATGCCGACCATTGAAAAAGAGCTGAGTGCGACCACCTGGTATGCACCGGGCGTCGGCCCGGTCAAGATCACCACGGGTGGCTTCACCTCTGCCCTGACCAGCTGCGGGCCGGCGACCGGCTGAGCCGTGCGCCGGTAGCCGGAAGCCGGGCTCAGCGATCGACGCCCAGGACCAACCCACTCGTCGGCACGCCCGTGCCCGCCGTCACCACCACATGCTCGACGTCGGGCACCTGGTTCACCGAGGTGCCACGCACCAGGCGGGCGCCTTCGGCGATGCCGTTCATGCCGTGGAGATAGGCCTCGCCCAGTTGGCCACCGTGCGTGTTGATCGGCAGGGCGCCGCCCAACTCGATGCGGCCGCCGCGCACGAAGTCCTTGGCCTCACCCTTGGCACAGAACCCGAGCTCCTCCAGTTGGTAGAGCACGTAAGGGGTGAAGTGGTCGTAGAGGATGGCCGCCTGCATGTCATCGGGCCCGAGGCCTGACGTCTCCCACAGTTGACGGGCCACCACCGCCATTTCGGGCAGCCCGAGCAGATCGTCCCGGTAGTAGCTGGTCATCATGTCCTGGCCCGCTCCGGAGCCCTGCGCCGCGGCGCGGATGACGACCGGATCGTTCTGCAGGTCGCGGGCGCGCTCGAGGGAAGTCACCACCAGCGCCTGTCCACCGTCGGTCTCCTGGCAGCAATCGAGCAAGTGCAGCGGCTCGACGATGAACCGGCTGTTCTGGTGATCTTCCAGCGTGATCGGCTGCTCGTAGAACCACGCCTTCGGGTTGGTCGCCGCGTGCTTGCGGTCGGCCACGGCCACCCGGCCGAGATCCTCGCTCGTCGCACCGGTCTCGTGCAGGTAGCGCTGCGCCGCCATGGCCACCCACGAGGCCGGCGTCAGCAGGCCCACGGGAAGGTACGAGGCCATGTGCGCGTTCTCCGCGGTCGGCAGCGGCGCCCGGCCCTGGACACCGGCACCGAAGCGGCTGCCCGATCGCTCGTTGAAGGCGCGGTAGCAGACCACGACGTCGGCCACGCCCGAGGAGACGGCCAGCGCGGCCTGCTGAATGGTGGCGCACGCCGCGCCGCCGCCGTAGTGGATACGGCTGAAGAACGTCAGATCGCCGATGCCGAGGCTGCGCGCAATGTCGATGTCCGGATTGGTATCCGTGCTGAACGTCACCATCCCCTGCACCTCGGACGGAGCGATCCCGGCATCGGCCAGCGCCGCGGCGACGGCCTCGACAGCCAAGCGGAGCTCCGAGCGGCCCGAGTCCTTGGAGAATTCTGTGGCCCCGATGCCGGCGATGGCCGTTGCGCCCGAGAAGGAGTGGGAATGTGCCATCAGGTGCCCGCCGTCCCGGCCACCGGGAGGAGCACTTTCACCGTGCCGGTCACGTGGTCGCCCAGGTTGTTCGCCCCGCGCAGCGACACCGTCACGGCGCCGTACCGGCCGTCATCGGTCAGCTCGCCCTTCTCGGTCACCGATCCGGTGAGCGTCATGACGCAGTCGGGATAGTTCGGGGCGCCCAGCCGGATGTTGACGTCGGCGAGGCGGCTGCGCGGCCCCGACCAGTCGGTCACGTAGCGCCCCACCAGACCGTTGGTGGTCAGGATGTTCATGAAGATGTCCTGGGAGCCGCGCTCCTTGGCCAGTACCGAATCGTGATGGACATCCTGATAGTCGCGACTGGCGATGGCACCGGACACAACCAGGGTGCGGGTGATCGGCAGATCCAGAGTCGGGAGCTGGTCGCCCACTGCGACGGTGGAGAAGAGCGGACCGGAGAGATCGAAACCCGCTGCCGATCCGGCAGCCGCCGCCGATGCCGATGCCGATGCGGCCGCCGGTGCCGCCGCGCTCACGACGTGGTCTCCGCCCGAGCCAGCGCCTGGGCGGCGATGTCGGCTCCGAGCTTGGCCAGCTGCACGCTCGGTCCACCCAGCAGCAACTCAATCTGCTTCCCCCAGAGGAAGTAGCGGTGGATCGGGTACGAGATGTCCGCCCCCATGCCACCGTGGAGGTGCTGCGTGGCGTGCACCGTCCGCTGCCCGCGCTCGGAGGCCTGCCACTTGGCCACCCGGGCGGCATCGGTGGCGTCTCGGCCCGTGTCGAAGCGCCATGCCGCGTTCTGCCACGTGACACGCATCGCCTCGATGTCGATGGCGGCATCGGCCGCCCGCAGCATGGTGCCCTGGAACGTGCTGAGGGGCCGGCCGAACTGCTGGCGGCCGTTGAGATAGGCCGCTGTCATCGTCAGCGCCGCCTCGCACACACCCACCTGCAGCGCGCACAACGCGGTGGTGGCCGCCACTTGCAGCACGTCGAGGGCGGCGCGCCCGCCGTCCGGACCGACCAGGATGTCGTCCTCCCCCACCGTCACTCCGGCGAGGTGGAGGTGGGGGTGGATCTCGCGGTTTGTGGTGGTGGCGCGCTCGAGCGTGACGCCCGGCGCGGCGGGATCCAACAGGACCAGCAGCACCCTGCCGTCGTCGGTGCGGGCCGGCAGGACGATGCGGTCCGCCAGGTGGGCCTGGGGCACCGCCAGCTCGGTCCCCTGCAGAACGAAGCCGTCGCCCGAAGCGCCTGCCTGCACCGACGGCATGGACGTCGCGCTGTTGGCGCTTCCACTGAGTGCGGCCGTGAGGATGACGTCGCCGGCGACGACGCCGGGCAGCCAGGCGGCGCGTTGGGTCTCGGAGCCGAAGCGGGCCAACGGCAACGCACCGAGCACGAGCGCGGACCACAGGGGCACGGGGGCCACGGCGTTCCCCTGCGCTTCGAGCAACAGGCAGAGCTCCATCAGCCCGTAGCCGGCGCCGCCGTCGGACTCGGGGATGGCCAGCCCGAGGAGGTCGGCCTCGGCCAGGGACTTCCACAGATCACGATCGATGCGGTCGGTGCTGCCTTCGACGTCGGCGATCTTCTCCGCGTCGACCAGACCCGAGAACAGCCCGCCGGCCGCCTCGGAGACCGCCGACTGCTCATCGGTCAGCTTGAAGTCCATCAGGCTTCCTTTCCGGCAGGAACGAACACGGGCAATGAGAGTTCTTCGTCGAAGTCGACGAATTCGGCCTGGAGGCGCATGCCGATCTCGATCGCATCGTGGTCGATGCCCTCGAGGTTGGCCACCAGCCGCGTCCCTTCCTCGAGCTCTATGAGCCCGATCGGCAGCGGGTACTCGAACGACGGCACCTGCGGGTAGTGCACCACCACGAAGGAGTACAGCGTGCCGCGGCCACTCGACTCCACGGTGTCCCACGCGAGGGAACCACAGACCGCGCAAGCCGGCAGCGGCGGGTGGCGCAGCGTGCCGCACGAGGTGCAGTGCTGAATCAGCAGCGTGTGGGCCCGGGCGCCCTCGAACCAGAAGGCGTTGTCCTGCGTGATGGCCGGCCGTGGGCGCGGTGGCCGAGCCGCCTTCTTCACCGGTGGCAGGTACTTGAGGATGCGGAAGCGCATGGTGGCCACGGGCTCACCGGCGTCGTAGAGAGCCTGCACTTCCTCGTCCGACACCCGCCACACCGGCACGTCGGCGTCGGGCACCGCCACGTAGTCGAGCCGCGTGGTGATGAAGCGCCCGGTGCCCAGTCCGGTGCGCTTGGGGTCCGAGATCGCCTCAATGACCGAGCGCACCAGCAGCCGGTCCCCGACCACCAGTGGACGGCCGTACTCCTGCTCGCAGTTGGTGGCCACGACGGAGGTGAGGCCCTCGGCATCGAGCAGGGACATCATCTTCTCGTTAGGACCGCTCCCCTGCTCGGCCCCCTGGGCTCGGGCCTCCTCGGTCAGCAGCGACAGGCGCAGGCCCCGCATGATCCAGGCCTGCAGCATGGTGGGCGGAGCGATCAGCTCGTCGTATCCCGCGGCGCGGGCCGCTTCGTCGGACACGTACACCGGGTTGTGATCGCCCATCGCCTCGACCCAGTGCCGGATCATCGGCACGTTGACGGCGTCGGGCGCCAGGTTGGGCGCGCCGGCCGACTGACCGACCAGCGGGGCCAGATCGGCGCTGTGATCCGGGAAGGGCGTCAGCTCCTCGAAGCGCTCGGTCGCCGCCGCGCTCAACGCGCCCCCCGGGTCATGCCCAGTCCGGCGGTGGCCACGATTTCACGCTGCACCTCGTTGACGCCGCCCCCGAAGGTGTTGATCTGCGCCTGGCGCCCTGTGGCCTCCAGCCGGCCACGCAGCACGGC
>Ga0302202_10000474_pt1 | contig 53018 bp, 41 predicted proteins | sample II_Bog_N3_3_FD_194579 | JGI IMG/M metagenome (GOLD analysis project Ga0302202, IMG submission 194579) | Peat permafrost microbial communities from Stordalen Mire near Abisko, Sweden - II_Bog_N3_3 | ecosystem: Environmental > Terrestrial > Soil > Wetlands > Peat | place: Sweden: Abisko...
CCCCCTTGGTTGTCGGGCGGTGCGCTAACACCGTCACAACCAAGGGGACCTCGCTTTTTGCGCTTCCGCTATGCCGAAAGACACGAATGGGACGAAATCCCCTCCGCGCGCAGCGCTTCGTCCAACAAGGGCCCTGCACCTGTGTCCTGATCCCTTCCGTCGCTGGGTCGGGACCCGAATGCTTCTAGCTCAGGCTCTCCGCCAGCCGGGCCTCCGGGGCGCTGCGGTTGACCCGCTGCAGGAACTGGAGGGTCCGCTCGTGCTGGGCGTGCTCGAAGACCTCGTCGGCGCTGCCGGTCTCCAGGATCACGCCGTCGTCCATGAACACCACCCGGTGGGCCACTTCCCGGGCGAAGGCCATTTCATGGGTCACCACGATCATGGTCATGCCGTCCCGGGCCAGGCCCTTCATCACGTCCAGCACCCCGCCCACCACCTCCGGGTCCAGCGAGGAGGTGGGCTCGTCGAACAGGATCACCTGGGGATCCATGGCCATGGCCCGGGCGATGCCCACCCGCTGCTGCTGGCCACCCGATAGCTGCGAGGGGTAGTAGTGCAGCCGGTGGCTCAACCCGACCTTTTCCAGGCAGGCCGCGCTTTGTTCCCGGGCCTGCGCCCGGTCCAGTCCGCGCACGGTCACCAGCCCCTCCATGACGTTGTCCAGGGCAGTCTTGTTGCGGAACAGGTTGTAGTTCTGGAACACCATGGTGGTGCGCTGGCGCAGCCGGGCGATATCGGCCTTGCGGGCGCGGGCGGCGTCCACGGACAGGTCGCCGATGCGCAGGGTGCCGGATTCGGGCCGTTCCAGGAAGTTGATGCAGCGCAGCAGGGTGGACTTGCCGGAGCCGCTGGGGCCCAGGATCACCACCACTTCGCCCTTGCCCACCTGCAGATCGATCCCCTTGAGGACCGAAAGATGATGAAAGGATTTGCGGATCGCGTTCAGCTGGATCATGCGGGCCTCGCCGCGGCGGTGCCCTCGAAGTGCCGGACCCGGCGCTCCAGGAGGGTGACCAGGCGCTCAATGATGATGCAGATGGCCCAGTAGACCAGGGCCACCGCGATGTAGACTTCGAAGAAACGCAGGCTGCGCGCGCCCTGGAGCCGGGCCTCGCCCATGAGCTCCACCACGGAGATCATGAAGGCCAGCGAGGTGTCCTTGACCAGGGCGATGACCGTATTGCCCAGGGAGGGCAGGGCCACGGCCAGGGCCTGGGGCAGGACGATCCGCTGCATGCCCTTCCAGGTGGACATGCCCACCGACAGGGCCGCCTCCATCTGGCCCTTGTCGATGGCCAGGATAGCGGCGCGGATGGTTTCCGACAGGTAGGCCCCGACGTTCATGGCGAAGGCGAAATAGATGAAGACGATGGCCGGCAGTTCGTTCAGGTCCAGCTTCAGCCCGTAGCGGGCCTTGAGCCACTCCAGCACCACCGGGATCCCGTAGTAGGACAGGTAGATCTGCACCAGCAGCGGGGTGCCCCGGGCGAAGGAGACGTAGACCGCCGCCGCCTGGGACAGCACCGGGACGCGGTAGATCCGCGCCAGGGCCACCGCCAGCCCCAGGACCACGGCCAGCGCCATGGCCACCGCGGTGATCCTCAGGGTGACCGGGATCACCCGCACCAGGGCCGGGAAGGTGGACAGGAAGAACGGGACGTCGAACAGGCCGGAGGACATCGCTGCTGGCTACTTGGTGAAGTCGCCGGCGAACCACTTCTGGCTCAGCTTGGCCAGGGTGCCGTCATGCTTGAGTTCGGCCAGGCCCTTGCTGAACTGGGCGGCCAGGGCCTCGCCATCGGCGTCCTTGCGGAACACGAAGTAGGAAGGCGACTGCTCGATGGGAGCGCCGACCACCTTGACCTTGAGGCCCAGCTTGCTGACGTTGTAGCCGACGGTCAGGCGCTCATTGAGGGTCGCGTCCAGGCGGCCAGAGACGATGTCCTGCAGCACGGGGGTGAGGGTGCCATCGTAGTACTTAAGCTGGATGGCGTTGCCGTTCTTGGCGTTGAACTCCTCCAGATACTTGGCGAAGTTGCTGCCCACGCCGGTGCCCACCTTCAGGCCCTTGAGGCTGGCCAGGCCTTCGCTGAAGTTGCCCGTGCGGTCGGAGCGGACGATGATCTGCGCTCCGGCCAGCAGGTAGCTGTCGGAGAAGGCGTACTTCTTTTCCCGGTCGGGGTTCTTGGAGATCTGGTTGGCCACGCCGTCGAACTTCTTGCTGTCCAGGGCCAGGAACATGCTGTCCCAGGGCGTGGGCACGAACTTGACGTCCAGCCCTTCGCGCTTGCCAACCTCCCGGACCACCTCGATGTCGTAGCCGGTGAGCTGGCCGTTGTCGTCCTGGAAGGTGAAGGGGGCGTAGACGCCCTCGGTGCCGAAGGTCACCTGGCGGCCGGCGGCGGACAGGTGGCTGGCGGCGCCCAGGGTGAGCAGCAGCGCGGTGGCGGTCAGCAGGGTGGCCCGGAGGGACTTGGCGAGGATCTGGGGGGTCATGGGGAACTCCTAAGGTGGATCTTCATGAGATCATATTAGCGAGTATGCTGACAAGAAAAGATTGTTTACTTTACGGATCGGAAACCTTTAGATGCGCCGCCTAGGCGCGGGCCGACGCCGCCAGGGCCTGCTCCAGATCGGCCTGCAGGTCCTCGACCGCCTCGATGCCCACCGACAGCCGGATCAGCCCGTCGCTGATGCCAGCCAGCTGGCGGGCTTCGGGGGTCATGGAGGCGTGGGTCATGCTGGCCGGGTGGGCCACCAGGCTTTCCACTCCGCCCAGGCTTTCGGCCAGGGTGAACCAGCGCAGGGCCAGCAGCAGGCGCTCGATGGCCGGCTGCGAGGCGTCGCGCAGCTCGAAGCTGAGCATGGCACCGAAGCCCCGCTGCTGGCGAATGGCCAGCGCGTGCTGGGGGTGGGAGGCCAGGCCGGGGTAGTTCACCCGGGCCACGGCCGGGTGAACGGCGAGGGCTGTGGCCAGCTCCCGGGCGTTGCGCTCGTGGGCGGCCATGCGCAGCTGCAGGGTCTTCACGCCGCGCAGGATCAGCCAGCAGTCGTGGGGACTCTGGCTGGTGCCGAGCAGGTTGTTCATGGCGGCGATGCGCTGGGCCAGGCCCTCCCGGCCCGGGGCCGCCACCACCGCGCCGCCGATGACGTCGCTGTGGCCGTTGAAGTACTTGGTGGTGCTGTGCACCACCAGGTCGGCGCCGAACTGGAACGGCTGCTGCAGGACCGGGGACAGGAAGGTGTTGTCCACCACCGTCAGGGCGCCGGCCGCCCGGGCGATCTCGGCCAGGGCCTGGATGTCGGACAGGCGGAGCAGGGGATTGGAGGGGGTCTCCACCCACAGCATGCGGGTGTTGGGCCGCAGGGCGGCGCGCACCGCGTCCAGATCGGCCAGATCCAGGTAGGTGACCTCCAGGCCGTAGGCCAGCTTGGCGTGCTCCAGGGTGCGGAAGGTGCCGCCGTAGCAGTCCACGGTGCACAGCACGTGGCTGCCGTGCTCCAGCAGGTTCAGGGCCACCAGGATCGCGCTCATGCCGGAGCTGGTGCAGGTGGCGCCGCTGCCGCCCTCCAGCAGGGCGATGGCCTGCTCCAGCCGCTCCCGGGTCGGGTTGCCGCTGCGGGTGTAGTCGAACCCGCCGTTGGCGCCGATGCCGGAAAAGGCGAAGGTGCTGGTCTGGTACAGCGGCGGGGCCACCGAGGCGAACGCGGGATCCGGCAGGGACCCGGCGTGGATGCACTGGGTGGCCAGGCCCACGGCGTCCAGGTGGGCCTGGCGCTCGCCCCAGCCGGTGTCGGGCCGGGTGCCCGGGGGGACCACCGAAAAGTGGTAGGCCGGGTTGCCCGGCACGTTGCTGTCAAGGTGCTGTTCCGTCATGACGTCCGCCTTTGAAAGAAGGACCTCCGCCGTTCCTGCGCGACTCATTGCCTGGAAAAAAGCTGATCATGGAAAAAAAGGAGCCCGAATGATTTCGGGCTCCTTGCCTGGGTGCGTCAGTTCGTGACAACACGGCATCTTTCCCGCGGCCTTTGCCGTGGGCAGGAATTGGCACCACGCTCTGCTGAGCAGGTTGCCAAGGTTTCACAGGGCCCGTCCCTCCACCTTTCTGGATATCGCGCTATGGAACTGACAAAGATCTGTGCAACCCCCAGGATGCCCGAAACCGTCCGTCCAGGCAAGACGTCCGGTCCGGCTCCGCCCGGACCGGACGTGGGGCGGTGGGGGGACGTAGAGCGAGCAACGCGAGCGGGATGCCACGCATGCGTGGCATCCCGTGGTCCTGTCCGGTCCTCGCCGTCGGATCCGGTGCGGGAACCTTTGGGGGGCCAGGACCACTATTAATTAACAATACATCGGTCCCGCCCGCGCGCGCTCCGCCCGGAAATCCCCCCCCTGATCCTGAGGTCCTCGTGTTGCCCGATCCCGTTTCCGCCCCCCCGTCCATGCCCGCCGCCCGGGCTTCCCGGCTGGCCACCGTGGGCCTGTTCCTGGGCCTGACCCTGAGCCTGCTGCTGGGCTGCGGCGGCGGCTCGCCCGGCGAAGGCTCGGGGGCAAACACAGGCGGAGGCCAGGCCTCCTCCAGCCAGGCGGTATCCCTGTACGTGGAGCGGGTGTTCCATGAGCACTACCTTTGGAGCGCGAAGCTGCCGCCGGCGGGGGCGGAGGCCTACCCCAGCCCCGAGGCCATGGTCCGGGATCTGGTGGCCCGGGGCGGCGGGGATCGGGACCCCTGGACCAGCCTGAAGCGGACGGCGGGCGGCCAGACCTGGACGCTCAGCGCGGCGGAGGCCGGCCAGGACCGGACCTTTGAACCCGGCGGGCCGGTCAGCGCGGCCGGGGAACAGACCACCATGCCAATCCGGCCCTTGGAAGTCCTTGACTTCGGCTTCCAGATCGCGGGCCGGCAGGCGGCATCTGGGCAGGCCGGGGTGTTCATCACCCGGGTGCGGCCGGGATCCAGCGCCGCCCAGTCCGGGCTGCGCCGGGGCGACCGGATCCTGGACGCGGAGAGCGCCCTGGCCGGGGTGGCAGACGCCGGGGCGCGGTTCAAGACCCTGTGGGCCATGGCCTGCCGGAACTGGATCGTGTCGGCCGGGCCGCCTCCCGGCGAAGGGACCCGGATGGGGTTCCGGATCCAGCCGGCGGGCGGCGGCCCGGTCCGGGATCTGGATCTGGCCCGGACCCGGCACGACGCCGCGCCGGTGCCCGCGGGCCCGGCGCCGATCCTCGCCGCCGGCGCGCACCGGGTGGGCTACCTGGCCTACCATGGCTTCATCCGGGGCTCGGAGCCCCTGCTGCGGGAGCGCATGGCCCAGTTCCGCCGCGAAGGAGTGACCGACCTGATCCTGGATCTGCGCTACAACCTGGGCGGCGATCTGGAAACCACCAAGGTGCTGGCCAACCTGCTGTGCGCCCGGGGCGCCGCCGGCACGGTGATGTTCCGGCAGGTGGGCAACGGCCGGCGTCCCGAGGCGGTGACCCACTTCCAGCCGGAAGCCGAGGCGCTCTACCCGATGAAGCTGGCCTGCATCGTGTCCGAACAGTCCGCGTCCGCCAGCGAGGCGCTGATCAACGCGCTGCTGCCGGGCTACCAGGGCAACCTGGCCATGGTGGGCCGGCGCACCGGGGGCAAGCCTGTGGTCTGCAGTCACTTCCCCATCCCCGGCACGGAGCTGACGCTGGTCCTGGTCAGCGCCCGGATCCTGAACGCCCAGGGCCAGGGCGACTACTGGAATGGGCTGCCCTACGTCGGCTTCCTGGGCGCCACCTGCGCGGCCGTGGACCACCTGGGGCACCCGCAGGGGGATCCGCGGGAGGCCAGCACCCGGGCGGCCCTGGCCTGGATCGAGAACGGCGAAGCGGCCCTCGGTCCGGTCCGCTGACCGGGAGCCGCAGGGGCCGTCCACTGGCTGGTATGTATTTGCTTGTCCAGATCTTGGCAACGACTGGCGCACCCTTTGAGAAGGCACCCTTCCCATCAGCTCATCCGGCCAGGAAGGCCCAGCTCCGCCAATTTCACCTCGATCTCTTTCAGGCTGAACGGTTTGGAAATGACGGCCACGTTTGCCTGTTTGAAGGCGTCCCATTCCTGGATGCCGGGTTGTCCCGAGGCAATGAGGACCGGCAGACAGGGGTGAGACAGCCGCATCTGCGCCAGGGTCTGGACCCCATCCAGGCCCGGCATGTGCTGATCCAGGATGACCAGATCCGGGACTGCTCCGGAACGCAGGGTGTCCAGCGCTTCCTGGCCCGCGGCAACGGCATGCACCTGCCCGATGCCGGCATTCCTGAGCATGCGGGTCAGGACGAACCTGATCTCTTCTTCGTCGTCCACGAGGAGCACCTTCAACGGCATCCTGGATGGGGGAGGCCCGGGCGCAGGCGCGGATGGTTCCGAAACCAGGAGCCGGGGAAGGCGGATCCGGGCCTGGGTGCCCTTTCCCGGGGTGCTGGAAATTTCCAGCGTTCCGCCGTGCGCCTGGGTCACGCCATGGGCCATGCTCAGCCCCAGGCCAGTGCCTTTGCCCACCGGCTTGGTGGTGAAGAACGGCTCGGTGGCGTGGGCGAGCACCTCGGGGGTCATCCCCTCGCCTGAGTCCTCAACGGCCACTTCCACCCAGCCCAGGCGGGGGACGCAGGTCCGGATGTGGAGGGCGCCGCCTTCCGGCATGGCGTCCAGGCTGTTGAGGCAGAGGTTCATGATGACCGAGCCCAGGCTTCCCGGGTCACCGGTGATCCAGAGCGGTTCCTTGGCAAAGTCCTGTATGATTTCGATTCTTTTGGTGGTGTTGCCCACCAGGCCGGCCACTTCCGCAGCCAGGTGATTCACCTCCAGGGACACCTGCTGAGCGAGGGTGGGGCGGGCGAAATGGGTCAGGGACGACACCAGACTCCGGCCCCGCTCGCAGGCATGGACGATGACCTTCAAGGCTTCCAGTTCGTCGCCTTCGGCGCCCAGTTCCTCCTGGATGGAGGCGGTGCCCATGATGACGGTCATGATGTTATTGAAGTTGTGGGCGACGCCGGCCACCAGGACGCCCAGGGATTCCAGCCGCTGGGCCTGGGTTGTCCGCGCCTCCATGCGCATCCGCTCCTCTTCCGCCAGCCGGGCTTCGGAGATGTCATTGAACAGGATGGCGACCCTGCTGCTGCCCGCTCCGCCCACCCGGTAGGCTCTCACATCGTACCAGCGGTGAAGCGCCTTCGCCTCGTTCACGAACCGGATGGCCTCACCGGTCAAGGCGACCTTGCCGTAAATCTCGAACCAATGGGTTTCATGGTCCGGGGCCAGGTCCCGCATCAGTTTCCCCTGGGCATTCACCAGGCCGGTCTGGGCTTCGAAGGCGGGATTGATTTCCAGGAACCGGTAATCGACCGGGTGCCCGTCATCAGCGAACACGACGTCGATGACGCAGAACCCCTCTATCAAGCTGTTGAACAGGGTGCGGTAACCCGCCTCCGATCGGCGCAGCTCCTGCTCGATGGCCATGCGCTCGGTGACATCCCTGACCACGCATTGGACGGCTGGCCCCTGGGCGTCCACGACGGGGGCCGAGGATACCTCCACCTGCCGGAGGCTGCCGTCCAACCGGATGATGGTCTCCTCGGACAGGTGCACGACCTGCCCAGCGGCCACGGCCCGAAGCCGGGCCCGCACCTTTTCATGGCTGTCCGGGTGCCAGATCTCGTAGATGCTCTTGCCCGTCAGTTCTCCGGCCGTCGTCGCCCCGACCAGGCGATGGCCCTCGGGGTTGGCGTGTTCGATCCGTTCGTCCCGGTTGATCCAGATGGCGCTGGGGGAAAGCTCGGTGAGCTCGCGGAACCGGCGCTCGCTGCTGCTCAGTTCGTCCTCGACCTTCCGCTTCTCGGTGACATCGTGGAACACCAGGACAATGCCGATGACCGCTCCGGCGGGATTCTTGATCGGCGCAGCGCTGTCCTCGATGGGAATGGCCTTCCCGCCCCGGCTGACCAGCGCGGTGTGGTTGGCCAGGCCCAGCACGACGCCCTCCTGCAAGACCCTCCCCACCGGGTTGAAAGCCGGTTCCCCGGTCTTTTCATGAATGATCTGGAACACTTTTTCCAGGGGGTGGCCGGATGCTTCTACCGCTGACCACCCGGTCAATGCCTCGGCCACCGGGTTCATGAACACCACCCTGCCTTCGGCGTCGGTGGAGATGAGGGCATCCCCGACGCTTTGCAGGGTGACTTTCAGCAAGGCCCTTTGGGATTACAGGTCTTCTCCGTGCTTGGCCCGGTCCCGGGTGTGCCGCAGCACCTGGAGCAGCAGTCCCCCGAACCCGGCCAGTCCCAGCATTCCGTAGATGATTCCGGCCAGGGTGGCGATGCGGTAGGCGTGCCGGTCAGCCTGCTCCCGTTCCTGGAGAAGGGTCAGTTCCTCATCCCGGAAGCCCCTGAATTCCGCCCGGAGGCGGTCCATGGTGTGCTTCTCCAGGCCGGCTGTCACCATCCGGCGCGCCGTGGCCGGATCTACACCATTCTGAGCGATGATCTGCGCAAGGCTCCCGAGTTTGGGCGAGATGAGCTCCTTCAGCCCGTGGACCCTGCTCCTCTGCTGGGGATTGTCCTGGACCAGGGCCTCCAGCCGCTGGGTTTCCGCGTCGAGCCGGTCCAGAGCGCTCTGGTAGGGTTCGAGGAAGGTCGGATTGCCGGTGAGGAGGTAGCCGCGCTCACCCGTCTCCGCATCCACCAGGGACGTCAGGGCGGTCTGGGCCGTTTCCAGCACTTCATGGCTTTGGGTGACCCATTGGGCGTCGACCCTTAGCACGCGGACGCTCTTGAACGCCATCAGACCGGCGGCGATGAGGATGGCCGACCAGATCCCGAAGAAAAGGAAAAGACCAGGTTTCATCCTGCTCATCAGGCTCCTCCATACGGGCAGCAAGGCTTGGGCTAGACACTTTTCCCAGGATGACGGCTTTGAAAAACAGAATGGGTTTCCGGATCTTACCATGTCCTGCGCTGTCACCTTCGCGGGCCATGGCGTGCCCTCTCCGGTGCCCGGCCCTCCGCGCCGGATCTTGGTCCGGGACCCGGAGCGCCGGGGCCGGGTCCAGGCGCCGCGCCTGCTTCAGCCGGCCACGGCGGCCTTTTCCAGCCGCTCCAGGATGCGGATGAGGTGGGGCAGCAGCTGCTTCTTGCGGCTGACCACCGCGTCCAGCTGGAACAGGTGGCCATCCAGGCGCGGATAGTCCATGCGCTCGATCACCGGGGCGGCGCCGGCCACCAGCAGCAGGCTGTTGTTCAGGGTGATATCGGTCACCAGCAGGCAGGTGAAGTCCAGCTGCTGTTCCCGCAGCAGGTCCTCCAGGGCCGCCTGGAGCGCCGCGCGCTGGGCCCGGAAGTGCTCGAAGCCCACCTCCTCGATCTGGGCCACGGCCAGCTTCCACGGCCCCTCGGTGTACTGCTTGCAGTCCATGCGCAGCGCTTCCCGGGGCGGGCAGAGCTGCAGCACCGAACCCACGGCGAAGAAGGCCTCGGCGAACGGTGCCGGCTCGAAGTCGCCCACCTGGCCCAGCCAGGCGAGCATGTCCCGGTCCACCGGGGTGGTGGTGGGGGAACTCAGGTGCAGGGTGTCAGAGATGATCCCGGCGGCCAGGCACTTGGCGATGCCCGGGGCGGGCACCAGGCCGTCGCGCCGGAAGCAGCGGGTCACCAGGGTGCAGGTGGAGCCCACCGTGTCGTTCTGGAACCGGATCGGTTCCCGGGACACCAGCCCGCCGCCCACCCGGTGGTGGTCCAGCACCTCCAGGATCTCGGCCTCGTCGGCGCCGCAGACCGCCTGGGCCAGCTCGTTGTGGTCCACCAGCACCAGGCGCACCGGTTCGGGACTGGCCAGGTCGTCCTTGGAGAACACCCCCAGCAGCGTCCCGGTCTCGTCCACCACCGGGAACAGGTCCTGGGGCACCGGGCGCACCTGCTTGAGCACGGTCCGGGCCAGCATGCTGGGCTGGAAGCGCAGGAACTCCCGGTCGATGGCCGGGCCGATGCCCTTGGCGCCGCGGATCAGCAGGGTGGTGGTGGCCGTGTCCCAGGGGCTGGAGATGACGCTCACGCCCCGCTCCCGGGCCGCCTGCAGCAGCTCCGGGGCCAGCCCGGCGCCGCCGGTGACCACCATGCAGCGGGCGCCGAAGGCCACGGTGGGGGCCTGGATGGTGGGCCGGTCGCCGACCACGATCAGGGCCTGGCCGGGCGGGAACTCCCGGAGCCGGGGGATGAACCGTCCGGAACTCATGGCGCCCACCTTGAGCAGCAGCTCTTCGCTGCGCTCGGTGGCCACGGCGTGCAGGAAGGTGCCGGACAGGGCGCTGCAGATGCGGTCCAGGCTGGTCTCCACCAGCCGCGGGCTGGGGCTGGGGGTGTGCGGGTCGCCGTCGGGCACCAGCAGCTCCAGCAGCCGGGACAGGGACAGCATGCCCGTGAGCCGGCCGGCGGCATCCAGCACCGGCAGCGAGGTGAGCCGGTGCGCCTGCATGCGCCGGTAGACCTGGAAGAACGCCTCGTCCTCCCGGGCGCTGACCACCTGATGGTGACACAGCTGGCCCAGGGTCGGCCGCACGTCCAGGACCAGCCGGGGCGGCTCCACCCCGGCCTGGGTGAGCACGAACTGGGTGCGCGGCGACAGATCGCCACAGCAGGCGGGCACGGCGTCGGGCAGATAGGTCAGGTTCAGGTAGTGGCTGTAGCCGATGGCCGAACAGATGGAATCGGTGTCAGGGTGCTTGTGGCCGATGACCAGGACGGGCATGGGGACTCCGGGGCGCGCTGCGCCGCGGTTCGCGGCCAGGAAGCCCTTTCGGACTCGCGGGTCAGTTTAACCGCGGTCATTCACGGCTGATACTCTGGCCCCGGAAGGGGGGTCAGCCTACAATCCAATTTATCTTTATCAGGGGGAAGGGTGGAAAACGCGGTTCGCAACGGGGACGCCATACGGGAGGTCCTGCGGAACGCTTGTGCCCATAGCGAGATCGCCATCCTCAGTACGCCCTACATGCGCTTCGAGACCTCGTTCCTGCGCCTGGAGGACGACCGGTTCCACTGCCACGCCAACATGACCCTGGAGGAGGCCCGGTTCGGACTGCGCTCCCCCGAGCTGAAGATCCGCTTCCCCTACGGCCACCATTTCTACGAAGGCGCCACCCGGCTGCTGGGCCTGGGCCGGGCCGTGGGGCGCCAGTCGCTGCAGCTGGCCATCCCGGACGAGCTGAGCGACGGGGACGCCCGCCGGGCCTACCGGGTGGAGCGGGTGGGCCGGGTGACGGTGACCTTCAGCACCCGCAAGTACCAGCTCCTGCAGGGCACCCTGGTCAACGTCAGCACCACCGGGATCCGGATGGTCATGGCCCGGATCATGGAGGTGGACGAGCTGCGCGTGGGCGAGGACATCCACGTGGCCTTCACGCTGGGCGGCAGCATCCACATCAACGCCAAGGTGCAGGTGCGCTACATCAAGGAGAAGGTGTTCGGCGCCGAATTCCGCCCGCCCCTGGCCGGGGGCGTGCTGGAGCAGGTGGCCCGGTGGGCCTTCCAGCGCCAGGAGGAGGACACGGCGTTCGCCATGGCCCGGGCCATCGCCGCCCAGGAGGCCGCCGTGGCGGCGCCCGGGGACGGCCCGGGCGCGCCCGAGCTGGTGCTGGTCAGCGCCTCCAACGAGCTGGGGGAGCGGCTGGCCGGCCTGCTGGCGGTCCTGCTGCCGCCGCTGCGCCGGGTGCCGCCCACCATCCAGTCGATCCGGGACCTGAACCCGGGGCGCCCGACCCTGGTGCTGTTCCACCTGGATTCGGCCGCCTGGGAAAGCCGCAAGCGGCTGCGGATGCTGGCCGAATCCCTGCCGGCCGGGCTGCCCTTCGTGGTGCTGGGCACCGGGGTGGAGACCGGACTGCTGTTCGAGATCTGCTCGGAGCTCAAGGCGGCCGCCGCCTACCTGCTGCCGGAAAACCCGGGCAGCCTCTTCCCCAGGTTGCTGCAAGGCGTGTGCCGCAAACATTTCCCCGGCTAGGACAGCAGCTTCAGGAAATCCGCGCGCATGGGGGCCACCTTGCGGTCCAGCTGGTGCACGGCCTGGATGTGCCGCACGGTGCCGCTGCGGGCCCGCATGAGGATGGAGTGGGTCTCGGCCTGGTTGCCGAACAGCTTCACCCCGGGCAGCAGGGTGCTGTCGGTGATGCCGGTGGCGCAGAACAGGGCGCTGTCGCCCGCGACCAGGTCCTCGCTGCGGTACACCCGGGCCAGTTCCGCCGCGGACAGGGCGCCGGCCACCTCCTGGTAGTGCTCCGGGTGCCGGGCCGGGTCGAACCACATGCGCAGCTGCAGATCCCCGCCCAGGCACTTCAGGGCGGCGGCCGCCAGCACCCCTTCCGGGGAGCCGCCCCGGCCCACGTAGAGATCCACCCCCGAGTGGGGCATGGACGGCGCCACCGCGGCCACGATGTCGCCGTCGGTGATCATGCGCAGCGCCGAGCCTGCCGCCCGCACCTGGCGGATGATGTCGTCGTGGCGCGGGCGGTCCATGGTGACCACCACCAGCTCATTCACGCGCTTGCCCAGGGCCTCGGCCACGAAGGCCAGCACCTCCCCCAGGGGCAGGTCCAGGAACGCGTCGCCGCGCCAGCCGGCCAGGGCCGCCTTCACCGCCGGGCCGTAGGCGATCTTGTGGCTGAAGTAGCTGGGCAGGTTGTGGATGGCGTGGGGAGCCCCGTCGGCCACCTGGGCCGCGGCGATCACCGAGATGCTGTTGGGCAGCCCCTTGGCGATGTTGGTGGTGCCGTCGATGGGGTCCATGGCCAGATCGAACCGGGCCGCGCCCGCGCCCCAGGTACCCAGGCGGTCGCCGTTGAAGATCCCGGGCGCCTCGTCCTTGAGGCCTTCGCCGATCACCACTTCACCCCGGATGTCCAGCTGGTCGAAGACCCCGGCGATGGCGGCGCAGGCCGCCGCGTCGGCCTTCTCCTTTTCACCCCGGCCCGACCACAGGATGGACTGGAGCGCGGCGTTCTCGGTAGCCCGCACGAACTCGAATTCCAGGATCCGCTCCCGGTCGTACGCGCTGGCCACTGGGGTGAGGGGGTGGATGGTGGGCACGGGTGCCTCCGGAGCTGGGCTGGGGTGAGACCATCACGGTAGCACCACTGGCTCTGTATGCCACCCAGCGACCCTGCGCAAGCTCCCGGTCAGGCCTTCTTGTCGCCCTCGGGGGCGCCCTCGGTGAGTTCCCGGGAGGCCTTCTTGAACTCCGAGATGCCCTTGCCCAGGGCCTTGCCCAGTTCCGGCAGCTTGCTCGGACCGAAGAAGATCATCAGCGCGATGCCCAACAACAGGAGTTTCTCGATACCGATGCTGCCCATGGAGCCTCCCCGTGGCCCCCAGCATGGGCCGTCCGGGGCGGGGATGCAATGGCAATCAGGATGGAGTCCGAGGCTGCCGGGTCTGGAACTCAGCGGACGTGGTCGAGCAGCTGAGCGCCTTCCAGCCTGCTGAGTGTGTCAACGGCCCGCATGCTTGGCCTTCATCCTGGCGGCGAGACCAGCCCGGATCTCCTCGTCCGTCCTGTGGATGCCCGGGGGCAGTTCCAGGGCATCGCGCACGTCCGCCAGGGAGAACGGGCCCGACTTGCCGATGACCAGGTGCCCTTCCAGGTTGTCCCAGGTGATCAGTTCCCCTGGCGCCAGCCCGAACTGCCGCATGATGCCCACCGGGATGGTCACCTGCCCCTGGGCGGTGATCCTGGATTGCGCTAGGCTCATGCCGCCACCTCCGTCCACGTTCAGGATAGTCCATTACCTGACTGATGGAAGGTCGCCCCCGGATCCTCGGATCACGGCCACAGGCTGGCGGCCAGCTCCCGGAGCTTGAACTTCTGGATCTTGCCGCTGGCGGTGAGCGGGAATTCGGTGACGAAGGCCACGTGGCGCGGGATCTTGTGCCAGGCGATCCGGCCCCGGCAGAAGTCCTCCACGTCGTGGGGCTCCAGGGCCGCCCCGGGCTGGAGGATGACGAAGGCGCCCACCTCCTCGCCGTGGGTGCGGGAGGGCACCCCCACCACCTGGACATCCGACACCCCCGCCATGGTGTGCAGGAACTCCTCCACTTCCTTGGGGTAGATGTTCTCCCCGCCGCGGATGATCATGTCCTTGAGCCGGCCGGTGACCTTGTAGTAGCCCTCGCTGTCCATGATGCCGATATCGCCAGAGTGCAGCCAGCCGTTGCCATCGATGCAGGCGGCGGTCTCCTCGGGCAGGTTGTAGTAGCCGCGCATGGTCAGGTAGCCGCGGCAGCACAGCTCGCCGGGTTCGCCGGGCGCGACGATGGCGCCGCTGTCCGGGGAGATGACCGCCACCTCCACGCCGGGCAGGGCCCGGCCCACCGTGGTGCACTTGCGGCCCAGATCGGCCTCGTCGAACCGGGTCTGGGTCATGACCGGGCTGGATTCGGTGAGCCCGTAGCAGATGGTCACCTCGGTCATGTGCATCTTCTCCACGCACTCGGTCATGGTCCTGGCCGGGCAGGGAGAGCCGGCCATGATCCCGCTGCGCAGGGTGCTGAAATCGAACTTGGGGAACAGCGCGTGCTCCAGGACGGCGATGAACATGGTCGGCACCCCGTACAGGGCGGTGCAGCGCTCCCGTTCCACGCTCAGCATGACGTTGACCGGCTCGAACTTCTCCAGGATGACCATGGTGGCGCCGTGGTTGACGCAGGCCATCACTCCCAGCACGCAGCCGAAGCAGTGGAACAGCGGCACCGGCAGGCAGACCCGGTCCGCCGGGGACAGGTTCTGGTTGGCGCCGATCCAGTAGCCGTTGTTCAGGATGTTGTGGTGGGTGAGCTGGACGCCCTTGGGGAAGCCGGTGGTCCCCGAGGTGTACTGCATGTTCACCACGTCCCGGCAGCTGAGGCTCCGCTGCCGGGCCTGGTACTCGGCGTCGTCCACGGTGCAGGCCAGGGCCAGCACTTCCGGCATGGCATAGAGCCCGCGGTGCTTCTCCGGGCCCAGGAACAGCACCCGCTTGAGGTGGGGATAGCGGGGCGAGGCCAGTTCGCCCCGGGGCTGGGTGCGCAGTTCGGGCACCAGCTCGTACAGGGTGGCCAGGAAATCGCTGTCGCGCACCCCGTCGATGATGAAGATGTTCTCGGTCTCGGACTGCCGGAGCAGGTAGTCGATCTCCGCGGACCGGCAGTTGGTGTTGACCGTGAGCAGCACCGCGCCGATCTGGGCGGTGGCGAACTGCAGGGTCACCCAGTGGGGCACGTTGGTGGCCCACAGTGCCACCTTTTCGCCCTTGGCCACGCCCAGGGCCATGAGGCCCTTGGCCACCCGGTCCACTTCGGCCTTGAACCCGGCCCAGGTGTGCCGGTAGTTGCGGTCGGCGTAGACCACCGCGTCCTGGTCGGGATGGGCGGCGACGGTGGCGTCGAGCATCTGGCCCAGGGTCTGTTCCCGGGTGGCCTGCATGCCCGCGGGCACCGGGCCCCGGGATACGGCCAGGGTGAACGGCCCCTGGGTGGGCGCCGTGAGCGGCGGCGCGCTGACATCGAAGACGGCCGGCGCACCGGTGGCGGCAGAAGGCGACATCCGGATCCCTCTCAGAACGGCTGGTAGATGACCGCGTAGGCGGTGGCCGGGGCGTCGGCGCCGGCACTGACCGCGTGCGGAACGATGGAATTGTAGTAGATCGAATCGCCCGGCTCCAGGGTGTGCCGTTCCTTGCCGTAGTGCACCACCAGCTGGCCGGAGACGGCGATCAGGAACTCCTCCCCCTCGTGGCTGGTGGGCCGCACCGGCTCCTCGGGGCTGATCTCGATGTAGAGCGGCTCCATGTGCCGGTCGGACTTGCCGCGGCCCAGGGCGAAGTAGTGGACGGACGTCTCCGTCCGCGCCCCGGGCGCCGTGCCCAGGTGCTGGCGCAGGCCCTGCTGCCGGTCCCGGGCGCGGACGATCAGCGGATCCGGGCGGTACTGGTCGTCCATGAAGGTGCCCAGGCGCTGGCCCAGGGCCCGGGACAGCTTCAGCAGCACCCCCAGGGCGGGATAGGCCTGGCCGGCCTCCACCGCCGCCACCAGGCCCAGGTCCACCCCGGAATTCACGGCCAGCTCGGCCTGGGACAGTCCCAGGCGCTCCCGGAACGTGACGATGCGTGCGGCGAGCTCCTGGCTCTCGTGGCTCTCGGCCATTGCGGTCTCCATGGGTGGGGTCGGTTCCCAGTATCGTATCCTGGGCCGGACCGAAACCTGGATCGGCTTATCATCAGTATAATTTAAACCAATAGACCTATGCGTCCAGCACGCTGCCCAGGGCCCGGAGGATGGCCTCGGCGGAGCGGTCGATGTCCGCCTCGGTGGTGGACCAGTTGCTGATGGCGATGCGCATGGCGGCCTTGCCGTGCCAGGTGGTGCCGCCCAGCCAGCAGGTGCCCTCCCGCTGTACCGCGGCGATCACCGCCCGGGTCAGGGCATCGCCACGGTCGCTCTCACAGCCGGCGGCCTCGAAGCGCACCAGCACCTGGTTCAGCACCACCTCGTTGAGCACCTTCACGCAGGGGTTGCCGGCAAGCCGCTCGGCCATGCGTCGGGCCTGGGCGCAGTTGCGCTCCACCAGGGCGCGCAGGCCATTGCGGCCGAGGCTGCGCAGGGCGGCGTAGACCGGCACCGCGCGGCCGCGCCGGGACTCCTCGGGCACGAACTCGTGCGGATCCCGCTCGGCGGAGTCGGCGACGATGTAGGACGCGGCCAGGGACATGGCGGCCCGGTGCGCCTCGGGGTGGGCGCACAGGACGATGCCGCAGTCGTACGGCACGTTCAGCCACTTGTGGCCATCGGTGGCGATGGAATCGGCCCCTTCCAGGCCCCGGACCAGGCCGGCCAGGGCCGGGCTGACCCGGGCCCACAGGCCGAAGGCGCCGTCCACGTGCAGCCAGGCGCCCCGGGTGCGGGTGATGGCCGCCAGGTCCCGGATGGGATCGAAGGCGCCGGTGTTGACGTTGCCGGCCTGGGCGCAGACGATGCAGGGCCCGCTGCTGCCGGCCAGCATGCGCGCCAGCTCCGAGGCGCGCATGCGGCCCTGGCCGTCGGTGGGCACCCGCCGCGCCCGGGCGGCGCCCAGCCCCAGCAGGCGCAGGGCCATGGTCACCGTGTAGTGGGCTTCTTCGCCCACCAGGAGATCGATGGCCGGCGCGCCGTTCAGGCCATGGGTCTCCACGTCCCAGCCGGCCGCCTGCAGCACCTGGTGCCGGGCCGCCGCCAGGGCGGTGAAATTGGCCATCTGGGCGCCGGTGACGAACCCCACGCTGGTGGGGGCGGGCAGTCCCAGCAGGTCCCGCAGCCAGTCGGCCACGGTGGACTCCACCACGGACAGCAGGGGCGACAGGGCGTAGACCGCGCCATTCTGGTCCCAGGCCGAGACCAGCCAGTCGGCAGCGGTGGCCGCGGGCAGGCTGCCGCCGGTGACGAAGCCGAAGTAGCGGGGACCCTGGGTGGCGGTGGTGCCGCGGGCGGCGGCCGCGGCCAGGGTGTCCAGCAGCGCCAGGCCGGAGCAGCCTTCGGCGGCCAGGGGAGCGCCCAGGATGGCGCGCAGTTCCGCGCCGGTGGCGCTGGCTCCGGCCGGACGGTCGGCTACCGTTTCCAGGTACTGGGCGCCCAGCTGCGCGGCGTGGGTCAGCAGGGCGTTGCGATCGTCTTGGGCCATGGCATCCTCCCCGGGGCGGGCCGCGGCCCGCTGGACCTGCGCGGGCCTGACGCCGGGTTCCGTCGCGGCACCGCGGCGGCGGCCGGACCCTGGCCCAGCCTCGCCGCGACAGCGGCTCCCCGCCTGATCATCGCACGTTCCCGCTGCGGCGCACGGCCTGGATCTGGAGGCGCTTGCGGGCCACCATGCGCTGGAACTCCGGCCGTTGGGCGGCGGGCGCCAGCAGCCGCTCGGCGCGCCGCAGCTCCGGATCCGGGTCCAGCCCCTGGCGGGCCAGGGTGGCGGCCCGGCGGATCCGCACGCAGGCCCGGGCGCACAGGGCCCGGGGGGTGTCCGGTTCCAGGATCCCCAGATGGTCCGCCAGCCGTTCCGCCTCGTCCAGCAGGGCCAGGCGCTCGGAGGCGTCCAGGGCCGGGTGCTGCAGCCAGCGGAGCCGCCAGCCAAGATCCGCCAGGCAGCAGGCCCCGTCGCTGCGGCCGATGGCCCGGGCGGCTTGTGCGGCCTGGCTGGCCTCCCGGTACAGGCTGTGGGCCGCCCGGAACGCCCCCTCGGTCTGCCGGGCCTGGCCCAGCGCGGTCAGGGCCAGGGCCTCCTCCACCTTGGCTTCGTACAGCCAGGGCCGGCCGGTGAAGGCCGCCTGGGCGTGCTGCACCGCCCGGGCATGGCGGCCCTCCAGGTTGCCCAGGCGGGCCTCGGCCAGATCCGCCGGCTCCCAGGTCTGGCCCCGGGCCAGGGCGAAATGGCGCCGGGCCTCCTGCAGGCTTTCGGCCGCGGCGGTCTCCAGGGGGGACTCCAGGTCCTCCAGCTCGGCCCGGCCGGCCAGGGCCGACACCTCCTCGCCGGCCAGCCGGAACCGGGCATAGGCCACGTCCGGGGTCCGGTAGCCGCTCCAGGCGGCCTCCAGCGCCCGGCGCGCCCGGGGCAGATCGCCCAGGCTGCAGTAGCCGCGGCCCAGGGCCAGCTGGCCGGGGCCCCGGGCCCCGGGCCCCAGCTGCGCCAGCTCGGCCTGGATCCGGTCCAGGTCCGCGCGCAGCCGGTCGGCGGCCGGATGGAGGTCGTGGGCCGGTATCAGCCGCTCCACCCGCAGCTGGTGCTCCAGATTCCGGGCGGAGCCGGTGAAATGCTCGGCCAAGGCCGCCTGGCGGTGGGCCCGGGCGGCGAGGGCCCGGGACCAGGCCAGGCCGCCGGTGCCCAGCAGCAGGACCAGGCCCAGGGCCGCGGTCCAGGCCGGGTGCCGCCGGAGCGCGCGGCCCAGCCCCCGGCGCCAGACGCCGCGCTCGGCCAGCAGCGGCTCGCCGTCCCGGAAGCGGCGCAGGTCTTCGGCCAGTTCCCCGGCGCTGGGGTAGCGGTCCTGGGGCCGCGGCTCCAGGCAGCGGTCGATGAGGGTCTGAAGCCGGCCGGGCAGGGTGGGGCGGAGACCCGCGGCGGCGGGCCCCAGGGCCAGGGTGGTGCGCAGGGTGACGCCCAGGGCATAGATGTCCACGGCGGGTCCGGCGCTGGCGCCGGCCCGGCGCAGCTCCGGCGCCAGGTACTCGGGGGTGCCCAGCACCAGGTGGGGATCGCCGTCCTCGCTGCCCAGTTCCATGGCCAGGCCGAAATCGGCCACATAGGTGTTCCAGCCGCCCATGCCATCGGGCTCCAGCAGGATGTTGGACGGCTTCAGGTCCCGGTGGATCAGCTGCAGCCGGTGGGCGGCGTTGACAGCCATGGCCACGGCCGCCAGGATCTCCACCACCTCCGCCTGGGCCAGGCGCGGGGCCGCCTGCTGCAGGTTGGGGCCGTGCACCCGCTGCATGGCGATGACCGGGGCCGGGCCGGAGGCGTCCACATCGTAGATCCGGCACACGTTCGGGTGGCTGAGCCGGGCCTGGAGCCGGGCCTCCCGCATGATCCGCAGGATGGCCGGGGCCCGGGGCACGGGCAGGGTCTTCAGCGCCACCCGGCGGTGCAGCAGGGTGTCCCAGGCGTCGAACACCTCGCCCATGCCGCCCTGGCCCAGGCGCGGGCCCAGCCGGTAGCGCCCCAGCAGCCTGGAGCCTGGGCCGGCCCAGGCCGGCCGCAGGCCGCCCGTGCCTTCCGGGGTGGGATCGGCGGGTGCGGGCGGAAGGCATGGCGGCATGGGGGACCCTTCGGACACCATCCGGAAGGGGGTCCCCCCCCCACCTCCGGGCGGGTCATGAATCCAATATGCCGTCAGCGGGGGCCGGGTTCCTGGGCTGGGGCCTGTCGGCAAACCTGACAGCCATCGTCAGAATCAGGGTGCAGCGCCGGGCCAACCAATTGTCATCCTGCATTTCCCCGGTCATCGGTGTTCATCCCCGTTCCCCAAGCCCTGACATCAGCCTTGGCGCAAGTTCCGGGACGTCTTGGGAGTCGAGCTCCATCGGATTTGCCGACAGCACCTAAGCGGCGCGGGCGCCTATTCGCCGTTATCGGGACGCTGCCAGCCGCCCGCCGGATCGCCAGGGGACCGGGTGAACAGCTGATCCGAGAACAGGGTGTTTTCGTCCAGGCGGTAGCGGCCGCTCTGGACGATCCGGGCGGACAGCTCCTGCACCTGGGCGCTGCCGGCCAGGGGCAGCAGCCGGGCCAGTTCCAGGTAGGCCTCGCTGAGCTGCTGGATCACGTCCGGGGCCATGCGCGCCAGCCGGATCCGGAAGTCTTCGGGGAACTCGCACTGGTGCTGCAGCTCGCGCAGATGCGGCTGCATGCCGCGGGTGACGGCCAGCAGGGCCGCGCGGCGGGCGGCGGCCTCCGGGGCGGCGGTCGCCGGATCCTCCAGGGTCTCCCGGGCGCTCTGGCAGGCGCTTTCCAGGGCCAGGCTGAAGTCCCGGAGCTGGCGGCGGTGCTCCATGAGGAATTCGCGGATCTTGATGGGAGTGAGTTCCCGCTGGGTCAGGGCCTCCTTGGTCAGGGCGGCGATCTGGCCATCCTTGGCCTTGAGCAGGTCTTCGTTGGCGCGCACGGCCTCGCGCTTCAGGCGCGCGAGGGTCGCCCATAGCAGTCCGGCGGCCAGGACGCTGGCCATCGCCGCCAGCAACTGCACCAATTGAAGGGTGGTCATGGGCACCTCGGCGGTCATGGACGGCCCGACGGGCCGCAGGTTGCGTTCAGGCCAGGATGCTCATTGCAGCAGCACACCCAACCGGCGGGCGACCGCATCCAGGAAGGCTTCGGAATCGAGCACCTGGGCCGGGACCGGGCTGGCCAGGCGCACCAGGTCGCCGGTCATCTCGCCGGCCTCCACCGCGTCCAGGCTGGCCTGCTCCAGGGCGTCGGCGAACCGGCCCAGGTCCGGCAGGCCGTCCAGTTCGCCGCGCTTGCGCAGGGCGCCGCTCCAGGCGAAGATCAGCGCCATGGGATTGGTGCTGGTGCGCTCGCCCCTCAGATGCTTGTAGTAGTGCTGCTGGACCGTGCCGTGGGCGGCCTCGTACTCGAAGTAGCCCTTGGGCGAGACCAGCACGCTGGACATCATGGCCAGGCTGGCGAAGGCGCTGGACACCATGTCGGACATCACGTCGCCGTCATAGTTCATGCAAGCCCACAGGTAGCCGCCGCTGGACTTCATCACCCGGGCCACGGCGTCGTCGATCAGGGTGTAGAAATAGGTGATACCGGCCGCCTTGAACAGTTCCTGGAACTCCTCGGCGTAGACCCGGGCGAAGATGTCCCGGAACCGCCCATCGTAGGTCTTGGAGATGGTGTCCTTGGCCCCGAACCAGCAGTCCACCCGCTCGGACAGGGCGTACAGGCAGCAGGCCCGGGCAAAGCTTTCGATGGAGGCGTCCAGGTTGTGGATCCCCCGCAGGATCCCGGGGCCGGGCATGTCCATGATGGTCTTGCGGGTGACCTGGCCGTCCTGGGCGGTGAACACCAGCTCGGCCAGCCCGGGGCCGGACACCCGCAGCTCGCTGTTCTTGTAGATGTCGCCGTAGGCGTGGCGGCCGATGTGGATGGGCCTGGTCCAGGCCGGCACCGAAGGCTTGATGTTGCGGGCGAAGATCGGCTTGCGGAACACCGTGCCGTCCAGCACGCCGCGGATGGTGGCGTTGGGGCTGGGCAGCAGGTGCTTCAGGTCGTATTCCTTCACCCGGTCCGGGGTGGCGGTGATGGTGGCGCACTTCACGGCCACCCCGAGGCGGATCGTGGCCTGGGCCGAATCGAAGGTCACCTGGTCGTTGGTGTCGTCCCGGTGCCGGATGCCCAGATCGTAGTACTCGGTCTTCAGCTCCACGAACGGCAGCAGCAGCCGGTCCTTGATGACCTGCCAGAGCACCCGGGTCATCTCGTCGCCGTCCATCTCCACCAGGGGGGTCTGCATGGTGATGCGCTGGGACATGGCGGCTCCTTGGGCAAGGCAGGGAGGTGGACAGGGCAGAGGGTGGGCCGGGGAAGACGGTCGAGGGTGGCAGAGGCTCCATGGTAACGCCATGTGCTCCGGAAAAAACCAGGGTCCGGCATAAGGGCAGCGAATCAAAACAAGCTGAAAGGCACAGCTTGTTTTGACGCGCTGCCCTAAGCTGGAGTTCTTCCCCGGAGACCCCATGGTCAATCCCATCACGTCCCGCCAGCTGGCCATCCTGCAGTTCCTGGCCAAGCATCCCGGCGTGGACCGGGAACTGCTGGCGCGCACCACCCTGGCCGCCCCCGGGGACATGGCCTACCTGATGGACAACGACCTGATGCGGGAGCGAACCGGGGGGCACTGCCACATCTCCCACTTCGGCGAGCTGGTGCTGAAGCGGAGCTGAGCATGCAGGCCGTCCTGGTCAGCTCCTGTCTGCTGGGCGCAGTGGTCCGCTACAACGGCGTCCCGGTGCCCTGCGGCCATCCGGTCCTGCGGCGCTGGCTGGCGGAAGGGCGGGTGGTGCCGGTGTGCCCGGAAGTGGATGGCGGTCTGCCGGTGCCCCGGCCCCCGGCCGAGATCGCCGGGGGCGCCGGCGGCGCCGAGGTGCTGGCCGGCCGGGCCGCGGTCCTGGAGGCCACCGGCGGCATCGCCACGGCGGCCTACGTGCGGGGGGCGGAACAAACCCTGGCCCTGGCCCGGGCCCACCGCGTTCGCCTGGTGGTCCTGAAGGACGGCAGCCCCTCCTGCGGCTCCGGGCGCATCCACGATGGCAGCTTCGAAGGGCCCACCGTGCCCGGCGCCGGGGTCACCAGTGCCCTGCTGCGCGCGGCCGGGGTGCAGGTGTTCAGCGAGGCCCAGCTGGATGAGGCCGATGCCCTGCTGGCCAGCCTGGAATCGGCCGAGGGCCGCTCGTGACTTAGTCGCTCGTGACTTAGCGATGCTCCGGTCCGGTCCGGAACCGGGCCGCGCTGATCGCCATGGCGTCGGCGATCTTCGCCAGTTCCGCAGCGGTGCGGCTGACCTCCTGGACCGTGGCGGCGAGTTCCTGGGTCGCCGCGGCGTTCTGCCCCACTTCCCGGGCGCTGTCCGCCATCAGCCGGGCGATGTGGCCGGCGGTGCCGGCCTGTTGCTCGGTGGCCGTGCCGATCACCCCGACCCGATCGGAGACATGGGTGATGGCGCCGTGGATCTGGCCGATGGTCCGACCGGTAGCCTCTGCCGAGGCCACCCCTTCCGCCACCACTTCGTCGGTATCCAGGATCAGGGCGGTGATCTCCACCGTGGCCTGGCGGCTGCGGTCGGCCAGCTTGCGCACTTCGTCGGCCACCACCGCGAAGCCCTTGCCCTGTGCCCCGGCCTTGGCCGCCTCGATGGCCGCGTTGAGGGACAGCAGGTTGGTCTGCTGGGCAATCTCGCGCACCACGCCCACCGACTGGTTGATCTTGCCGGTGGCCTCGCGGATGCGCTGCATGCCCGCGGCCAGCTGGCTGCTGCCCTGGGTGCCGGCGTTGGCCGCCGCCACCGACGCGTCGGTATCCTCGGCCGAAAGCCGCACGTTGGCGGCCACCTGGGCCACGCTGGCGCTGAACGCGCCCACCGCGGCGCCCACGGTGTCGGTGGCGACCCGCAGGTGCTCGCCGCTGCGGGCGATCTCCTGGGTGGTCATGGACATCTGGCCGGCAGCGGCGGACAGCTCGGTGGCCCCGCTGGCTACCGACTGGGAGGCCCCGGTCACCTCCCGGAAGGTCTCCCGCAGCCGGCCGATGGCCTGATTGAGGGAGGCCCCCAGGCGGCCGATCTCGTCATGGGAATCCACCGGCGCCTGCACCGTCAGGTCCCCCTCCGCCACCGCCCCCAGGACCCCCAGAAAACTGTTCACCGGCGCCGTGATGCTGCGGGTGAGCACCACGCCCAGCACCACCGCCGCGAGTACCGCCACCAGCCCCGCCACCAGCACCAGCGTCGTCGCCCGCGCCAGCACCGCCTGGATCCGGCTGACGCTCGCGTTCAGCTGGACCTGCCGGAACTGGTCCTGTTCCCCGAACGCGGCATTCCAGAGGGCCTGTTTGGGCACATCGTAATCGGCGTAGAACTGCCCGGCCTGCTCGGCCTGGTCGGCCTCCAGCAGGTCCATCACCTTGGTGTTGGCCATGTTGGAGGTCTTCATGGCAAACTCCACGTCCTCCAGGACCTTCTTCGCCTCCGGGGCCGTTGCCGACCGCTTGAGCTGGTCCAGGCTGGCCTTGTAGTCCGCCTGCCCCGACTTGACCTGCTCCAGATAGGCCAGCTTCTGATCCGGCTTGCGGGTGCTGGTGGCGGCACTGAGGTAGGTCATGGTCGCCAGCGCGCCGGAGTGGGCGTCCTTGGCGATGACCAATTGCGCCACCCCGCCCTGGATCTCCACCACCACCTTGCGGATGGAGCGGAACCCGAACAGAACGCCTGCCACCGCCGCCATGAACAGGAACACTACCAGGCCGAAGCCGAGACCGAGCCGCTTGCCGATAGCCAGTCGTTTTAGCATTCTAGACCTCATCAGGAAGAGAAGATAAACCGCACCCGGTGGATGGCCCCTGGTTGCAGGCCTGCGGGTATGATCGGAAGTCTGGTGTTGGCGGGGGTGGCAGGCTCAGCGCAGGTTCTTGAAGTCGCTGCGCTGGTAGTATTCGGATTCGAATATGGTGGTATCCAGGTTCGTGCGCGTGACCGTGACGATGGCGGTGGGTCGGGCTGGCACGTCGATCTTGCCGTTGTTATAGGTATGCGTGCTGACCGGAGTGCCCTTCTTGAGGAAGTCGATGGATGCGGCGATGGCATCCGTCACCAGGGTCCGGACATCCTTGAGCACGGTCATGGACTGCCTGCCGTTGATGATGTACTGGATCGAGGCCTTGTCGGCGTCCTGGCCGGTCAGGTAGTAACGGCGCACATCCTTGTCCCGGGCGCATGCGTCGGCGATGGCGCGGGCGGTATCGTCGTTCGGGCCGAGGATGAAGAGGGTGCCCTTGGCGGCTTTGCCGACCGCCTTCAGATTGGCTTCGGCCAGGACCTTGGCGTCCTGGTAGCTCCAGTTGGTGGCCACCTCTTCGATGATGCGGCCTTCTTCCTCCCGGCTCAGCCTGGCCCGGTCCTTGAGCTCGACGGCGGTGCTGGAGTTCCGGATCACGAAGGTGCCGTCGGCGATCCTGGGCTGCAGAATCCCCCAGGCGCCCTGGAAGAACAGGAAGGCGTTGTTGTCGCCCGGGTCGCCGGCATACAGGTAGAGGTTATTGCCTTTGCCCTTGGCCCTCTGGGCCAGGTAGCGGCCCCAGGCGGCACCCACCTGGACCGAATCGAACGTCACGTAGTAGTCAACGTTGGGCGTGTCCCTGATCAGGCGGTCATAGGAAATGACCTTGAGCCCGGCGTTGTGGGCTTCATCGGCGGCCTCGGCCGCGGCGGAGCCATCCACCGGACAGATGATCAGGATGCGGGCGCCCGCCTGGACCAGGCCTTCGACATTGGCCTTTTCCACGGCCGGATCGCCCTGGCTGAACAGGATCTCGATGTTGTAGCCGGCGGCCTTGAGGGCCTGGAACCGGATCTCGTCCTGGAGCCAGCGCGACTGGTCCTTGGTTGGGAGGACAATGCCCACGGCCAGGTCCTTCGCGCTGACGGACACTGGAACGACGGTCATGAGTAGAGAAGCCCAAAGGATGCAGGTCCGCATGTTCAAGAGATTCCTCCTCGGAAAGGCTTGCTTGTCTTGGGGAAAAGCCGCGTGCTGGTACCGATGGCTGCCGTCGCCTGGCTCCGGGGACGGTCGGACCAGTGCACCGATTTTTGGGGATAGGTGTATTTTGGACACGCTACTGGAACTTGCAAGCGGCAATATGGCAACGCTATATATCCATGGGCCATGGCGCGCTCTCACCTGCCCCATTCGGGGTCAGGCGAGAGCGTCCAGGGTCAGCCCTGGTCATCCACCGATCCATCGCCTGAAGGCCGCCAGACCGGCCGTTATATAGTTAATTAATTTGCCGTGAAACCCTGATCGATTTCCCCGCATCCAGCTTTCGATCCTGGAGAAAGCCTGCCCCTGGGGCGGACCTTGCTCCGGACCTCAGACGCGGCCGGGATTGGCGGGTGAAGCCATGTGGTTCATCAAGATTGGTTTGATCATTATTGCATTCCTGAATGTGCCAGCCCTGGATCTGCTCCCGGTGGAGACCACCCGCGACGTGAACGTGGGGCAAGCCCCGGGCGGGTTCGATCGGTATGGCGGCTATGCCACGGCCCCTTTTCCAGCGCCACCGGCCTGGGAATCCAAAGCCTTGGATCCGTTGACGCCACCCTCCCCGGAGGCCAGTGCCGTCCTGGCACCGGAGCCGGGGGTGAGCGCCCCTGCACCAGCCCCTGGCGGTGCTCCCCTGCTTACGGACTATAATCCTCACTTCCAGGTGCCCTTGTACGCCATCGGCAAGCCAGGCACCGCACCCGCCGTCTACCTGCTCGGATCGAGCCACAATGTGCCGCTCGAGAGCTACCCGGACGTGGTGGGCCAGGTGGCGGCCAGGGCCGATGTGCTGGGGAGTGAAATCCTGAGCGAGGAATCCCTGTTGTCCCCGAGCATGGCTGCCTTCGGGCTCTACAAGGACTCGGGATTCAACTGGATTGCGCGCCTGAGTGCGGAAAACCAGCTGAAGATGGGCTACCTCAGCGCCGAGATGGACCGCTATCATCCCGCACTGGTTCATTTCCTATTCTCCAGGATAGGTAGCGCGGTCTTCCGCCAGCGGGACGGCATCAACGCGCAACTGCAGTCGGCCTTTGCCCAGGAGGGGAAGGCGCGGTTCGCCCTGGAGACGCGCCAGGAGCGGGTGGTCATGGGCACAGGCATTGATCCGCGCGTCATCATGCCCTCCGCGCGGGTGATTCCATGGTCAGAAGAAGCACTGAATCATCTATTCACCCAATTCTGTCTTGAAATCCAGCCCGAAGGCCGCCTGGAAGACCTCCAGGCCTACGCCACCATGGACCAGGCAGCGTCGGGCGACCTGCATCCCGTCTACCACACGGCCCGCAATGAGCGCTGGCTGCCCAGGATCCTGGACGCCATCCAGCATCGGTTTCCCGGCCAGACCCTGCTGATCGACGTGGGCTTCCTGCATCTGCCGGGCGACAGGGGCCTGCTGAGCCTGCTGGCGCAGGAGGACTACACCGTGACCCGGGTGGCGCTGCCCGAGCCCTAGTGCGGTCCCCACGGTCCGGTCAGGCGCCCGCCGGGGCGCGCACCCCGTCCCCGGCGCGCCGGTCCAGGCCGAGCACGTCGAAGATCTCCAGCAGCGCCACCAGGCCGATGAACACGAAGGCCAGATGGAACTGGACCAGGGAGATGCCGCCCGCGGCCGCGCCGGGCCGTGGCTGGAGCAGGCCGGCCAGCCGGAGCGCCACCGCGCCCAGGGCGATGCCCATGGCCATGCCCATCTGCTGCACCATGTTGAACAGGGTGTTGGCGCCGCTCATCCAGGGCTCGGGCACCTCGGCGAAGGCCAGGGTGTTGAGTGCGGTGAACTGCATGGACCGGGTCAGGCCGCTGGCGAACAGCAGGGCGACGATGACCGCCACCGGGGTGGTCGGGGTGAGCAGGGCGCAGCCGAAGATCAGGGCGGCGTTGATGCCACCGTTCACCAGCAGGGTGGCCCGGAACGGGAACCGGCGCAGGATGGGGGTGGTGAGCGGCTTCATGGCCAGGTTGCCGGCGAACACCGCCAGCACCAGCAGTCCGGCCGAGAACGGGCTGAGCCCGAAGCCCAGCTGGAACAGCAGGGGCAGCAGGAACGGCACGGCGGAAATGGCGATCCGGAACCAGGACCCGCCCAGCATGGTCACCGCATAGCTGGGGATGCGCAGGGCGCGGAAGTCCAGCAGCGAATGTTCCGCGCGAACGGCGTGGCGGACGGCGGCGACCCCAGTGACCGCCGCGGCCAGCAGGACCAGGCCGGAGCCCCGCCAGTCCTGGCCGCCGCGGCTGACCAGATCCAGCCCATAGAGCAGGGCGAAGCAGCTGGCGCCGGTGAGCACGAAGCCGAGGCCGTCGAAGGGCCGGGGCGCCTCGGGCGGGACCCGGGGAATCAGCCGGAGCGCCCCGATGAAGGCGAGGATCCCCAGGGGCACGTTCAGGAAGAAGATCCAGTGCCAGGAGCCGTAGGTGGTGATGAAGCCCCCCAGGGGCGGACCCAGCACCGGCGCGGCCAGGGCCGGCCAGGTGATGGTGGCGATGGCGGTGATGAGCTCGTGCTTCTTGGCCGTGCGCAGCACTACCAGGCGGCCCACCGGAACCATCATGGCCCCGCCCACGCCCTGAAGGACGCGGGCCAGGGTGAAGGCGGCCAGGGTGTGGCACAGCCCGCACAGCACCGAGGCGCCGGTGAACAGCAGGATGGCGCCGGAAAACACCGGCCGGGTGCCGAACCGGTCCACCATCCAGCCGCTGGCCGGGATCAGCACCGCCAGGGTCAGCAGGTAGGCGGAGACGCCGATGTTAAGGTCCACCGCATGCACCCCGAAGGAACGGGCCATCTGCGGCAGGGCGGTGACGATGACCGTGCCGTCCAGGTTCTCCATGAAGAAGGCGCCGGCCACCAGCAGGGCCACCGCGGTGGCGCTGCTGCGGATGGCCTGGGACGGAGTGGCCGGCACGGGAGGCTCCTTGCAAACGTTTGCATCCAGGATGCCACAGACGGCGGGCCAGCGGGCAGCTGGAGGCCAGTCCAAACGGGCTTTCAAGCAGACAAGCAGTCGTTGGGTCGCTTGCGACCCTACGACTGCTTGTGCCCAGCACGGGCCCCGGGAGCGGCCGGGATTCCACGGTACTCGGAGCCCGTCCAAGTTTGTCGTCCGTGTCTCGGCCTGCGCCCTGGTTGCTCACGGCAGTCGCATTCGCGACTGCCGTGAGCTGGAGGAAGCAGCCCAGGGCAACAAATGTGTTTCACCTTCGCGAAGCATTGGGGCGACCGGTTTGGGTTAAAGGCAAGCGGCACCTCGCCGCCCTGGGTGGGTTGTTCCAACAGGTGCTGGTGCTGTGCCGAAAGGCTGGGTTGGTGGCTCTGGGGCATGTGGCCCTGGATGGGACCAAGTGATCTCGGCCGTTATGTGCATCGCATCGCCCTGTCGGATTCGCGCCTGGTGGAGGCCAGTCCCAAACGGGTGACATTTACCACCCGGGACGGGAAGACCACCAGCATGGATCCGATGCGGTTCATGCGCCGGTTCCTGCAGCACGTGCTGCCGCAGGGGTTCCACAAGGTGCGCCATGGCGGTCTCTATGCCAGCACACGCAAGGGCGGACGGCTGGACCAGGCCAGGGCGTTATTGGAGCAGGAGGTGGATCCGGAGGAGGTGGCGCAGTGGCAGCGCGAGACCGCCGAAACGATGGAGAAGCTGGTATTCGAAGGTCACCCCTGCCCGGATTGCGGCGGGGTCATGGAGCGGACCAACGTGGGAATCCCAGGCCTGCGTGCGCCTCCTGGAGGATGCGCTGCCTGACGTCCTCAAAGCGCATCCACCGGAGCAAACGCCTGGGCACCAGGCCCGCATCGTGCTGGCCGCCAGGGTGGAGACCACCTCAGAAGGCCGAAGGCAATGCGCCTTTCCGGCTGGACCCCCCTGTCGAAGACCATGCCGACGGCCTTGGAAGGCGCCAAGGACTGACGAGTGGCCTCGATTTCTCCATAGGCGCCATCCGGCACTCGCCGCGCGGCTAGGCTCAACGCCGGATTTCACGCGGCCTAGGTTCCCAGCCCCGAAGGTCCGTCCGGCTTGGCCCGCCCGAAATCCTCAACATTGACCGGCACGGCCCCAGCCGCGCGATCAGAGGATGACTACAAATTGAATGATGACGGCGGCCGGTTGCATCAGAAGCGGGGCCGTGTCCGGGGTCGAATGCCCGGTTCGGCAATTCGGCCCTGCTTTTCGCTGAAACCCTCGGCGCGACTGGATTGGACGGCATGGGAAGGAACACGGAAGAAGGAGCCAAGTTGCGGTTGACGAACAGCAAGGTCGTGGTGGTCACTGCTACTCACTTTCACTCTTGCCAAAGTAAGGGAAATAGAGAAAATGTAAGGGGAAAGTGAAGGAGGTGTTCGTTGATCCCGAAGTCCACCCTGACAAGTAAAGGCCAAGTTACAATTCCCCTGGCCATCCGGGAAGCACTTGGCTTAAGCACTGGAACCCAACTGAGCTTCGAGTTGATGGGCAGAGAACTGCGGGTTCGGGCCATCAGCAAGAAGGCATGGCCCGATCTTTGGAACCTGGCTGCAAGTGCCCCCCGGCCACACAAGCCAGTCGATGTGAGTGCGGCCATCCTGGCAGCCGTGAGGGAGCGGTCTGACCGATGATCGGAGTGGACACCAATATCCTGGTTCGGGCCATCCTTGGGGATGATCCCAAGCAGTCTCCGCTGGCCCGTCGTGCCATTGAGAATGCCAGGGACATCCTTGTGCCGATAACTGTGCTGATCGAACTGGCCTGGGTCTTGAAATCAGTCGGCTGGAATCGCCAACAAATTCATCAAGCCCTTTCCACCCTTGCCCAGCAGCCAACCGTTCATTTAGACCGCGCCGTGGAAGTTCAAGCCGCATTGGACGACTTCAAGGCTGGGCCGGCAGATTTTGCGGATTATTTGGCGCTTCATCAAGCCAGGTCGTTAGGAGCACGAAAGCTACTGACTTTCGACCGAAAGCTTGCCAAGTCGGTTGGTGCCGAGCGTTTACAGTAATGCCGGGACAGCACCGGAGACCTTGGCACTGGAACCGAAGCACCGCCTATCTGCGCGTATCGGTGTGCCGGCGCCGCGATCGCGCCTAACGCCAGCATTGACCGGCACGGCCCCAGCGGCGCGATCAAGGGAGGACAAGCGGTTGAAGATGACGTCGGCTCGATGGATCACATGCTGGGCTGTGTCCGGCGTCGAATGCTCCGGTTAGGCCAGATGACGCTATTGCTTTTTGCTTGAATGCGCGGCGCGATTGATTATGCAGCGAACGAGGAAACAAAGCCCAAGCAACTTGATCCCAATTCGGGATAATCCCTGGTTGTTCATATGGTTCCTCGGGTGGATATAGCCTGATATGAATTGGGATTTTGAATCTAGTGGGGCTCCAGAATAGCACCTTCGAAGGTGGCCGCCATTTGCGCCGTGCCTGCCGGACGTAATGCGCGTACCGAATCCCAAGGGTGATTTTGACTGGCATCATGAAATGCTCACTGGCAGCAAGGTCCGGGCCTTCACCCCCTTTGTGCTTGATGCGCGCTTGATCCATGCCAAACGGGGGTGGAACAAGGACCTTGCACATAAGAGCATCGAACGGTTTAGTTCCTTGATCGGAGCGTCAAAGGCGCGGAGGTCAAGGAACCGAACCAACCTACGGGCGCCACGTTGGGACCCGGATGGGTCACTTGGGCGGGCTCCTAGGAGAAGGGCAGGCCCCGGCTGCTGCTGAGTTGCGGCCCGGCGGCCAGGAAGGCCGTCACCGCGACCCGGATCCCCTCCGGATCCCGGGCCTTCTGGATCTGCTTGAACATCTCATGGCCGAAAAAGAAGTTCTTGGCAAAGTAGAAGGTGAACTCCTTGAGCCTACCGTAGGCGCGCTCTGCCGGCATGTCCTCCAGGGTATAGCGGTACAGCCGGTCCCACACTTCCTGGTAGTCGATGGCCAGCGCCGGCAGTCCGGCGAATTCCCGGAAGATCCAGGGTTTCACCGCCGCGATCCGGCCCAGCATGAGGCCGGCCAGGGGAGCAAAGTCCGGGTTGCCGGCGATGTCCTCGGGGCAGCACACATCGCCGTTGCCGATGATGGGCAGCCGGGTGTGGGCGGCGATCCAGGGGAACTCGTGCCAGCGGGCCCGGCGCTTGAGTTTCTCGGTGGAGAAGCGGGGATGCACGGTGATGGCGTGCACCCCGCAGTCCTCGAACAGCCGCAGGCGCTCCAGCAGCGGCTCGCGCCAGTGGTCGGGGTCGTCGCCCAGCCGGATCTTGACCGTGAGGGTGCCGGCGTAGTGCTGGCGGATGCCCTCCAGCACGCGCCGGAGCTGGGCGAAGTCCCGGAACAGGGCGCAGCCGGAGGCCTGGGCCTGGATCCGCGGGGCCGGGCAGCCCAGGTTCAGGTCCACGGCGGTGCTGGTGACCAGCGGCAGGCGGCGGCAGAGGGCGGCGATATCCTCGTCGCCGGAGATGCGGAACTGATAGAACACCTGCCCTTCGGCTTCGCGTCGACGGGTGAACGGCGACTCGTCGGGCTTTTCGTGCAGGAACGCCGAAGCCGAAAGCATCTCGGTGAACAGGGCGCCGTAGCCGCCGAAATCGGCCAGCAGGCGGCGGAAGGCGCTGTGGGTCACCCCGGCCATGGGGGCCAGGAAGAGGGCGGGCCGGATCTCCTGGCCGTTGATCAGGATCGATTCAAACATGAGCCCACCAGGATAGCAGACGCCGTGCTTCAGGCGTTCCGGACCGCGCCTTCGGCGGAAGGCCCGCCTGCTCCAGCGCTGCCGCGGGTGAGGGAGGCCCAGGCGCCCAGCAGCGCCAGGCAAGCGCCTGCGAGCATGGCGGCCCGGTAGCCCCGGTCGAAGGCCCCGATCACCGTGGCGCCGCCGGTGTGCCGCAGCAGCATGCTCCAGCCGCCCGGCCCCAGGTGGGCCGCGGCGATGCTGCCCAGCACGGCCACGCTCAGGGCCTGGCCGGTGACCCGCATGGTGCCCAGAAAGGCGCTGGCCACGCTCAGCTGGTGGCGGGCCACGCTGCCCATGATGGCGCTGGTGTTGGGCGCGCTGAAGGCGGCCATGCCCAGGCCCACCAGGGCCAGGGCGGCCGCCACCGGCCCCAGCCCGGCCCCGCGGGGGATCCAGGCCAGCAGCACCATGCCCGCGGCCACGATCCCCATGCCCGCGGTGGCCAGGGTCCGGGAGCCAATCCGGTCGCTCATGCGGCCGGACACCGGGCTCAGCAGGGACTGGGTGAGCGGCTGGGCCAGCATGATCCAGCCACTGGTCCGGGCCGGATACCCCAGCACCAGCTGCAACTGCACCGCCGTGAGCACGCTGATGGCATAGAGGGCGCAATAGTTGAGCAGCGCGGCCAGGTTGGCCGCGGCGAACAGCCGGTTGCGGCGGACCAGGTCCAGGTCCACCAGCGGCTGCGCGGAACGCAGCTCCACCCGCAGGAAGGCCGTGCCGGCCACCGGCACCAGGGCCAGCAGCCCCCACAGGACCGGATCGCGCCAGCCCCACTGGGTGGAAAAGGTGAGGGGGACGATCAGACACACCAGCAGCATCGCCAGCAGCCCGGTTCCGGCCGGATCGCCGGCGGCACGGGGACCGGAGCGCGGGCGCCTGGGTTCCAGCAGCCGCCAGCCCCAGGCCAGGGCCGCGGCGCCCACCGGCAGGTTCACCAGGAAGATCCAGGGCCAGCCCAGGTGGTCCACCAGTAGCCCGCCCAGGGGCGGCCCGACGCTCAGGCCCAGGTAGACGGCCATGACGTTGATGCCCAGGGCCCGGCCCCGCTCCGCAGGCGGGAACACCGCGGTGACGATGGCGGTGGAGGTGCCGGTGAGCAGGGCGCCGCCGGCCCCCTGGAGCATGCGGCTCAGCACCAGCGAGGTGCCGTCACGGCTGAGGGCCGCGGCCAGGGAGCCCAGGGTGAACAGGATGATGCCGGCCAGGTAGTAGCGCAGGCGGTCGCCCTGATCGGCCATCCGGCCCATGGGGATGAGCAGCACCGCCATGGTGAGCAGGTAGGCGGCCTGCACCCACAGCGCGGCGGCGAAGCTCAGGTGCAGGGCGGGGCCCATCGCGGGCAGGGCCACCGCGACGATGGAACCGTCCAGCGGGGCCATGAAGGCCCCCACGCAGGTGAGCGCGAGCAGCGCCCAGCGGCGGTCAGGAGGTCCGGGCGGCGCTGGGGGCTTGGGCGGCTTGGGAGGCATGGCAGATTCGGGGCGTTCCGGGGAAGCAAAGGCGGAGTGAGGGCATGGGCCACGTGCCTTCCATGATGCACCGGTGCTGCGGGAACGGCGCCGGATTCTGGCCAGCCTGGCCACCCGGCCCCCAAACATTTTGCCGTTTCCGGCATCTAAGACCCTGCCGGTGTACTACCCCTGTCCCCTGGACAGTCCGGTGTCACGACTTTTTCCACAACCCCAAGGGGAGGCCCACCATGGACAAACGACTCCATACCCGCACCGCCGTTGAACCCCAGTGCAAGGCCAGGTTCCAGCTGGGGGGGAAATCCTACAACGACATCACGGTCGCCAATCTGGGCGCCGAGGGCTGCTGCATCCAGGTGCCCGCCCAGAGCGCCGCCGGCCTCCGCGACCGGGCCACCCTCGACGGCTGGGAGCTGATCCATCCCAGCCTGCCCCAGGGCAGCATCAAGGCCAAGGTGGTGTGGTGCCACGGCCAGGAACCCCAGGCCCTGTTCCTGGAGACCGGCATCCAGTTCGTGGACGCCCCCATCGGCTACACCACCGATCTGGAGCGCTTCGTGAAGGTCCAGGCCAAGTCCAACCCGCCCATGGGCCACTGACGGCCTGGCCCCTCCCGCCATATCCCGTCCCGGTTCGTTCTGTTGGATCGCTGCTCGCGATCCAACCGAACGGTTTGCTTCGCCGACGGTAACCGGCATGTGTGTGTCCACCTTCGGGATTCCGGCTCAATCGGACGGCTCGGTGGATTGAAAGGAATCCGATTTCGGGGAATTTCGCCCCTCGGGCGGTCGCTCTCGTCAGCTCCAGGAGAGGGTGGGCCTTGGTGTCGAGGATTGAGGTGAATCTTGCGCCCGGGGGTGGAACACAGCACCCGCTTCTCCGACGGTTCACCTCCGTTGTCTCTGAACGCGCATGCGTTCAGAGACAAGGACCAGGGCGAAATGGAGGAACCCGGACCTCTCTAGGCCTCGTCGGCCAGGCTTCCGGGCGGTTCGGGCAGCGGCTGTGGCCGGTGGGCGCGCTGGAACTGGGCCACGTCGGCCAGGGTGGTGCTCTGGATCTCGGCCAGGATGCGCCGGCGTTCCACGCTCCAGAAGGCGTGCACCGGGCAGGCCCGCTCGTCGGAGCAGGTGGCCAACCCGAGCAGGCAGCTGGTCTGCCAGGCCTCGCCGTCCATGGCCCCGGCGATCATGTCCAGGGTGATCTCCCGGGCCGGGCGCATGAGGATCACCCCGCCGTTGCGGCCGCGCTTGGTGGCCACCAGCTGGGCCCGGCCCAGGGCGTGGAACACCTTGGACAGGTACGGCCCCGGGGCGCCGATCCAGACGGCCACGTCCTGCACCAGCACCGGTTCGCCGCCCGGATCGTCCAGGCAGCTCAGGGCGAGGATGGCGTAGCCGGCAGACTGGGATAGTGGGTGCAAGGCGCGTCCTGGGAAAAGATCGACCGCGAAAGGTCTAGCATAGACGATGGAGCAGTCCTCTTTTTCCCGCAAGCGAAATCCCGTCGCAACGGACGCTACTTCATTTTCACCAGCTTGCCGGCGCGCCGGGCGCGGGCCAGGGCCCAGCGGGTGAAGCCGATGGCCAGGATCATCCAGACTGCCAGGGTGGCGAGGAAGCGGGGCAGATCGCCCTGGGCCATGCCCAGGGTCGCCTTGAGCAGGTTGAAGGCGTGGGTGGTGGGCAGGGTTTCGGCCAGCAGGCGCACCGGCCGCGGGAACACCGTGATCGGATAGAACACCCCGCTCAGGACGGCGATGGCGTCGGGAAAGGCGTAGATGAACGCGAAGGCGTCGCCGCGCTTGAGGAACGCCACCCCCATGCTGAACACCGCCAGCACCAGCCCGCAGCCGGCACAGGCCAGCAGGCCGATCAGGGTGGCGCACCACGAGGTCACCGTGAAGCCGAACACCCAGTGGCCCAGGCCCAGGAACAGCAGGGCGATGAAGGCGATCTTGGCGGCGGCACTGATGGCCCCGCCCAGGATGAACTCCCACCAGCGCACCGGGCTGATCATCACGTGCTCGATCATGCCGCTCCAGTAGTTGTCCATGTAGAGCTGCACCGCCTCCATCTGGAAGTGATAGATGACGCGCCAGCCCAGGGCCCCCAGGACCACCAGCCCGGTGATCCGGCGATCCGAGGTGAAGGCCCCGGCGAACAGGGTCATGCTCAGGAACAGCACCAGCGGCCACAGGGTCACGTCGAACAGGCGGAACGCGTCCCGCCGGGCGCTGACCCCGATGTGGTAGGCGTGGGCCAGGATCCGCCGACAGGACCGCCCGGCCTCAGTCATCGTCGTCCTCCAGCCCCTGGCTGGTGTGCAGCAGGAACGCGTCCTCCAGGCTGGGCTCGGCGATCCGCTCCTGCACCTCCCCGTCGAGCAGGATGGGCCCCTGGAAGCGTTCCCACGCCTCCCGCTTGAGCTGGGCGGCGCTGCCCTGGGCCACGATCCGGCCCCGGGCGATCAGGGCGATGCGCCCGCAGAGCGCTTCGGCCTCGCGCATGTCATGGGTGGTCAGCACGATGGTGCAGCCCTCCCGGTTCAGGTCGCGGATGATGGCGCGCACCGCCTGGGCGGCTGCCACGTCCAGGCCCACGGTCGGCTCGTCCATGAAAAGCACCCGGGGCCGGTTGATGACCCCCTTGGCGATGAAGAAGCGCTGCCGCCAGCCGCTGGAGAGCTGGGCCACCTGGGCGTCGCGCAGGTGGGTGATGCCGGCCAGCTGCATCACCTCGTGGACCCGCGCCCGGGGCACCCCGTAGAGCATGGCATAGTAGGAAAGCAGCTCCCAGGTGGTGAACTTCTCCAGGACCCCGCTGAACCCGCGCACCAGGTTGATCAGGCCCTGCACCTGGTGCAGGCGGGTGGCCACGTCCAGGCCGCAGATGGACACGCTGCCCCGGTCCGGGGTGGTGAGCCCGATGAGCACGGTGATGAGGGTGGTCTTGCCGGCCCCGTTGGGACCCAGCAGGCCGAACAGCTCCCCTTCCCGGATGGCCAGGTCCACATCCAGCAGGGCCGGCACCGGCCGCCGGCCCGGAAAGGTCTTGCATACCTGGCTGGCGGTCACGGCATCCATGGGGCTCCGGTCAGGGCGGTGCGGGTGCGGCCGGTTTCCCGGCCATGGCAGGATACCCTTCGGATGCCGGCCGGATGCGGTTGGTTCCCGGCTGCGCGCCGCCAGCCCATCATGACCGGCGCGGCGGGGGCTCCGCCCGGGGCCGGGCCGGCAGGCCGGGGGCGGCCCAGGCGTAGGCGATCAGCCCCACGAGCATGCCGGCCGGCACGTCCAGCAGGTAGTGGGCCCGCAGGTAGACCACCCCCGGCAGCAGCAGCGCGGTGGCCAGCGCCAGGCCGGGGAACAGCGCCGGGGTGGCCCGCCTGGCCAGGAGGGTCAGCAGCACCGCCACCGCGATGTGCGAGGAGGGGAAGGCCCCGCCGCGGATCTCCCCGCCGGAGGTGAAGCTGAACAGCAGGTGATTGAACAGGTAGCCGCGGTACAGCTGCGGGCCCAGTCCGGGCGGGAACCAGAAGTGCGGGCCGACCGTGGGCAGCAGCCAGAACAGGGTGTAGCAGCTGAAGAAGCAGCCGGTGGTGGCCAGGATGATCCGTTCGGCCACCGCATAGCCCCGCCGAGCCAGGGCGGTGATGCCCACCGCTGGCACGAACAGGTAGTAGCTGAAATAGGCGGCGCAGAACAGTTCCGACAGGCCGCGCCAGGGCAGGGCGGCCTGGAAGGCCAGGCTGGGCTGGGTGCCCCAAAGGCGTACCTCCAACGCCGCCAGATGGCCGTCCAGGGGGACCGGCCACAGGATGGCCCACAGGGTCGGAATCTGGTGGTAGAACACCCAGTACAGGGCGGGGCCGGAGGCCAGGCGCAGGAAGGTCCGCCCCTGGCCGCGGCCGTCCCGGGTCCAGTGGGCCAGCCCGCGCGCGCCCAGCAGCGCCGCCAGGCTCACGACCGCCTGCGGGCCGCACCCGGGCACCCCCCGGGCCAGGCCCAGGGCCAGCACCAGGCCGGTGAGCAGGGCATAGCCCGCCACCCAGCGGTCCAGGGGCCGCCAGGTCCCCAGGGGGCCGTCCAGGCCGTAGGGGCGTCCCAGGCGTCCCAGGCGTCCCAGGTGCGTCGGGTGCCCCAGGCGCGTCGGGTTCGTCGGGCGCGTCGGGCGCGCAGTGCCCTCACAGCCAGTCATGGGTCCGGTACCAGGCCACGGTGGCGGCCAGGGCCGGCTCCAGGGGGGTGGCCGCCTCCCAGCCCAGGATCCGGCGGCTCTTGTCGAGGCTGGCCACCCAGCCCGGGGCGAGCATCTCCAGGACCTTCTGGCTGCTGAAGATCTCCGGACGGCCCCGGAGCCGGGCCCAGGCATCGGCGACCCGGCCAGCCGCGCGCACGGCAGGTTCCGGCAGGGGCAGCACCCGGCCGCGCCGGCCCAGGGCGGCGGCGATCCGGAGCCCGAACTCGGTCCAGGTGACCGCCGGGCCCGACAGGTGGAACACCTCGCCGGGCGGCGTGGGGGTCCGGGCGCCCTGGATCAGTCCGTCCGCCAGATCCGGCGCGTACACCAGGCCGTAGCGCCGGTCGCCGCCCGCCGGAACGGGTAGCCAGCCGCTGCGGGCGCAGCGGAAGTAGCCCAGCACATCCCGGTCCCGGGGCCCGAACACCACCGAGGGGCGCAGGATCACCGAAGGCAGCCCGGAGGCCCGCACCAGCCGTTCCGCCTCCAGCTTGCTGTGCCCGTACCAGGTGAGTGGTTGCGGCGGGTCGTCCTCGCCCCGGGCCAGGGCGCCGCCGGGGCTGGGGCCGCCGGCGGCCAGGCTGGACACCAGCACGAACCGGCTCAGTCCGGGGGGGCAGGCCGCCAGCAGTCGGGCCGTGCCGTCCCGGTTGACCCGGAGCAGGTCCTGGGGCTGGAACCCCTTCAGCGCGCCGGCCAGGTGGAACAGCCAGTCCACGCCGCGGCAGGCCGCCTCCAACCCGGCGGCCTCGTCCAGATCGCCGCGCACCAGGTCCAGCTCCAGGCCCGCCAGGCCGGCCAGATCGCTGCCGGGCCGGGCCAGCACCCGGACCCGGTGTCCCTCCGCCCGCAGCCGCCGGCACAGGTGCGAGCCGATGAAGCCGGTGCCGCCGGTGACCAGGGCCAGCATCAAGGGTGCCCGCGGCTCAGGACACGGCCCGGTCGTAGACCCGGTAGACCTTGCTCCGGCGGGCCCCCAACTGGCGGATGGCGCTGAGCATGGGCTGGTTGTCCGCCAGGATCCAGCCCATTTCGCCCTGATGGTAGCCCGCGGCCTCGGTGCTTTCGACCAGGTGGTGGACCAGGAGCGCGTCCAGTCCGCGCTTCCGGTGCCGGGGCAGCACCCCCATGGCGATGGTCCGGATCCGGGAGCACTTGGATACCTTGAGCTTCCAGAACAGGCGCAGCAGTCCCAGGGGGAACAGCCGGCCCCGGGCCAGCTTGAGCGCCTCGTTGGCGTCCGGCACCGAAATGGCGAATCCGCAGGGCGCCCCGTCGATCTCGGCCATGTGGGCCAGCCGGGGATCCACCAGGGGTTTGAGCTCCCGGGCGATGTACTCCAGTTCCCGGTCGGTCCATGGCACGAACCCCCAGTTGTTGGCCCAGGCCTCGTTGTAGCAGGTACGCACGAACGCCAGTTCGTCCTCCCAGTGCTTCATATCGATGGAGCGGATGCGCACGTGGCTTCCAGCGGTCAACCGATCCGCCACCCGCTTCAGCCGGCCATCGTATTCGTCGGTGCGCATGGCGAAGGCGTACAGATCCTTGGCCGGGGCGAACCCGGCCGCCTGGAACAGGCCCGGGTAGTACGCCGGGTTGTACGGCATCATCAGCGCCGGATCCTCGTCGAAGCCCTCCACCAGGAGGCCCACCACGTCGTTGGTGGTGAGGTTCACCGGGCCGCGCATGACCGGCTTGCCCTGCTGCCGGAGCCAGTCCTGGGCGGCCCCGAACAGGGCGTCGGCCACGGCCTGGTCGGGCCCGCAGTCGAAGGCGCCGAAGAAGCCCACCTGGGCCTCGTCGGGGTGGAACTGGCCGTAGCGGGTGTTGTGGACCGCGGCGATGGTGCCCGCCACCTGGCCGTCCCGGCGGGCCAGGAACAGCTGCACCTGGGCGTACTCGTACACCGGGTTCTTGAGCGGATCGTAGAACTCCTTGCGCTCCATGAGCAGCGGCGGCACCCAGTGCGGGTCCCCACCGAGCAGCCGGTACGGAAAGCGGATGAACGCCGTCGTGTCCTCGGCGGTGCGGACTGGCTGGATCTGGATCCCGCCGGTCATGCCTGGCCCCGGAGCAGACCGAAGCGCTGCCCGGCAAGGGCGAAGCGCCCCAGGGCCCATTCGAGCTGTTCGCGGGTGTGCCCGGCGGTGACCGAGATGCGGAGCATGCAGCGGTTGGCCGGCACGCCCGGCGGCAGCACCGGGTTGACGAAGATGCCCTCCTCGTTGAGGAACCGCCACATCTCCAGGCAGACCTGGGCATCGCCCACCAGGATGGGAATGATGGGCGAGGCCGAGCGGCCGGTGTCGAAGCCCAGCCGGTCGAAGCCGGCCTTGAGCATCCGGGCGTTCTCCCACAGCCGCTCGAAGCGCTCCGGCTCCTCCGCCATGACGTCCAGGGCTGCCAGCACCGCGGCCACGCTGGCCGGCGAGGCCGAAGCCGAGAACATGAAGGGCCGCGCGTTGTGCATGAGGTAGTTGATCACCCGCTCGCCGCCGGCGATGAAGCCGCCGATGGCCGCCAGGGACTTGGAGAAGGTGCCCATGATCAGGTCCACCTCGCCGGTGAGCCCGAAATGGGCCGCGGTGCCGGCCCCGCCCGGGCCCAGGACGCCGATGCCGTGGGCGTCGTCGATCATCAGCTGGGCGTGGTGACTCCGGGCGATGCGGACGATGGCGGGCAGATCGCAGAGATCCCCCTCCATGGAGAAGATCCCGTCGGTGATGATCAGCTTGTTGGCTTCCGGCGGGAGCCGGCCCAGCTTGTCCTCCAGGTCGGCCATGTCGTTGTGGTTGTAGCGCACAAGGGTGCCCTGGCTGAGCATGCAGCCGTCCAGGATGCAGGCGTGGATGTACTTGTCGGCGATCACATACTCGCCCGCATGGAGCAGGCTGGCCACCACCCCGGTGTTGGTCTGGAACCCGGTGGGGAAGACCAGGGCGGCGGGCTTGCCCACCAGGGCCGCCAGGCGCGCCTCCAGCTCCAGGTGCAGGGGCAGGGTGCCGTTCAGGAACCGGGACCCGGCGCAGCCGCTGCCGTACTGCTGCACCGCCGCGGCGGAGCGGTCCTTGATCCTGGGGTGGGTGGTCAGTTCCAGGTAGGAGTTGGAGCCGAGCATCAGCATCCGGCGGCCGTTCACCACCACTTCCGTATCCTGGCCGGTCTCGATCACCCGCAGGTAGGGGTACAGTCCGGCGGCCTTCAGTTCATCGGGCTTGGTGAAACGATCGCATTTGTCGAACAGGCTGCCTGGCCGGGAAGGCTCGGGATGAAAGGCGTGATGGTTCATGACATGAGGGCCGGGCAGTGGATCCATCGTTGCTCCTGAAGCAAGATAACGAGTTCCGTTCGCAAAAATATTTTTTATACAATCCAAAGGGCAGCGGCCGTTTGCTTGTTCTATTATGGTTCTTTGATTTAGCATAATCCCGGGAAAACACCAGTGGTATTCTCGTCCCCGGGCAGAAGATTGTGGCATGAACGGTGCCCTGGCACCGGCGTTCGCCCCGGACCCGGGGCGGATATGCTGGGAGGGTCCGGCTGGGCGGATCACCCGCCCCCCGTATGCCGGGCCCTTTGCTGAATCGCCGCCCATGCCCCCTGTCTTCCCCGCCCACCCCCTGCCCCGGAGCCGGGGCGTGTTCTGCAACCGGACCTTGAACTTCCGCTCCCTGCGGGCCATCGGCTACGACATGGACTACACCCTGGTGGACTACCGGGTGGAAGCCTTCGAGCGCCAGGTGTTCGATTTCGCCCTGGAGCGGTTCCGGGCCGAAGGCTGGCCGGTGGAGCTGCTGGTGTTCGATCCGGGGATGGTGGCGCGCGGGCTCATCATCGACACCGAGCTGGGCAACGTGGTCAAGGCCAACCGGTTCGGACTGGTGCGCCGGGCCATGCACGGCACCGGGCCCATGGATTTCGCCCGCCAGCGGCAGGTCTACTCGGGCACCCTGGTGGACCTGGCGGAGCCCCGCTGGGTGTTCCTCAATACGCTGTTCTCCCTGTCCGAAGGCTGCCTGTACGCGCAGATGGTGGACCTGCTGGACCAGGGCCGGCTGCCCGGGGCCATGGGCTACCGGGATCTGTACCGCCGGGTGCGGGCCATGGTGGACGCCCAGCACATCGAGGGCCGGCTCAAGGACCGGATCATCGCCCAGCCCGAAAGCTGCGTGGTGCTGGACCCGGAGATCCCGCTGACCCTGCTGGACCAGCGCCACGCCGGCAAGAAGCTCCTGCTCATCACCAACTCCGACTGGACCTTCAGCGCGGCCATGATGACCTACGCCTTCGACCCGTTCCTGCCCGCCGGCATGACCTGGCGGGAACTGTTCGACCTGGTCATCGTCGGGGCCCGCAAGCCGGATTTCTTCACCGACCACGCGCCGTTCTATGAGGTGGTGACCGGGGACGGCCTGCTGCGGCCGGCAGTGGGCCCGCTGCTGCCCGGCCGGGCCTACGTGGGGGGATCGGCCGCCCAGGTGGAGCGGGATCTGGGCATCCAGGGGGACGAGATCCTGTATGTGGGCGATCACATGTTCGGCGACGTGCACGTGAGCAAGAGCGCCCTGCGCTGGCGCACCGCCCTGGTGCTGCGCGAGCTGGAGGCCGAGGTGGCGGCCCTGGAGGCCTTCAAGGAGGTGGAACGGGAGATCGCCCAGAAGATGGCCGAAAAGGAGCGCCTGGAGGCGCTGTTCTCCGAAGCCCGGCTGGGCCTGCAGCGGGTGCGTGGCGGCTATGGCCCCCAGCCGGGCCTGGGCGCCGGGGAACTGGAGGTCCGGCTGCAGGAGCTGCGGGCCCGGCTGCTGCCCCTGGACGGGGAGATCGCGCCCCTGGCCCGGGCGGCCACCGAACTAACCAACAGCCGCTGGGGGCTGCTGACCCGGGCCGGCAACGACAAGAGCCACCTGGCCCGCCAGGTGGAACGCTACGCCGATGTGTACACCTCCCGGGTCTCGAACTTCCTGCACGCCACCCCGTACGTCTACCTGCGCTCCCCCCGCGGCAGCCTGCCGCACGATCCCAGCAGCCCCGGCGGCACCGCCCTGGCCCCGGCCCCGGAGGCGGCGGAGCGGGACCTGACCGACTGACGTCTGGCCACCCAGACGCCTGTGTGGGACGCCAGACGTGATGTCCGGGCTTCGCCCGGACATCGCGTGGGGAGCACGAGGGGGACGTAGAGTGAGCGCAGCGAACGGGCGGTCCCCCTCGTTCGCATCAGTCCCAACGGACTGAGATGCGGATCTCCATGGGATCCCCGGTGGCCAGGGAGGAACTCTGGTCGGCCACGTCGTCGTAGGCGAAGCCGTAGGCCCGGTGGCCCAGGCCCTGCTCGTGCCAAAACCGGGCATAGTGGTTGCAGGGTTCCTGCCGGTAGTACGCGGCCGGGTCGCGCCAGGCCCCGGGCCGCTCCAGCAGATGGCGGTTGAGCAGGGCGGTGAGCTGGGCCCCCAGCACCTTTTCCAGGATGGTGCCCCGGGCCAGCACCCCGTTGCCCAGGAAGGCCTCCTGGGTGGTGGGCTTGCCGCGGATCACGCAGCGCACGCCGTCCGCGGCCCGGGTGAACACCAGCTGGTCCAGGGCGTCCACGCTGCCGGTGAAGGTGCCTTCGGCCGGGCTCAGCACCAGGGCTTCGGTCCGGTAGCGGCGCCACATGCGGTCGATGTACGCCTGCAGGTAGCCGGCCGCGGGGCCGCCGGCCCCGAAGGCGCCGTGGGCCGGGGCCAGGATCCGCCGCTCGGCCGGGTCGGCCAGGCTCTGGAAGGCGGCCGGCACGCTGGCCCGGAAGGCCCGGAACAGCTCCGAGCGGGGGGCGGTGATGCCCACCGGGCCGAGTGGGTGGTCCGGATCGGCCCGGGGCGCCACCGTCAGGGCGAGCGGCAGGCCGAACTGGTCCACGCAGGTGGTGTTGCCGTGGAAGCCGGCCCCGTCCAGGTTCAGCTCGATCCAGTCGAACCAGGTGTCGCGGTTGGGGTCGGTGGGATTGCCGGGGTCCGGCTGGACCAGGCCCAGGGTGGCCTCGTCCACCCGCAGCCGGAGCGGGACGCCCACGCTCAGGTAGATCCGGCCGCTGGCCAGGGTCTGGTTCCGGTCCAGGTCCAGGTACGGCAGCTCGTCCAGCGGGATGGCGTAGTCGCACCAGGTGCGGCCCTGCCAGGGCACCACGTTGTCGGAAGGCGAGCAGGGCCGGGCCCGGCCGGTGCGGTCCAGGTGGCCCAGGGCTCCACTGGCGTCCCGGCCGGTGATCACCACGAAGGCCGGCAGGCCGCGCAGGGGGCCGAGGGTGGCGTTGCGGAAGCTGATGCGCACGTGATCCGCATCGACCGGAGCGGGTTCCGGACCGGGCCGGGCCACGGCGGAACCCAGGGTTCCGGGCGGGGCCACCGCCAGCGCCGCCAGCAGGGCGAGGGCCTGGAACCAGCGGCGCGAGCCCGGGGCGGCGGCGCGGGAAGGAGCGGAAGGGAGGGGCATGGCGGCCTCATGGCATTCTGAAAAGCAGTCTCTAAAGGGGTGAAAATCCGGAATTTGGAAAAGGCCGCGGGACGACGCGGCGCCCCCCATGTTAGGCGGCCGGCTGGGCCACGCAACCGCTTTGGGTGGCCCGGTCGGGCCGCGAAGGCTGGTATGCTGGGCGTGGTTTCCCTTGTAATCATCGTCATCCAGGCCTCTTGTCTCCATGGCCACAATCCTCCCTGGGCCCTCCGGATGTTCCTGCCTCATCGCCAAGGGCGCCCGCGCCTCCTGCTTGCCCTGCTGACCCTGGCCGTGGTTCTGGCCCTGGGCCTGGGCTGCCGCCGGGATCCGCGCCCGCCCCTGCGGGCCCGGAACGGGGTGCTGGATCTGGCCGGCTGCGATCTGGGTGGGCGCCCGCTGCGCCTGACCGGTCCCTGGGCGTTCTACTGGGAGCGCTTCCTGGATCCCCAGGTGTTCCAGGATGGCGCCGGCCCGGCGCCGGACGGCTACCTGGCGGTGCCCCGGGCCTGGAAGGGGCTCAGCGTCGGCGGCCGTCGGCTCGGCGGCACCGGCTACGCCACCCTGCGCCTGCGGCTGCTGCCCGGGCCGGCCCACCCGCCCCTGGCGCTGAAGCTGACCGGTGTCGCGTCCGCCTGCAGGCTGTGGGTGGACGGCCAGCTCCGGGTGGACAGCGGGCGCCTGGCCCCGAACGGCGACCAGGAGGTCCTGGCCTTCGCCCTGCAGCAGGTGCCGATCCAGCTGGCGGACCGGCCCGTGGAACTGGTCCTGCAGGTGTCCAACTTCCACCGCCGGGACGGCAAGCTGCCGGACCTGATTCTGGGCCGGCAGGACGCGCTGGCGGCCGGACAGATCCGGCAGTGGGGCCTGGCCCTGTTCGTGATCGGCACCCTGTTCGTGATGGGGATCTACCACCTGGCGCTGTTCCTGTTCCGGCGCAGCAACCCGGCCCCTCTGTTCTTCGGGCTGTACTGCCTGCTGTGGCTGGGGAATCTGCTCTGCGTCCGCACCAGCGGCTGGGCCATTCTGCTGTTCTGGCCCACCCTGTCCGGGAACTTCCTGTACAAGACCTACGAGTTCTGCTACTTCATGGCCATGCCCATGAGCTTCCAGTTCTTCCGGGTCATCTACCCGCAGGAGTTCCCCCGCTGGGTGGCGAAGGGCTTCTGGATCCTGGCCGGGGGCTACGCCCTGCTGACCCTGTTCGGCTCCACCCTCGCTGTCTCCAACGGGCTGCCCTGGTACCACCTGGCGAGCGGGCTCAAGCTGCTGATCACCGTGGGCGCCCTGGGCCTGGCTTCTCGCCGGGGCCGGTCCGGGGCCTGGATCGTCCTGGTGGGCATGCTGGTGCTGGGCGTGACGAGCCTCAACGACATGCTCAACGAGCTGCTGGTGATCGAAACGCCGCTGCTGATGCCCATCGGCATGCTGGCCTTCCTGCTGGCCCAGGCCCTGGTGCTGGCCATGCGCTTCTCCCGGCTGTTCGGCAGGGTCGAACTCCTGTCCGGCAGGCTGGGACGGCAGAACCAGGTGCTGCAGGCGGAGATCAGCGCCCGGGTCCGGCTGGAGCGGGAGGTGCTCTCGGTGAGCGAGGCGGAACGGCGCCGCATCAGCCAGGAGCTGCATGACGGACTGTGCCAGGAACTCACCGGCGCGCGCCTGCAGTGCGTGGCCCTGCAGGGCGGGCCGGGCGGGGATCCGGGCCTGGCCCGTCTGGGGGTCCTGCTGGAGCGTTCCCTGGACCGTGCCTATGATCTGGCCCATGGGTTGTGGCCCGTGGAGCACACGCCCGAGCAGGCCTTGGTGGCCCTGGCCGAGCTGACCCAGCGGGTGGCGGAGGCCAGCGGCTGCCTGGTGGATTTCCAGCTGGAACGCGGCTGCATGACCTGCAGCCACCCGGGCATCCCCGCCCTGGGCCGGATCGCCCAGGAGGCGCTGGGCAACGCGGTGAAGCACGCTCGCGCCACCCGGATCCTGGTGCGCCTGGACTGCGGTTCCAGGGACGTCGCCTGCCTGACTGTTCAGGACAACGGCCAAGGCCGGCAGCCGGGCGCGACCCGGGGGGGACTGGGGCTGCGCATGATGGCGCACCGTGCCCGCTCCGTTGGCGGCAGCTTCCACCTGGAGGATCGGCCGGACGGAGGGGTGCGGGTCACCTGCAGCCTGCCCTGCCGGGCGCGGGGTTAGTGCCAAGTGAACGGTATTTGGGCCAGGAACCTATCCGGCAGAATTAACACCAAATATTAGGGTCCTGGACCGAGGTTGGCCGGACCATCCTCTTTCCTTCACACCCTGGAGGGTTCGTGAACCCATTTGGTACCAGCAAGACGACCAAGGCTGCCGCCGGCACCCTCGCAGGCCTTTTGCTCGCTTGTGCCGGGTCAGCCTTCGTCCAGGCGAACGATACCGAGCCATCGTCCGTGCCCGCCACCTCCCAAAGCAGTTCCTTGAGCAACCTGCTGCGCAGTTCGTCGAGCAGTACCCCTTCCGAGCCTTCCGCGCCACCCGAGGAAGTCCTTGATTGCGTTTCGCCGTTCGGTCGAGCCCACTTCCAGCTTGACCTGAACGGACCCGTTGGTCCGAATCAGCAAGCCTCCACCCATAGGCTGACCGGAAACATCCTGCCCCTTCCCGATGGAGACCTGGCCGTGTGCATGCTCCAGGGGGCTTTCCTGAGTGTCATCAAACTGCATTGGCCAACCCACAGGCCTTCGAGCTTCCTGGCCTTCCCGGGCGAAGCGCCGACCCGTCCTCCGAAAATTCAATGCGCTCCGGGAACGACCGGCCTCACCCACGTGTGCGCCATCAGCCCGTCCACCCTTCTGGCCGTGACCAATCTCGGCCACATGCTGAGGATCGACCGTGAAACGGCTGCGGCCGGCGGCGTGCAGGACCATGAGCGGGGCTGGGGGACGGAAACCTTCGCCGCTTTCGGGGGGCTTGGCACCTCGGGTGCTCCCGATTGCATGATCGCCCTGCCTGACGGTGCCATTCTGGCTGGCCGCAATGATTCCGGCGCCGTCCACGTCTACCCCCGGGGCGGAACGGCCACGCTGTTCGCCGGAACGGGTACCCGTGGCCATGGGATCGGCAGCACCGCCCTCGAAACGGAAATCATGGACGTCAGCGCGCTCCTTCGAGAACCGGATGGTTGCACCCTTATCGGGGACGCTGCCAACGGCCGGGTGCTGCGGGTGGCCATGGGCGGAGCCGTCACCCTCCTCATCGACCAGGCGAGGGTTCGCGAAGCCCTGGCCGGCATGCCTTCACGGCTGAAGGAACCCTTTGCCCCGGGGTACCTCGCCCGGCTCGGGACCGGCTCGATCCTGGTTGCAGATGACAACAATTCGCAAGTGCTGCAGGTCGATCCGGACGGAAGGATCACCGTCTTCGCGGGCTGCGGTCCAGGGGAGCAAATGCTGGGCGCTTGGATGTACCCGAGCACGCGCACCCAGGATCCCACGGCCATGCCCCTCGGGAGGGTCCAGTCCATGGTTGTGCTGCCCGACGATACGGTGGTCCTGTCCTTCCATGGAACTGGTCGGCTGCTGACGGTCTATCCCGCGGACGAACTGCAGCGGGACCTGGAGGTCCTGGTGGAGCGCGGCCTGGCCGCCGGTGCTGCCGGGAGTTGGGATGAGGTTGCCAGGGTCTACCAGCACTTCCTCCAGATCCAGAGGCCGCGGCTGCCTTGGGGGACCGGCCTCGATTGCCTGCCCAAGGCCCTGATCGATGTGGTGGGCGGTTATCTGGTGCCCACGCACTTCGAAAGAGCCCGCATCTGCCAGGCCCAGATCTGGCTCAAGCGGCGCCTGGTCGCCATTGGCGCTGACGGCGCCGTCCACTTCCCGCCCCCGCCTCCAGTCCCTGGTGCCAGTCCCTCCTCCTCGACCGGGTCCTCCGACCCGGAAGGCAAGGCCGAGCTGCCGCCGGCTCGGGGCGATCGAAAACGGGCCGCCGAGCACGAGGCTGATGCCTGCGAATCGGTGGAGAAAAGGGCCCGCTGATCGTACTACCACGCCCGGCCCTGGGCCGCCACGATCGGCCGGAGCCCGGCCACCATCTGGAGCAGATCCTCGGGATTGAGGGCCTGGTCCTTGTCGCACAGGGCCTGTTCCGGCCAGGGGTGGGCCTCCACGATCAGGCCGTCGGCGCCGGCCGCGGCGGCGGCCAGGGCCAGGGGGATCACCAGCTCCCGGTCGCCGGCGGCGTGGGAGGGGTCGACGATGATCGGCAGGTGGGTGAGGCGCCGGAGCACCGGCACGGCGCTCAGGTCCAGGGTGGCCCGGGTGCTGGTCTCGAAGGTGCGGATGCCGCGCTCGCAGAGGATCACCTGCAGGTTGCCGCCGGACAGCAGGTATTCCGCGGCCAGGAGCAGTTCCTTGATGGTGGCGCTCATGCCGCGCTTGAGGATCACCGGCTTGTCCAGCCGACCCAGCTCCTTGAGCAGGGCGAAGTTGTGCATGTTCCGGGCGCCCACCTGGAGCACGTCGGCGTGCTCCATCACCGCGGGGATGTCCTCGATGGTGAGCACTTCGGTGACCGTGGGCAGGTCGTACTGGCGGCCGGCCTCGCGCAGGTACTTCAGCCCCTCCAGGCCCAGGCCCTGGAAGGCATGGGGCGAGGTGCGGGGCTTGAAGGCGCCGCCCCGGAGCAGGGTGGCGCCGCTGGCCCGGACCAGCCGCGCGGCCTCCAGGATCTGCGCCTGGCTTTCCACCGCGCAGGGTCCAGAGATGAGCACGAAGTGGCCCTCGCCCAGGGTCGCCCCGCCGATGCGCAGGCTGGCCCGGCTGCGGTCGGGGTGTTCCGCCCGGACCGGGGCCGCCGGCAGTTCCAGCACGCAGGCCTCGCCGGCCGCTTCCTCTACCGCCGCGGGCTCGGCGCCGAGCTCCGGCGCCGGGCCCTGGTCCAGGTGGCCGTCCTGCTTGCGGGTGCGGGACGGGTAGCTGCCCAGCAGGCGCAGGTTGGTGCAGCAGGAGCGCAGCTGCACCAGGGCGCCGGCCAGGGCCGGGCTGGCCATGTGCCCCTCCACGTCCACGAAGAACAGGTACTCCCAGGGCATGTCCGGCAGCGGCCGGCTTTCGATCCGGGTCAGGTTGACCCGGGCGGCGGCGAACACCTGCAGGGCGTGCACCAGGGAGCCTTCGTGGTGGTTCACCCGGAACAGCAGGGAGGTCTTGCAGGGCAGCCGCAGATCCGGGGATTCGGGCTCCCGGGCCAGCAGCACGAAGCGGGTCTCGTTGCATTCCCGGTCGGCCAGACTCCGGGCCAGCACCTCCAGGCCGTTCAGCCGGGCCGCTTCCTCCGAGCAGATGGCGCCCACTTCCCGGCGCCCCCGGGCGTCCAGCTCCAGCAGCGACGAGGCCGAGGCGGCGGTGTCGGTCCAGGGTTCCCGCCGGGCCCCCTCCAGGCTGGACAGGAAGGTTTCGCACTGGGTCAGGGCCGCCGGGTGGCTGCGGATCTGCTTCAGGTCGGCCAGGCGGGTGCCGGGGATCACCGCCAGCACGTGCTCCACCTGCCAGATCTCCTCGTCGACGATGTGCAGGTTGTGATCGCAGATGAGCCGGTTCACGTCGGCGATGCTGCCGCCGATGCTGTTCTCCACCGGCAGCAGGCCGTAGTCGATCTCGCCGTGCAGCAGGGCCTTGCCCACCTCCTGGAAAGTGCCGAAGCCGGTGCAGACACTGTCCCGGATGGTGCGGTGGGTCATCAGGTCGGCCGCCGCCAGCGCGCTGTACGAACCGGGTTGGCCCTGGTAGCCACAGCGGATCCGCACCCCGGCGTTCCCGGACTTGGCCATGAACGCTTCCTGCACGCGCCGGGACTGGTTGAGTACCTCCTTGAGCACCCGCCGGGCGAAGGGCGCCGACAGGCCCAGGGTCTCGGCGTCCTGGATCCAGCGCGCCTGGATGCGCAGTTCGCGCTCGGGGTCCAGGAGCGGCTGGTCCGCTTCCTGGCCCTTCACCGAGCCCACCCGGCGCACGGCGTCGAAGCGGCGGGCCAGGATCTGGATGAGCTGGCGGTCCGCCTCGTCGATCTCCTTGCGGATCGGTTCGAGCGGATCGGCCGCGTCGGATGGCTGGGGGGTGGTTTCCTTGGGGGACATGCGGGACTCCAGGTGCTGTCCGCTCGGTCGCCTGGGGTCGGGGATCACGAAAAAACCCGTCCACCAGGTGCTTGGCGGACGGGTGAGTGGGATGTTCGGCTCAGACTAGTTCGTCGCCCCCACGAATACCCGACCACCGCCGATAAAGAAGCGGCGGGCGCTGGTAAACGTAAAGGTGGAAGTGGACATGCTGCCTCAACAGGGAGAAGTATAGCCGTGCCGGGCGGGCGGGTCAAGGGGGGGATGGGGCAGGGGGCTGCCCCATCCCCCCCACACGATTCCGGACCTTCGGGCTTGCAAGCAGGGATTGAATGATGACAGCTGGTGGTTGGATCAGAAGCGGGGCCGGGTCCTGCGTCGAATGCCCGGTCAGGCAAGATGGCCCTGCTTTCCGCTGAAACCTGCGGTGCGATTGGACGATCCGGGTTGGAGGGGACCTCTCAGAATGCAGCGGCGCGGAAGAATCACTCTTGCACAGTATCCATGTATGGCTATCCTGTGGACGGAGGCTACCCATTGATAGCGTCATTTGCCGACTCGTCAACGAGAGCCCTCTTTGACGGCTACCCCAAAAAGGCTTTCAAAAGCATCCCGCCAGATATTCATGCCGCAGCCATACGGAAGTTGGACATGCTCAATGCCGCTGCAATCCTCGATGACCTGAAATCACCTCCTGGAAACAAGTTGGAGGCGCTGAAAGATGATCTCTTGGGGCTTCACAGTATCCGAGTAAACGACCAGTGGCGGATTGTCTTCCGCTGGCAAGGATCTGACGCCTTCGAAGTTCAAATCATCGATTACCACTAAGGTAGGCCAGCCATGATCCCTTCACACCGCACTCCCACTCATCCCGGAGAGATCCTGCTTGAGGAATTTCTCGCTCCCTTAGGCATCACCCAGGTTCAGTTGGCCGCCCATATCGCTGTGCCCACTCAACGTGTAAATGAACTGGTTCGCGGAAAGCGCGGAGTTACCCCAGACACCGCCTGGCTTTTGAGCAAGGCTTTCAGTACGAGCCCGGAATTCTGGCTGAATCTCCAGTCAATCTATGATCTATCTCGAACTCGCCCTCAGCGCACGATACGCCCGATGAGAAAGGTGAGCTGATTTGAACTGGGGCGCCTCCTCTTTGCGCATCTCGGTGGGGCGGTGCCCCGCTCGGGCCTAACGCCAGCGTTGAACCTAGCCGCTTGCGCGGCGGTGAACGTGAGATTTCGGTAACTTGAGGAATACAGGCCGATTTGCGGCGTGCCTATGGCCATCTCCTTCCTAGCGGTAAGTTCCGCAGGAGGAATAGTCATGCGTGACGTCTTTGAGCGAATGGCCTGGGACATGGCCTTTGCGAAGAAATCGGTCCGGACCCAGAAGATATACCTATCGGACGCCAAAGCATTCGCGGCGTTTCATGGGCGATCTCCGGAGGAAATGGGACAACCGGAGGTCATGGTCTGGGTTGAGCACCTGGTCGAGCGCCAGGTCTCGCCCTCCCGGCTGCGCCAACACCTTGCGGCACTGACCTTCCTCTACAGGAAGACCCCTCTGCCCGGATTGTGGCGGGGGCATGGAGCGGACCAACGTGAGAATCCCAGGCCTGCGTGCGCCTCCTGGAGGATGCGATGCCTGACGTCCTCAAAGCGCATCCACCGGAGCAAACGCCTGGGCACCAGGCCCGCATCGTGCTGGCCGCCAGGGTGGAGACCACCTCAGAAGGCCGAAGGCAATGCGCCTTTCCGGCGGACCCCCCTGTCGAAGATCACGCCGACGGCCTTGGAAGGCGCCAAGGACTGACGAGTGGCCTCGAGGCTTGGACGCGATTGGAAGGAACATGGAGGTGGGCAATGCTTTGCGCTTGACGGACAATTGGCGCATGCCGCTTTGAAGTCCTGCTTTGCCCCTTGCGCGTGGGTACCTTAGTAACCACACTTGGAACAGGAGGCTGATTATGCTTCACCCCAACCCGACACCTGCGCCCCTGCCCGCTCCCATCCGCGCCAGGGTGATCAAGGACGGAAACTCCGTTGCCGTGCGCCTGCCTGCTTCCCTTGGGCTGAAACCTGGTGAAGAAGTGGATATCGACATCCGCCGAGTAAGTGCATGGCCTGCAGGCTTTTTCGATCTGGAGCCCAGCCCCGATTTCCCGATGCCCGAGCGCACCAGCCCAGCAACCCGGGAGGCCCGAAAAAAACGGCTCTT